>Ga0256838_1000030_pt1 | contig 119040 bp, 110 predicted proteins | sample 4571419metaG_FD_185978 | JGI IMG/M metagenome (GOLD analysis project Ga0256838, IMG submission 185978) | Hydrothermal vent microbial communities from Guaymas Basin, Mexico - 4571-419 | ecosystem: Environmental > Aquatic > Marine > Hydrothermal vents | place: Mexico: Guaymas Basin | collected... | reverse complement strand
TATGAATATGGACGCTTTAACCTGTGATGAATCCTTGCGCGAAAGGATTGTAGACGTTGAGCTTCTTTCGAAGAAGGGAGTTTCACTTTCTGAGCTAAAGGAGATTTCTAAGTTTTTAGGCGAACTTTATAAGCCAATAGCTGACAACGAGTTAAAAAGCTTAGAAAGTTGTTTGGATTGTTGTAAAAATTGCAGTATAGAAGTAAAGAATTCTTGTTGGCCGGGAAAGGCTTGCGATGTTACGAGTTTACACCCACGCAATTTGAGAGCACATGCCGGTTTTGAAAGGAATATAGTTGAGGGAAAAGTTCAAAATATTGACGGTAAAACAAAGGAGCTTTTCATTCGCTATAGGCTTAAGGACTGTTGGGATAAACTTAAGAAGAAACTTAAGGAGAAAGACTTTTAGGATAGTGGTGGGCCCGGGAGGACTCGAACCTCCGACCGTCCGGTTATGAGCCGGATGCTCTAACCAACTGAGCTACAGGCCCACTTTGGAAGAGTGTTCTTGTTTGTTTAATGGTGGAGCCGGCGGGATTCGAACCCGCGACCTTCAGACTGCCAGCCTGACGCTCTCCCAGCTGAGCTACGGCCCCACTTAAAGTAGGCAGGATAAGTGGCGTCCCCGGCGGGATTCGAACCCGCGTCGCCGGCGTGAAAGGCCGGTGTCCTAGGCCTGGCTAGACGACGGGGACGCTTAAGTGGTGAGCCGCCCAGGACTCGAACCTGGGACCTACGGATTAAAAGTCCGTTGCTCTACCAACTGAGCTAGCGGCCCACCTTTGCTGGGGAGTAATATAGGCCTCTTTCGTCGGCTGTCAATCCTTTCTGCTCTTCTTTTTTCTCCTCTGTTTGTAATACTCAATGAGTGTTTTGTTGAATTTTAGTAATAATTTTGCTACAAATTTTCATACAAACGGGAGGAGGTCAGGATTGTGAGTAGAACTCTCATTCTCCTTATAACTCTTTTCTTTGCCGCCCAGTCTTTTGCAGAAGATGTGGTTATTGAGGCTGCCTCTTCCCTTGAGCCCGGCTCTCAAAGTACAGAGGTTAAAAAGGAGCCACTTACCGAAGTCCTTGACTCCTTTTCCGGGGTTAACTTTGTAAACCTCTCCTCGGCGCCGACCCCGCGGGACGTTATCTTTCTTAGGGGTTTTACTCCGGAGAGGTTCTACGCCTACTACGGAGAGGTTCCCCTAAATGGCTCGGGCATTAGGGGAAACTACTACTTTGACCTCTCTGCCCTTCCGTCCCTCGTTAAGAAGGTTAAAGTAATTTACGGTCCGTCGGCTATCTACGGCTCAAACCCCGGAGGAAATATAATCCTTGAGCCTGCAGGTTTTCCTCTTAAAAAGAGCTTTACCTTTAAGGCATCTGCCGGCTCTTACAATACTTACGGGAGCTCCCTCTCTTTCTCTCTTCCTGCAGGTTTAACTGGCCTTAACTTCTCGGCCGGCGGCCGCTCTTCAAAGGGCTACTTGAGAAACGACTCTTTCAAGGGAGGGAGCGTTGAACTTGAGCTCTTTAGGTTTATCGGCGATAGCTCCGTTTTGAAGTTCTACACCTTCCTCTCAAGGGTTCGGGACGGCCTTCCCGTTCTGAACACTCCAAAGGTTAAGGCCTCAAACTACGACGATAACTACCCCGAAGTTGATGTTACCTACTTCAGCCTTGCTTGTGCTCCCTACTGTAAGCTGAAATTGATAGAAAGAGGCGACGACAACTACATCGTCAGGCAGGTTGAGAGGTATGCGGTAAGCCTTATGAGTCAGCCGGGAGAGGGGGAAGTTGACTTAACCCTCTACTTTAACAGGGCGAGAAAGTGGGAAAATTACTACGGCTTCTTCAGAACTCCTTCTGGCGTAAAACTTACCTCAATGAGCTTTAAGGGAACCGACGATTTTACCTACGGAGTTAGAGCCCTCTACACCTACGGCTCTTTAAAGGTGGGCTCAGAGTTTAACAGCTCCGGCTACGGTCGGATTGAGAAGAACGGTAAGGACTTTGTTGATTCAAACCTCCATGCCCTTAAAAGAGGTGCCCTCTTCGGTGAAGTGGAAAAGGAGTTCCTCAGACTGAAAGTTAAAGGGGGGCTCCGCCTTGAGAAGTGGCTCGGCAGGGGAGCAGACGGAGGAACCGAGCTCTTGCCGGCCCTCTCACTCTTTAAGGATTTTGGAAAAAGCACCTTTTATGTAGGTGTCGGAAGAGTTTACAGGCCTCCCAAAGCCGAAGAGCTCCTCTGGTACTCAAAAGAGAAGCCCTTTCTTAAGGCGAAGGGCTACGATTACGACTTAAAGGCCGAAAAGGGCTGGGACTTTGAGGCCGGTTTCAAAACTCCTCACTTCTCTATAAGGCTCTTTAACTACTACATCAAGGACTACATAATCAGCAATTTTATAGCGGCGCAGGAGCTCCTCTCCCTCCCCTTCCCCAATAGGGTGGTTGAGAACCTTGATTGGGTTAGAAACAGGGGAGTTGAGCTTTCCTACTCGGGCTCCTACGGCCTCTACGATTACTCCCTCTCTTACACATACCAGAGCTTTTCCCACGCCTCTTCCAACTTCACCCCCTCCCAGACTCCCTCCCCCCAGGTTCTCGTCCCCAGAAATAAGGTGGTTCTCTCCCTGGGGCGGAGGGAGCTCCTCTCTTCGGGCGACCGTGCCACCCTTAAAGTAAAAGCTTACTCAAGGAGAAAGGGGCTTACAGAGGAGGTTCCCGGCTTTGCCGTCTTCTCCCTCTCCTACGCCCTAAAACCCTTAAAGGACTTTGAGCTTTCCTTTAAAATTGATAACCTCTTTAACAAGAAGTACTACTTCGTTGAGGGCTACAGGATGCCAGGAAGGACTTTTGCAGTTAACCTTACCTATAGCTTCGGGGAGCGATGAGGAGCTCCCTCTTTCCCTACTTCTTCTCCCTTCTCATTCACGCCCTCTTTATCTGTGCTCTGGTCTCCTGGAGCTCCCAGCTTCCCCTGAAGAGGAAACCGGTTGAAGTCTCAATTCCCGTTGAGCTTGCCTGGGAGATTGAGAGCCCGGCGAAAGTTCAATCTCCAAAACCCCCCAAAAGGGCTGTTAAGAAGGCCGTGAGAACCCCGAAACCCCGCCCGACTGAACCTACGGTTAAAAGGGTAAGCCACCGTCCCGTTAAGAGGGTTGTAAAGAGCATAAGGGCTCAAAAACTCAAAAGGAAAGCTCCCGCCTTTAAACATCGCTCTGTTGAGAAAGCTACACCTAAACCGCAGGTTAAATCTGTCTCCGAAAAAGAGGGTTTAAAGGGTAAGGTTAAAGTCTCTGAGAGCCCCAGAAAAACCGCAGGGAAAACTGAGTTTCAGGATAAACCGGAAACTCCAAAGGGAAAGGATGTTCCAACTCCGGCCTTAACGGGTTCTGAGGAGTCTCACTCTTCTCCTCCTCCTCCTTTTAATCCTGAAGACTACAAAAGGCTGGTTGTGGCGGTTCTTCAGAAGAACAAGTTCTACCCGCCCCTTGCAAGGAGGTTAGGTATAGAAGGGGTTGTAGATGTTGAGATAACCTTTGACAGGAGCGGGAAACCGGTTGATGTCAGGGTTCTTAACTCTCCTCCGGCGATCCTGAAGAGGGCGGCAGTTAAGCTGATTAGGGGGAGCTCCTTCCCGCCCCTTCCCGATAGCTACCGGGGAGAGAGGTTAACCGTAAAGGTGGAGATAGCTTACAGGCTGGTTGATTAGATGAGCTTAACCTCAAGGTTGAGCTCCACCCCGAACCTCTCCTTCACCCTTTCCCTTGCCAGCTCAACGATTTCCTCAAACTCGGTTAGCCCCGCTCCCCCCTCGTTAATCAGGAAGTTGGCGTGTTTCTCTGAGAACTTTAGCCTTCCCAACTTAAAACCTCTCAAACCGCAGAGGTCTAACAGTTTCCCGGCGCTCTCCCCCGGCGGGTTTTTAAAGGTTGAGCCTGCCGTTTTAAGGAAGAAGGGGGGCTGTTTTGAGAGTCTCGTGAAGACAAAATCCCTTATTCTCTGCCGGGCTATCTCTCTCTTTTCCTCTTTAACTTTGAAGACCGCCTCAACTACCGTACCCCTTTCTGGAAAAGGAGACTCTCTATATCCGAAGCCGTCGGGTTTCTTTAACCTCTCAACCTCCCCTTCGGGGGTTATGAAGGTAATTTCCTCTAAGAACTCCGAAACCTCTTTCCCGAAAGCCCCGGCGTTCTGAGCTATTAAACCTCCTACCGTTGCCCTCGGAATTCCGGCCAAGAACTCAAATAGGGAAAAGCCCCTTTTAATCTGGAGTTTTAGGATTTTTGAAAGGGAGACCCCCGCGCCGACTGTTAACCTTTCCCCGCTTATTTCCAGCTTTTGGAAATTTTTTAGTGAAATAAGGGGGGAGCTCCCTGCCGAAACGGCGTTTGAGCCCCCTCCTATCGGGGTTAACCCCTCTTTAACGAGGCTCCGGAGCTCCCTCAAGCTCTCGGGAAAGTAAACTTTCCGGCTCTTTCCCACTCCGAGTGTCGTTAAAGCTACGGCCGGCAGAGTTTTAACCTTCAAACCTGTCCCTTAATTCCTTTGCCGCCTTTACGAAGTCAACAAAGAGGGGGTGGGGTTTCCTCGGCCTTGACTTAAACTCCGGGTGGTACTGGACTGCAACGAACCAGGGGTGCTCCTTAACCTCAACCACCTCAACGAGCTTGCCGTCCGGTGATGTTCCGGCTATTACAAGGCCTGCCTTCTCTAAGGTCTCCCTGAAGGCGTTGTTGAACTCGTAGCGGTGTCTGTGCCTCTCAGAAATCTCCTTTACACCGTAGGCTTTGTGGCTGAAAGTCCCCTCTTTCAGGACGCAGGGGTAGGCCCCCAGCCTCATCGTTCCCCCCTTTTCCTTAACTCCCTTCTGCTCTTCCATCAGGTCTATTACCGGATAGGGGGTTGTCTTACTGAACTCTGCGCTGTGGGCTCCCTCAAGGCCCGCAACGTTCCTCGCAAACTCTATTACGGCACACTGCATTCCCAGGCATATTCCGAAGAAGGGGATTTTGTTCTCCCTTGCAAACTTAACGGCCTTTATCTTTCCCTCAATTCCTCTCTCTCCGAAGCCTCCGGGCACAAGGACTCCGTAAACGTCCGAGAGGAACTCATCCGCCTCTCCCCTGTCAAGCTCTTCGGCGTTTACCCACTTTATCTCAACCTTAACGTCGTTTGCGGCGCCTGCGTGGACGAAGGACTCAATTATGCTCTTATAGGCGTCAGGGAGCTCCACGTACTTGCCCACAACGGCAATCCTCACGCTCCCCTGTCCGGGCTTCTTTATCTTTTCAACGACCCTCTTCCACTCTGAAAGGTCTGCCTCCTGGCTGACCGGGAGCTGGAGCTTCTCAATTATCAGCTGGTCAAGTTTCTCTTTTTGAAGGACGAGGGGAACTTCGTAAATTGTTGAGAGATCTTTTGCCGTTACTACCTCGTGCTCCTTAAGGTTTGCAAAGAGGGCTATTTTCCTCTTGACCTGCTGGGGAATGCTCCTTTCGGAGCGGCAGACTATTACGTCGGGCTGAATTCCGATTGCCCGGAGCTCCTTTACCGAGTGCTGGGTTGGCTTTGTCTTGAGCTCTCCGGCACTCCTTACGTAAGGAACGTAGGTTACGTGAACGTAGATTGCGTTGCTCCTGCCGACCTCCGCCCCCAGCTGCCTTATCGCCTCAAGGAAGGGTAGGCCTTCAATGTCTCCGACCGTTCCGCCAACCTCAACTATCACAACGTCAACGTCTGTTGACATTAACTGTTTTATCTTCTCCTTAATCAGGTTGGTGACGTGGGGGATTACCTGAACCGTTCCTCCTAAGAACTCCCCCTTCCTCTCCTTCTGGATTATCTCCTGGTAAATCTGGCCGCTCGTAACGTTGTTAATTCTCTTCATCGTTGCGCTTGTGAAGCGCTCGTAGTGGCCCAGGTCAAGGTCGGTTTCGGCTCCGTCTTCTGTGACGAAGACCTCCCCGTGCTGGTAGGGGTTCATCGTTCCAGCGTCAACGTTGAGGTAGGGGTCAAGTTTCTGGATTGTTACCTTCAGCCCCCTGCTCTCCAAAAGGGTTCCTATTGAGGAGGCCGTTATCCCTTTCCCGATAGATGAGAGAACTCCGCCGGTAACAAAAATCAGCTTTGAGGCCATTACTTAACCTCTCTTTAAGAGTTTTTCTGCCCTTTTAAGGTCCTCTTCCGTGTCTATCCCGAGGGGCTCGCTCTCAACAACTGCGACCCGAATTTTATACCCGTTTTCTAAAATCCTTAACTGCTCTAACTTCTCCAGCCTCTCAAGTTTTCCCACCGGCCAGCTTACGAACTTCTCAAGGGCTTCCTTTTTAAAGCCGTAAATTCCTATGTGTTTAAGGTAGTTTTCCGGCTCTGCCTCCCCGTCCCTTATAAAAGGAATCGGGCTCCTTGAGAAGTAGAGGGCGTTGAACTCCTTATCTACTACAACCTTTACTCGGTTGGGATTCTCTACCTCCTGTAGGCTCTTAAAGGGGGTTGCGACCGTTGAGAAGGAGCTCCCCTCCTTCAAGGCCCTGTAAACCGCTAAGACGTGTTCGGCCCTGACGAAGGGCTCGTCTCCCTGAACGTTTATTATGAAGGGGTAGGGGAGCTCCCTGCTTGCCTGGTAAACCCTGTCTGTTCCACTGGGGAGCTCCGAAGGGGTTAAAACCGCCTCCACCCCTTCTTTCCGGGCCAGCTCCTTAACCTCCGGGCTGTCCGTTGCAACCACAACATTCGGGGCAAACTCCTTAACGGCCCTTACAGTCCTTACTATAAGGGGAACCCCTGCAAGGGGAATGAGGGGCTTTTTCGGAAGCCTCGTTGAGCCGAGCCTTGCAGGTATTACAACTACGGTGTCTTCCATCAGGCCTTTACAACCCCTTCAACTATTGAGCGGAACATCTTCAGGCCGTCTGTTGAGCCGAGGATTGACTCCGAAGCCCTCTCAGGGTGGGGCATAAGGCCGAAGACGTTCCCCCTCTTGTTGCAGATTCCTGCAATGTTGTTAAGTGAGCCGTTGGGGTTAAACTCCTCGCTCACAACCCCTTCCGGTGAGCAGTACCTTAAAACCACCTGCCCGTTCTCCTCAATCTCCTTGAGGGTCTCTTCGGGGCAGGTGTAGTTCCCCTCTGCGTGGGCTATCGGAATTCTTACAACCTCTCCCCTCTTGTAGAGGTTTGTAAAGGGAGTGTCGGTATTCTCAATCTTCAGGTAGACGAACTTACAGATAAATGAGAGGGTTTTGTTGGGGAGCATCGCTCCGGGAAGGAGGCCTGCCTCAAGTAAAATCTGAAAACCGTTGCAGATTCCCATTACGAGGCCTCCCCTCTCTGCAAACTCGCAAATTTCCTCCGTTATCGGGGAGAGCTTTGCCATTGCTCCCGCCCTCAGGTAATCTCCGTAGGAGAAGCCTCCGGGAATTATGACGCAGTCAACTCCCTTTAAGTCCCTCTCCTTGTGCCAGAGGTAAACCGCCTCGTGGCCTAAAACCTTCTCAATAACCCAGCCTACGTCCCTGTCGCAGTTGCTACCCGGGTAAACCGGTATTCCGAACTTCATTACCCCTCCGCCCTTTCAATTTCGTAGGAGTACTCCTCAATTACCGGGTTGACGAGGAACCTTTTTGCCATCTCCTCAATCTCCCTCTTTACCTCCTCTTCCGTCTCGGCCTCAATCTCCATCGTTACGTATTTACCCACCCTAACGTTCTTAACGCTTGTGAAACCGAGCTGATGGGCGGCCTTTTCTACTGCAACTCCCTGAGGGTCAAGGATTCCCTTCCTGTAAGTTATGAAGACCTTAACAAAAAAGCTGGCCATCTTCCTCTCCTAAGGATAGTTTTTCCGGTAGCGAAATTATACATCCGGAGAGAGCCTTGGCCTTTGATAGGTGCAGGAACTGCTCCTTCGTTAAGAGCTACTTTCTCGTAATCCTCGTTGCCGCCTTTACGATGCGCTTTCTTCCCCAGTACTCGGTTCTGATTAACTCACTCTTTTTAATCGGAATTCCCGTTCTCGTTTACAGGAAGGACGCCTACGAGCTGGGTTTCAGGAACTACCTCTCCGGTTTAAAGTGGGGGCTTTCAGTCTCTGCCTTTGTTCTCGGGTGCTACTTCCTCTTCTGCTCAAGGCTCGGCGAGAGTTTAAACCTTAACTTCTCTTTCGGGACGGCTCTCTTCTTCCTCTCTGTAGCTTTGGGGGAGGAGCTCTTCTTCAGGGGCTTCTTCTACTCCCTCTTTGAAAACGAGGAGATTATTGGGGGGCTTTTAACTAAGAATAACCTTATTTCAAGCGTTCTTTTCGGAATTGCCCACGCCCTTATTTACTACGACCCTTCAATGTTTAAGGTCTTTTTCCCCTCCCTCGTTATGGGCTGGCTCTATGAAAGGAGCGGCTCCCTCGTTGCCCCGGTAATCTTTCACTGGCTTTCTGACATAATCTACCAGTTTGTGAGGTGCGTGTGAGAGCTCTCTTCCTCATTACTGCCCTTGTTTCCTTTCTCCTTGATAGGTTGACCAAGCTCTGGGCTGTCAAAACCCTTTCTACCGGCACCATTACCGTTATTCCCGGCCTCTTTGAGCTCAGGTACGCCGAGAACAGGGGGGCGGCCTTCAGCCTCTTCTCCTCGGCCCCCGAGCCTCTCAGGAAGCTCTTTCTCCTTTTAATCCCCCTTCTGATAACCCTCTTTGTCCTCTACTACGGCCTCTTTAAGGTTAAGGACAGGCTCGGAGCTCTCGCCCTCGGTCTTATCCTTGGAGGAGCTCTGGGGAACATCTACGACAGGCTCTTCTACGGTAAGGTTGTTGACTTCCTTGACTTTTACTTTAAGAGCTACCACTACCCTACATTCAACCTTGCCGACGTCTCTGTCTTCCTTGGAGTTTTGCTCCTGATTTATGGGAGTTTAAGGGAAAGTTGACTTTGGTTTTGGGGCGAATAATTTTAGATTGGGCATTTAGAACGGAAATGAGGTGATATAATTGGGGAGCTCCAAGGTCTCCCGCTCCTTCATTGAGGAGTTGCTCTCTCGGGTTGACATCGTAGATGTCGTCTCCCACTACATCACTCTAAAGCAGGTGGGCAGGAACTTTACCGCCCTTTGTCCCTTTCATCCGGAAAAGACCCCCTCTTTCGTTGTCAGCCCCGAAAAGCAGATTTTTAAGTGCTTCGGCTGTGGAGTCGGAGGGAACGCAATAACCTTCGTTGAGAAGTACGAGGGAATCTCTTTCTTTGAGGCTGTTAAGAGGGTTGCCGAAATCTGCGGCGTGGAGCTCCCTCAGGGAGAGTTTAAAGAGGAAGAGGGCTCGGCCGTTGAGGAGTTCGGCTACCGTGCCGCAAAGTTCTTTAACTCCCGCCTTGAGAGTGTCCTTCCATACCTTGAAGAGAGGGGAGTTGACAGGGAGACTGCCGACAGGTTCCTTCTGGGCTACGCCCCGAGGGGTTATTTGAGGGAGCTAAGGAATATTCCGAAAGAAGCCCTTGAAGCCCTCGGCCTTGTAAACTCAAAGGGGGGAGAGTTTTTTGCCGATAGGCTGATAATTCCGATTTTCAACCACTCGGGGAAGGTTGTTGCCTTTGCTGGAAGGGCTTTAAGAGAGGGGAGCTCCCCAAAATACATAAACAGTCCCGAAAGTAGCCTCTTTAAAAAGGGCTCGCTCCTGTACGGCTTCTACCAGTCAAAGGAGGAGGTCTTAAAGAGCCGTCAGGTTGTAGTCGTTGAGGGCTACTTTGACGTAATCTCACTCCACAGGCTTGGGGTTAAGAGGGCTGTTGCCCCGATGGGAACCTCCCTTACCGAAAGCCACGCCAAGTTCATAAAGCGCTACTGTACCAAGCCACTGCTCCTCTTTGACGGGGACGGTGCCGGAAGGAAGGCCGCAGTCCGCTCTGCCGGAATTTTCCTCAAGCTCGGTTGCGAGCCTATGGTGGTTCAGCTTCCCGACGGAGAGGACCCCGATAGCCTCTCACGGAGTAATCCCGAGCTCCTTCTAAAGCTCATCTCCTCTCCCCTTCCCTTTATAGAGTGGGCGGTAAAGAGTGCAAAGGTTATTCCCCCCGAAGAGAGGAGCGACTTCCTAAAGCTTGTAGCCCAGAGCATTGCTCCCCTGAGGTCTGTTAACCCCATTCTCTTTAAGGAGTACCTCTCTCTCCTGTCTGCAGAGTTCGGAATAGACGAAAAGTGGGTGAAGCTCTACTCTCCGCGGATTTATCAGCCGAAAAAGGGTGAAGCCGAGGAGAGTCCGATTCCTTACTACGAGAAGGTCTTTCTGAAGGCCCTTCTTGAGGGGAGCTTGAAGTTGCCGGTGGAGCTCTCTTCAACAGTTTTCGTCTCTTCAAAGATTGCAAAGCTCTACACGGTTTTAACAAAGACGGATGTGAGAGAGCCTACCCTTCTCCAGAGCCAGTACCCTGAGGAGGCCGACCTGATTTCGGAGCTCCTCTTAATGGAGGTTTCGGAAGAGGACATTTTGAAGGCCATGTGCAGGCTTTTGACTAAAGAGCTTGAGAGGAGGTTAAAGAAGACGAGGGAGCTTAGAGAGAAGATGAGAATAAAGAAGCTGATTTTCAGCCTTAAGAGGGGGGATTTGGGGGCTGTGAGCCGGATAAAAACCAATTAAGCTAAGGAGGTGGCCTTGGAGCGGGTAAACTTTGACGAGATTATTGCCCTGGGTAAGGACAAGGGCTACATCACGTTTGATGAGCTGATGGAGCACCTGGACGAGGAGGTGCTCACACCAGAGCTCATAGAAGAGCTAATAACCCAGCTGGACGAGTACGATATCCACATTATACCAAAAGAGGGTGAAGAGCAGGTTGACCTCTCAAAGCTCCAGATAACGATTGCTCCCGATACCCTTCCCCGCTCAGACGACCCGATTCGCCTTTACTTGCGGGAGATGAGCGGGATATCCCTCTTAAAGAGGCACGAGGAGATTTCCCTTGCAAAGAGAGTGGAGCTCGGCAGGAAGGCCTTGGTTCGCTACCTTCTCAAGACAAACGCCGTTTTAAACTACGTCCTTGAAATTGAGGAGAAGATTAAGAGCGGTGAGGTTAAGGTTAGGGACATAATGCGCTCCCCCGATGAATTTGCAGAGGGAGGGGAGAGCCAGAGGAAGAAAAAGTTCTTTGCAATTACCGGGGAAATAAGGGAGCTCCTTCCCAAGCTCAAAAAGCTCCAAAAGCAGTACCAGAGGAATAAGAGGAACAAGGAAGTTAAGAGGGAGTTCCTCAAAACTTGGGCGAGGATTAACAACCTCCTGAGGCAACTTCCTCTCTCCTACTCAATCTACGAGAGAATGGCCGACGAAATCTACAACAAGTACAAGCTTCTCAAAAAGAGCGAAAAGAGCCTTCAGAAGTTAAGCGGTAAGCTCTCCTTTATCGGAATTCCGATAGAGGAAATCTGCCACAGGCTTGACGACGACGAGGTAAGGGAGAAGATAGACGCCTCTCCCTACACCACCAGAGAAATCAAGAAGATGGTTAAGAAGTACCTTGACACCAAAGAGACCTACAGGCACCTCATAGACTCCCTTGACATGCCCCGAAATACCTTTTACAGGCTGGCAGAGAAAATCTACTTTTACAAGAGGGACTCTCAGGAGGCCAAGCAGGTTTTAGTCCGCTCCAACCTGAGGCTCGTTGTCAGCATCGCAAAGAAGTACATAAACAGAGGGCTTCACTTCCTTGACCTCATTCAGGAGGGGAACATCGGCCTTATGAAGGCCGTTGATAAGTTTGAGTACAGGCGGGGCTACAAGTTCAGCACCTACGCAACCTGGTGGATTAGGCAGGCCATCACCAGGGCAATCGCCGACCAGGCAAGGACGATTAGAATCCCCGTCCACATGATTGAGACGATAAACAAGGTAATCAAAATCTCCCGTCAGATGTTCCTTGAAATGGGAAGGGAGCCCCGTCCCGAGGAGATTGCCGAGAGGTTGAAGATGCCCGCAAGTAAGGTTCGCTCAATCCTTCAGCTCGCCCAAGAGCCCGTTTCCCTTGAAACTCCTATAGGAGACGACGAGGACAGCACCCTCGGTAACTTTATTGAGGATACAAAGAGCCCTATCCCCGAGCACGAGGTTATTAAGAAAGACCTACAGGAAAAGGTTAATCAGCTCCTCTCACAGCTCAGCGAGAGGGAGGCCCTCGTTCTTAAGCTCCGCTTCGGACTTGACGGCTACCCCGAGCATACTCTTGAGCAGGTCGGCAAAGAGTTGAAGGTTACGAGGGAGAGGATAAGGCAGATAGAGTCAAAGGCTTTGAGGAAGCTGAGGAACGCCGGCCTTAATATTGACCTTTCAATTTTCCTTGAGAGGTAGGGGAGCTTTCCCCTTACCTCTTTAAACTCTTTAAGAACTCCTTGAAGTCCTCCGGGAGCTCCGTTTCAACCTCTACGCGTTTTCCCGTTTCCGGACTCTCAAAGGCAATTTTTTTACTGTGAAGGAGTATTCTCGGGGCGTAAAGGAGCTCCTCCCTCCAGCTTCCCCTGTAGTACTTAAACTCGCCTACAACCGGGTGGCCGATTTGGGCAAGGTGCCTCCTGATTTGGTGTTTCCTTCCGGTCTCTATCCTCGCCCTTACGAGGGTAGCCCCTTTTAAAACCTCAACCGGCTCTGCTTTTGTTATTGCGGTTTTGCCCTCAAGGGGAGCTCTTACATCCCTTTTTCCCCTCAGCTCCCCCTTAACCAAGGCGATGTACTCCTTCTCTACCTCTCTCCTCTTAAAGAGCTCCTTAAACTTCTCAAAGAGCTCTCTCCCCTCAACGGCGATTATTACGCCGCTTGTCTGTTTATCAAGCCTGTGGACTACCCTAAGGGCGGGGTTAAACTCCCTTTTTATAATCTCCTCAAGGCTTCCTTTTCCCTCGTTTGAGGTTATGAAGGGGGGTTTGTTAAAGAGCCATACCCTTCCTTCTCTCTTAAGGAGCTCTACCTTCGGCCTCTCAAAGAGCTCCTCAGGCATGGGAAAGATTACGGTCTCTCCGCCTCTTAGAGCTCTCCTTGCAAGGATTACCTTCCTGTAGTTAACCGAGACGAGCCCCTCGTCTACTAACCTTTTTGCCCTCTTCTTCGAGCCGGCGTAGGATGCAATAAGCTCTGTAAGAGTTTTCCCCTTTTTCCCTTTAACTTTAAACCCTTTCAATCTCCACTCCTATAGCTTCAAACTATAGCAAAAATAGTTGTATTTAGCTTTAACCACTATAATTTTAAAAGTGAACCGGAATTGAAAATAAATTTCAGGAGGGAGAAAATGGCATTAGTAGGCCAGAAGGCGCCTGAGTTTAAAGTTCAGGCATACGACCCGGTAAACAAAAAGTACGTAGATGTTTCCCTTAGCGACTACGTTCCCAACAACGAGGGTAAGTTCCTTATCCTGTGCTTCTACCCTGCAGACTTTACCTTCGTCTGACCCACAGAGCTCGCCGCGGTCGCGGCTAAGTACGATGAGATTAAAAAGCGCGGTGCCGAGGTTCTTGCAATCTCAACCGACACCGTCTTCAGCCACCAGATTTTCTGCGAGGTTGAGCCCTTAATGAAAGACGTTAAGTACCTCCTCGGCTCAGACCCCACCGGGGAAGTTTCAAGGAAGTACGGCGTTTACATTGAAGAGGCCGGAATAGCGAGGAGGGGTAGATTTATCATCAACCCCGACGGAGTGATAGTTGCTGAAGAAGTACTTGAACCGCCTGTAGGAAGGAACGTAAACGAGCTCTTAAGACAGCTTGACGCTTGGAAGTACGTTTACGAGCACCCCGACGAGGCCTGCCCTGCAAACTGGAGGCCCGGCAAGAAGACCCTTAAGCCCGGTCCCGACATTGCCGGTAAGGTCGGAACCGTCATTACTATTGACGAAATCCTCTCTTAACGCCTTTGGGGGCTTTTGCCCCCCTTTAAGTTTCCTTCAATAAAGAGAAAAAAGAACTCTGCCTTTCTTCCGCTTTTCTTGTTGATGCACTTTATCCCTGCACGGCTTCTTAACCTTTCTGCCCATAACTCGTGGGAGCCCCTAATCCAATCTCCTTCCTTGACGCCCTTAATCCACCCATTTTTAGTTAGGTATATTCGGCAGTTTCTATAGTTTTCGGGCTCTTCCAGCCTAAAGGCCACCTCTACCGGGTTTTCGTAGGTAAGGCCGATTTCCGGTCTGTGCTCTCTTACCGGGAGGGGCTCAACTCGGAGCTCCCTTACAAATCTCTTGAACCCCGACTGGTTCCCCACAACGGCAAACCTTGGCACCAGAAACCTTTTTCCGTCGTAACTTCCTCTATCCTGGGTAAGGAGGAGTTTATACCCCCTCTCTTTAAAAAACTTTACCGAGATTTTGTCGTACTCCCCGTAGGGGAATGCAAGGAACTCGGGTCTTCTGCCGAAAATCTCCTTAAATCTCCTTTCTGAGAGTTCCGCCTCCCTCCTCAGAACCTTCAGGTATTCCTTCTCTGTTAACTTTGCCCTTAGCTTTGCTAAACTGGGGTGGCTGTAGAGGTGGTTCTCAAACTCCGCAAGGCCGCTCTTCTCCATCTCCCTTATCTGTTTATTCGTTAAAAAGTCGGGGTAGCGGCCTACGGCCTCCATGTAGAGGAAAACGGTAAAAGGGAAGTTGAACTCTTTAAGGATTTTAAAGGCCTTATAGGTTGTCCTGTAGCCGTCGTCTATCGTTATCACAACCGTTTTGGGAGGAATCTCCCTTCCCGAGGAGACTATCTGGTAGAGCTGAGAGAGTTTAATTACTTTGTAGCCGTTCTCTTTAAGGTAAGAGAGCTCCTTCTTAAAGTCCTCAAGGGAGACGGATGTTGAGGGATATCTCGGGTCGCCGAACCTATGGTAGATAAAGACGGTGGCGTAGTTAGTTGAGGCCGGTGATGTTTGAAGCAAGCTGAGGCTGGCCGATAGAGTCAAAACCGTTCTTCTTAACGACCTTTTTAACCAGCTCCGTGTACTCATCTTTCCTCTCTGAGTAGCCGTGGAGACTCTCTATCAGAGTATATATGTCGGCTCCTTTGCTCCTGAGCTCCCTGAACCTCTCGTAAGCCCAGCCGACGTTAAGGTTGTAGGTGTAGTCTTTTACCGAGTCGTAGAGTGAGTCGTAGACCTTAAGGCACGCCGAAGAGCCCTTTGCCTTCAGGCACTTCCCTCCCCTGAAAGAGTAGATTCCAAAAGAGTTGTTGGCCTCGGTGAAGAACCTTGAGGTACCCCAGCCGCTCTCTATTGCCGCCTGAGCAAGAACGAGGCCTGCTGGAACTGCATTTACCCTCTTAAGGAGCTCCTCAAAATCCCTCGTCCTGTACTTCTCCATTAGCTCTCCTAACTTCTTCCTCTCTTTTTCGGTAAGCTTCGCTTTCCCCTTCACCTTAAGAAGGAAGTGCCTCTCCTTGAGAACTTCCCCGTTTGCCCTTTCAATCAAAGGGAGCATCAGTTTTACAAACTCCCTCTTCCTCTCCTGAAGGGGTAGAGCTCTAAGGGAAATGTGGGAGGGGTCTGAAGGGGGTTTTACCTCTTCAACGGCCTTAACAACCTTCTCTACCGGCGGAAGGAGTTGTGCTCCTGCCCAGTTGTTCTCCTTCTCTACTTTGCCGAGTCCTATGAGAGCTCCCGTTAGAACGACAGCCGGTGCAACCAGCGCTGCCGACTTAAGCTTCACTTTCTCTACTCCTGAGCCGGTTTCTTCGGCGGTGAAATTTATTTCCTTTTGCTATACTTGAGCTAAAAAGAGGCCGGAGGTTTTTTGCATGTCTGCAATAAAGATTAAAGCTCCTATAACCGACGATAGCGTAATTGAGAGCCTTAAGGCCGGAGACCTCGTCTTAATCTCCGGAGTTATCTACACGGCAAGGGACGCAGCCCACAAGAGGATTGTTGAGGCCCTTGATAGGGGAGAGAAGCCTCCGATAGAGTTAAAGGGCCAGATAATCTACTACGCAGGTCCCGCTCCTGCAAAACCGGGAAGACCAATCGGCTCGGTAGGTCCTACCACCAGCTACCGTATGGACCCCTACGCTCCGAGGCTCCTTGCAGAGGGCTTAAAGGGAATGATTGGTAAAGGTAGCCGCAGTAAAGAGGTAATTGAGGCCATAAAGAAGTACAAGGGCGTTTACTTCGGAGCCGTCGGAGGTGCAGCCGCCTACCTTGCCCGCTGCGTAAAAGAGGCGCAGGTGGTTGCTTATGAAGACTTAGGCCCCGAGGCAATAAGGATGCTCGTTGTTGAGGACTTCCCCGCCTTTGTGGTTAACGACATCTACGGAAACGACCTCTACCAGATGGGAAGGTGTGAGTTTGAGGAGGTTGAGGACCCGGAGCTCTCAAAGTGCAGGTAGTTGAAGGTGATACCGAAACTGGAGTTTGAGTGGGACGAGGAAAAGAGCAAACAGGTTAAACGGAAGCACGGAAAGAGCTTAAGGGAAATCTTAGATTACATCCTTACAGGTAAAGTAGTCGCCTTTGAAAAGCACTTCAATCAGGAGCGCTACCCAGGGCAATTATCCTGGATATGGGCGGCTATTCCTGGATAGTTCCATGTGAAGTACGGGGATAAGCAGTCTACCCGAGCAGAAGGTTTAAGAACCGTATTAAACGGGGCTGATTGTGAAAAGGGAAGAGAAATTTGAGTTAGACGAGTATGAAAGGTGGATAGAGAGCGAAATAGAGAAAGGAAACTTTGTTCCCGTAGAGAACTTTGAAGAGTGGAAAAAGGCTCTTAAGGAGGCAGCCCGCAGGAGCTTAAAGAGGCTTGAGGGAGAGAGAAAGAGGTTTCGCTTTACAGTGGAAGCTCCTTCTCCAGAGGTTAAGGAGGAGGCCGTCAAGCTTCTTAAGGAGCGGTTTGGTGAGGCTGTAAAGGTAGAGGAGTAAGGCTTAAGCTCTTGCGTAAAAATTTTGTTAAAATTATTAACCGGTTTTCGGAATATTAGAAATTTCGCTTGGAGACGGTAAAGTGGAGAGCTACCTGGTTCTCTTTGTCTTCTTCCTTATAGCAGTTGCGGTTGCTGTTCTCGTCCCCAACGTTAACCTCATAACAAACAGATTTCTGAAAATTAACCGCAGTGAAAAGGGCAAGTACGAGCCCTACGAGTGCGGAATTCCGAAGATTGCTCCCCTTAACCGCCACTACTTTGCCTTCTTCTACATAGTAGCCCTTGTCTTTCTCCTCTTTGACCTTGAGACGGTTTTCCTCTTTCCCTGGGCGGTAGCCTTTAGGGAGCTGGGAGTTCTCGGAATAATTGAGGCCTTTCTCTTTGTCGGAATTCTCCTTGTAGGTTTCGTCTACGCCATTGCAAAGGGAGCTCTAAAGTGGGAGTAAGAGAAGGAGTTTTCCTTACTAAGTTAGAAGAGCTTATAAACTGGGGAAGGAAGGGCTCTCTCTGGCCCCTTGCCTTCGCAACCGCCTGCTGCGGAATTGAGATGATGGCGGCCGCAGCCTCCCGCTACGACTTTGACCGCTTCGGGGTAATCTTCAGGAACACCCCGAGGCAGTGCGACCTTTTGATAATGTGCGGGACAATCAGCAGGAAGATGGCTCCGATAATAAAGAGGCTCTGGGAGCAGATGCCCGACCCGAAGTGGGCAATTGCAATAGGGAGCTGTGCAATAAGCGGGAACATCTTTCAGACCTACTCAACCTTGAGGGGTCTTGACTGTATAGTACCAGTTGACGTTTACGTTCCCGGATGTGCCCCTAAGCCCGAGGCCTTCTATGAAGCCCTCATCCTCCTTAAGAAGAAGATTAAGAGGGATAGGCCAATAATAGTCGGCGGTGAGGAAGAATGCTCTACGTAAAAAAAGAGCTCTTACAGGTTCTGAAAAAAGAGTTTAAGGATAGGGTCAGGGAGCTCCCTGTCTTCAGGGGAGAGAGCACCGTAGAGGTAGATAAGGAAATTCTCCTTCCCTTCATGGGTTTTTTAAAACACGACGAGCGCTTTAAGATGGACATGCTCGTTGACCTAACGGCCGTTGACTACCCGGGGAGAAAACCCCGTTTCGTAGTCGTTTATCACCTCCGCTCAATTCCCCTGAAGCACAACCTCAGGGTAAAGTGCTGGGCCGAAAACGATGAAGTTCCTACGGTTATAGAGCTCTGGCGTGCGGCCGACTGGCTTGAGAGAGAGGTGTACGAGATGTTCGGAGTTAGGTTTACCGGGAGGGAGCTCAGAAAACTCCTCCTTCCCCAGAAATACCCCTACTATCCCCTTCGCAAGGACTTCCCCTTAGAGGGGAAAGAGACCCCTTGCGAAGTTTGGGACTGGGAGTAGATAATGGAGAGGGAAAAGGCCGACCTGATTTTAAACATGGGGCCCCAGCACCCCTCAACCCACGGGGTTTTAAGGCTCGTTTTAGAGCTGAAGGGAGAGAAAATTGTAAACTCGGACGCAATAATCGGCTACGTCCACAGGGGCGTAGAGAAGTTGGCAGAGCACAGAAAGTACATGCAAATCCTTCCGGTTTTTGATAGGGTTGACTACGTCTCTGCAAACACTAACGAGCTCGGCTTCGTTTTAGCCGTTGAGAAGCTCCTGGGAATAGAGGATAAAATCCCCCGCCGTGCCCAGTTCCTCAGGGTGATAATGGCCGAGCTTACCCGTATCTCCTCCCACCTAATCTGGCTCGGAACCCACGCCCTTGAGCTCGGGGCAATGAGCGTCTTCCTCTACGCCTTCAGGGAGAGGGAGATGATTTTAGACCTCTTTGAGGAGATTGCCGGGGGTAGGCTCCACACCGGTTACATGAGGATTGGCGGGGTTGCAGCCGACGCGACTGAAAGGTTTATTGAGGAGCTCGGTAAGTTCCTTGAAGTTTTCCCGGAGAAGCTCAACGAGTACGAAACCCTTTTAACCGAAAATAGAATTTGGCTTTCAAGAACTAAAGGTGTTGGAGTAATAAACAAGGAGACTGCAATAAACTGGGGAATTACCGGGCCGACTCTGAGGGCCGCAGGTTGCGACTACGACGTCAGGAAGTACTACCCCTACTGTGTTTACGACGAGCTTGACTTTAAGGTTCCCGTTTACCAAAACGGCGACGTCTACGACCGCTACCGGGTCAGAATGGACGAGATGAGGGAGTCTGTAAAAATCATAAAGCAGTGCCTTGAGAAGATGCCCGAAGGCCCCGTCCAGATTGAGGATACGACGATTATCCTTCCCCCGAAGGAGGAGGTCTACAACACGATGGTAGGCCTCATTCAGCACTTTGAGCTTGTAATTCACGGAATTACTCCGCCCAAAGGGGAGGTTTACGCAGCAGTTGAGGGGCCCAGGGGAGAGCTCGGCTACTACATAGTTAGTGACGGTAGTAATAAACCCTACAGGCTGAGAATTCGTCCGCCCTCTTTAATAAACATTGCAATTCTTCCGGAGCTCCTAAAAGGCCACTACGTTGCAGACGTTATCTCAATAATCGGAAGTCTTGACCCCCTGATGGGAGAGGTTGATAGATGACCTACGAGGAGTTTAGAGAGGAAATTAGAAAACTGGTTGCCTCAAACAGGTACCCGAGCCTCAAGTCCTACACGCTACCTGCCCTCTGGATTGCCGAGAAGAACTTTCCGAGAATAGACGCCGAAATAATGAGGATAATTGCGGCAGAGCTCCAAATTCCCTTAATTGAGGTTGAAGAGGCCGCCCGCTTCTACGCAATGTTCCACACCGAGCCTAAGGGGAAATACATCATAAGAGTATGTACGAACCTCTCCTGCATGTTAAACGGGGCAGAGGAAATCGTTAAAGAGCTTAAAAAACTCCTCGGAATAGAGGTCGGCCAGACCACCCCCGACGGCCTCTTTACCCTTGAGGAGTACGAGTGTATGGGGCTGTGTGACGGAGCTCCCGCCCTTACCGTTAACGAGGAGAGGTTTTTGAGGGTAAAAAAGGAGGAGCTCCCCCAGATTCTCAAGAAGTTCGGCTGGCAGGGAGAGTAAGTAATGGAAAAGCTTCTTTTGAGAAATATAGACAAGGAAAACTCCCACACAATAGAGGTCTACCTTGCCGGCGGCGGATACGGGGCCTTGAGGAAGGTTTTAAAGGAGATGAGCCCCGAGGACGTAGTTGAGGAAGTTAAACTGAGCGGCCTGAGGGGGCGGGGTGGAGCAGGCTTCCCTACCGGGATGAAGTGGGAGTTTGCCGCCGCCGACATAAAGGAGCCAAAGTTCTTTGTCTGCAATGCCGACGAAGGAGAGCCCTGCACCTTTAAAGATAGGGTAATAATTGAGAAAGACCCCCACGCCCTCATAGAGGGAATGTTAATCGGCGCCTACGCAACCGGGTGCCGCTACGGGTACATCTACTTAAGGGGTGAGTACCCCATAGGAAAGAGGATTTTAGAGAGGGCAATAGCCGAGGCTTACGAAAAGGGCTTTTTGGGTGAGAACATACTCGGAACCGACTTCTCCTTTGACCTCTACATTCACAGCGGGGCAGGTGCTTACATCTGCGGTGAGGAGACTGCCCTGATTGAATCTATGGAGGGTAAGAGGGGAGAGCCCAGAATCAAGCCCCCCTTCCCGGTTAACGCAGGGTACCTGTGGAAGCCGACGGTGGTAAACAACGTTGAAACCCTTGCAAACGTTCCCCTCATAATTGAGAGGGGAGGAAAGTGGTACTCACAAATCGGCTCGCCGGACTGCCCCGGGCCCAAGCTCTTTCCGGTTAGCGGTAAGGTGAAGAGGCCGGGGGTTTACGAGCTACCGATGGGAACACCTTTAGAGGAGATAATCTTTGAGCACGCCGGCGGAATAGTTAGAGATAGAAAGCTGAAGGCCGTCTTCCCCGGCGGAGCCTCAAGCTCGGTTTTAACTGCCGATGAAATAAGTGTTCCCATGGACTTCCCCTCTTTAGCAAAGGCAGGAACGATGCTCGGCTCGGGTGCGATTATGGTTCTTGACGAGACCGACTGTATAGTCAAGGCGGCGCTTCGGCTCATAGAGTTCTTCAGGCACGAATCCTGCGGGAAGTGTACCCCCTGCAGGGAAGGAACCGACTGGCTTGTAAGGATTTTGAGGAGGATTGAGGAGGGGAAGGGAAGTGAGAAAGATTTGGAGGTAATCCTCTCAATCTCCGAGACCATGGAAAACTCCTTCTGCGGTCTCGGGATGGCCGCCCACAACCCGGTGGCCTCAACCGTTCGTAAGTTCAGGGAGGAGTACCTTCAGCACATTAAAACCGGAAGATGCCCCTTCAGGAGCAGTTAAAAATGGAAAGTTTCAAGATAGTTATTGACGGTAAGGAGTGCGAGGCCTTTCCCGGAGAGACGGTTTTAGAGGTAGCCGAGAGGAACGGGATAGTTATTCCCGTCTTCTGCTACCACAAGGAGCTCCGCCCGGAAGGCGCCTGTAGGGTCTGCCTCGTTGAGGTTGAGGGAGCTCCGCGTCTGGTTACAGCCTGCACGCTCAAGGCAATGCCCGACATGGTAGTTAAAACAAACACCGAGAGGGTTCGCCGTGCAAGGGCGGGAGTAATTGAGCTTATCCTCAACAACCACACCTTAGAGTGTCCTATTTGCGATAAGTCCGGCGAGTGTGAGCTCCAGATGACCGGCTTCAGGCACGGCCCCAAGAAGAGCCGCTATGCCGAGCCCCGAAGAGAAAAAGACATCGTAATTCGGGGGCCTTTAATTGAGATAGACAACGACCGCTGTATTCTCTGCCGCCGCTGTATAAGGATGTGCGGCGAGAACATGGGCAATAGAGTTCTGGGAATTCTAAACAGGGGCTACAAGGCTTACATCTCACCCTTTAACGGGGACTTTATTGAGAGCGGCTGTGAGCACTGCGGAAGCTGTATAGACGTCTGTCCGGTAGGCTCGCTCCTTGATAGGGCCTTTAAGTACAAGGATAGACCGTGGAGAATGATAAAGACCTGGACGACCTGCTCTTTCTGCGGAAGCGGCTGCAGGGTTGAGGTAGACACCTACCACGGGAAGATAAAGAGGGCCGTAGGAAGAATCGGAGTAAATGAAGGGCACAATAGGGGGTATCTGTGCGTCCGAGGAAAGTGGGGCTGGGACGTTGTCTACTCAGATAAACGCCTTAAAGAACCCCTCTTAAAGGAAAACGGCGAGTTTAAGAAGGTCTCACTTGAGGAGGCTTTAAAGGTTCTTAAGGAGAGGGTTATCGGCAGGAGGGTGAACCTCTTTCTTGAGAGCTCCCTGACCAACGAGGAGCTGAGGAGGTTGAGGAGCATTTTCGGTAAAGAGGCTTACAGCGACTCCCTCGGCTACTACAACCTCTTAAAGGGAATTGCCTCAATAATCGGTAGGGCGGAGAGCTCCCCCCTTACCTCAATCTACGACGCCGACGTAATCTTTGTTGTAGGGGACTTTATTGAGGAGCTTATCCCCGTTGTTGCAACCCTCTTAAGGCTTGCGGTAATTCAGAGGGGCAAGAGGCTAATCCGCCTGGGGACGTTTCCCTCCAAACTTGACTCGGTTTCCTTCTCCACCCTAACTGTTCCTCAGGAGGAGGTAATAAACACCCTGAAACACCTGATTTTGGGAACCTTTGATACTTCTTACTCAAGCGGCAGTAGAGAGATAGACTCGGTTGCAAAGGTCTTAAGGGGCAAGAGAATTGTCTTCGTTTTGGGCGGTTTAACCCCCTACTCGGTTGAGGCCGAGGAAATCGGGAAGACAGTTGCCTACCTTGCGGACAGGGCAGGAAACTGCTCCGTGGTTGCCGTTCCCCCTAAGGCCAACTCACTCGGAGTTATTAAAAACTTTAAAATTAAAGAGCCTGATGAGTTTGACGGAGAAGTGAACGTAATAGTTAACGCAGAGTTTGAGAGGGACTTCTTCGGCTTAGAGCTCCCGAAGGCTGAATTTACCGTTCTTTTTACGCCCTACTACACCCCCGAAGTTCCCCTTGCAGACCTCGTAATTCCGATAGAGACCGCCCTTGAGAAAAGGGGAAGTTTCACCGGAATAGAGGGGGAGCTTCCTCTTGATACCGCTCTTGAGCCCTCGTATACCCTTCTCGGTTCCCTCTCTTCCCTTCCCGTTATTGAGGAGGAGGGCGGAACCCGGGCGGAGTTTGAGGTTAAGAAGGAGCCGGGAGTTCCGAGGATAGAGAGGAAGAAAGGGGAGCTCCTTTTAACGGTTCTACCTAACAGAACCGGCTGGGGCTCTGTTAGTTACTACTCGGAAAACGTTGCAAGGGTATCGGGTGAGAGGGCTCTCTACCTGAACCCCGCCGATTACAGGAGAGAGCTTGTCTGTCTAAAAACCAAAAATGGAGAGATTACCGTAAAGGCAGTTAAGGACGAAAGAGTCCCTCAAGGACACGCCCTTTTGAGGGTTGAGAGGTTTACAAGGGACATATCGGAGCTCTTAAAGGGCTCTTTTCCCTCTTTAAGCGGAATTAAATGTGAAATAGCGGAGGAGTAGATGGTTAAAGTTGAGCTTGCAAAAGAGTTTCCCCTCTTTGAGAACTTTACCGATAAGGAGCTCCGGGAGATTGCAAACTACCTTGAGTACAAGGTTTACCCCAAAGGTGAAGTCCTCTTTGAGGAGGGCGACCCGGGGGACAAAATCTTCTTTATAGTTAAGGGAAGGGTAGGCCTCTACAGGCCCGACCCCTTCGGGAACATGGTTAAAGTTGCGGTAAGCGAGGAGGGGACGCCGCTGGGGGAGCTCTCCTTCTTCAGCAACCGCCTCCACTCCTCTAAAGGCGTTGCTCTCAAAGAGACCCACGTTATTATTCTAACGAAGCAGGACTATGAAAAGTTAAAGAAGGAAGACCCCCAGCTTGCAATTAAGCTCCTTGAAGAGATTGCAAAGGTAATAGCCGAGAGGCTCAAGGAAATGAACAAGAAGTTCGTTGATACAACTTGCTTCATCTGGGGAGGACCCAAGAAGTGATTGAGCACTTTTTAAGCCTTCTCTTTATAGTGGGCTTGATGTTAGTTGCCGTTCCGCCGATTACTTACCTTGAAAGGAAGGTTTTGGGCCACATGCAGCAGCGTTCAGGCCCTATGGTCGTCGGCCCCCACGGAGTTCTCCAGCCCATTGCCGACGCAATAAAGCTGATTTTTAAAGAGGACGTTATCCCGAGGGGAGCAGACAAACTCCTCTTTGTGTTTGCTCCCTCCTTCAGCGTTTTTGCCGCCCTTTTGGCCGCAAGCGTTGTCCCCATAGGCTTTATAAATGCGGTTCCGATGAAGTCGGGTCTGCTCTTCGTTATGGCGATGAGCGCAATCTCAATCTACGCCTTTTTTTTGGCCGGCTACTCCTCAAACGACAAGTACTCTTTTTTAGCCGGAATGAGAGCTGCGGCTCAGGTTCTCGGCTACGAGCTTCCGATGGGCTTTGCCCTCATGGCGGTCGTAATTCTCTTTGGCTCCTTTGACTTTAACGAGATTGTAAAGTGGCAGCAGACCCACGGCTGGGGAATTTTCTACCAGCCTATAGCTTTCGTAATTTTCTTAATTATGATGGTTGCCGAAGTTTGCAGACCGCCTTTTGACCTTCCCGAAGGTGAGAGCGAGCTGGTGGGGGGCTTCCACACAGAATACTCGGGAATGAGGTTTGCGGCTTTCTTCTTCGGAGAGTACATAAACATAATTGTCCTCTCTCTGGTGGTTTCGCTCCTTTTCTTTGGAGGGTGGAGCGGCCCCCTTGCAGATAAGCACCCTGTTCTCGGAGTTCTCTACCACCTTTTAAAGGCGGGCTTTTTCATCTTCCTGACCTTCTGGCTCAGGGCGACTTTCCCGAGGTACAGGTTTGACCAGATGTTAAACATCATGTGGAAAATCTTTCTGCCCCTTTCAATACTTAACATCTTTATTGCGGCAGTTGAGGCACTATTTGTAGGCTAAAGGAGAGGGAAATGAGCCTTTTAAAGAAGGCGACTTTTACCGATTTACTCAAGGGTATGAAAATTACCCTTAAAACGATGTTTAAGCCTACCGTTACGGTTCACTACCCCTTTGAGAAGGTTCCTCCGAGGAAGAGGTTTAGAGGAATTCACGCCCTCAAGCTCAATCCCGACGGCTCTTACAGGTGTGAGGCCTGCTACCTCTGTGCGGAGATGTGCCCCAGCAACGTTATAGACATGGAGATGACCGAAGGGAAGGACGGGAAAAAAGAGCTTGTTGACTTTACCGTTGACCTGACCAGGTGTCTCTTCTGTGGCCTGTGCGTTGAAGCCTGCCCGAGGGACGCAATAGTTATGACTGACATCTACGAGTTTTCCCAGTACAGCATAGATAAGCTAATCCTCCACAAGGAAGACCTCCTTGAACTGGGGAGGTACTACCAGAAGCGTCAAAGGGAGAGAAAATGAACGGGCTCTTTTTCTACCTTTTTGGATTTCTTGCCGTGGCTTTAGGCCTTGCGGCGGTTCTGCAGAGGAACGTTATAAAGGGAGGAGTTGCCCTCCTTGGCTCTTTCGTCTCTCTCGGAGCCGTTTACTTTACCTCCGGTGCAGAGTTTATCGGGATTGTTCAGGTAATGGTTTACGGAGGGGCTATTATCGTCCTCTACCTTTTTGCCCTGATGACGATGGATTTGGAGAAGATGAAAGAGGAGCCCCTGAGGCTCGGCTTTGTCTCTGCCGGCGGCTTTCTTGCAGGAGTTCTTTTCCTGCTGATAGTTTACGGGGCGATGAGCCTTGAAGGAGCTCCCTCTCTAACCGTTTCGGGAGCGAAGGAGCTCGCCTCTCCGCTCTTTTACAGGTTCCTTCTTCCCTTTGAGGTCGTTTCGGTTCTTCTCCTTGTTGCTACAATCGGCGCCGTTGCAGTCGGAAGGAGGGAGGAATGAGCATTACGGGATATGTTATTCTCAGCGCCCTTCTCTTCTCCGTGGGGCTTTTCGGCCTCATAGTGAGGAGGAACGTTATATCGCTCTTTTTCTCGCTGGAGCTCCTGCTTAATAGCGCCAACGTTCTCTTTGTCGGCTTTTCAAAGCTCTACGGCAACTATTACGGGGAGCTCTTTGTCTTCTTCGTCCTTGCAGTTGCGGCGGCCGAGGCGGCGGTCGGCCTTGCGATAGTTGTTGCCCTTTACAGGTTAAAGGGTAGTGTAAACACCGAAGACTACAGCTCCCTGAGGTGGTAGTTATGGGAATGACCTTCTGGATAGCAGTTTTACCGCTACTTTCCTTCCTGATAGCCGGTCTCGGAGTCTTTTTCGGGATTGACTCCCTAAAGAGGAGGAGCCACTACTTCGGCCTCCTTGCGGTGGGTCTCTCACTTTTCCTCTCGGTAGAGCTCCTCTTTGAGGTGATGAAAGGGAAGGTAATCAGCGAAAGCTGGTTTACGTGGCTGGTTTCGGGAGGCCTCTCTGCCTCCTTCGGAGGTTACGTTGATTCCCTTACGGCAGTTATGCTCGTTGTGGTTAACTTCGTCTCGTTTTTCGTTCACCTCTACTCTGTTGGCTACATGGCCGAAGACCCGAGCTACGACAGGTTCTTCGCATACTTGGGTCTTTTTACCTTCTCAATGCTCGTTCTTGTCCTCTCGCCCAACTTTCTCCAGCTCTTCTTCGGCTGGGAGGCCGTGGGTCTGTCTTCCTACCTCTTAATCGGTTTCTGGTTTAAGAGGAAGAGGGCGGCAGACGCGGCAATTAAAGCCTTCATAATGAACAGGGTAGGAGACTTCCTCTTTATTCTCGGAGTTGCTGCAGTTTTCTGGCTCTTCGGCTCCTTAGAGTTCGGAGAGGTCTTTGCAAAGGCTTCTAAGGCCTCTGCCGGAGCTCTCTCACTAATCGGTCTCCTTCTCCTGGGCGGAGCCGTCGGAAAGTCCGCCCAGTTCCCCCTCCATACCTGGCTTGCAGACGCAATGGAGGGTCCCACTCCAATCTCCGCCCTGATTCACGCCGCTACGATGGTTGCCGCCGGAGTCTTTATGGTTGCCCGATGCTGGCCGATTTACGACGGCAGCTACATCCTGCCGATTGTCGGGGTAATTGGCGTTATAACCGCCTTCGGCGCGGCAACGATAGGCCTTACACAGTTTGACATAAAGAGGGTTCTTGCCTACTCAACTCTCTCTCAGCTTGGCTACATGTTTGCGGCTCTCGGTGCAGGGGCCTACGTCTTTGCAATGTTCCACCTCTTTACCCACGCCTTCTTTAAAGCTCTTCTCTTCTTAGGTTCCGGTAGCGTTATCCACGCAATGAGCGGTGAGCAGGACATCAGGAGAATGGGAGGCCTGTTTAAGTACATGAAGATTACGGGAACGACTTTTATAATCGGAACCCTTGCTCTTGTAGGAATTCCTCCCCTTGCGGGATTTTTCAGCAAGGATAAGATAATCTTCTCAACCTACGCCAACGGCCACTTTGTCTGGTGGTTCTTTTTGACCCTCGGAGCTCTCCTGACGGCCCTTTACATGGGAAGACTCGTCTTTCTCGTCTTCTTCGGCCGGGAGAGGTTCGGAGAGAGGGAGAGGAAACACCTCCACGAGTCCCCTGCCGTTATGACCGTTCCCCTCATCGTCCTCTCAATTCCCTCAATCTTTGCCGGGTTTCTTGAGGGCTGGTTTACCGAGTTCCTGAAAAAAAGCGTTCCCAACCACCTCCACCATACCTCCCACTCCCTTGAGATTACTCTTGCCGCCGTTACGGTTTCCCTTGCACTTTTGGGCCTCTTCGTTGCGGCTCTCTTTTACTACTGGAACAAAATCTCTCCGGAGGTTATTACCGAAAATCCCTTTATCCGCCCCCTCTATACCCTCGTTTACAACAAGTACTACTTTGACGAGCTCTACTACTACCTCTTTGTGAGGGGAGTGGGCTTTGGACTGGGTAAGCTCTCATCACTCTTTGACAGGTTCGTTATAGACGGCATTGTAAATGGCCTGGCCTTCATTACGAGGGGGCTCGGGGAGGCCGTCAGGCTTACTCAAACCGGCGTTGTGAACGCCTACGCCCTCTACTTTGCTCTCGGTTTAATCCTTGTAATAGCAATTATCTGGCTGGTTTAGGGGTGGATTGATGGTTAGTTTAATGCTGGTTATACCGCTGATAGGAGCTCTCTTTATTGCCCTGTGCAGGAGCGAGGAGAGGGCAAAGTGGATAGCCCTCTTTACGACCGGGCTCGTTTTAGTTCTCTCCGTTCTTCTCCTTTTCCAGTTTGATGTAAGTAAGAGCTCTTCTTTCCAGTTCATTGACTACGGCCACTGGCTCCCCAGCCTTTCAATCAAGTACAAGGTCGGGGTTGACGGTTTAAGCCTAATAATGGTTTTAATGACCGCCCTCTTAACCTTCATAGCCGTTCCCTCTGCCTGGAACTACATAGACAGGAGGAAGAGGCTCTTTTACGCCCTTCTCCTCCTTCTTGAAACTGCAATGCTCGGAGTTTTTGTCTCCCTTGACCTTCTGCTCTTTTACATCTTCTGGGAAGCTATGTTAATCCCTATGTCCCTCATAATCGGTATCTGGGGGGGCGAGAGGAGGATTTACTCGGCCTTAAAGTTCTTTATCTATACCTTTGCCGGCAGCATCTTCCTCCTTGTGGGAATGGTTGTTCTGGTCGTCTTCTACACATCCTTAACGGGGAACTTCACCTTTGACCTTCAACAACTTTTAAACCTTAAACTGCCCCTTGAGCTTCAGAAGTGGCTCTTCTGGGCCTTCTTCATCGCCTTTGCCGTTAAAGTTCCCCTTTTCCCCTTCCACACCTGGCTTCCTGATGCCCACGTTGAAGCTCCCACTCCCGGTAGCGTAATCCTTGCGGGAGTTCTCCTTAAGATGGGAATTTACGGCTTTTTAAGGTTCTCCCTTCCCCTCTTTCCTGATGCCTACAAACTCTACGCTCCGGTAATCTTTGCCCTGGGAGTTATCGCCATTGTCTATACTGCACTCATTGCCCTCGTTCAGGAGGACGTTAAGAAAATAGTTGCCTACTCGTCGGTCTCCCACATGGGATTTGTGATGATTGGCCTCTTCTCTTTAACCGTTCAGGGAATTGAGGGAGCAATATTCCAGATGCTCAGCCACGGTTTAGTTAGCGGAGCTCTCTTCTTCGTCGTCGGAATTATCTACGAGAGGCTCCACACCAGAGAAGTCGGCAAAATGGGAGGTCTTGCTTCCCTTGCTCCCAAACTTGCCACACTGGGAATGCTCTTTACGATGGCAAACGTAGGCCTTCCGGGTACGAGCTCCTTTATAGGTGAGTTCCTTACAATCCTCGGAGGTTATAAGGCCTCCCACCTTGTAGGCGTTCTTATGGCCCTCGGAGTAATCTTCGGAGCCGCCTACATGCTCTACATGTACAGGAACGTCTTTTTTCTTGAGCCGAAGGTTCTCTCTTTTAAGGATTTAGATAGGAGGGAGCTCCTCTCCCTCGGCCTTCTTGCCCTTCTCGTAATCTGGTGGGGCTTTAACCCCGAGTTTATAATGAAGTTTATTCACGGCTACACCCACCGGCTCTTAGGGGGAGTTTAAGATGGAACTGAACCTTTCACTCTTTACGCCGGAGCTCTTTCTGGCATGTGCTGGAATTCTCCTTATTCTGATAGACCTTATCATCCCCTCAAGAGAAAAAAACGGCCTCTTTGCCCTTATAACTTTCGGTATAACCTCGGTTGCAATAGTCCTTACGGCCGTTTACTCTCCCTTCTCCCCCCAGGAGGCCTTTAACGGCTTTATAAAGAAGGACTTTTTAAGCGGTCTCTCCCAACTCTTAGTCCTGTTTACCCTCCTCTTAACCGTTTTAGTGAGCTACGACTACCTTGAAAGGTTTAAGACGAACTACGTGGGGGAGTACTACTACACCCTCATCTTTGCCTCTTTGGGTGCAATGCTCATGATTGAGGCCAACGAGCTTGCAACCCTCTTTGTCTCCCTTGAGGTGATGTCAATCTCAATTTACGTACTAATGGCCCTTTTCAAGAGGGATTACAGGGGAAAGGAAGCGGCCTTAAAGTACTTTATCTTGGGCTCTGTCGGTGCGGCAACTTTGGCCTACGGCTTTGCCCTCCTATACGGAATTACCGGTAGTACACTCTACCCGGAGGTTGCCAAGGCCCTCTCCTCAAACCTGTCTGCCGCGGCATTTCTCGGGATAGCCCTTGTTCTCTCTGGCTTCCTCTTTAAGGTGGGAGCCGTTCCCTTCCACGGCTGGGCTCCCGACGCCTACCACGGAGCTCCGACCCCCGTTAGCCTCTTTATGGGGGCAGTAGTAAAAGTCGCTGCATTTGTCGCCCTCTTAAAACTCTTCTTCCCCGTTCTCCTTCCCTTCTTTGAGAGGTGGGGAGAGGTGGCACTTATCTTCGGCCTCGTCTCTGCCCTCTTCGGAGCCCTTGCGGCACTGGGGCAGGAGAACCTAAAGAGAATGCTCGCCTACTCCTCAATCTCCCACGCCGGAGTTATCCTTTCGGCCCTTGCAACCCTTCCCGCCCTTGCGGTTTACTCGGTCTTCTTCTACCTCTTTGCCTACACCTTTATGACAATTGCGGCCTTCGGGATAATCTCTCTCCTTACTGTTAAGGGTTTTAAGGGAGAGAACCTTTCCGACTGGAGGGGGCTCTACTCAAAGAGCCCTTCCCTGGCCCTCCTCTCCGTCGTTATCTTCATGGCTCTTGCCGGTATTCCTCCGCTCCTTGGCTTCTGGGCAAAATTCTACGTTCTGGTTGCCCTTGTTAAGACCGGTAAAGTCCTTCCCGCCCTAATTGTTATGGTTGCAAGCCTTATTTCCCTCGGCTTCTACTTAAAGCCCCTCGTTTACGCCTTTATGAAGGAGGGAAAGGAGGAGAGAGTTATACCGGGCTTTTCGGCCTATGCGGCCGTTCTAATCTCCTCGCTCGTTCTAATTTTCCTCGGTCTCTTTCCGGAAGTGGTTTCACAGGCCTCACTCCTCAGTCTTGCCTCTTTCCTAAAGGGGGTGATGTAGGGTGAATGAGCTCTTTAGACAAATTCCCAAGGTTGACAGGTTCTTAAAAGACGAGGAGCTTCTCAAACTCCTTGACGATAACCCCCTCTTTTTCCTTAAAGAGGCCGTTAACCGGGTTCTTGAAGAACTCCGGGAAGGAATAAGGGAAGGAAAAGTAAAGGAGATTGATTACGAGAGTTTAAGGGCAAAGGTTAGGGAAAAGTTGAAGGAGCTCCTCAGACCGAAACTCCACAGGGTTATAAACGCTACCGGTGTCGTCCTCCACACAAACCTCGGAAGGGCACCAATCGGCAAGAAAGCGGCCCAAAACCTCCTCTCAGTAATTACCGGCTACTCAAACCTTGAGTACGACCTTGAGGAGGGTAAGAGAGGCTTAAGGTACAGGAACCTTGAGTGGATTTTGAAGGAGTTGACCGGTGCAGAGGACGTCTGCGTGGTTAACAACAACGCCGGTGCAGTTCTCCTCGTCCTCTCCGCCCTTGCCAAGGGTAAGGAGGTTATCGTTTCAAGGGGAGAGCTCATTGAAATCGGGGGCTCCTTCAGAATCCCCGACGTTATGGCCCAGAGCGGTGCCATTTTAAGGGAGGTAGGAACTACGAACAAAACCCACCTGAGGGACTACGAGCGTGCAATAAACGAGAATACCGGCCTCCTCCTTAAAGTCCACACCAGCAACTACAAAATCCTCGGCTTTACCCATTCTGTCTCAACGAGGGAGCTCGTTGAGCTGGGTAGGAGGTACGGAATTCCGGTTTACGAGGACCTCGGAAGCGGTAGCTTTATAGACGTCAGAAAGCTGGGGCTCTCCTACGAGCCTACCGTTCAGGAGGTTTTAAAGGCCGGGGTTGACGTTGTCTCCTTTAGCGGAGACAAGCTCTTGGGAGGGGCTCAGGCGGGAATTATTTTGGGTAAGAAGGAGTTTATTGAGAGAATAAAAAAGCATCCCTTAAACAGGGCACTGAGAATAGACAAGATGACCCTTGCAGTTCTTGAGGCTACTTTAAGGTGCTACCTTGACGAGAAGCTGGCTCTGAGGGAGCTCCCGGTCTGGAGGCTCCTTTCCCAGAGTAGGGAGGAGATTTTCAATAAGGCAAGGGAGCTTATCAGGGAGCTCCGCCTTGAGGGTTTTAAGGGTAAGGCCACAATTGTTGAAGACGAAGCTGAAGTAGGAGGCGGAGCCCTTCCGCTCCAAACCCTGCCTACTTACTGCGTTGCCGTTGAAGTTGAAGGCCTATCACCTGACGAGATTGACAGGAAAATGAGAAGGTGTGAGGTTCCCGTAATTGGTAGAATAAAGGAGGGGATGTACCTTATAGACATGCTAACCGTTTTTGAGGAGGAGATTCCCGTAATTGCCAAAAGTCTCCTTAAAATCTCTGGGGAGGAGTAGTGAGGAGATTTCTCCTTGCACTTTCCCTTTCCCTTTTCATTATCGGGAGCTCCCACTCTCAAGAGAGTTTTTCCTACTACATTCTCAATCAAGAGCTTCAAATCCTCTCTGCAACCGGTGAGGAAACGAAACTCTCGGAAGTCCCCCGCTATACAGTAGTTATAACCCGCCAGGAGATAGACCGTTTGGGGGCGAAGAACCTCTTTGACCTCCTTGATAAGCTCCCCGAGTTCTACGTCTGGAGGAGTTTCTTTGGTTTAAAGGCGGTAGGGGCTCTTGGAGTCCGCCAGAGCTACTTCTCCGAGAAAGTTCAGGTTCTCATAGACGGAATGCCCACCCTTGACCCCTCAAACGGCTCCTCCTTCAGCACCAACAACAACTATTCCCTTGATAATGTAAAGCAGGTAGAGATTATCTACGGACCTATGACCTCACTTTACGGCTTTAACGCCTCCCTTGCCGTTATAAACCTCGTTACCTACTCCCCTGAAGAGGTAAGTACAGAGCTCCGCCTGAGCGCCAGCACCGGTGGTGATAGTGACGTTAACTTTCTGAAATCCTTTTCCGCCAACGACTTTAAGGGAATAGTCTCTCTTAACTACAACCAGTGGAATACTCCCCACGGCGGCTATACCGACTTCTTGGGAGTTTCGGGAGTTTACTCACCCTTCAGCAAGCACGCATCATTCTACCTTAAGTTGAATCATGAGTCAGGTTTTTTTGCCAGAAGCTATTTCGTTGACAGGGATGACCGTTTCCCCGTCTCAATCTCCCATTTCTTCTCCGGCGGCGACCATACCTACGCCGACAGGAAAGCTTTCCTTAACAGAGTAGGGTTTGAGGGGAAGTTTGGAGAGTGGAGCTATACCGTTAGCGGAGGCCTTAACTTTTTATTCTTGAAGAGGGGCTACAACCTCTGCCCTCAGAACCATCAGGTCTGCGCTTTGATGCCTTACGGGTTTTACGGCGTAGAGAAAAGGTACGTTAGGGAGCCCTCTTTAAGCCTTAAGGTTAAAAGGGAAGGCTTTTTCGGGAAATTACTCTTCGGTGTTGATTACTCTGAGGCCGACCTCTACAGGACCGACCTTTCGGCAACTTTCTACCCCTCTTCCCTTAACGTAATTGCTCAGGAGGTTGAAGAGGCAATTCAGACTGGAAAGCCTATAGACCCTGTCTCAATTGCTTCAAAAATTCCTAACTTTCCTATGAGAGAGCTCCCAGACAGCCAGTCCCTCATATCCGAGAAATTCCGCTCGGTCTTCTCTCCCTACTTTCAGTACTTCTACTCAACCGACGGAACCTCTTACCTCTTTAACCTCAGGTGGGATAAGACAAACGACGCCGGCAGGGCCGTAAGTGCATCTTTCTCCTATATGAAGAGCCTCTCGGATAACCTAAAGTTCAAGCTTAACTTAGGAAGGGCGGTTAGGGTTCCCTCCTTTGAGGAGATGTACGTAAGGAACAACATTTTCCTCCTTGGAAACCCCCATTTAAAGATTGAGAAGGAAGACTCCTTAATGCCCTCCCTTGAGTACAGCGGAGAGAGTTTCTACTTTTCCGGTTTCCTTTACTTCTCCCGGTTTAAGGACTTTATCTACAAAAGAAGGGCATCTCTCCTTACTTACGTGTGGGATAACAGCGACAGTGCTGTCAGAATAAGAGGGGCCTCATTTACAATAAAGAAGAGACTCTACGACTGCTGGGAGGTGAGTTTATCCATTAACAGGAGATTCTCGCTGAATGGATTGAGCTCAGAGTATCTTGAGTTCCCAAAAACAAAGTTTGTGGGGGGTATTACCTACTCGGGAGGGCACTTAAGCGCAAACCTCACAACCGTAGCCTACTCAAGGCTTTCCTCTTCGGTACCGGGATTTTACAGAGTGGATTTAAACTTTAACTACTCCCTTTCCGAGAACCTCTCCTTTGAGTTTCAGGTAAGGAACCTTACCGATAAGGACTATACCTATCCAAATGGCGTGCCGGGAGATGAAAGAACCCTATGGTTAGGATTGCATTACTTCTATTAATTGTGTTTTCGTCAATCGCTTTTGGGGATGATAGGAAAGTTTGCGTTATTAATAGCTATAAAGTTCCTCCGGCATTGGAGCTTGAGAAAAACCTTTTAGAGCTCCTTAAGGAGAGGGGATATTTGATAGCTCTTTCTGGTAAAGAGTGTGATATCAAGCTGGTAATCGGTACTCCGGCCCTCGTTGAATCCCTGAAAAGGGACAGGTTCAGTAAGTTGATTTATACTTTTGTTCTCTTTCCCGAGAAGTTTCCTGTTAACAGAGAGAACGTTTACGGTATAAGGATTTTCCCCCTTCCCGAGAGAACAGTTAAGGCTTTTATGAAGAAAAAGGGTTTAGAGAAGGTAAAGGTTGCCGTTCCGGTAAGCCGTAAAATGGTTCCCATTGCTAAAAGATACCTTCCGGAGGAGTATTTCAGGTTGATTGTCTTTCGGAGTACCCCGACAGAGGTTTTCAACCGCCTCTCAAGATACAGGTACGTTTATATCTTCCCCGATCCAAAGCTCCTGCGCTTTGTTAACCTGCTGAATCTCATAAACTTCGGTAAAGAGAACGACCTCGTCTTTCTTACGGGCTTGGGAGACCTTAAGCGCTACGGGGTGGATTTTGTTCAGGAGGTCTCCTATGAAAAGCTGGCCGCGGAGATGGTTAAGTTGATTGAGAGTAAACCGAAAGAGAAAATCCTTCCCTGTCCGGTAAAAGAGTGATGACTTCTCTCAGAAGTTATATTATTAAGAGGGCCGTAGTAATAGGCGTTCTTCTCCTGGCCTCAACCTTTCTCTTTAACTACTTCTCCACCAAAGAAGTAAGGGATATCTACCACAGGAATCTCCTCTACCTTTCGGTTCTCCTTGAAAAGAACTTTCAGTTTTTCCTGGAGCTCTACGGAAACAGAGAGCTTATCAACTACCAACTCTCTGAAGCGGTCTCAAAAATTCCCGAGATTGAAGCCATATACATTAGTTACGGCGGTAGAGAATTTGTTTTCCCCGAGAAGTTCCTCAGAGTTGCAAAGAGTCTCTGCAGGGATGCCGACGAAAATAAGGCCTTTACCTACGGGGATTTTGTCGTTGTCTGTCTTCCAGTTAAAGAGGAGTACGCCTCGGTTTTCCTTGAGTCAAAGAGGAAGGGCACGTTTATCGTTCTCTTTAACAGGTCTCAAGAGGACAGGTTCGTTGCCGGATGGCTTGCAGGAGTTCTTGTCTTAACCTTCCTTGTTGCAAGCCTTGGTTTCCTCGTTATTTCATCTATATGGAGTGAGATAGGAGAAAACTTCACCCGCCTTGAGAAGTTGATAACGCTCGTTGAAAAGAACATCTCCGGCGAGGCTACAGAGCAGGAGAAGTCAAAGATAAAAGAGCTTACCAGGAACCTTTCTATAAATGAATTTAAAGAGGTCGGCTCTTTAATTTACTTCTTGATGGAGAGGGTAAAAGCTCTAAACGAAGAGGTTGAGAGGCTTGCAATAACAGACCCTCTTACTTCATTATATAACAGGAACTACATGAAGATTTTTGTTGAGGGGAAGCTACTTCCGATTTGGAGGAGGAAGAAGTTCCCCCTATCAGTTGCCCTCCTTGACCTTGATAACTTTAAACAGATAAACGATACTTTCGGCCACCAGAAGGGAGATGAGGTTTTGAGGAAGTGGGCTCAAATAGTTAAAGAGGAGCTAAGGGGAGGGGACGTCCCGATAAGGTTCGGAGGGGAGGAGTTCCTCATAATCTTCCCTTACACCACTAAGAAAAATGCCCTAAACGCCGTTGAGAGAATAAGGAAGAGGTTTATTGAGGTTGACTTCGGAATAGGAAGAAGGGTAAGCTTCAGCGGGGGAGTCGCAGGTTATCCCGATGACGTTGACGACCTTACTTTCCTTGATGACCTGATTAAAATTGCCGATGAGAGGCTTTATAAGGCAAAAAGGCAGGGTAAGAACAGGGTAATTGCAGATTAAAGGGGGCAGAGAGCCCCCGGAATTACTTGATTATCTCGTCCTTTACGTCTTCGTAGCTCTTGTAGTCTTCGTTCTTGAGGATTGAGTCAATGAACTTATCTATGTCATCCCTGTCAAGGAAAGTTCCCGTTAATAACCTTCCGGTGTAGCGGTCGTTCTTAATCTCCCAGAACATGTAAAAGTCCGGGTAAATCTCCTTAATCTGTCTGTAGGCAACCCCGTACTTACTGGGTTTTGTAGGGTTCTGCTCAAGGAAGAAGTGGTTAGGGGCTACGACAATCCTCCAGAGCTCCACCCCCGTTTTCGTCACAACCTTCTGGAGCCTTAACTCGTGGCTCTCTTTTACCCTCATCTCTCCCTCCTCTTAAAACCTATGCTTATTTTCTACAACCTTTGCACAGGAAGTAATCTGTTGCAGTTTGGGGAACTTCCTCTGCCTTAACGGGTCCTACCTTCTTGGGCTTAACCCCGGGAGGAGGCGGAGTCCTGAGGGCCTCTCTCCTGGCCTCTATTATGTCCTTACAGGTAATGTCTCTCGGTATTTTGAGGTTCTGCTTGGGGAAGATTAGATGGGGGTTGTGAATCTTATCCCTATTGGCCTTGTAGATTAGGGGCCACTGCCAGGGGTCTCCGTAGATGTAGTCCTTTGATGCAATTCCCCAGAGGGTATCCCCTTTCTTGACTACGTAGCTCTTGGGAAGTGACTGCCATCTTCTTAACATCTCTTCGCAGGTTGAGAGTTTACCCTGAGCTTCCCTTTGAAGCTCCGCAAGTCTCCGCTGGAGGGCCTCAATCTCTGCAATCTGTTGCCTTAGCCTCTGAACTTCGGATGAGAGCTCTCCGTACCTCTGCTTAAGTTCAGCCTCTTTAGCCTTTAAGAGAGCAAGCTCCTCCTGACACTTTTGGAGTTTGGCCTTAAGCTCTTCGTTTTCCTTTAAAGCCTCTTTGTAGGCCTTAATAAGGTTCTCGGGGTAGAATGCAAAGTCGGGTGGGTAGAGGACAAACTTATCTGTAGGGCTGGGGCAACCAGCCTGAGCTACTCCTATTCCGGCAAGAACGGCTATTGAAAAGGCGGCTATCAGTTTCCTCATCTTACCTACCTCCCCAGCCTGTTTTCAAGTTCTCTTATCTGGCTCTCAAGCTCCCACTTTGAAGGAAGTGAACTGAGCCTTGCCTGAAGCTGAGCCCTTTCCCCCTCAAGGGAGCTTATCTGACTCTCAAGCTGAGAGAGCTCAAACTTTAACCTATCCTTCTCGTTTTTACACTCCTGAAGTTTGGCCTTGAGCTCCTCGTTCTCGGCCTTTAACTTTCTGTACTTAACTGGAAGGGGGTTTTTCTTGCTTTCGGCCTCGGGTTTAACTGCGCACAGGTCTCCTGCTAAAGCTCCTATCGGAAGTGCAAACACCCCCATAAGAACCAGGGTTGCTATTCTTCTTTTCATGGTTCCTCCCTTATCTGCTGTTCTGCTTTAATTGTACACTTTTTACTGTTAACCCTTTTCCCAGCTCCTTCTCTCTACCATGTAATATATGACCGGTATAACTACGAGAGTCAGCATCGTTGATGCAAAAACGCCAAAGAGGAGTGAAATTGCCAGTCCCTGGAAAATCGGGTCAAGGAGGATAACGGCCGCTCCGACCATTGCTGCTGCTGCCGTAAGGACAATTGGCCTGAAACGGACGGCTCCTGCCTCAATAATTGACTCTTTAAGGGGAGCCCCTTCTCTTTTCCTCATCAGAATGAAATCAACCAAGATAATTGAGTTCCTGACGACAATTCCCGCGAGGGCGATAAAGCCTATCATGGACGTTGCAGTAAAGTAGGTGATTTTTCCTAAGAGTTTACTCATAATCCAGTGGCCGGGGATAATTCCAATCATTGTTAGAGGTATGGGAACCATGATAATTAGAGGGATAATAAACGACTGGAATTGACCGACAATTAAGAGATAAATCAGGATAAGAGCAACGATGAAAGCTCCCCCCATATCCCTAAAGGTTTCGTACGTAATTTGCCATTCACCATCCCACTTCATCGTAGGTTTAAAGTCATTTTGGGGTATTGAAGGAGGAATAAAGGTGTACTCCAACTTGTAGCCATCAGGTAGGGGGTGCTCGGAGAGGTACTTGTTAATTGCTAAGATTGGATAAATCGGGGCTTCGTACTTTCCTGCAACGTCTCCAATTACGTAGGAAACCGGGTGAAGGTTCTTGTGGTAAATCGTTTTATCGGCCAACACTTTCTTAATTTCAACGAGCTCCCTCAAGGGAATCAGCTTACCCTGACTGTTCATTACGGTTAAATCAAGGATTTTATTGATGTCGTCCCTCTGCTCCCTCGGGAGCCTTACCCAAATAGGAACCGGGTCGGAATCCAAGTCGGTATGGGCAACGCTGACCTGCGCACCGCGAAGTGCCATGGCAACTGTATTTGCAATTTGCTCCTCGGTAACTCCTGACTCTCTTGCCTTTCTTCTCTTAACCTTTACCTCGTACTTGTAGTAGTCGTCGTCAACGAGGGTATCAACGTCAACGACTCCGGGGGTCTTCCTGAATATTTCAGCAATTTCCTTTGCTATTCTCCTCCTGACCTTGTCGTCCTTGCCGTAGATTTCTGCAACGAGAGTTGAGAGAACCGGCGGGCCGGGAGGAACTTCAACGATTTTTACGTTTGCCCTCGGGTCTACCGCTCTTGCAACTTCTTGAATCTTAGGCCTTTCTTCTTTTGCTATGTCGTGGGACTGCCTCTTCCTTTCGTGTTTGTCAATCAGGTTAATCCTTATGTCGGCTACGTTTCCGCCCTGCCTGAGGAAGTAATGTCTTACGAGACCGTTAAAGTCAAAGGGGGATGCTGTTCCGATGTACATTTCATAGTCTGTAACTTCAGGAATCGTCTGAATGTAGTTGGCGATTGCCTTTGTTACTCTTGCGGTCTCCTCTAAGGAGGTTCCTTCGGGCATGTCTATCACAACCTGAAACTCGCTTTTGTTGTCAAATGGTAGGACTTTCACAATTACAGTCTTTGTGAAGAATAGCATTACTGAACCTACCATCATAATGAGGACGAGAAACAGGAAAACCAACCTTTTTACTGTTGAATCAAGAAGAGGTCTGACTATTTTGTTGTAAAGTCTGTAGGTAAGCGTCTTTTCAAGAGCAATTTTTTCCTTCTCTTCCTCTGCCTCTTTTTTAAGGAGGTGGTAGGCAGCCCAAGGGGAGATAATGAAAGCCACCAGTAATGAAAAGAACATTGCAATTGAGGCGTTAACCGGAATGGGTTTCATGTAAGGTCCCATTAGCCCTCTAACAAAGGCCATAGGTAAAAGGGCTGCGATAACTGTAAAGGTTGCAAGGATTGTCGGGTTTCCGACCTCTGCAACGGCGTAGATTGCCGCTTGAAGGGGCGGCATTTCTTTTAGTTTTAGGTGTCTGTGAATGTTTTCAACTACGACAATTGCGTCGTCAACGAGGAGTCCAAGAGTAAAGATTAGAGCAAAGAGAGTTACTCTGTTGAGGGTGTAGCCGGTAATGAGGTCAACAAAGAGGGTAAGTGCAAGGGTTGTTGGAATTGCTAATGAGACGACGAAAGCCTCTTTTATTCCCAGGGTTAAACCAATGAAGATAACAACGGCGGCAATCGCTATGCCGAGATGGAACATGAGCTCTTCAAATTTGTCTTCTGCCGTTTTACCGTAGTTCCTCGTTACGGTAATGTGGATGTCGGAAGGGAACATGTGGGCCTTAATTTCATCTACTTTCTCTAAAATCTCGTTTGCTACATCTACTGCGTTTGTCCCTTTTTTCTTTGCTATTGCTACCGTGACTGCCGGAAACTGATTTCCGTGCTCTTTAAGGAACTCCTTGCTTACTCCTTTCTTCTCAGGATGGGGGCCGAAACCGATGAAAACGTAGTTTTCGGGGTCAATGGGGGCGTCAACGACTTCGGCTACGTCCTTAAGGTAAACGGGTTTTCCGTTGTAAACTGCTACTACGATGTTTTTAAGGTCGTCAATTGTCTTTACGAACTCTCCGGCTTCAACGGGGAACTCCGTGTTGTTCTCGGTAATTTTTCCTGCCGGGAGCTTTGTATTGGCAGACTTTATTGCCTGTGCAACCTGCAGAAGCGATAGGTGGTAGTTTTTAAGTTTATCCCTGTCAACTATTACTTTAAATCTTCTTGGGTCTCCGCCAATTATCCACGACTTTGAGACGTCCTCTATCTGTTTTAGCTGGATGCAAAGCTCCTTAGCAAACTTCCTCAGCTCGTAAGGATTTCTCTTTTCACTCCAGAGGGTTAGAGCAACTATTGGAACGTCGTTAATGTCCTTAGGTTTAACGAGAGGTTGGAGTGCTCCGGGAGGGAGTTTATCAAGGTTTGACATCAGCTTGTTGTAGAGTTTTACTAAAGAATCTTCCATGTTCTCGCCGACTTTAAACCTTGCAATAATCAGGCTCATTCCCGGCTTGGATGTGGAGTAAACGTACTCTACTCCTTTAATTTCCCAAATGAACTTTTCAAAGCGGGTTGAAATTTTTCTCTCAACCTCTTTTGTTGAAGCTCCCGGATAGGGGATAAAGATGTCAACCATAGGAACTACGATCTGGGGCTCCTCTTCTTTCGGTGTGAAAACGATGGCAGCGAGCCCTATTATGAGCGAGGATATAAGGAGCAGAGGTGTAAGTTTTGAAGTTATAAAGGCCTTTGCAATTCTTCCTGCTATTCCAAGGTTAAAGTTCTTCATCTCTACCCCTCTACCTTTGCTCCGTCAACTAAGTTGTTTACGTTTGAGACGGCGATTTTCTCGCCTTTGTGAAGGCCCGAGAGTATTACAACCACGTCTCCGAGGCTTTCTCCAGTTTTAACAGGTCTCAAGTGTGCAACGCCGTTCTCAATGACGAAGACGAACTCAAGGGCTCCTACCCTGTAAATTGCTCTTTTGGGAACTGCCAGCGTCTCAACTTTAACGGAGGGGAACTCAACTACCGCGTAGGTTCCGGGTATTGCGGTAAGGGGCTTTTCTGTCTCTACTTTAACTTTGAACTTGTGGGAGATTGGGTCGGCACTCTGGTCAACTTCAACGACTTTCCCCCTGTAGCTCTCTCCCTTTACCTTAACGATAACTTCGCTTCCAACTTTGATTTTGTCTGCATAGACGTTGTCTATGTAAGCTCTAACCCGGAAAGGAAGTGAGCCGATTTTGTATATGGGAGTTTGGGGAGAGACGAGGTTTCCTTTATCAACGAGCTTTTGAAGGACGATTCCGTCAACTGGCGATTTTATGTAGGTGTAGGAGAGGTAGGCCTTTGCCTTTTTGAGAGAGGCGATTACCTGCTCCCTCTTTGCCCGGAGCTCTCTCTTTTTCTCAAGAATCTGCTTCTCTTTCGCTTTCACCGCCTCAAGCTGTGCTTTTGCGGCTTCGTACTTTGTCTTTACCTCGTCAAACTTCTGCTTTGAGATTGCCTCACCCTCAAGGAGGGCCTTAAACCTTCTGTAGGTTCTTTCGGCAAAGGAGTAGTTAGCCTCTGCGGCCTTCTTGTTGGCCTCAACCTCTTCAAGGGCCCTGTCAAGCTCCTTCTGGGCTGCCTCAATCTCCTTGAGGGCTGCCTTTGCCCTTTCTACGTCGGGTCTTATGTCTGAGCTATCTATGACGGCGAGGATTTCTCCTTTCTTAACCTTTTGGCCGGCCTCCGCCTTCTCCTCTATCAGGTAGCCTACAACCTTGGGGGAGGTGAAGATTTCCTGCTTGGGAATTACGGTTCCCGAGAATGTGGCCTTCCTGATGAACTCAATGCTTTCTACCGGCTTTACCTCAACTCCCGAAACCGTTTTTACCTTTACCGGTTCTGCCTTCTCCTCCTTGGCCCCGCAGGAAGAGAGAGCTATTAAAACTGTTAAGGCTACGAGAGCTCTCTTTGCCATCTTCAAACCTCTCACACCGAGTTTATCAGGTTCATTATCTTATTAGAATTTACTACCATGTCAAGACTTTTACCGACTTTGCCCTGCCGTTTACAGGCCGTCCACACTTTGTTTACAGACAAGCGACTTGTTGTTCCTTCAGGGAGAAAGAAGATTAACAACAGTTAACCTATTCGGGAGGGGTTATGCTTTTCCGCCTTTTTCTCTTCACGATTTTCGTTTTCTTAGGAGGTTGTGGTCTTTTTAACGGGGAGAGCGGTAGTGAAAGCGGAGTTGAGAGTGGAGGGTCCAAATCCTATTCAGTTAACTTAATTGACGGTGAGGGCTCTCCGGTTTCTCCGGCCTTTTTAACTGTAAAGGTTGATAGGAACGGCAATGGAAAGTTTGATGTTGAAGATGGAGAGCTCTTTTTGGTAGTTTCTGACTCTCTGGGTAACGTTAGATTGGAGCTCCCCACAAAAGTTCTTAAACTTCCTGCCCTTGTAGAGGTAAAGGCCGACGGTTTTTCCCGGCGCATTCTGAGGCTTGAAAGGCTCTCAGACCTTCCCCCTTCAATTTCTCTGTTTAAAATGGAGGAAGCTACTGTTAAGGAAACTCAGGGCGGCGTTATTGTTGAAGGGCAGGGTGTTGAGATTCAGGTTCCTCTCCAAAGGGAAGGAAACTCCAATAACTTAAGGGCTCAGCTTTACTACCTTAACCCTGCTCTCTTTCCCCTTCAGATGCCGGGAGGCTTTTTTGGTTATGATGGAAGAGACCAGATTCTAAGTACCGGTGGAGCCTTTGAAGTTAAGTTCTACTCATCCGATGGTACTCCCCTTGAGCTCGGCTCAGGCAATTACAAAGTGGCCGTAAAAATCCCTCCTGAGCTCCTTGTCGGGATTTCCGACCTTGAGCCTTCTACTCCTCAAGTTGAAGTTTCCCTTTGGTACTTTGACGAGAAGAGGGGAGTGTGGAGGAAGTATAAAGAGTTGGGAGTTGTAGTTGATAGTGCAGGGGAACCCGTAAGCTTGAGTGGGATTGAGGCTGCCGTACGTGAGGGGAGGGAGCTCTACCTAAAAGGAGGGGTAGAGCACTTTTCCTGGCTTAATGTTGATGTTGGAGCTCCCATTACCGTAATTACTGGCCGGTTAAAGAGAATACCTAAGATTTGCCTCGTTCCCGGTACCAGATGTTTTGTTGCAACCTGTGGAGAGAACTGGCGGGGGCACTCTTCATCCTATATCCATAAGGACGGCTACTTTTCTCTTCCTGTTCCCGTTAAAAACGGGTTTAGCGGTAAGCCTGTTGCAAACCTTGATAAAGCCCTTGACGGTCTTAGAAGGATAGCCGGTAAGTTTTTACTTGACCCTTCACTTTTAACGTCCGATGTGTGTGAATCGGAAAGGATTCTTCTAAAGGAGCTCCTGTTAAATGAAATAGAGGCCATTCGCCGAATTAACTGGAAGTACTACAAAGCAAGTGGAGTCAAGGAGTTCTTAAACGCTATTTACGTCCTCTCAACAGGTACCGGTAATATTCCGAAGCAGACCTACGAGACTATTAGTGAAAGGCTTAACAAAGCTGAAGAGTTAGTGTCTCAGGGAAGACTTGAAGAGGCCTTTAAGGCCATTGAGGACATAAACAGGACTTACGGCGAAAACCTTACTGCAGAAGCTTTGAATGCCTATGCAAAGGAGCTTCAGAAGGCTTCATTGAATACCATTTTCTCCGGTTTGGTTGACGGCCTTTCTGCCGTTGATAAGTGTATGCTCAGCTCTTGGAAGTTTATGAAGAAAAATCCCAGGTTTGCGGCCTGTATAACAAACGGACTTCAATCGGGTATAACCGTTAGAAACTTAATTAACAACTTCTCGTCGGCCTATCAGGGAATCAAAGATAAAGACTTCTGGGAGGTAGCTGGCTCGTCGGCCGCCACTTTCGGAATGGGGTTGGGTACCGACGGAGAAGAAGTTTACTGGGATATTGTTGGGGACTTTACCGATTTAGCAGTTGAGTGTTTTAGAGGAGAAGGGTTGGAGAATTATTTTGCCGACTGCAGTAAGGCCTCAAATTTTATGGACCGTTTTGCTGCTTGGGCTACTTTCTTTGCCGATGTAGGCTACGGTCTGATTGAGGTTTCAGATGCAAACTACAAGGCCGAAGGAGCTCTCTTTTCGTCCCGTATAGATACCGAGATTGGAGCTTTCAGGCTCAGGTTAAAAAACTTTTTAAGGAAGTTAAGGGATGAAGGCTATTCACTTGAGTGTCTTAACCTTGATAGCCTTATTGAGGAGTTTTCTGACGTTAAGGAGGGGCAGAAGTTTTACTATCAGGACTGCCCTCCCGGCTCAGAGGAAAAAGAAGTTGACGTTCCCGAGCCTACTGACGGAGACTACCTCAACGAGCTTTTTAAGGCAATTTGGGAGGAGAATTTAGCTCTCTCTTCTCCGTATAAGAAGTACTACAGTGTTAAAAGGGATAGTTTTGAGGAGCTCCCCTCCCTTCCGTCTGACATTGACACTTTCCTCTCAGACCTTTTTAACGGAAACGGCTACTACCTTAATAGACTCTACCTCTACGTAGAGTCTCCCTTTGGCACCTTCAGGAAGCCGATAAATACTATTACCAGTGAGGGTATCCCTACCTATGAAATTCCCTCCCCTCCATTTGCCGGGCTACTCTCCTCAGGGAGATACCTTAGTGGCTGGATAGGTGAAGTAGAGCTTCCGGAGAACTTTATTGAGATTAACACGGTTCCGTTTATCCTGGATGTTTCCATTGAGGGTGATGAGTTTTCAATTGATAGGTTGATGGGTTATGTTGCAGTTAAGAAACCGGGAGGAGGTTGGGCTACAACGGGCTTAAACTTTGAAACTATGTGCTCAGTAGAGGGAAGTTCGGCCCGCTGTACCTTTGAGATTCCAAAAGCCTACTTTTCGGAGGGAGAGCTAAAGCTAAAGGTCTATCCGGGCTTTGTCCTTAAACATGAAAGCGGCAAGAAGTTCAGGTACTACCCCGGTTTTAAGGAGCTTACAGTTAAGGAAGGTGATAGAGAGGTTGAGCTAACTTTCTCTCCTCAGGGAAGTTATTACGTAAAATCGGTTGAGGTTGAAGCTCCTTCTGCGGTTGAGCCTCTTAAGGAATATACGCTGAAGGCAAAAGCTTACCTTGAAATTTACGGAGTAAGGGCACCTGAAGATGTGGAATTTACGTGGTACTTTAACTATAAGGAAATCGGTAAAGGAGACGAGCTTCGCTGGAAAGCTCCCGACAGGCTAACTCTCCGCTCCCTCTCCTCTTCTGCTAATAGCTTTCTCCTTAAAGTCTGCTACCGTGAAAACTGCGCTTACGACTTTGAACCTGTTAAGGTAGTTATTCCAAACTCTCCTCCTCAGGTTAAACTTCTTGCTCCTGACTTAATTCCTTCAGGTCAGGATTCCGTTAATTTAAAGGTTGAAGCCAGCGACCCGGACGGGGATTCCCTCTCCTACACTTGGTACTCAACGGGAGGAGGGGAAGTAAAGGCGGAAGGAGATTCGGCTTCGGTCAGCTTTAAACACCTGAGCTTTGACTACTTCTCAAGGGTTTGCGTTGCCGTTAGTGATGGTCTTTCTGAAGTAGTTAAGTGCAAAAAGGTTAAGGTTGAAAGGGAGCTCCCCCCACCAAAGGTTAGGAAGGTTAACTACACCCTAAGGGGCAAGTTTGCACCTCAAAGTGTGGAGTTTAAGGTTCTTTCTTCAGTACCCTTAGGCCATAAAGTTGTTAAGTACCTCTTTGACTTTGACGGAGACGGAAGGTGGGATTTTGAGGGAGAAGACTCAAACGTCAAGCATACATTTTTAAAGGCCGGAAAGTACGAGGTTAGGGTTGCCGTTAAAGACGACATAGGGAGAATTTCAGAGCCCTACTCAGTCTCTTTTGAGCTTAAGGAGCTTGACCTCTCTACCGTTGATGTTTCCGTTTCGGTAGCGGGTTTTGAAGAGGAGATTGTTGAGATTCAGGCTCAAGTTGAAGGCCTTAATGGGCTGGGATTAAAGTACTATTGGGATTTTAACGGGGATGGAGTTTGGGATGAAGTTTCAACTTCTTCCAGAGCTCTCTTTATCCTTCCCCTTTCTCTCTTTGATAGAGCTTCAAAGCTTTCCGTCTCAATTTCCTCTCTCTACGGCAGAGTTGAGAGGGAGCTCCCTATTACTGAGGTTAAACCTCTTATTAGGCTTACTCCGTCTGTCTCCTCCGGTTCAGCTCCTTTAGATGTTAACTTCTCGGTTTCCGTGGTCTCACCGGGCAGGAAAGTAAAAGAGTACAGGTTTGACTTTGATGGGGACGGTAAGTTTGATTTGGTTTCGGCCAAACCCGAGGCTTCTTATACCTACTCTACTCCGGGGGATTACCGAGTAATAGTTGGAGTTTTGCTTAACAGCGGGGAGCTCCTTACCGCCGACTCTACTATTACCGTTTACTCAGGAAGTTCAAATCAGCTAACTCTTCACCTGCCCTCAGGCGGCTTTCCAGTAGTCCTCCTTGACGACTCAATGGATATGATAGGGTGGATAGCCTCTGATAACGATGGAGTGGCTAAGTTTGAAGAGGTTTACTCCCCCATCAACTTTGAAGTGATTTTTTATCCCGGCGTCAAGGCAAACGGCTCAATGGTTTTGGCTTCTGTTCTCCATACGGCAAAGAAGAATGGGTGCTCTATTAATTACGCACAAATAGTTAAGGAAAGGAGAATCTCCCTTTCTGACTTTAACCGGTTTTTAGGGTGTTCCAACCTCGGTTCTCTCTTTTTAGGGTATTCACCTGATGATTACGATTCTAATAGAGACGGATTCCTCTCCCTGAAGGAAATTCTTGAGCTGTTTACTGCCGTCCTTGACGGCTCAAAGAATCCGGTTCTTCCCGACAACCGGAAAAACGGTACTCTTGAGGTCGGGGAGCTCTACGGCAGGTACCTCTCCCTAAAGAGACTTCCTAATAACGGTACTTCCTTAAAAGTTCTTGCAGTTAAAGGGGCTTCAACCGGAGAGTATTTCGTTTCACCTGAAGTACTCCTTCCCTCTGAGCTCCTTTTGCCTAATAGGGCGGTTGAGGTTGAGTTTAACTCAGATGGGGGTTGCGGTCAGCTTATCATGAGCGTTGGCAATGTAGTAGCCTACAGAGGCTTTAAAGAAGGGGAAACCCTGAAGGAGCTCCTGTTTATCTATACCTCTTCTCCGTATAACCTTTACTCTTTCTACGTTGGAAAACCGGAGTGTGGAGGGGGAATAAAAGCTCTTAGCTTTGTTTCCCTTACCTCAGACTCTTTAAACTTTGACCTGACGAGCTTTGATGGCGTTGAAACGGTAAAACTGAACCTTTCAGATTTTGATTCGGTGAATGTGGAACTTCTGGATAGCTCAGCCACACTTCTTTCCTACAGAGATTGGACGAATCCGCAAGAACTTCTCCTTCCTAAGGACTTTAGGGGAGATATTTTCATTAGGCTTACCAAGATGGAAGGGGATAGATTCTTCACTGAATTTTTCCTCCCTTACCGGGGAGGAGACGTTGATGATAGGGATTTTGTCTTCCGTCTTTCAGCCGAAGTTGAAGATGGAGAGGCATCTTTTAAAGGGGAGGATGCGGACTCTCTCAACAGCCTTATCTATACCTACCGTGCAACCTGCCGCTTTGATACAGGAGAGCTCTCAGAGATTGACTACAGGCTTATTCAGTTAAAAACCGATGAACCTATTGAAAGATTTGAACCTGCTTTACCTGATGAGGTTAAAGGAGTTTTAAGCTTAATTTCTGACAACATCTCTTGGGAAGATGAGAGCTTTGGGGCTGTTGACTTGATAGATAGCTTTAGCAGTAAGGAAATTGTGGAGCTCTTCCTCTCTGACTCCTATGTTCCCTCAAGGGAGTATTGGGTAAAGTAGGGGGGAGAGTTCCCCCTTTTTTTTGTTTATAGCCTCAGGAAGTACTCTACAAAGACGTCTCCGTAGAGCTTTAACTTCCTCCAGTCCTCTACCCTTCCCCTTATCTCTTCAGGGCTTATTCCTTCCTCCTTGAGCTCCCCTCTGTAAGCCTCTATCCACCTCTCAATTCCTTCGGGCTCAACCTCAAGGTGGAACTGGAGTCCTACTGCTCTCTCTCCGATTCTGAAGGCCTGATTGGGGTACATTGCAGAGGAGGCAAGTTTCACTGCCCCTTTGGGGAGCTCAAAGGTATCCCCGTGCCAGTGGAAGACCTTTATCTCGTCCCTGTATATCCTCTCAAGGTCGTCCTGCGGGTAAATCGGTTTCCAGCCGATTTCCTTTCCCCACTGACCCTTAAAGACTTTTGCGCCGAATGCCTTTGCTATGAGCTGTGCTCCCAAGCATATGCCCAAAACCTTCTTTCCCCTTTCAAAGAAGTCCCTTATCAGCTTCTCTTCTTCTTTGAGGAAGGGGTACTTCTCCTCCTCGTAAACGCCCATGGGGCCTCCGAGGATTACGAGGAGGTCGTAATTTTCTGCCGGTGGGAGCTCCCCCCTGTAGGCTTCAAACCAGTCTACTTTGACTCCTCTCCTCTCAAAAGCCTCTTTAAAGGTTCCCAAGTCCTCAAACTCTACGTTCTTTACCGCCGCCAGCCTCAACGGGTACCTCCTACGGTTATCCGGGGAATTCTGATTGTCGGCAGGCCGTCGGAGACGGGAACTCCCTGACCGTCTTTACCGCAGGTTCCTATTGAGAACCCGAGGTCGTTTCCCACTGCGTCTATCTCCTCAAGTACTTTAGGGCCGTTTCCTATGAGGGAGGCTCCCCTTATGGGCTCTGTGATTTTGCCGTTTTCAATCATGTAGGCCTCTGAGACCTCAAAGACGAAGTCTCCGTTAACGGTGTTAACCTGTCCTCCCCCCATCTTCACTACGAAGATTCCCTTTTTGGTGTCCTCAATAATCTGCTGGGGGTCGGTCTTGCCGGGAGCTATGTAGGTGTTTGTCATTCTGGGAATGGGGACGTGCATGTAGGACTGTCTCCTTCCGTTGCCGGTGGGGAGAACCTCTCCCGACTTCATCGCCTCAAGGATATCGGACATGTAGCCCCTTAGGATTCCGTTCTCTATGAGGACGTTTTTGCCCGTAGGAGTTCCCTCGTCGTCGTACCCGCCTGAGCCGTACATCCCCTTCATCTGTCCGTCGTCTATTACTGTTATGAGCTCGGAGGCCACCTTCTGGCCGATTTTACCCGCGTAGACCGAAAGCCCCTGATTTGCAAGGTCTGCCTCAAGGCCGTGGCCTACGGCCTCGTGAATCATAGTTCCGCCGGCCTTTGAGGAGATTACGACTGTAAACTTGCCGGCGGGGGCGGGCTTTGCCTTGAGCATCTTTAGAGCCCTCTCTGCGGCCCTCCTTGCAACCTCTTCGGGAGGGTTCTTCTCAAGGAGGGAGTAGTCTCCGAGGTGGCCGATTGGCTCGTAGCCTGTCTGGAGTTCTATCCCGTCTGAGGCAACGACGAGGGTGTAGAAGACGACCCTCGGCCTTACGTCCTCAACTACGTCCCCTTCGGTGTTTACTATTACTACTTCCTGAACCTGGTCTCTCAAAACTACCGTTACCTGTTTAATCCTGTCGCTGATGCTCCTTGCTGCGTCGTTTGCCCTCTTTAAGTACTCAACCTTTTTCTCAACGGGGATTTCAAAGCTCAGCCCCTCTGCAAGCTCCTTGTACCTGGGCTCTTTTTCGTTAAAGTCAATTACGACTTCCTTTTCGCTCTTTGCCGCCGCCGAAATCCTCTCTATTAGTTCTTCAATGCTCTTTTTGTTGAGCCTGTTTGTGAAGCCGTAGTAGGTCTTGAAGTTCTTTATAAATCTGATTCCTACTCCTACCTCAATTCCGCAGGAGAGGTTTTCTATCTTGTTCTCTTCGCACTTTCCCGAGAAGGTTGAGCGCCTCTCAAAGAAAAGTTCCCCGTAGTCTGCTCCTTTCTTCTTTAAAAGGAGAGCTCCGAACTTTCCTAGCTCCTTAAAGTCTCCCATCTAAAGCCCCCAATCTCTAAGGTAGAGGAAATCTTTATCCACCGTGCGTCGGGCAATTTTACAGATTATCGGCAGTTTCCTCTTGTACTGGCTCCTCTTTACCATTGTTAGAACTCTGTCAACTACTTTCGGCTCAAAACCGGCCTCTATTAGGTCTTCTCTCTTCAGCCTCAGGTCAACGTATCCCACCAAAATTTGGTCAAGGGTGTGGTAAGTAAGGCCTATCTCTCCCTCGTCGGTCTGCCCCGGCCACAGGTCTGCCGAGGGTTTTTTCTTTACAATCCTTTCGGGAACTCCCACGAAGGATGCCATCTCCCAGACCTGTGTTTTATAGAGGTCTCCCAAGGGGTTTATGTCGTGGGCACTGTCTCCCCAGCGGGTTGAGTAGCCGATTAGGAGCTCACTTTTGTTGCTCGTTCCCAAAACCAGAGCCCCCCTCCAGTGGGCAAAGTCGTAGAGGATGCTCATTCTCTCCCTTGCCATTTTGTTTCCCCTTCTCACCGGGTCGGCGTCGGGGAAGAGGGAGTAGTAAGCGTCTATTTGGGGGGTTATCTCAATCTCGTGAAACTCTATTCCCAAGGTTTCTGCAACCAGCCTTGCGTCCTCCCTTGATAAGGGAGAGGACGTTTTGTAGGGCATTGAAATCCCTATGACGTTTTCCCTGCCCAGGGCGAGAGCTCCGAGGAAGGCTGCAAGTGCGGAGTCAACGCCTCCCGAAAGGCCTATAACGGCCTTTTTGAAGCCGGCCTTGTGGAACTCTTCTCTAATAAAGTTAACCAGAACTTCCCTTATGAACTCCCTATCCTCTATTTTCAGCTCCTCAATCAGCCTATCCCTCATCAACTATTCTCCTGAGGTTCTTTAGGGTCGTTAGGGGCCTCTCGTCCCTGAGAAGTGGAAGGTTTGCCCTTGCCGAGCGAATCAGGGCCGGCTGGATTTCCACAGTCAAAATCTCCTCTTTAAAGGGGCTTGCCTGTGCAACTACCCTGCCGTAAGGGTCGCAGACGAAGGACTTACCGGAGAAGACGAAGCCGTCCTCAACCCCGACCCTGTTTGAGTAGATGAAGTAGCTGCCGGTTAACCTTGAGTAGAACTCTCCCATGTTAAGCCAGACTTCGGCATTCCCGAACATTCCCCTCTCCTTGTAGCCCCTTCCCGGGCTTGCCGAGAGGGCGATTATGTACTTTACCCCCTGTATGAAGGCCAGGTAGACAGTTGAGAAGTGCCACAGGTCTTCGCAGATTAGGATGGAGCTCTTTCCCAGCTTAGACTCAAATACCTTTACCTCTTCTCCGTGGCCGGTAAACCTGCCCTCGTCAAACATTCCGTAGGTCGGAAGGTAAACCTTCCTGTGGACGTGCTTTACTCTTCCCCCTTCAAGGTAGAAGGCCGAGTTGTAGAAAACGTGCTCGGGGCTCTCTTCTATGAGGCCCACCACGATTGCTACCTCCCTGCTTACCTCAAGGAGGGGAATCAGCTCAGGGCTTTGAGGAGTTAGGGCTACCTCGAAGGTTAAGTCCTGAAGGTTGTAGCCTGTTAGGGAGAGCTCGGGGAATACTACCAGCTCCGCACCCTCTTCTTTTGCCTTTAGTGAGAACTGAAGGCACTTTTCTACGTTTGCCTCAACATCTCCCAGCTTTGTGTTTATCTGGGCAACGGCGATTTTCATTTCCTACCACCTGAAGGAGAATCTGAAGGAGCTCTGGGTGTCGGCTTCCCTACCCAAACCTCTAAAAACTTTAAACCTAATGATACCATCAGCCAGCTTTACCCAGAAGGTCGTTAACTCCACTCCGGCCGAGAGGAGCAGGTCGTCGGGCCTGTTCTTAAAGGAGTCCCCCAGCCAGAATGAGGACTTAAGGAAGACGCTTTTGTCAATTATGGGGAACCTGTAGGAGATGTTTGTCGCAACGTACCTCCTCTCCACCCTTCTTTCGGGCTTAAAGCCGGGAATCGGGGAAGAGAGGTAGTATCCTTTACCGCTGTAGCCGACCTTTGTTCCGGCAAAGAGCCGATAGCAGAGGGTTTTCAGCTCTCCCCTTTTTTTAGAGTAGAGGTAGCTGAAGTTGAGGTTTCCTGTAAAGACGGAAGAAATTTGGGGGATTGCCAAACTTCCCCCTACCGTGAATTTCCTTCCAACGGTGTAGTAGACCATGTCGGTTGAGCGGTCTTTCGTGTAGTAGAGGTTCAGGTAGTAAAGGCGCCTGTCTTTAAGGAGCTCGGTGGGAAGAGAGATGTGGGGGGTTATTCCGAAGGAAATCTGGTTTACCTTTTTCCTGTCAAGGTAGAGCTTTACTGCAACCGGGAAGGTGTAGCGCTTTTCGGTGTACTTCCCTATCTCCCTTCCTCCTCCAATCAGGTTCTCTCTACTCTCGTTGTAGTAAGCCCCGAAAGAGAGGTCTCCCCTCTCACCGATTACCCTATAGAGATTGAGGTAGATGAAGGCCTTCTTTGAGGGCTCCTCGGTGTTAAGCCAGCGGGTATAACCGGTGTAGAGCCTGTGCCCCATTCCCAATAGGTTGTAGTCCCTTACCTCAAGGCCGGCCTTGTAGGAGCCGTCCTCTTTAAACCTTACCCGGGGAAGGGGAACTATTGGGAATTTCTCCTTTAGGTAGAGTTTAACTACTACTTTCCCCTCCTCTTGGGTAACTGAGGCCTTTACCCTGTAAAAAAGGTGGGTGTTGAGGAGGTTCCTGATTGATAGGGATAGAGCTTTGGGGCTGAACTCCTGGCCCTCTTTGATTAGGAGCTCCCTCCTTACAAACTTCTCCTTCGTCCACTTTAGGCCGTAAATCTCTATTTTCTCTATTACGGCCGCCGGGGAGCTCCCCGTAAGGAGGATAAAGAAGCTAAAGAGCAGTAGCGCGAGTCTCTTCATTGCTTCCTCGTTAAAAGGAAAAAGAGAAATGAGAGGAGCGTTAAGAGAAGGCTTATTAGAAGGCTCGTTCCGAGGGGAAAGTAGAAGACGAAGTTGTCCCGTTTAATCAGGATGTCCCCCGGAAGCCTGCCGATGGGGAGGGAGCTCCCGAGCTTTCCCAAAAGAATCAGGACTACCCCTGCGGCCACAAAGAGAAGACCTACGGTAATTAAGAGCTTTCCCGCTTCTTCTAACATGTCAGCCTCTTTAGGATTTCCGGTAAAAGGAACTTAAGGTCAAGGGCTAAGGCGAAGAGCCCGATTGAGAGAACTGCTGCGGCGGAAGCGTCCTTTGCCAGCTTTGCACTCCTTTTAAACTCGCTGGTTGCCGTATCTACAGCCCTCTCAACCGCCGTATTAATCAGCTCAACTACCAAAACCATGTAGTTTGAGAGGGCAACGATAACCGCAAGGCTACCCTCAAGGAGAGCTGCCGAAAGTAGTGTTCCTGTAAGGCTCAGAAAGAGGTTTATCCTGAAGTGTCTGTCCTCCCTGAATGCCCCTAAGTAGCCCTCAAGGGCGTATCCTATTCCCTTTACTACTCCCGTTATTACCTGTGCTGCTTTTTTCATCTTCCGGGTACTCAATTCGGTTGTGGTAGATGCCCGATAAGACCTTTTTAAAAACCTTCTCTATTAAACCTATGTCCTTGAGGGAGAGTCCGCTTTGGTTCAGCTGACCGTCCTCAACAGTCTCCATTATCAGCCTGTGGATTACCTTGTCAAGGTTAAACTCTTTTCCGCTATCCTTCATTGAACGGACTGCCGCCTCAACGGTATCGGCAAGCATCACTATCCCCGACTCCTTGAACTGGGGTTTGGGGCCGGGATATCGGAACTTCTTCTCGTCAACCTTGTCCTCTCCGTAGAGCTCCTTTGCCTTGTGGTAGAAGTACTTCATAAGCTTTGTTCCGTGGTGCTGCCTTATTATGTCTATAACCTTTTGGGGAAGGCCGTACTTCTTTCCTAATTCCTCCCCGTACTCAACGTGGGAGCGAAGGATTGCCGCGCTCTTTTCCGGGGGGAGCTTATCGTGAATGTTCACTCCTCCCATCTGGTTTTCAATGAAGGCCTGAGGGTTCTTCAGCTTCCCTATGTCGTGGAAGAGGCCTCCCGCCTTTGCAAGGAGGGCGTTTGCCCCTATGGCCTCTGCTGCGGCCTCTGCCAAAGTTGCAACCATTACCGAGTGGCTGTAGGTTCCGGGAGCCTTTAAAATCAGCTTTCTTAGGAGGGGATGGTTGAGGTTTATGAGCTCCATGTAGACGATGTCAGTTGTAAAGTGAAAGAGGTTAATGATTATGGGGCTCAGGCCGCTTACCACAACCGCCGTTATGAGAGCTCCCGCTAAGATTAAAAGGGGCTCAAACCAGAGCTCCCCCCTTAGCTCCTCACCGAAGAGATAGAAGTAGAGGAGAAGGTTAACAACCACCGATACGGTAAAGCCCTTAAAGGCGGCCTTGTAGATTACCTCTCTGCTTTTAAACTTCCTTGAATCAAAGGCGCTGAAGAACGAGCCTACCGCAACCGGAATAATGAGGAAGAAGGGTTTTGAAAGGGTAAAGCCGGAGATGAAGGCAACCGGAACCGAGTGGATTACCGCAACCTTCTTGTTTATGAACATTGAGGCAAAGATTACCGACGTTACGACCGGCACGTAGATTAAGCTTTCCTCAACGGGCAGGTTGAGGCTCTGGGAGACCAGCTTCGCAAGGAAGGTGAAGAACTTAATCAGGAAGACGTCAAGTGTTATTACCGAGAAGGAGAAAATCAGGTTTTTCGGGTTCAAGGCCGAAGGGCTTATTATTCTGTAGAGCCTTATGACCGAGTAGTAGAGAATGAGGGAGAGGATGAAGAGGGAGAGGTATTTGTTTAGGCTCTTTCCCCTGTCTTTTGCTTCCCTTAAAGCCTCAAGCTTAAGGGCTGCTTCGGGGGTAACCTTCTCCCCCTTCCTCAGAATGACCTCTCCCTTCTTTAGCTCAACTATAACCGGCTTTACGCTCTCTCTGGCCTTCTCCCACAGAAGCGAGCTCCTTTCCCTGTTAAAGACGAAGTTGGGCTCAATCTTTAAACTGTTAACGGTCTTTTCAACAAGCTCCTTCTCTTTAATGAACTTTGAAAGGTCTTCCTTTAGGAGCTTTTTAACCTCCCCCTGACTCAGGAACGAGTCAACTCTCCTCCTCTCCTTCTTTCCCGGAGCGTAGACTACGGTGATTTCCCTGTAGCCCGGAGGGATGTTTGAGACTATTCCCTTCTTGTAGTAGGAAGAAACTATCTCCTTCAGGATTTTTTTCTGCTCATCGGAGAGGAAGGGGAGCTCTTTTATCTCCTCTTCAGCCCTCTTCTCGTTCTCCGGTCTATACTCAACTACCGGCAGAACTTTCTTTACCGCCTCTTTCCTCAGCCTCTCGGTAGCTTTTCTGTTCTCAACCTTAACGCTTACCGGAGAGCGGACGTCAACGGGGCTTACCTGCCCCACCTTCAGTTTGGGTAGATTTGTCAAGTTAAAGGGAAGCATAAAGAAGGTGGTCAAGATACTTGCTATGAGGAGGGTTCCGTATGTCAGAAACTTATTCTTCCTCTCTTCCTTCGTGCTCTTCATAGGCCTTTATAATCTCCTGAACGAGTCTGTGCCTTACTACGTCTTCCCTTGAGAACTCTACTATCTCAATTCCCTCAATGCCTCTGAGTATTTTAATCGCTTCAACCAGCCCCGAGCGCTTCTTTGACGGTAAGTCAATTTGAGTTACGTCTCCCGTTATGACAACCTTTGAGCCGAATCCTAACCTCGTTAAAAACATCTTCATCTGCTCTCTGGTGGTGTTCTGGGCCTCGTCAAGGATTATAAAAGCCTCGTTTAGAGTCCTTCCCCTCATGTAGGCAAGGGGAGCGATTTCAAAAATGTTCCTCTCAAGGTAGGAGTTTACCTTTTCCGGCTCAATCATCTCAAAGAGGGCGTCGTAGAGGGGCTTGAGGTAGGGGTCTATCTTCTCCTGAAGGGTTCCCGGAAGGAAGCCCAGCTTCTCTCCGGCCTCTACTGCGGGCCTTGTAAGGATAATCCTGTTTACCTTCCCCTTCTTGAAGTAGGAAACGGCCATTGCCACCGCAAGGTAAGTCTTTCCCGTTCCGGCAGGACCCACCCCGAAGACGACGTCGTTCTTCCTTATGGCTTCGGTGTACCTTCTCTGGGTAGGGGTTTTGGCGACAATCTTCTTTCCCCTGTAGGTCGTTACTATTACATCCTGTCCCAGCTCTTTTGCTTTACTCTCCCTTCCGGCAGAGAGCTGGGTAAGGTACATGTCAACGTCCGCCTTTGTCAGCTTGTGTCCCGACTTTACGAGACCTTCTAAATCTTTGAGGAACTCTTTAGCCCTCTCCTCGCCTTCGGCAGTTCCGTTTATAAAGATTTCGTTTCCCCTTGAGCCGAGCTTTACGTTTAAAATCTCGGCCAGCTTTTTAAGGTTCTCCTCGTGGTGGCCGACGATTGTGTAGAAGTCTTCGGGCTCAAGCTCAAGTATTACCTTTATCAACCTCGCCTCCGCTCGTGTTTTCTATCTCTAATTTAAGTTTATTTCTAAACCAGATGTCGTTCTGCGGGAATGGTATCTCTATCCCTGCCTCCTTAAGCTTGTACCAGGCCTTGTAGTAAAAGTCGCTTACGACGTTCCTTACCCACAGGTCTTTCCTTATGTCTATCCAGAAGATTGCCCTGAAAATCAGGGCGCTGTCTCCCAACTCCTCAAACCTTACAGCTTTGGGCAGGAACCTTACAGTGTAGGGGAGCTCCTCAATCACCTCCTCAAGGATTTTCTTTACCATTAGGGGGTCTGAAGAGTAGGCAACGCCTACGGGTATTTTTAGCCTTACGTAAGGGTCTTTCAGTGAGAAGTTGACAATCGGAGAGCTTATGAAGTTAGAGTTGGGAATTGAAATTTCAACTCCGTCGTTCGTCCTTACGATTGTTGAGAGGATTCCTATGTCCTCAACCTTTCCGAAGACGCTGGGCTGAGCGCTCCCGAGGGTAGAGACCGAGATTGAGGGGAGCTCCACTATGTCTCCTACCTTTAACTTCTTGCTAAACAGCAGTATAAAACCGCTTACGTAGTTGTTCATAATCGTCTGCAGGCCGAAACCCAAGCCTACGCCGAGGGTTCCGGCAATCGGCAGGATAACCTTCCAAGTGATTCCGAGGGTTGAGAGGAGAACTATTGAGTTAAAGAGGACTCCCAAGTTGAAAATTAAAGCTTCTGCCGAGCCTCCCTCCACCTCTCTCCTCTCTTTGGGGAAGGAGAGCTTTATCAACTTCTTCGCGACCCCCAATAGGCTGAAGAGGATAACGGCCGTTATCGTGAAGTCAAAGATGTTCCCCACCGAAATCTTTACCAGCTCGGTGTTTATCAGGTAGAGGTTGTCAATGAAGGAAATCAGCTTTGAGAGGTTAGAGAAGAGCTCTAAGAGTTTAAGGGCAAGGAGAAGGTAGATAACCGTAAGGAGCATCTTTAAGTTGGCAACTACTACCTCAATGTCCCTGTTGGAGAGCTCCGAAAGTAGCCTCTCAACCGCCTTGGGAAGGAGCTTTGAGTAAGTTATAGTGTAGAGTGCCGTGAGGAGTACCAGCAGGGCAATTCCGATTAGGGATTTAAAGTTGAAATTGAGGTAGTCCAGCTCCCACAGGCTAAAGATAAGGGTTAAGACTATAAAGCTCGTTATTCTGAAGACCTTTGAGATGCTTTCCTTCTTAAAGGCGTAGCTGAGCTCCCAGCTAACAGAGAGAGCTCCTAAGTAGATAAATAACCTTTTTGCGTAGAGGAACCACTTTAGGAGCCTCTCGTCCTGACTGGGGAAGAAGAGGAAGAGTAGTGAGAGGATGAATGCCAGGGTAAAGAAGAGGTAGGCAAGGAGTTTAAACCTCCCCTTCCTCTGGGTTATCAGGTAAGTTGCCCTCGTTAAGTAGACTGCAGATGTTAAGAGGGCAAGGTTCCTCAGAGCTTCCCTTAAAGCCCACTCCTTGTAGAGGTCTGCAAGCTCCCAGCCGAGGCTCAAGAGCAGAAGGGAGAGGAGAACCAAAACCGCAGCGTCAACTAAGAGCTTCTCCTTTAGCCTTTTGAGGAGGAAGCTCTTTACGAGCCTCTCAAGGAGGATTGAGGCCGCTACGGCAAGGGCGAAGAGGGCGGCCGGCTGAAGGTTAATCAACTTCAACCTCCGAAAAGCCCCCTACTTTTTTAACCTTTATTACCCTATCTGCAACCACTTCAAGCTCTGAGTCGTGGGTGACTATTACCATTTGGGGTATCGCCCCTTTTAGTTTCATAAGGAGCTCTGTAAGGGCTATTCTCCTTTCCCTGTCAAGGTGGATTGTTGGCTCGTCAAGAATTAAACTTTTTAAACTTACTTTTGAAAACTGCTTCGCCATTGCAAACCTTAGGGCAAGGGCAAAGGCTATCTGCTGGCCTCCCGAGAGCTCTTCAAGGGAGAGCTCTCCCACTCCTGGAACTATCACCTTAACCGATAGGTCTTCGTCAATTTTTATTCGGCTAAACTCAAACCCGAAGAGCTCAAAGAGCTCCTTTGCATACCTCTCTATCTGAGGAAGGAGCTTCCTCCTTACAAGCGTTAAAAAGCCCCTCTCCGGGTGGACGGCAAGGGAGAGCTTCTCAAGGATTAAGAGGGAATCCCTCAGCTTTACGAGGGCGTCCCTCTCCCTCTCAACTTCTTCAATCTCCTCCTTCAGCCTCTTCAGGCTCTCCTCTATCTGCTTGAGCTCCCCTTTTAGCCTTGAGGTTTCGGATATAAGGCCCTCCTTTACCTCCTCTTTCTCCGAGACGCTCTTTTCAAGGAGGTCGTAGTACTCCTGATTAAACTTCAGCCCTTTGAGTTTACTCCCGGTCTCTTTTAGCTCCTTTTCCTTTAGCTTTAGCTCACGCCTCTTCCTTTCAATGTTTTCCCTTAAGTAGCCCTCGTTTTTAAGCTCGCCCTCAAGCCTGCTCCTCTCCCTCTCCTTCCTTAAGAGCTCTCCGTACTCCCTCTCAACCTCGTTTAACTCCCTCTTTAACTCCTCCCCCCACTTCTCCTTAAGTTTCTCTATCTCACGCTCAATTTCTTCAATCTCTTTACTGAGGGCCTCCGTGCTTCTGCCCGAAACCTCCCTCTCCAGCCTCTCCTTCTCTTTCGTTAAGGCCTGCAGGTTTCCCTGAACTTTCGTTAGCTCTCTTCTCTTTTCATCCCAGAGCTTTTCTGCTCTTTTAACCCTTTCCTCAACGTCCTTTAAACTCCTTCCGCCTATTGCCTCTTCAATTTCTTTTAACCTATCTCTGAGGCTTGATAACCTCTCCTCCTTGGAGCTCTCCTCCTTAAAGAGCCTTTTTAACCTCTTTAGCTCCTCATCAAGGAGCTTTTCTCTTTTCTCAACCTGTTTCAGTTTCTCCTTAAGGTCTAAAAATTCCATTCTCATTTGATTTAAGAGCTTCTCCTTCTCCTCCTCCGGCAGAGGCCTTCTACACAAGGGACAGTAGGATTCGGAGCTCTCCTTTAAGAGCTTCCCCCTCCTGTTTATCTCCTTTAACCTCTCTCCAAGCTCCGCCTTCAGGCTCCTTAACTCCTTAAGCTCCTCCTCGGCCCTCTCAAGTTTCTCCTCTACCTTCCTTACGCTTACTTTCCCGAGCTTTTCTATCTCTTTAACGAGCTTCTCCCTTTCCCTCTTTAACTCCCTTAACCTCGCTATCTCCTCCCTTCCCCTTTCAACCTCTCTCCTTAGCTTCTCCTCTTCCCTCTTTAACCTCTCCTCTCTCTCCTCTAAGTCCGGTAGGAGCTCCCCTATTTCTGAAAGCCTTTTTAGTCTCTCCTCAAGCTCCCTTAACTCTTTCTCCTTTAACCCCAGCTCCTTTTTAAGCTCCCTCTCCATCCTGAGGGCTTCAAGGAGCTCCTTTATCCTCTCTAAGGACTCAACCTCCCTCTTTAAGAGCTCTACCCTCTTCCTTACCTTCTTTAGGCCCTCCAGCCTCTTTTCGTCCCTTTCTATCTCTCCCCTTAGCCTCTCAACATCCTCCTCAAGGTGCTTTAAGGCCTCCTTCAGTCTCAGGAACTCCCTCTTCTCCCCCTCAAGCTCGGTTAATTTCTCCTTTAACTCCTTTAATTCCCTCTCAACCTCTTCCCTCTTTAGGGAGAGCTCTTTTAACTTCTCCCCTTTCTCCTTTATCAGCTCTGTATACTCTTTCTCTCTTTCCCTTAGCTTTTCTCCTCTTAAGACCTTGTCCTCAAGGAGCTCTTTGATTTTTTTAAGCTCCTTAACCTTAAGGTTGAGGGCCTCATATTTTTTCCCGAACTCTTCAAGGCCGAGGAGCCTGTTTAAGACCTGTCTCCTCTCCTTTGGAGCTCCCTTAAAGAGCTCCGTTATCTCCCCTTGGGGAACGAAGAGGGTACTCTTCAAGGTGCCGGGCTCTAAGCCGAGGTTCTCCTGAAGGTACTTTAAGACCTCCTTGCTCTTTTCGGCAACCAAGCTCCCTTCCCTGTAGAGCCTTGCCTCGTTCCTCCTTACAGAAATCACCCTCTCTACGGTGTATTGGCTTCCCCTGTGGACGAAGGTTAGAGACAGACTGGCCGAGTTGGAGCTCCTGTTTATTAGGCTCTCCTTCTTTAGCTTCTTCCCCTCAAGGTCTTCTCCGAAAAGGGCAAAGAAGATTCCCCTCAGGATTGAGGTCTTTCCCGAGGCGTTGAGACCTACTATTACGAAGGTCTCGTCTGTAAAGGGGATTTCTGTTTCCCTGTGGGAGAGGAAGTTCCTGAGCTTAAGCTCCCTCAGACTTATCAAGTTATCTCCTCCCTTTCAAACTCAAATTCTTCCCTTTTAGCGGGTTTTCTCCTCTCGCCCTCTCTCAGGATTACAGTAAAACAGAAAACGACGAAGGAGCAGACGACTATCCAGGCAAAGCTCATAAAGAGGAGGGAGCTCCCTCTCATTCTGCCGACCTCCTTCTTCTCTTATCTGCAAGGTAAACCATAAAGAGCTGAAGTGCCAGTATGAAAACCATTACAAACCTTGCAAACCATACCTGAGGGTCTGTCTGGAGGAGCTTTCCGGGAAGTGCAGAGATTGACCACGCTGCAAGAATTGCAAAGAGTGTTAGGGGAGTGACGTACTTGAGAACGTAGTAGTAGACTTTAGGAACTTTGAAGAGAGCTCCCCTGTTAATCTCCTCCCAGGCCCTTTCCCCTCCGAAGAGCCAGAAAAAGACTATAACCTCAAGGAGCGCGAAGAGGACTACGAAGAAAGTTCCCGCCCAGAAGTCCATCTCGTCAAGGGCTTTGGGCATGAAAATCGGTATCTGGGCGACGAGGAACATAAAGATAACAGTAATCGTTACTGCAATCTTCCTTGAGAAGCCGAACTCGTCCTCAAGGAAGGAGATTATCGGCATGCTTATTGCAACCGAAGAAGTTGCCCCGGCAAAGAAGAGGAGGAAGAACCAGATAAACCCTAAGAAGTTCCCTCCGGTAAGGTTTGAGAAGATTGCCGGTAGGCTTACGAAAGCTAAGTTAAAAGCTCCGCTGTGGGCAACGGCAGTAGCGTTCGTAACCCCGAAAAAGGCAACGGCCGCAGGTATTGCAATTGAGCCTCCTAAAATTACCTCCGCAAGCTCGTTGAGAGAGGCAGAGGCAAGCCCCGAGGCCACTATGTCGTCGTCCTTCTTTATGTATGAGGCGTAGGTAATTATCGCTCCAAAGCCCAGTGAAAGGGTGAAGAAGACCTGACCTGCCGCCGCAAGCCAGACCTTAGGGTTTGCAAGCTGGCTGAAGTCGGGGTGCCACAGGAAGTCAAGACCTTGAACTGCAGTACCGTGGGGAGTTTCAATCAGGATTACCCTTACCATCAAAATTAGCGCCAGAATGAAGAGGGTCGGCATTGCAACCTTGGCAAACTTCTCAATTCCTCCCCTTATTCCCCTGTAAAGGATGTAGGCGTTAAAGGCTATCGTTATGAGGAAGAAGAGGTAGGCAACGGGAGAGGGCTCGGTGTACTCTGTAAGGAAGTCCCGAAAGGGTTTTAAGAACTGGTCTTGGGGGAGGCTCGGGTCGGGATGGGGAAGGATGCCCAGGAGTGAAAAGACCGAGTAGCCCAAAGTCCAGGATTCAATGTAGATGTAGTAGCACAAAACTACAAAGGGGACGAAGAGCCCGAGAGCTCCTATGTACTTTGCAATCGGGTTTCTCCACAGGAGCTGGAAGATTGCCGGGGTCGTTCCGTGCCCCTTTGCTCCCCCGTACCTTCCTATTGCCCACTCGGTCCACATCAAGGGTATTGCGATTATGAGCATCGCAATCATGTAGGGTATCATGAAGGCGCCACCGCCGTTGTCGGCCGCCTGAGTCGGGAACCTCAGAAAGTTTCCTAAACCTACTGCATTTCCGGCCATCGCCAAAATCAGCCCCAGTTTGCTGCCCCAGTGCTCCCTGATTTCGGCCATCTTTCCCCTCCGCTTCTTTAGGTGCCCCGTTATTATAGCCGTACCCGGCAGGTGCTTATAATTTAGAAAATTTATTTTTTGGAGTTGGAAGATGAAGTACGTTTTCGGCCCCGTCTTTTCAAGGAGATTGGGTCTCTCCTTAGGAGTTGATCTGGTCCCCCACAAGGTCTGCAGTATGGACTGCCTCTACTGTGAGGTTGGTCCCACTACCGAGAAGACCCTTGAGAGGGCAGAGTACGTTCCCCTTTCGGGTGTTATCTCGGAGCTGAAGGACTACCTCTCCTTTAAGCCCGAGATTGACTACATCACCTTTTCCGGCTACGGTGAGCCTACCCTCTTTTCCCGCCTTGGAGAGCTCATTGACTTTTTAAAGGAGAACTACTCTTACAGGCTGGCTCTCCTTACAAACGCTTCCCTTTTGAAGAGGGATGACGTTCTCGGTGAGGTTAAAAGGATTGACGTCGTCCTCCCCTCCCTTGACGCCGGCTCAGAGGAGGTCTTCAGGAAGTTAAACAGGCCGGTAGCCTCCTTGAGGCTGGCAGACGTCGTTGAGGGAATCGGGAGGTTAATTGAGGAAACTCCCTGTAAGGTCTGGATAGAAACCCTCTTCGTTAAGGGAGTTAACGATTCTCCGGAAGAGGTTGAAAGGATTGGGGAGCTGATTCACAAGCTAAAACCCCACAAGTGGCAGCTCAATACCGTTGCCAGGCCTCCTGCCTACGGGGTTGAGGGCCTTTCTTACGGCGAGCTTGAGGAGATTGCCCGCAGGGTGGGCTACCCAGCCACCGAGATAGTTGCAAAGGGGACTGCAAGAAGAAAGAAGGTGCCAATCTCTCGGCTAAAGGAGGAAATTTACGAGATTGTCGTAAGAAGGCCTTGCCCCGTTGAGGAGCTCTGCGACGCCCTCGGAGCTCTCAGAGAGGAGGTTGAAGAGGCCGTTGAGGAGCTGATTAGAGAGGGGAAAGTTAAAGAGGTTTTCTTCGGAGGGGAGCCATACGTAAAGGGTATATCTGGCTGATAGCCTTGCTTCTCTTTCCTGTTAATCTCTTCGGGGCTGTAATTGAACTCTCCCCGCAGGTAAAGGGGTGTATTGAGCCCCTTCTCCTTAAGCAGCTTGAGGAGGAGAGTAAAGAAGTTTGCTCTTTTGCAGACTGCAGGGAGAACCTCTCGGCTCTGCTGAAGCACTTGGGCTACAGCGTTAATCTCTCGGGAGAAGAGCTCGTTATAGAGGACTACCGGGTTATTGAGAGGGTGGAGTTTGAGGGGCTTCCTTCGGAACTCTCCTCAGTTAAAGAGACCGTAAGGCTCATTGCTGAGGGTAAGCCGATTGATTCGGTTAACTTAGGGAGTATTCGCCAGCTTTTAACCCTTAAGCTCCGCTCTTACGGCTATCCGGAGCCTCAAGTAGCCCTGAAGCTCAGGAAGGAGAACTGCGGCTACCTCCTTTCGGTTAAGGTTGAGAGAGGCTATAGACTCGTTATAAGGGAAGTCTCTGTTGTTGCCCCGCCCCCTTTTAGGGGTATAGCCTTCTCTCTCTTTTCTCCCCTAAGGGGAGAGAGCGTTAACTACCCCCAGTTGAGGGAGCTCCAGGAGAGGCTGGAGGATGAGCTGGTAAAGAGGGGGTACTATAACGGCAGGGTCTCTATCTCGGTTATTCCCGATGAGATTAAGGAGCCCAGCCTCGGGAACCTGAGGCCGGCCTCCCTCTTTGTGAAGGTTGAGACCGGCAAACTCTACAAAATCGTCTTTAAGGGGAATAAACACTTCAGCTCTGAAGAGCTTGAAAGGTTAACCACTTTCAGACAGGCCCGCTCGGTTGACGAGTTTGAGCTTGAGAATAGCAGGAAGAAAGTAGAGGAATTCTACCACAACAGGGGCTTCCCCTTTGCACGGGTAAAGGTCTCCCTCTTTGAGGAAGAGAAGGTTGCAACTATTACTTTTGAGGTTGAAGAGGGGCCGTTCGTTGTCGTCAAGAGGGTGGAGGTTAAGGGGTTTAAACCTGAGGAGGATTTAAAACCCCTCTTATCAAAGCCCTTCAGCCAAAAGAAGGTTAACAGGCTCTTAAAGAAGATTGTTGCCTTCCTCAAGGGAGAGGGCTACCTCTCCCCTAAAGTTTCCTACAGAGTGGAGCCTGACGGGCTCCTCTTAGTAACGGTTAACAGGGGAGTTCTATACAGGGTAGTTGCCGTCAGAGTAATCGGCGACAGGCTCTCCTGCTTTAAACTTCCGGAGCTCCCCCTTCCCCTTACCTATACCCTCAAGAAGGACATCTCCGATGCCGTTTACGGCTGTTACTCAAAGAGGGGCTACCCGGAGGCAAAGGTAGAGGTCAAACAGGAGCTCTTAAGCACCTCCCCTTCCTACAGGGATTACAGGCTTACTGTAATAGTTAGGCCGGGGGAGCTCTACCGCTTCTGCTACATAGTTGTAAGGGGCTTAAAGAGAACTAAGCTTCCCTCAATAAGAAACCTGATTGTTATTAAGCCCGGCCGGAGGTACTCAAGGGAGGATGTTATAAAGCAGTACTCCAAACTCCTTGACAGCAGGCTCTTTTCCTCAATTACCATAGACGATGTAAAGGGGAAGGGGTGCTTCAGTGAGGTGATTGAAGTTGAGGAGGGAGCTCTCTTCAGGGCCAAAGGTTTTGTAGGATTCGGAACGGACAGCGGTTACGTCCTGAACGGCCTTGCCTCCTCAACCTCCCCTTTCGGCTTCGGGGTAAAGTACTTCCTCTTTGGCAACTACAGACAGAAGGAGGGGTATGACGCTGTCTTTAAGCTCTCAAAGCCGGCTTTCCCCTTTAAGGGATATGATACCTCCTACTCAATAGTCAAAAAGGAGCAGATTTACGAGAGCTTTAAGTTTGACAGAATTTACTACAACTTTACGCTCCACAGGAAGGCATCCCACTACTTCTATCAGGACTTCTCCTTTACCGTCTCCCGCTCAACCTTGAAGGATACCTCAATAAACGAAAACAGGTTTACCCTTGAGAGGAAGCTCTCCTACACCCAGCTCTACGATAAGAGGGATGGCCTCTCAAATCCGAGGGAAGGCTACGCCTTAAAGACTACCTTTGCTCTTTCCGGCCTCTTCTTGGGAGGTGATACCTCTTACTATCAGGCCGAGGAAAGGTTCAACTACCTCTATCCTTTGGGTAAGAGCGCTATCTCCTTAAGGCTCAACGCCGGTTTAATCGGCTCCCTTGAGGGTAAGAGGGTTCCGGTTGAGGACAGGTTTTTCTTGGGAGGGGCCGAGAGCGTTAGGGGCTACAAGTACGGAACGATCTCCCCTAAGGACGAAAAGGGAAACTTCGTCGGAGGAAGGGCTTACGGACTCTTCAGCCTTGAGCTGAGGTATCCGTTAAAGGGGAACCTTGAAGGGGCTCTCTTTTACGACTCCGGAAGGGTCTTTACCTCCCCGGAAGAGTTTAAGCTCTCGGGCTGGTACTCCTCCGTAGGGCTCGGCCTTCGCTACGTTACTCCTGTAGGTCCCTTGAGGATAGACTACGGTTACAAGCTTAAAAAAGTTCCGGGACAGGGGAGCGGGAGGCTCCACATCTCCTTCGGTTTCCCCTTTTAAAGGGAAATTTCCCTGTAGTAGCTCTCCTCAAGGGCTATTTCAAGCTCTTTAAAGAGCTCCCTCTTAATCTCCTCAAGCTCCCCTTCTGCCTCGTACCCTGCAGCCATTTTGTGGCCTCCTCCACCGAGTCTCTTGGCCACCTTTGCAACGTCAACCCTTCCCTTAGAGCGCAGGGAAATTTTCCACTTCCCCTCCTCCTCAAGCTCCTTGAAGAAAACGGCAACTTCAACTCCCTCAATTGAGCGGGGGTAGTTTATGAACCCCTCCGCCTCTTCCGGGTAGGCTCCTGTCTCCACAAGGAAGCACCTGAAGAGGGTTATGTGGGCCACTTTTCCGTTCAGGGCAAACTCAAGGGTTTTTAAGACCAGCTCAAGGAGTTTAAACTTGTTAATCCTGTTCCTCTCAAAGATTGAGCTGTAGACGAGGTAGGGCTCTACCCCCTTTTCCATCAGCTCGGCCGCTATGTAGTGGGTTCGGGGGCTGGTGTTTGAGTAGCTGAAGCTTCCCGTGTCGGTAACTATTCCCGTATATAGGGGCAGGGCTACGAGGGTGTCTATGAGCCCGGGCTCAGCTATCTTCATTATCTCGTAGGAGAGCTCGCATGTACTTGAGATGTCGGGCTCAACTATGTAGTAGTCTGTGAAGGGTTCGGCGGTGATGTGGTGGTCTATTACGAGACTCTTTTCGGCGGGGATTTCCTCAAAGCCGGTTCTCTTCGGGTCTGAGACGTCGGTTATTATGACCCAGTCAAACTTCCCCTTTATTTCGGTTCCGCTCTCAACATCCCGTGCTCCGGGTAGAAAGTCAAAGAAGTAGGGGATTCTGTCCCTGTAGAAGATTTTTACCTCTTTACCGAGCTTCTTCAGGAAGTGGTACCAGCCGAGGGAGCTCCCGATTGCGTCTCCGTCGGGGTTTTTGTGGGTCGTTATGAGGATTTTCCCCTCCATACCTTTTATGAGCTCTGCCGTTTCGCTTCTGGTTAGTTTTTTGCTCATAGCATTACCTCTGGCGCTACGACGAACTGGGGTCTGGGAACAGTTCTGATTTTAATCCTCTTTCCCAATAGGTGCTGAATGTAGCCGCTTGCCCTGTTTAAAATCTCAACGGCCTTTACTGCATCTTCCTTCTTTAAGGCCGAGATGAAGACCGTTGCCTTACTTGCGTCCTTTGAGAGTTCCACCCTCTGAACTGTTATAAAGAGGTTCTCGGGAAGGTCAACATCCCTCCTTATAATCTCTGAAATCTCCTTCAGCAGCGTTGACTTTAACCTCTCTCTCCTGATTCCCTTCATCTACTCTCCGCTTACAGTTAGTTCTTTAACTAAGACGGAAGGGCTGCAGACGTTCCCCAGCCACTTCAGGTCTGCTCCTACCTCTGTAATTCCGTTTAGGAGCTCTCTAATATTCCCCGCTACTGTCATTCCGCTTACGGGAGCTACCCTCTCGCCTTCGTGGAAGTAAACTCCGCTTATTCCTATTGAGAACTCGCCCGAAATCGGGTTTATCGTGTGAATTCCCATTGCGTCGGTAATTACGAGAACCTCCTTTGGAGTCTTTATCAGTTCCTCAAGTCCAAGAGCTCCCCTCTCAACTACGAGGTTCGTAATCCCGCAGGTCGGAAGGGAGCCGATTCCCGGCCTTATCCCGTTTCCTGTAGGCTGGAGGCCGAGTTTCTTTGAAGTGTACAGGTCAACGAGGAAGTTCTTTAAAACTCCCCTCTCAATTATCGCTTTCTTTCTCGTTGCCGTCCCCTCGTCGTCGTAAGGGGCGCTTCCCGTTCCGTCCTTCTGGAAGGGGTCGTCGTAGAGGTTGAGGGCGTGGCTGGCAATCTCGTGGCTCAGCTTGTCGGCAAAGAGGGACTTCCTCCTCAGGACATTGTGCCCCAAAAAGGCAGAAGAGAGGGCTTCAATGAGCTCCGCAAAAACCGCGTTCTTAAATATTACCGGTATTCTTCTCGTCTTCATGGGTTTGGCCCCAAGGAGCTCCACGGCACTTGAGGCCGCCCCTACCGCAACCTCAACCGGGTTGAGCTCTGAGAAGTAGCGCTTGTTCTGGTAGTCCCAGCCTATTTGGGAACTCTCTCCCTCTTTAGCCGCAAGAAGAATGCTCAACCAGTAGTTTGTAGTTGAGTAGGAGAATGCGTTGTCGTTTGAGTTGTAGTAGTAAACAGTCGTGAAACTATCTCCGTACGAGGCCTTCCTAACCCTCTCTACTCTCCTGTCGTGGTTCCTTGCCCTCTCTTCAAGCTCAAGGGCCAGTTCAATCTTTCTCTCAACCGGAATCCTCTCAAACTCCTCGTCTGCAAGGGGAAAGTCCACCTTATTTTCTGAAGGCATTGAGAAGGTGTACTCGTCGGGCTCGCAGCTCTGGGCGTTATCCCTTGCACACTCTATCGCAATTCTTACGCCGTCCTCTGAGGTATCGTTTGTGTAGGCAAATCCGAGCTTCCCGTCAATTACCACCCTTATTGCAACCCCTTTTCTCTGGGAGCTCTTTAATTTCTCAACGGTACCGTTCTTAACTTCAACTGTAATTCCCTCTCCCGAAACTGCGTAGATGTCGTACTTCTCAACTCCTAACTTCTTCAGTATGTTTGCCGCCTTCTCTATAAGCTCAACCATCTTCTCACCTCTTCTTATTTTAGGCTGGAGAAGAACCTTCTTACCTCTTCCGGCCTTCCGCAGCTCTTCTTCCCTTCGGTACAGTACCCGAGGTAGTAGCAGTTGGGGCCTACCCTGTCAAAGAGCCCTGGAAACTTCTCTCTCAGAATTCTTAATATCTTTACTGCCATCTCCCTGATTTCCCACTGGGCCCTTGAGCAGGTTCTGAGCCTGAGGAAATGGACGAGTTCCTCTCCGTTCATCGTAAATACGATTCTGGTGGTGCAGGCGTTGGGAAGGACGAACCTTGCGTCCTCCTTTGGAACTCCTTTCTCAACCAGTCCCTCGTAGAACTTCCCGATGAGCTCCATTAAGTCTTTAAACTCCATCTCCCTGCCGTCAACTTCAACCTTTACTCCTCTAACCGTTTCGGGCTCAACGTAAGGGAAGTTTTTCATAGCAACGTACCTTTGAGACTGCTGGCTGTAGGAGGCCGGCCTGTGGCGGACCAGCTGGTGGGAGCACGCCCTTGAGATTCCGTCAACGAGGAAAGTAAAGGAGGAGTGGCGAAGGAGCTCCTTTTCCTCCTCAAGCTCCGGAAAGTTGGCCGAGAGAAGGAGAACTTCCAAGGGAAAACCTCCGGATTATTTCTTGCAGGGGGAAATTATAGTTTATTTTTCGGCCTGAAACTGGATTAAGGGGAGGCCGGCCTCTTTAGCAATCTCCTTTGCCAGCCAGTCGGGGTAGCCCTCTTTGTAGATGACCTTCTCAACGCCGGCATTTATAAGCATCTTGACACAGAGGGAGCAGGGGCAGTGGGTACAGTAGAGGATGCTACCCTTCGTTGAGACTCCGTGAAGTGCAGCCTGAATTATTGCGTTCTGCTCTGCGTGGAGCCCCCTGCAGAGCTCGTGCCTCTGACCGCTGGGAACTCCCAACTTCTCCCTTAAACAGCCCACTTCTTCGGGGTGTTTTAACCCGGAAGGCGGGCCGTTATATCCGGTTGATATTATTCTCTTATCCTTTACCAAGACCGCCCCTACCTTTCTCCTTAAACAGGTGGAGCGGGTTGAGACCATCTGGGCTATTGACATAAAGTACTCGTCCCAAGAAGGCCTCGGCAATTAGTGGCCTCCCCCCATAAGGTGGTGATAAGCGGTGCTGAGGAGGGTAAGGAGCATTATAATGTAGAGGATAATCTCAACCGAGGCTATCCACTTCCTGAAGCCGAAGATTGTTTTCAGGGCCTTGCTCGCCATCTCTCCTCCTTATAACCACATGAAGAAGGACTCTGCATACCAGTGGACAAACTTAACGAACCACACTCCCAAAATCGGTAGGAGCAGAACTGAGAGGGTGGCCGCTAAGACTATCCAGGCCTCCTTCTCTATGTCCCTTGAGCTTACTTCCCTTGCCATCTCTCAACCTCCTACTTGTAAGAGGGCTTTTCCTGATGAGCCTTCTTCGTGTGGAAGAGCTTATACCTGTAAAGGGCGTCTAAGCCGTGGCAGTCAACGCAGATGCTTCCCCTGAGGTCTTTGTTCCTGAGGAAGCTGTTAAGAGCGTTGCCCTCAACGGGCTTACCGGGAGCTTCTTTCTGCCACCTGCTCCAGACGTGGGGCTCGTGGCAGGTCTCACAGGCAATTTCTCCTCCTGCGTGAACCTTTTTACCCTCTTTAGTAAATATAGGCCAGTCTCCCTCTCTGCCGGGCCTGTCAAAGTTCCTTACTACTACGTCCTTGCTGGGGTGGTAGTACTCTTTTACAACCTTTTCTTTTGCTACTCCGTCTTTTGAGTGGCAGGTTAAACAGTAGTTGGACATTCTGTTATCGGTAATCTTTTTAACGTTAAATGCCCAGAGGAGCTTGTCTTTAGCCCTATGGGGAACGTGGCAGGCCGAACAGACGCCGTCTTTGAGAACTTCCTTACCGAGGGCGTTTTTAAAGTTCTTCTTGACGACCCTCATGTCGTGCTCTGTTCCGATTACCTTGGCCTGCTGGACGTGGCAGGAGGTACAGAGGGGGCTGTTTCCCTCAACTACGTACCTTGTTAACCTCTTCTTATCTGCACCGTTATGGGGCTCGTGGCAGGTTGTACAGTCAAAGACCCCCTGCTCTCCCTTCCTTGCAGGGTGTCCGGTCATCTGGTCAATAAGGGGGAGCCTTGAGCTCTTAATCATCTCAAGATTCTTCTCGGTAATCTCCCTTCCAATCGGGTGGGAGTGCTCCCCTACCGTTGCCTTCTCTGCTAATTTCCCTTCGGCGTGGCATGAGAGACAGAGTTTTTCTCCTATTGTTTTACCTTTACCGGGCTTCCTTGCCCAGAGTACCTTAAACTCGGGGTTGTGGGGAGTGTGGCAGGCCGAACACTTACCCTTCTTAAGGAGCTCTTCCCTCTCCTTCCTGCTCAGCTTGACCTCTGAGCTGCTTAAGAGGTCGTGGGGAGTTCCCTCAAGGTTCTGGTCTGTGTGGCAGGTTAAACAGAGCTTTGAGTCCTTCCTTACGGGAATTCTGAGGAGCTCCTCTTTATGGGTATGGGGGTCGTGGCAGGTTGCACATGAGATTTTCTTACCTGGCAGCTTATTGCTCGGGTTCTTAACCCCTACAGGGTGCTCGTTAAAGACAGACTGCTTAACCTTGTGCTCTGCCATTCCCTCGGGGTCGTGGCAGGCCAGACAGAAGCCGTCAACGGGGGGCTCCATCGGTGAAATCTCTCCGTAAACAACCCTTGAGAGGTAGCCGCCCTTGGCTTTGTGGACGTTGTGGCAGGCCGCACAGTCGCCCTTCTTCCACCTCTTCTCGTCAATTTTTCCGTGGGCTCCCCTCTTAACGTCTGCCTCTTCCCTGTGGCAGGTGTAGCAGAGCTCCGACCTCTCCTTCCTCAGGAACTTACCCTTCGGACTTCTGTTAAAGGAGTGGTGGGGATCGTGGCACGTTGTACAGGAGAGCTTACCGCCGGGTAAGGGGAGCTTTACCTTCTCCTTAACCTTTTTGCCGGTCGGGTGGGTTAAAGTGCCTACATCCGGGCACTCTTTACCGTTGATTTTGCTCTGGGGGTAGTGGCAGGAGAGACACAGGATATCGTCCTTGCCCCTTGCCTCAATGAGGGATGCGTAGTCAAAGGCCTCTTCGGGTATCGGCCTGCTCCACAGCTCCCTGCCCTTTGCCTTGTGGGGAGTGTGGCAGCTCTTACATGAATTGCCCGCTACGTTGTGCTTTGTCTTGTTTACCCACTTCTGGTCGGTATGGCAGAGGATGCAGAGCTCCTTCTCGGGAGCTACAACGAGGTGCTTATTCTTCTCCTTGTGGACTTTGTGGCAGGTCATACACTCTACGCTCTCAAGTACCGCCTTCTTGCTCTTAAAAAAGGCTACGTCTGCCCCTTCGGGGAACTTCTTGTGAATCGGGTGGTTCCTGAAGTTAGGGTGCTCCTTGGAGTTTACGTTATCTATGTGGCAGACGGCACACAGGGTTGAGTTATCGGCCCTTTCAAGGAGCGTCCTCTTTGCCCTTCCCCTGTGGGCCGAGTGGCACGACTCACAGGTCAGCTCCCTGTTCTCTGTTAGCCTTCCCCCTAACTTCTCTACCTCTGCTGCTAACTGGGGCTTTAGTTTGTCTTTAGTATCCTCAAAAATCGGGTGGTTTATTCCGTGCTCTGAGTTCTCCTTGTGGCAGGCAACACAGAGGGCCGAGTTGACGTTGGGCTTCCTCATGAAGGTGTAGTCAAGCTTCTTCTCGCTTCCGGTCTCCGTGTGGGGAGTGTGGCAGGTTCCGCAGTAGAGCTTTCCGTCTTTAAGGGGGAAGCCTTTGGGTATCTTGAAGTCCTCGGGAACTTTTTTGTCAACCGGGTGGGAGAAGTGCTTAAAGCCCAAGAAAGTTAGCCTGTCGTCTGCCATTGAGCCGTCGTGACAGGAGAGGCACATCAGTTTATCGGTTGCAGTGAAGGAGCGGGCAGTTAGGAGTTTGGGAGACTTAACCTTTGCCTCAAGGAGCCAGTTCTCGTGGCAGACGAGACACTCCTTCTTCATGCTCTTTTTGAGTTTTGCCTCTGCCGTTGTTGAGACGGCAAGTATGGTCAGGAGGATAGCCAGCGATTTCCTCATTACTTGACCCCTTGAACTCTAAATGTGGATACCCTGTTTTTCAGAGGCTCAAGGACGAAGAGCTCTCCCTCGTAGCAGGCAATAGCTGTGGGGTAGTAGAGCCCTTTTGCTATTACCCTCTCAAAGCCTCCGTAAACGTCAAAGAGCTGAACGGCTCCGGTTATGGCGTCCGAAACTGCAACCTTTCCGTCTCCGCAGTAGGCAACTCCCTTGGGCCTGAAGAGGTCGCCCTCCTCTATTCCGAAAACTCCGAAGCTCCTTAACAGGTTTCCGTTTTTATCAAACTCCTGAATCCTTGCGTTTACGCTGTCAACTACAAAGAGTGTTTTCTTTGCAGAGTCAAGAAGGAATATTCCCACGAAGTTCCCCGGTGCCGTTCCCTTCTCACCGAACCTTCCCAGGAACTCTCCCGCTGTAGAGTAGATGTCAACGCTCTCAAACTTGCCGTTTGTTATGAAGAGCTTTCTGCCAAACTTCTCAACGTCTATGGGCCTTCCGGCAACGCCAAAGCTCTTTTCAAGGTTTCCGAACTCGTCAAGGACGTAAAGCTTTCCCTTCTGGCTCACTACGTAGAGTAGGCCGTCCGAAACGTCTATACCGTAGGGGCTGTCAACTTTTATGTCTGTCAGGTGCTCTCCGTAGAGGTCGTAGACGGCAATCCTGTTGTTTAAACCGTCAACTACGTAGAGCTTTCCGTTTGCAACGGCTATGTCAGAGGGGAACTTCCAGTCTCCCTTTATCTCCTGAGCTACGGCCGTTAAGGACATAATCAAGAGGAAAAGCGCTGTGAAGAGAGCTCTCATCTCCTTTTACCCCTACCAGATAAATTTAGGGAAGTGGATTGTCTTGTACTCCTTGAGGCCTTTTACGATTTCGTTCTCCTCAAGGTCTTTAACCCTTTGGGGGCTGAACCCTAAAGCCCTAAAGTCTATCCTCCCGCCTTTTTGGTGGCAGTCTTCACACTTGAGAGTTTCTTCCGTTAGGGCGTTGTGCATCTTGGCTACGGCCGTTTTATCCCTGAGGAGGTTTTCGTTTCCTTTTAGGGGGAGCTCTACCGGAGTGCCGTTATAGACCGGAACTATCTTTGCAGAGCTCTCCTGCCCAGAGAGCATTACCCTGTCGCCTACCTGAACGTACTTCAGGCCGTAGAAGTCTCCCTTGTCAAGGACTACCACTTTGCCGTCCTTAATCTCCGCCCACCTGTACTCCACTCCCTCCTTAACAAAGTGGCAGACGTTACAGCTCATAAAGGTTCCGTGGGCGTTGTAGAAGGGAGCGTACTTATCGTCCTTTTTGTGGGCGGCAAAGGTGTGGCAGGTACTACAGACGTCGTTCATCTGGTACTTGTAGGCATTTGGGGAGTGGAAGGGCTTAGGGTACTCCTTGAGGTTGGGGAGCTCCGGCCTCTCAAACTCCTTTAACTTCTCTCCCCACTTTGCCACATCGGTTGCGGGAGCCTCAAGGAGAGGGTTGTTCCCGGCAACCGCCGTTGCCGAAATTATCGTCAGAGCTATTAGGAGCCTTTTCATTACGCTTTCCCTCCTTCGGCTTCCTTCTCAAGAAGGTGGTGGGCATACTCGTGCATTCTCTTAATCATCTCCTCTTCGGGGAGCTTCTCCACCTCTAAGACAAACTGGTACCTCTCCTTCAAGAAGGGGTACTTCTCAAGGAGGTGGGGCTCGTTCTCTGCAACCGCCTTGATGATTCTTCTATAGCTTCTGGGCCTTTCCTCAATCCACTCAACCTCAGAGGCCGTTCCGGTGAGCCAAATCCAGTCCATAGGGAACTTGTTGGGGCCGTAGTGGACTATGTACATGTGGACGAGGGCAATCCAACCCAGTGCTAAGACTGCCTCGTCTGAGTGCATCAGGTAGGCAATCTGAATCGTCTCGGGGGGAAGTCCGAGATAGCCGGTAAAGACCTCCGGGAGCCAGAGCATCCAGCCGGTAATACCGATTGCAAGCATACCCCAACCGACCGCCCAGAAGTCAAACTTATCAACCCAGATGTACTCGTCCCAGTCGGGGGGAACTTTTCTGAAGCCTAAAAGATACTTTATGTAGTGGACAAACGTAACGTCTGACGGGCCGGGAACGATTTTGAAGTAGCCGAAGAAATCCTTTTTGGCCAAATCCCAGTTTGCTATGAGGATTAGAATCATGTAGAAAACCGTGAGGAGGAAGTCAGCAAACATTATGAAACCGGAAATCCTGTGAATCGTCATTTCACCGGCTATTCCGCCGAGGAGCCCTATGAGGGGCTTTGCCCACTCAAGCTCGTAGAACTTTAGGGGATATCCGGTAATAATCTGCCAGATGAAGGTTGAGAAAATTCCTACGTGGAGCAGCCTCTGGAAGAGGGTAAACTTCTGTATCATTATCTTCTCACCGTCAACGATGAGAAGCTTATCCTGCTCTGCTCTTAACCTAAATCTTCTCTTGAAAGCCTCCCAGAGTCCCATTAGTGCTTCCTCCTCAGGTTTTTAAGAAGGTCAAGGCCTACGATAGTAACTGCAAAGAGTAGCGTTCCGGTTGTAAGCCAGAACATAAATTCCTCAACAATCTTTACGATTTTCTGTCCTAAAGAGTCGGGAATCGGGTGCATGTGAACCCATTTGGTAGTGGCGAAGTTCTTCATGTCCTCCTTGGGAGCAAGGGGGTGGCACTCTGTAGAGCGACCGCAGGTTAGCTCAATGTTCTTAACGTTAATTGAGGAGCGAGGGTCGTCTTTGTGGAAGATGTCGTGGAAGTTGCCGTCCTTGTTGGTGTGGCAGTCAAGGCAGTCTGCAGCCCTTGTATCGTTCCTGTCAAGGTAGAGCATTTTTGCGTGCATCGTAACCTTGTAGGACTCAACGGCCGTTAAGACGTGCTCCTTTGCGAACTTATCGTGAATTCCCTCTATTTCAAGGGCTTTTTCCATCTTCTTCTCGTCCTCGTGGCAGGATGCACACAGCTCAACAATCTCCCAGCCGTCCCTTCTGGTCTTTACGAACCGGTGGGTAAAGCCGTTCTTTATAACGGGAATTGGCTCTCTGCTTGCAACGTGGGAGAACCTGTCCTTTATCCAGTCCTTGTTCTGGTGGCAGATTGAGCACTTTGCGAGGCTCATTTTCATTGACTCAAGTTTCGTTACGTCTATGAGAAGGTCGTTTGTGTGGCAGTAACTACAGTAGGGGTAGATGTCGGGGGCTTTCTCGTAGTTCTTACCGTGGACGCTCTCCTTCCAGGTCTCAAATACCTCTTTGTGGGAGAAAGGCTTCTTCGTTGAAGGGTCTACCACGTGGCACTTGTTGGTACAGTTTGCAGCTGTGTTTTCAGGCTTGTGGGGGTACTGCTCAACCTTATCGTGACACTCGGTACACCCCACGTTCCTGTGGATTGAGTGGGCGTAAAGGGCATCTGAGATGCTGCAGTCCTTCACCTCGTTCTCTTTTGTAATTACCGATAGTCCTTTAAGCCTGTGGCAGACCAGACACCCGTCGTCAGGTATCCCGGCTCCGAGAGCCGCTCCCGATATAGCTATAGCCCCGCTCAGTCCTAAAATCAAGGCTTTCACTCTCTACCCCCTACTTTAGCGAGTTAATTGAGTGGCAGATTTGACAAAGTTTTCCGCCTTTAAGCTGGTAGCTCATTAATTTCACGCCTTTTGTGTTCAGCTTTAACCTGTTTAGCTCAAGCCTCAGCTTTTCAAGTTTGTAGTCAAGGTCTCTCCTTTCAACTTCCGCCCACTCCTTATCCTCGGCAGGGGCGGGAACTGCTATTTGAGGGTGAGGGTTGTGGCAGGTTATACACTCAATCCTTCCCTTTACTAAGATTACCTTCGGCTTGCGCTTTTTGAGCTCATTTTCGTTGATTTCCGGTTTTAGCTGAGCCATGTCCTCTATTTCAACAACTTGAGCCTTGCCCTTTACCAGCTTCTCAACCTTTTCCCTCTTTGCAAGGAGGTGCTCGGGAGCTCCCACGTGGGGAGTTTTTGTATGGCAGCCTACACAGGCCTTGTAGGCCTCAAGCTTTGCTCCTACTCCGTGGCAGTAGATGCAGGCCTTCTTTTTCTTGTCCCAAGGAACATTCTCTCCGATTGTTTCGTGGGGGTTAAACTTTTTGTAGCACTCGGGGTTGTGGCACTGGAAGCAGAAGTCAAACCTCTCTCTTAAGGGTCTCTCAGCCCTCAGGAAGTTCTCGTTCTTGCTCTTCATGTCGTGGCAGGTTGTACAGGTCAGCTTACCCCTGTTGAGCGGGAAGTTAGGGGGAACTTTTATACACTCTGTCTCTTTTACTTTGCACCCGGTTGGGTGAACTATCGGGCAGCCGTCGGCGTGGCACTTAAGGCAGAACTCGGCGTCGGTTCCCGTGTAGCCGATTCCTCCGCACTCTTGTGCCCGGGCGCTTCCAATCATTCCGGTTAAGAGAAGTAAAGCAATTAGTCCCTTCTTCATCTCGTCCAGTTCCCCTTTGTATGGCATTCCATACAGAATGTTGGCCTGTGGCACCTGCTACACTTGGCCGGGTCTGCGGCCGCCTCTATGCTGTGGGTGTACTCGTAGTTCCTTGGGTGAACCAGGTGCTGGATTGTGTCTCTCCTTGCGTGGCAGTCTATACAGAACTTCTGTCTGTGGCACTCATCGCACCTGCTCGCCTTTGCCTCGTATGCGAACTTATGGGTTTTAAGCCAGTCGCCAGTCTTGTGGTCAACTGGCTCAATCTCTTTCATGTTGAAGTGGCAGATATAACACTTCGTCGGGGCGTTGGGGGCCGGAGATTTGCTCGGGTTGTTGTGGCAGTAGTGACACGTTACCTTAGAGGGCATAATGATTTTCTTTGAGCCCCTCTCTGCCGCCTCAATGTCTGCCCAGCTCATCTCAACGTTCATTTTGTGGCACGGGATACAGCCGTGTTCGTCAATGAAAGCCTTGTGCTCCCTGTGGTGGAACTTGGCCGTAGTCCCGAGCTCCTTCTTGTAGTCAACCTTACACTCGTTGGTACAGGAGGAAGCCGTTAAAGCTATTACAGCAAGGAGCAGTGCTTTCCTCATTTCCTATCCTCTGTCCTTTTTTCCTTTCCGCCCCAGAAGAGGAGGTTGTACCTGAGAATCAGCCTTAAATCCCTGTCAAAGTCCTCGTTCTTCCTGTAGTCAATTCCCACTTCAAGGTTTGAGAAGTCGGTTGCCTGATAAGTTCCCTTGAGGTAGTAGGCGTTTGCCCACTGCTTGCCGTAGGTAATTTTGTCGTAGCGGGCTATGTCAACCCTTCCCGTTAAAGAGATTTTCCTGCAGAGGTACTTGGTAAACCCTAACTCAACTCCCCTGAGGATTCCTATCCAGCTGTTCTGGTATAGGAGAGCCCCGTAAGTCCTAAGGCCCTCTGTGAACCAAGTATCCCTGACTGCTCCGACTTTTAGAAGGTGGCCGTTATCCTTGCCGTTCCTCTGGATATCGGTTGCAGTGTAGGAGCCAAAAAGGGCCCAGACGGGGTTTAGCTGGTAGTAAGCGCTCTGGGTGAAGCGGAGCTCCCTTCCTTCAGGAGAAAAGTTTTTAAATATCGGGTCTTCAATCCTTCCGTCGTACCTGTAGGAGCCGTCGTAGTACTCAAGCTCCGTTGTTAGCCTCAGCTTCTTTGTGGGGTAGTAGTTAAATCCTAAGTTGCCGCTTACGAGCTCCCCGTGGGCAAGGTCAACCTCAAACCTGCTGAACTGGACAAGCTCCTTTGTTAAGTAGGAGTAGTTTCCGAAAAGGAGGGAGCTCTTTTTAACCTTGCCGTCGTCTCTCAGGTGCTCAAAGCCGAGGAAGTAGTTTTTATACTCAAACTTAAAGCCGGCTAAGAAGTCGTCTCCGCTCTTTACTCCCGGCTCAAACCACCTGGGCTTTCCCAAGTAAAAGACGTACCTGAAATCTTTATTCAACCTGTGGGAGTACTTAATTGAGTCGGCTATGTAGGTCTCAAAGCCTTCGGAGATAAACTGGCGACCTATAGAGAGGGTGGAACTCCTATCCTTTTTTATCGGAACGTCAACGTAGAGCTGGTAGAGGTCTATGTCCCAGTCAGTTCCGTAGCCTAAGTCTTTCCAGAGCTTTCCGTAGAAGTGAAGCTCGCTTGAGCCCTTTAAATCCCTCAGGTCAAGCTTTAGGTAGTTGTCAAAGGGGATAGAGTCCCTGTCGTAAACGTCCTGACGAAACTCTATCTGGGTCTTAAGCTCGCCTTCATATCCGGGTAGGTTAACTGCGGCCTGGGCGCCGCCTGCCGAGAGGAGTCCTATCCCCAGTCCCAGCGCCAGAACTCTCTTTCCTATCCCCACGTTTAACCCTCTCTGCCGAAACTGTACTAACGGATATTACAAAAGATTTTGATTCTATGTCAAGTTTTTTAGAACATAAGGAAAACTTTATCCAAATCCAATACTTTCAATTCATACTGAATTGCAGAATAACGCTTTATCCTACCAGCTCCCTGCAATTATAAAAAATTTTCCAGAATTAAAACCTCTACGGTTTCGCCCTCTTTTACGGTTCCCCTCTCCTGACCTATAACCGCAAGGCCTTGACACCGGGCCATTGTCAGGAAGTTGCTCGTCTGCTGGCTTCCTTCAGGGAAGACCTTTAGAATCCCCCCTTCAGAGGAGAGTTTGACTCTGACGAAGTCAACCCTTCCCTTCCTTGACCTGAGCTCTCCTGCAGCAACGGCGCTGACGTACCTGTTTTTAAACTCCTTTAAACCGCAGGCTTTTTTTACGGCCGGAGCGAGAAACTCAAGGGCGTTTACCAGAGTTGCCGCCGGGTAGCCGGGAAGACCGAAGAAGAGCTTATCTCCTTTTACTCCGAAGGTTAAAGGTCTTCCCGGTCTTACGTTTGTTTGGGTAAAGAGTACTTCAACTCCGAGTTCCCTGACCGTTTCCCTCACGAGGTCGTACTTACCCTTTGAGACTCCACCGGTTGTTACCGTAAAGTGGCAGGTTGAGAGGGCCTCTCCGATTAACTCCTTTAGCTCTTCCTTTTCGTCTCTTGCCTTCCCTAAGTAGATAACCTCTGCTCCTAACTTCTCAACGAGTCCTTTAAGGGTGTAAAAGTTCGTGTTCCTTACTGCCCCTTCTCTGAAGGGCTCTTCGGGCTCAAGGACCTCGCTTCCCGTTGTTATTACTCCCACCTTTACTCTCTGGAAGACCTTTACCCTGTAAACTCCCAAGTGGGCAAGGAGGCCTACCAACCGGTAGCTTAGGAGCTCTCCCTTTTCAATTACCTTCTCTCCCCTCTTTACCTCGCTTCCCCTGAAGTTTACGAGGTTTCCCTTTTCTACCGGGAAGTCTATGAGAACTTCGTTTCCTTTAACCTTAACATCCTCAATTCTAACTGCCGCATCTGCCCCCTCGGGTATTACCCCTCCCGTCATTACAAAGACGGCCTCACCCTCGCCCACTTTTAACCTTCGGGAGCTCCCTGCCGGGCTCTCTCCCACGATTTTTAACCTTGCTGGGAGCTCCTTCAGTGAGGCCGTGTTAAATGCAAAGCCGTCTATTGCCGACTTATCTTGGTCGGGAATGTCAACGGGAGAGGAAATGTCCTGAGCTATAACCCTTCCGTAGGCCTCGTTGAGGGTTATCTCTTCTACACCTACCTCTTTTACTCTCTCCTCAATTATCCTCTTTGCCTCTTCCCTCTCTACCTTCACCTTGTCCTCCTTAAGGTCTTCCGAACGGACATATTGGGAATACGCAAACCGGACAGCTGTGGCACAGCCCTCCGTGTCCCTTTGCTGCAACCTCTTCCCTGGTTATTACATCCCCTATCAGGAGTCTCGGGAGCCATACGTCAAAGGAGGTGGCCTTAAAGAAGAGGGCTGCTGCCGGAACGGCCACCAAGGGCTTCCCGTTAATCCAGCCCATCGTCAGCATGTTTCCCGGCTGAATAGGGTTTCCCCTTAGAAAGTTCTCTGCCCCAGCGCTCTTTATAGCCCTGTAGGTGACGTCGTCGGGGTCAACCGACGTTCCTCCGGTCAGGACGACTATGTCGTACTTATCGGCAAACTCTCTAATCTTTTTTCTTATCATCTCCTCGTCGTCGGGGAGGATTACCTTCTCCTCAACGGTACACTTGAAGAACTCAAGTTTGGGCTTTAACTTTTCGTAGAACTTATCCTTAATTCTCCCGGAATAGACCTCGTTCCCCGTTATTATCATTCCGGCCTTCTTTTCCTTAAAGGGAACAACTCTTATTATTCCCTCTCCGGCTATCTCAACTGCCTCGTCAATCTCCCTTTTGGGAGCCGTCAGGGAGATTATCCTTACGGCAGCAACCTTTTGGCCGGGCTTAACCCACATGTTTGTATGGATTGTGGGGCAGGAGGGCTCCCCCACCATGTTGAACTTGAAGAGCTTCTCGGTATCTATCTTTACAACTCCGAAGACCTCGGAGTAGATGTTGATTTTCCCCTCTTTGGGCTCTTCGTCCCTGTAGAGGTTCTCCCCCATAATGGCGTCGGCAAGGAGCTTTGCCGCCTCATCTTCGTGAATTTCGTCATCCGAGAGCTCCAAAACGTAGACGTACTCCTTCCCCAAACTCTTTAACTTCTCAACATCCTCCTCCCTTATTATGTGCCCCTTTTTAAAAGCTCTTCCCTTGAAGCCTTTTTCGGGATTGACTTCTGTGATGTCGTGAACGAGAACCATTCCCACCGCTTCCTCTACCTTTACTTTTCTCTTCATCTTTACCTCCTGATTAGTGGTAGGTGCTCTACCGATAGGTAGAACGTACTCTCCCTTCCCTCCTGAAAGAGGAAGTTGGGGGAGAGGGAGGATGGAAGGTGGAGCTCCACCTCTTTTCCCTCAAAGAGGGCAAATATTTTGTCAATCTCCATTCCCTTCTTGACTCTCCTCACGACCATTTTTACCCTGTTTACCTCGTCAGTCAGTGAAAGGGAGAGGGAGTTCGGAAGAATTGAGACGAAAACCCTATCTCCCGGCCTGAACTCTCCCTTTCTGCACCTTAAGAGCTTACCCGAGGGGAGCTTTACGAGGGAGCTCTTACCGACCTCCACAACCGTTGCCTCAATAAAGCTCCTGTGCCCGAGTAGTTTTGCCGTCTTCAGAGAGGATGGGTTAAAGAAGAGTTCCTGCGGCCTTCCCTCCTGAACGCTCCTTCCCTCCTCAAGAATTACAATCCAGCCGGCAAGCTCAAAGAGCTCCTCGTGGTCGTGGGTTACGAGGACTACAGGAACTTTAAACTTCTCCTGAACCTCCCTGATTTCACCGTAGAGCTCCTCCTTTAAACTCCTGTCAAGGGCGGAGAAGGGCTCGTCAAGGAGGAGAATCTCAGGCTCTGTTGCAAGCGCCCTCGCAAGGGCTACCCTCTGCTTCTGTCCTCCGGAAATTTGGCTCGGGTACTTATCCTTCAGCTTTTCTATTTTCAAAGTTTTAAGGAGCTCGTAAACCTTGTCCCTACTTCTTGCCCCGTAGGCGACGTTTTCAAAGACTGTCATGTGGGGAAAGAGGGCGTAATCCTGAAAGAGGTAGCCAACTTTCCTCTTCTGGGGCGGGAGGTCAATCCCCCTTTCCGAGTCAAAGAAGGGCTTTCCGTTAACCTCTACCCTTCCCTTGTCGGGTTTTATGAGTCCTGCTATCGTCTGTAGGGTTAAGCTCTTTCCCGAGCCAGAAGGTGCAAAAAAGGCCGTTATCGGTGCCCGGGAGGAAAAACTTACTTTTAGCTTAAAGTCTTTTAACCTTTTCTCTACCTTAACCTCTATCAAACTTTTCTCCCGCCGCTGAGCCTGTTGACTGCGTAGATTACCGCAACCGAAAAGAGGGCTGTTAAAGCGGTTAGAAGGTTCGCCTTCCCGAAATCTCCCTCAGAGATTGCGCTGTAAATCTCAAGGGGAATTGTGTTTGTTCTCATAGGGATATTTCCCGCAACCATCAGGGTTGCTCCGAATTCTCCTAAAGCCCTTGCAAAGGAAAGGATTAAAGAGGCGGTTATCCCCTGTTTTGCCAGCGGAAAGGTAATCCTGAAGAAAGTCTCAATCCTGCCCTTACCGAGGGTGTAGGAGACCTCTATTAGTCTTCTGTCAACTGCTTCAAGTGAAGCTCTTGCTCCTTTAACGAAGATTGGGAAGGCTGCCACGAATGAGGCAAGGAGAGCCCCCTTCCAGTTAAAGACTACGGTGAAGCCGAAGAGCTTAAAGAGGAGCTCCCCGAGTAAACCTTTTTTGCCGAAGATGAGCAACAGAATGTAGCCCGTGACTACCGGAGGGAAGACCAGAGGGAGGGTTATGAGGGCATCAAGGAAGTTTTTCAGTTTGAACTCTCTGTAGGCCAGCAGGTAGGCCAGGGGAAGGCCTGTGAGGAAGATAAGGAGAGTTGCAAGGAGGGAAACCTTCAGTGATAGCTTTATTGAGAAGAGGACTTCAGGGCTCAGGCTCATTTTACCTTCTTAAAGCCGTACTTTTCGTAAACTTCATCGGGGAGCTCCTTTAAAAACTCCTCAAACTCCCTACACTCCTTTAGGGAGCTCCCAGTACAGGCGGCAAAGAACTCAATCGGACTGTGGCTATTTTCGGGCAGGACTTTAAGCGGCTTTAGTTTTTTTCTGTACTTAACGAAGTCGGAATAGTAAATAATTCCGGCGTCGGCATTTCCTGACATTACCCAAAGGGTTATCTGCCTTACGTTTGGAGCGTAAATTAACCTGCTCTTTAGTTTCTCGTAGAGCCCTAATCTCTTAAGGCTTTCAAGGGCATAAGCTCCTACAGGAGCAAATTTGTTCCCCACTGCTACCGTTTCGGCCTCAAGGAGTGAGTTTAACTTTGAGCCCTTGGGAGCTACTACCACCAGCTCTGTTGAAGCGAAGGGAATGGCGGTCTCTTTCTCTATCAATCCCCTCCTTTTCAGGTAGTCTATCCAGAACTTTGAGGCGGAGATAAAGAGATCGGTGGGAGCTCCTGCCTCTATCTGTTTTGCAATCTTTCCCGAAGATGAGAAGTTGAAAACTACCTCTTTTCCCGTTCTCCTTTCAAACTCCTTCCCTACCTCCTTTATGAACTCCATCATTCCGGCTGCGCTTGAAATCAGGATTTCTCCGGCCGAAGCGAGGGAGGGAAGGAGCAGAAAGGTTATAATTAAGACTAACAGCCTCATCTCTCACCTCCTTAAAGGGGAGGGCCCGACCAAAAGTTGGGGAGGTGCCCGGTTGGGCCTCCTACGGGACTGCTCCTATAAGTCAAAAGGGGTCAGCCCCGAGCCGGAACTGACCCCTTTAACGAGGTTCCTTTCCAAGCCCGGGAGGCACGCCCGTTTCCAGACGCACCCTATCGGCCTGACCCCATAGGGCTTTAAGCCCCTTAGGCAGTCAGGCTCGGAACCTCACCTTCTATTATATCCGAGATTTTCAAGGAGGAGAAGGCCGTCTCCCACTCCGATTAGGTAAGCTCTGAAGTTGGGGTACTCCTTTATGTACTTCAAGAAGTGCTTTAAGAGTTTCACTCCCCTTTTATACCTTCCATCGTGCTCCCGCCCTGCCACGTAGCCCCTAAAGAGGACGTTATCAAAGAGGGCTAAGCCTCCCGGCTTAAGTAGGGCTTGAACTTTGTAGTTGAAGAAGGGATACTCCCCTTTAGCGCTGTCAACGAAGATGAAGTCGTACTTCCTCCCTTCGGAGAGGGCTTCCCTTAAAAAGTCAAGGCCGTCGGCTTCAACCGTTTCAACCGGAATTCCTGCCCTTTTAAAGAACCCCTCCGCAACCTTTAGCCTCTTGATGTTGGAGTCAACGGTTGTTATCTCTGCTTCGGGGTGGGCGAGGTAGATGTTGAGAGTACTGTAGCCTATTCCCGTTCCTATCTCAAGGACTTTACGGGGCTTTTTGAGGGAAACAATCAGCCTCAGGACTTGAGCGCTTGAGGGGAGAAGAATCGGGACTTTCTCTTTCTTTGCAAACTCCTCAACTTCCCTTAAGAGCTCTTCCCTTTCAAAGAAGGAGCCGATAAACTCCTCCACCTCTTCAGGTAGAATTTCTCCTAAGTTTCTCCACCTTTTAAACTCCATAGCCCAAATTATAGGGGGTTCAGATGAAGGTTGCCATTCCGCTAAAGAGCGCAGACGGCCTTGAGGCCGATGTTTTAGGGAGTTTTGAGAGAGCTCCCTACTTTGCCGTTGTTGAGAAATCGGGAGATGAGGTTAAGGTTAACCTGTTTGAGAACCCTTCCTCCTCCCCTTCGGAGCTTGCCCAAGTTCTCCTCTCCTACGGCGTTAAGGGAGTTCTATACTCCGAAGCGAAGCCTCTGGTAAAATCGGCCTTTGAGCAGCTTGGGATAGAGGTTTTAGAGGGGGAGTTTAAAACCCTTAAAGAGGCCATCTACTCCCTCTTTTAACTCCACCTCTTGCCCGACTCAACGCTTACTTCAAGGGGAACCGAGAGCTCCGCTACACCCTCCATTACCTCCTTTACCAGCTCCCTTACTTCCTTTTCTCTTTCCTCTGGAGCCTCAACGACCACCTCGTCGTGAACCTGTAAAACCATGTAGGCGCCGGAGTTTCTTAGCTTCTTTTCAAGTTTGACCATCGCCATTTTCATTACGTCGGCCGCCGTTCCCTGAATTACGGCGTTTACTGCTGCCCTCTCACCGAAACTCCTTACGTGGTAGTTACTGTCCCGGAGCTCGGGCAGGGGCCTCTTCCTTCCGAAGAGCGTCCTTACGTACCCTTTTCTGTAGGCCTCCTCAAGGGTGGAGTCTATGAACTCCTTGACCTTTGGGAAGTTCTTAAAGTACTTCTCTATGAACTCCTCGGCTTCTTTTAAGGGAATTCCCAACCTGTCCGAGAGGCCGTGGGGGCTCATTCCGTAGACGATTCCGAAGTTGACGGTTTTTGCAACTCTTCTCATCTTCTCGTCAATTTCTTTAACCTCAAAGAGGTGTTTTGCCGTCTCTGAGTGGATATCCTTGCCCTCCCTAAATGCCTCTATTAACCTCTCGTCTGCAGAGATGTGGGCCAATATCCTAAGCTCAACCTGAGAATAGTCTGCCCAGACGAGGTTAAACCCGTCAGGGGCGATTACTGCGTGCCTTACTTTCTTTGAAATCTCGTCCGAAACGGGTAGGTTCTGGAGGTTTGGCTCGGCCGACGAGAGCCTTCCCGTTGCCGTTGCGGTCTGGAGAAACCTGGTGTGGACTCTCCCCTCTCTGTCCATGTGTTTCAGGATTCCTTTAACGAAGGTCCCTTCAATTTTTGAGAGCTTTCTATATTTCAGAATGAGCTCGGCTATCCTGTGGCCTTCAAGTGCAAGGGTTGTAAGAGTCTCAACGTCGGTTGAGTAGCCCGATTTTGTCTTTTTCAGCGGTTTTAAACCAAGCTTTTCAAAAAGAACGGCCGCAAGCTGCTTTGGCGAGTTTAGGTTGAAGACCTCTCCTACTATTTCATAAATCTCCTTCTTTAACTTCTCCTCTTCCTCCTTTAGCTCTCTTCCGAAGGCTTCAAGGTACTCCCTGTCAAAGAGGACTCCCCTCTTCTCCATTCTGTATAGGACGTACGAGAGGGGCTCTTCAACTTCCCTGTAGAGTTTGTAAAGTCCTTCCTTTTTAAGCTTCTCCTCAACTTCCCTTCCCAAGCTGACTGTGTGGTGGGAAATCTCTTTGAGGGGAGGGAGCTCCGCGCTTTTCAGGTGCTCTTTAAGTAGCGTTTCGGGTGAGTAGTCTTTTAAGAGGGGGTTGAGAAGGTAGTAGCCCAGTGAGACGTCAAAGAGGGGGAGCTCCCTTACCTCCTCCCCCGCCCTGTGGCAGAGCTCCTTCAGGTTAAAGGTGTAAACCCTCGTTGCTCCCTTGATTCCCTTTAGCGCCTCTTTTAGGGGAGCAACGGCGTAGGATTTGCCCGCCGCAACGATTCCTTCCTCTCCCCTTGGTATTAAAGCACCCAGTGCCGGCGTAAAGAGGTCTTTGGGGGTTAGGAGCTCTCCAATCTCCTTAAGTGAGACCTCCTTTCCCCTCTCAATCTCCTTCCCGGCAAGCTCAAGCCCCGGAAAGAGTTTTTTAAGCTCCTGCGCCGTGCTCCTCATCTCAAGCTCGGTTAAGAGCCCCGACAGGCACTTTCCGTCGGGCTCCTTTACCTTAAGCTCTTCGGGAGAGATTTCTATCGGCACCTCCCTGTTAACCTTTGCAAGCTCCCTGCTCAAAAAGGCCTGCTCTTTAAACTTCTCAAGGGTCTCCCTCCTTTTGGGGGAGAGCTCCTTTAGGTGCTCGTACAGCCCCTCAAGATTTTTGTACTCCCTAATCAGCTTCAGCGCCGTCTTCTCGCCTATTCCGGGAACTCCGGGGATGTTGTCAATCTGGTCTCCCGAGAGCCCGAAGACCTCGGGTATCTGCCACGGCTCTATTCCGTACTCTTTTCTGAACTCCTCAAGGTCGTAGAGCTTCTGGCCTCCCCTGTGGGAGATTGAGATTACCTTTACCTTTTCGTCTATTATCTGTCTCATGTCTTTATCAGAGGTAATTACGAAGACCTCAAACCCCTCATCCGAGAGCTTCTTTGCCAGAGTGGCTATTACGTCGTCGGCCTCATACCCCTCTACCTCTAAGACCTTTACTCCGAGGCACTCAAGGAACTTCTTTATGTAGGGGAGCTGAACCTTGAAACTGTCGGGCGTTGGCTTCCTGTTTGCCTTGTAAGTTTTCAGCATTTTGTTCCTGAAGGTCTTTTTCCCTACGTCAAAGGCAACGGCAGCGTACTCGGGCCTATACTCCTTAAAGAGTTTCAGGAAGATTCTTATAAACCCGAAAATTGCGTTTGTGGGGAAGCCCTTGCTCGTTGAGAGCTCCCTTATTGCGTAAAAGGCCCTGTAAGCAAGGCCCGTTCCGTCAAAGAGGAATACCCTTTTACTCACTGCTCTCTCCAGTAAAGAGTTTAAAGAAGTTGGTGATGTCTCCGGCTCCCAAGGTTAGGAGGACGTCTCCGGGGCGGAGCTCCCCCTTTAAGTACTCAACGGCCTCTTTCAGCCCTCCGCAGTAAGGAGCCCCGCACTCTTTTGCCAGCCTCTGGGCCGTTATTCCCTCAATCGGCCTCTCACCGGCGGGGTATATGTCGCAAATATAGAGGTTTTCTATACCTTTGAGAACCCTTATAAACTCCTTCCACAGTGAGGCCGTTCTGGTGTACCTGTGGGGCTGGAAGAGGACTACTACTCTTCTGTCGGGGAAGGCCTCTTTAATCGCCCTGTAAGAGGCCTCTATCTCGGTCGGGTGGTGGCCGTAGTCGTCAAAGAAGGTTATTCCCCTGAAACTTCCCTTTAGCTCCATTCTCCTTTTGGCGTTTTTAAACTCCTCAAGGCCTTGTGCTATTTCACTAAAGGGTATTCCGACCTCCAGCGAAACCGCTATGGCTCCTAAGGCGTTTACTACGTTGTGTTTACCGGGAACGTTGAGCTTAACCCTTCCAAGCCTCTTCCCCCTGTAGTAGACCTCAAAGATTGTTCCCAGCCCTACCGGAACGACGCCCCTTGCCTGAAAGTCGGCTTCCGGGGAGAGGCCGAAAGAACTCTTCCTCTTGTAAACCTTCCCGTACACCTCTTTAGTGTTGGGGCAGTCAATACAGGCAAAGAGCTTTCCGTAGAAAGATGTCCTGTTTGCAAACTCTAAGAAGGCCTCTTTTATCCTTTTAAAACTTCCGTAGTAGTCAAGGTGGTCTGCGTCAACGTTGGTTATTACCGAGAGGGTCGGGTTGAGCTTTAGGAAAGTCCCGTCGCTCTCGTCGGCCTCTGCTACGAGCCACTTTCCTTCCCCCTGAACGGCGTTGTAACCTCCCAAAAATGAGAGGCTTCCTCCTACCAAAATCGTAGGCTTGAGCCCCGCACCGTATAGAATCCGGGAAATCATTGAGCTGGTTGTCGTTTTGCCGTGGGTTCCGGCTACAGCTATGCTCTCAGTAAGCTTCATTATGTCTGCAAGGACGTCTGAGCGGGGGATTACGGGGATTTTTCTCCTTCTGGCTTCGGCAATCTCCGGGTTATCCTCCTTCACTGCCGAGGAGTGGATTAGGACGTCTGCCCCTTTAACGTTTTCGGGATGGTGGCCTACAAATACTTTTATTCCCTTTTCCCTCAGTCTTTTAACCATAGAGCTCTCTCTGATGTCCGAGCCCTGAACCTCAAACCCCCTTCCCTTTAAAATCAGTGCTATTCCCGACATTCCTATTCCGCCTATTCCTACTACGTGTACTCTCAAGTCTCCCTCCGCTAAAATTTCTCTCAAAAGTGCCGTTTCGGGGGTGAGATGGATTTTACATTAGTTACGGGAGGGGCGGGTTTTATAGGCTCCCACCTTGTTGAGGAGCTCTTAGCCCGCGGTAGAAGAGTTGTAGTTATTGACGACCTCTCAACGGGCAAGAGGGAAAACCTCCCGCAAAATCAGAATTTAACCTTTATTGAGGGTTCCATAACCGACGCAGAGCTCCTTAAACATCTCTTCTCAGAGTACAGGTTCTCAACCGTCTTCCACCTTGCAGCGGTTGCCTCGGTTCACCGCTCCGTTGAGGAGCCCCTCTACTGCCACCGGGTCAACTTTGACGGAACCCTTTATCTCCTTGAAGAGTCAAAGAGGGTAGGCGTTAAGAAGTTCGTCTTTGCTTCCTCTGCCGCCGTTTACGGAGATTTACCCCAGCTCCCCAAAAGAGAGGATATGGCCGTTAAGCCTCAGACCCCTTACGCCGTTGATAAGTACGCCTCCGAGAGGTACACGGTTAACTCCTTTAACCTCTACGGTTTTGATGCTACGGCCTTGAGGTTCTTTAACGTTTACGGCGAGAGGCAGGACCCATCCTCTCCCTACTCAGGAGTTATCTCAATCTTCATAGACAGGATTAAGCGCTTTAAGAGGGGAGAGGAGACGACGATTGACATCTACGGAGACGGCAGGCAGACGAGGGATTTCGTTTACGTTAAGGACGTTGTCGGAGCCCTCCTCCTTGCCGAAGAGGGCAAAACTGCCGGAGAGGTTTACAACGTCGGCACCGGTAAGGAGACATCCCTCCTTGAGCTGCTTGAGACTTTAAAGGAGATTGTCGGGGAGCTCCCCCCCCTGCGCTTCCTCCCTCCCCGGCCCGGAGACATAAAACGCTCGGTTGCGGATATCTCCAAAATCTCCTCAATAGGCTACTACCCTAAGTTTCCCCTTAAAGAGGGGCTTAAGAGACTCTGGGAGTGGTCGGTTAAAACTTAGACTTCCTTGCAACCCACGGGGGAACGTAGCTGCTTCTCCTGTGGGCGTCAAAGAAGGCTTCGTCAATGTAGGCGTAAAGGGCATTGAACCTTAGAATTAGCCCGTAAACGGGGTAGAGAAGGGTGTAGGGTAGCAGTTTAACGTCCCATCTCTTCCTCTCGGAGATGAAAATCACAAAGAAGAGCATCAGAAATAGGGTGTGAAAAGCGTAGATTAAGTAGATAAAAGTCAATATTGCCATTACTTCAATGAAAGAAAACCGGAGAAAGAGTTTAATGTAGTAGAGAATCATGAAGACCGGAACGGCAAAGTTCTGAACCAAAACCAGATAGTAGGTGTACAGGGCCTCCTTCCAACCGACGATTTTAGGGTTGAGCACCCAGGTGTGTTTCTTAAAGTACAGGTACACAAGGTCGCCGTCCCACCTCTTCCTCTGCTTAAGGATTCCCCGCCAGGTTTCTGGGCCGTCAGTTAAACCTATTGCGTCGTGGGCAAATCCGAGCTTTATGTCGGGGTAGAGACTTCTGTACTTTTTAAGCCTTAGGGTCAGGTCAAGGTCTTCCGCCGTTCCTGCGTCCCAACCTCCCAGGCCTTTGAGGAAGTCTGTCTTAAATATACCGAAAGCTCCTGAAATGTTGTTTATGAGCCCTAAGGCGTCAAGGAACTGTTTTGCCATGTAGATTGAGATTGCGTACTCTATTGCCTGAAACTTTGTTACCAGCGTTTTGTTCCAGTTTCTTATTCTGAGGTTTCCCGAGAGGGCTACAAGCTTTTCGTCGCTGAAGTGGGAGACTGCATTCTTTATCATGTCCCTGTCGTAGGAGGTGTCTCCGTCAAGGGCAAGAGTTATTTCTCCCTTAACAAAGTTCAGCCCTAAGTTCAAAGAAGAGGCCCTTCCTCCCCTCTCCCACTTGGGGATTACGAGAACCTCTTTATTACCGTAGTTTCCCTCGTACCTCCTTGCTACCTCGTACGTCTCTTTGTTTTGCTTTGCGCCGTCAACTATTACTATTACCTGGAGATAACCTCTATAGTTCTGCTCAAGCATTGATTCAATAGAGTTTTTTACAGCCTCTCTCTCGTTGTAAGCTGTTATAAGGGCGCTGACCGGCGGAGTCCACTCTCTCCTTTCCCTTTCAAAAAGGCCGAAGAGGACTTTCAGACTCAGTACCAGTACTATTCCTGCTGCAAGGGGAAAGTCAAAGAGGAGGTAGGGAAGGACGAGGATTATCTTCTCGTAGAGGTTTGTGTTGAGAATAATGTTTGATAGGTAAACGTAAACTGCGTGTAAGTAGTTCCCGAGAAACTCAATCATTTCTCAAGCTCTTCAAAGAGCCTCTTTATAAACTCCTCTGCCGTTGGGATTTCTCCTTCTCCGTCGGCACACAGGTAGCTCTCTTTAAACTCAATGAGGTTTGTGAGGCCGTTTAAGTTTAACAACTCTTCAACTTTTTTTGCAATTCTCTGGGCTACCACCTTTGCACCTTCGGGAAGGGTTTCCGGCAGGAGTATAAGGATGTACCTTTTCTCCGACGAGCTTATTATGTCGGAGCTCCTTACGTTCTCCTTAATAACCGCAACAAGGTCTTTTAAGAAGAGCCTCACCTTTGTCGGAGCCGTTGTTATCGCCTCTTCTTTAACTATTAGCTTCAGCCCCAAGACGCAGAACCGCCTTTCGGGGTATCTCTTTACGAGCTTCAGGAACTTGTCAAGTATGTAGAGGAAAGGGTTAAACCCGATTATTCCGAGCTGAACCGAGAGCTCTTCAAAGACGTTGAGAGGAAACTTACCCTCGGTCGCAACCAGTTTCCCGAAGGGGGTAAAGAGGTAGGCGTTGATTACCTCCTCTTTTATATCTTCCGGAGGGAAGATTTTTGAACAGTTGGCACACAAAACGCTCAAGTCGGGCTCAGTGAAAATGCTTTTACACTCCTCACATGTAAACTTTTCAAGGGGCTTGTCGTAATCTACCCCTATGTGCTTGAGCTCCTCGTGGCACTTGGGACAGATTAACTTATCTCCCACTTGAAACTCGCTGGCAGGACCTATGTAGCCGCAGGAGTAGTGGTGGATGAACTCCTCAAGCCTGATTTTCACCGAGCCGCAGGAGGGGCAAATCTCCCTTAAAATCAGGTTGTAGTAGCCGCAGAACGGACAGAGAGAGGTTTTATTTTTCGTGTCAGAGGTAAAGATTTTCTGCCTTTTCATCAGCTCTAAGTCTTCCCACTCCTTTCCCGCTTCATCTTTTCTTAGAATTATTGCCGCCTCCGGCCAGAAGAAGCCTATTACGGAGTCTTTTTTTAAGAGGGGTTCAACTTCGTCTATCTGTCTTGAGAGGAGAAAACGGAGGAAATTCATCCTCCAGTTTTCCGGTAGGGTTATTGCGTAGGGGTTTGGTGTCAGTTTCGTTAGAACTTCCCATATTTTTTCTGCTTTTTCGAGTAGCTCTTCGGTAATCGAAGCTTCGATGCCGTCTATGAGCCTTAGGAGCTCCTTTGTCGGCTCAAGATTTGAGAAGATGGGGGAGAGGGAGCTCTCGGGCTCCTTCCTTAAAACTTTTACTGCCCTATCAACGAATTTTCGGCTTTTTGCCTCAATGAAAAAGAGGTGGGGAGAGTCAAAAAGGGCTCTTCTGCTGAGCTCCGCCAATGCCTCTTCCGGCTCCCTGAATAGGAGTTCCTTACTCTCTGTCGCTCCCTCTCTTATTATTACTCTCTCTATCTTCATCGTTTACTCCTAAGTAGTTGAGTACGGAAAGGGCTCTCTTTTTGGCAAGGGCGGCGTTTGACTCAACCTTTGCTCTAACTATCTTTGTTGAGTCGGCGTACCCGACTATTCTTACTTTACAGCTCTTGGTTAGCGGTTTTACCCCGTCAAGGAGGAATTTTGCTTCTTTGTTTAGTCGGTAAGAGCCTTTAGGGAAGAAGACTGAAACCCTGAACTCAACTCCTTTCTCTTCCTCTATCTCTGGTGCCGGCACCGAGTCGTCTCCCGGAGGAAGCTCAACGAGATACCTGAGCAGGTATCTTTTTTGAGGGTTGAGGTTTTCAAGTCTTATCTCCCTTCCCTTAAAGGGAACCTGAGCGAGCTCCTTAACTTCTCCCGTTTTTTCCACTTCAAAGAGCAGTGCACTTTTTGAGAGTTTCTCCTCTTCCTTTAGGGGCTGTTTCAGGTGGAGCTTTGAGGAGGAGAAGCTCAGCTCAATTAAAACTCCTCCCTCTACCTTCTCTACGCTAAGGGTGTAGTCGGGGGCGGATTTAGTCGGACAGTTAAAGAAGACATCTGCCCTTCTTCCAAGGGCTCCTCTCTTACTCAGAACCTCGTACTCAACTTCCGCTCCCAAAGAGTTTAAGCTGAAGCTTAGGAATAACAACAGTAACGGGAAGGTTCTCGTAAACGGCATCTTCTCCCTCTTTAAGGATTATCTCTACCTCTCCGTTGAGCTCCCTCTTCTCCAAGGGGCCTACGAGGAAAAAGGGTTTAAGTATAAGTTGTGGCCTTACTTTTACTATCTCTCCCTTTAAAACCTTTCCTGAGGGGAGCTTCACGAGGGCTTTGTCTCCCACTTTCAGTTTGTTTACGACCTTCGGAGGCACGTAGGCTATGACCCTGTAGCTCCTCTCTTTCAGGAGTTCTGCAATCTTCTCCCCCGACGTGATTGTTGAATCGGGAGGGAAGAGGTAGGAGACCCTTGCCTTAAACGGGGCAATTATTTTGTAGGAACTCTCCTCCTTTAACTTTTCTATTAAAGCTTTTATTTGCTCAATCTGGCTCTCAACGGAGGCCGCTGCCGGTAGTAGAGGGTTGGGGGGCTCCCCTACCCTTGCCAAGTACAGCGTTTTCTTCAGCTCCTCTTCGGCCTTTTCAAGCTCAACTTCAGTTTTTGCCAGCTCGTCCTTTATCTTTTTTAGCCTATTCTCAATGGGGGCTAAGTCGTAAAGGGTTGCATAGCCCTTTTTTATTAGCTCCCTAACCTTTTCAGCCTTCTCTTTGAGCTCTTCCTCTTCCATAAGGAGCTCCCTTTTCTTGCCTTCAAGTACTCGGATTTCTTTCTCAAGGGCTTTTACCGACGGAACTCTAAGCAAGGTCAGGCTCTCCTCCCTCTTTACGGCCTTTCTGCCTGCCGTGAGGAGCTCCTCTTTGAGCTCCTTCAGCTTCTCAATCCTCTCCCTAAGGGCTTTAATCTCCTGTTTCTTTACCGGATTTTCTATTACCCCTATCACCTGGCCTTTTTCAACGTCGTCTCCTACCTTTACTCTCGGTTTAAACCTGCCCGGTACTGTTGAGTAGATAACCGACTTTTCCGGCTCCACTACCCCGGAGAACCTGTAGGTTAGGAACTCCTTAAAGATTATTATCAGTAGTCCTCCGAATATTAAGAGGCTTGCTATCCTTAAGAACCACTTCCTCGCCTTTGAGGGAGGAATCGGCGGAGGGTGCTCAACCTCAAGGGGAGTGGGAGCCCTAAACCTCTCCCTAAGTTTCCTTGAAATTGAGAACCTTCTCATCTGATTGCAATTTCCTTGGGTAAGTTGTTGGGGTTTAAGAAGACGAGTTTAATGTGCCCGCCTCTTCTCTTTTTCCTCTTTGGCCTCTGCTGGGCTTTCTCCCCTTCGGTGTAGGCTATAAAATCGGTCAAGTTCTGAACGGCCACTGCTTTTATCCCTTCAAGTCTGATTGTCCTGACGGCCTTTTCAAACTCCTCCTTGGGTTTTCTAAAAAACGACTCTGAGGGAGGGAGCTCCCTCTCAACCGACAGGGAGATTAAAACCGGTTTAAGCTCCCTCAGGCTGAGCCTTGCGTACTGGCGAGCTTTCCTCTTCAGGTGGTTGATGTTTGTTGAGTAGCACATAACGTTAACTCCGTTAACGGTCTCAATAACGGCTTCAGTTAAACTCTCCTCCCCGTAGTTTACTCCGTCGTACTGTGGAGAGATGTCGGCGAAGACCGGTTTTTCGCAGGTGTTTTTGACCTCATTTAGGGTCTCTATGTAGAGCTCCGCCAGTCTCCCCTTTGACTCCTTCCAGCCGGGGAGGGCGTGGGGCTCAACGTCAAGGTGGAGTGCACTGAAGCCGTCTCTGCCGGCGTAGATGTTGAACCTGTTGAAGAGCTCCACAATCTCAAGGAGCTTATCCCTGTTTTCCGGGTATATCCAGGTGTTTTCCCCCAGTAGGAGCTGAACTTCAATGCCCCGGTCGTGGGCTCTCCTTATAAACTCTTTTAACTTCTTGTTTCCCCCGGTACTGTTCAGGAATTCTTCTATCTGTTTTCCGTTGAGGGAGAGGTAAACCGTCCTTATTCCCAACTTGACCAGCTTTTCAAGGAGCTCCCTCTCCCTCTGAACCTTCCCGATAAGCCCTTCGGTGTGCCAGAAGTAGGCTTGGAGCTCCCTCGCCGAAGGTCTCTCCCAGTTCTCCTCAAAGGAGGAGTGTTCTGTCAGTCCCTTAAGAGCGTAGAGAGTTCTTACTACTTCCCTTCTGCTGTCAAGGAGGGAGATTTCGGCGGAAAAGAGCTCCGCCGTCAGGAGAGCCTCTTTAAGGTAGCTGTCAGTTCCTCCGGTTAAACCCGCCTCTCTCCTCAACCTCAGGGTTTTGAGCTCCTCTTTCTTGGCCCTTACCGAGGCCTTTAAGCTCTCTATCCTCTCCTGATAAATCAGAGTATTTCTGTAGGGAATTTGGGTTGCCGTTATAAGGGCGTATCGGGATATCTTTGCCCTTAGGAGTTCCCTTTGCGTTCTCAGAACCTTTTCCCTCTCAAGCTCTCCGGTCAGTTTGCTGCTGCTTAAGGGTAGGGAGAGGCTGAAGGAGACCCTTACTCCCTTCTGAAAGTCTCCAATTTTTTGTCCCGTAAGGGCTCCGCTGAGAGTCAGCCAGCCGGTTAAGAGGCTTTCGTCTTTCTGGGAGCTCTCCCTCAGGAGTTCAAAAGCCCTTTCTAAAAGCTTTACCTCCTTAAGTTTTAGGCTGTCTCGGTAGATTTCCGTCGGGTCGGGAAGGTAGGCGTTGTCCGGGTTCCTTACCTCAAGGAGGGGCTCAAAGGGCGGGAGGTCAGGGTTCCCTATGAGCTCCCTTATCGTTGAGAGGGCTTTCTTTTCCTTTTCTCTGAATATTATTTTGGAAGTCTCTATTCCTACAAGGTTTGATTCAACCGAAAGGAGCTCCGACCAGAGCGCCAGCTTCTCTTCAATCCTTTCTCTGATAATGTCCTTTATCACAAGGAGATTATCTATACTCTCCTGTGCCCTTTTTTTCATCTGCCGGTAATAGTAGTAGTCAACGTAAGCCTGTCTCAGCTCGGTTAAGAGCTTTCTCTTCAGGCTGTAGTACTCGGCCTCCTTCTCCAAAATCAGGGCTTCAAGGAGGGGTTTTTTGAAAAAGCTCTTCTTTATTACCGGGGCCTTAACCGCCGCCGTTAGGCCGTACCTGTAGCCGGCCACCTCCTTTGCGTATTCCTCAGAGGGGTAGTAGGTAGCAGTAAGGGTTAAGTGGGAGCTCTCCCTCTCGTCCTTCAGATACTCAAGGCTTCCCTTTAAAATCTCAATCTCTTTTTCCTTTTCAAGGAGGGTGGGATTTCTCTTTAGCAGAAGCCCTTCAAGGTACCCTAAGCTTACCGTTCCCCCCCTCGCTGCTGTCGAAAGAATTGCCCCGATTAGCAGCAGGTGTAATATTATGGTCTTCACTTTTATTTCCGATAGTTTAAGGTTAATTTAACCTTAACAATTATAAAACTTTAGTAGAGAGGTTGAAATGCCGATTTTACTTGAAGGTATCTACGACGGTAAGAAGCTATACAGGGAGCTCCGCCACCTGGGTCTGCGCAAGCACGACGTTAAGGAAGTTTTTGTTGCTAACGGCAAGACCCTTATTTACCTCAAGGACGACTCCTTAAGCGCCGTTTACCCCGAGCTCCAGCCCTCACCCGAAGAAGAGAGGGAGATTAAGGCTGTCCACAGCTACGTTGAGAGGTTTAAGTACTTGATTGACCTTGAAAGGCTTGCAGAGATTGAATTTCAGGAGGAGGAAATCAGGAGGCTCTCGGGTAAAGAGAGGGAGCTCCTGGGCAGGGCAATCCTTGACCTGAAGGGGACGAAGGCCGGAACGAAGTTCCACCTTCACCTTGTAAGGTTCTGGAGGGAAAAGCCCATAGAGACGGAGATTTCTACCGGAGACGTTGTCCTGGTCAGTAAGGGGAACCCCTTAAAGAGCGACCTCTTAGGAACGGTGGTAAGGATAACCGAGAAGACCATAACCGTTGCCTTTGATAACAGCCCTCCCAACTGGGTCTACAAGAAGGGAGTCAGGATAGACCTCTACGTTAACGACGTTACTTTCAAGAGAATGGAGGAGAACCTTGAGGAGCTCCGCCACGCAACCGGCAGACAGAGGGAGCTGAGGAATAAAATCATAGGTCTTACTTCTCCCGAACCTGTAGCTGAGGCGGTTGAGTTTGAGCCTGCCGATTCAAGGTTAAACGAGACCCAGAGGAGGGCCGTCTCCCTTGCCCTGGGAGCTCCCGACTTCTTCCTTATTCACGGCCCTCCGGGAACGGGCAAGACCAGTACGATAACCGAGCTTATCGTTCAGCTCGTTAAGGAGGGAAAAAAGGTTATTGCCACTGCCGACTCAAACGTAGCCGCTGACAACATACTCCTGAACCTCTCAAAGTACTCCGAGCTAAAGCTGGTCAGAATCGGCCACCCTGCGAGGGTTCTTGAGGAGCTTGAGAGGTTCTCAATCTACGCCCTCTTTGAGGAGCACGAAAAGAGCTCCAAGATTAAAGAGGGCTGGGAAAGGGTAAAGGAGCTCATAGAGAAGAGGGACCAGTTTACAAAGCCCACCCCCGCCTTGAGGAGGGGAATGAGCGACGAGGAGATTGTCTACTTCGGAAGGAAGGGCAAGAGTTTCAGGGGCGTTCCCAAGAAGGTAATGCGCTCAATGGCCAACTGGATTTTGGCCAACTACGAGATTGACGTAAGGATTAAGGCTTTAAAGGAAATGGAGGCGATAGTTTACAGGGAGATTATTGCCGATGCCGACGTCGTTATCTCAACCAACTCAATGGTGAAGTCGGAGCTCCTTGAGGGCTTCCACTTTGACGTTGCCGTTATAGACGAGGGGAGCCAGCAGGTTGAACCCTCCACCCTTATTCCGATTATGAGGGCAGATAAGTTCTACATAGCCGGCGACCACAAGCAGCTCCCCCCTACGGTTGTGAGTGAAGAGGCCAAAGAGCTTGAGAGGACGCTCTTTGAGAGGCTGATTGAGGAGCACGGGGAGCTCTCAACGATGCTTACAGTCCAGTACAGGATGAACGAGAAGATTATGGACTTCCCCAGCCGTCACTTCTACGGAGGGAAGCTGGTCGCCGCTCCTGAGGTTAAAGAACACACCCTTGTAGATTTGGGAGTTAAGGAGCCCGAGAAGTTTAAGGAAGTTTTAGACCCCCGTGAGCCTCTGGCCTTCCTTGATACTTCCAAAATCAACGCCTACGAGTTTCAGCCCAAGGGCTCAACCTCCTATGAAAACTACGAGGAAGCCAAGCTGGCCGTTGAGCTTGCCCACCTCCTGCACAGAATGGGGCTTGATAAGAGGGATATAGGCATAATTACTCCCTACGCCGCTCAGGTTAAACTGATAAAGCAGCTTCTGATTGAGAAGGAGCTGAAGGTTGAGGTTAACTCGGTTGACGGTTTCCAGGGAAGGGAGAAGGAGACGATAATTATTAGTTTTGTCCGCTCCAATGACGAGGGGGAAATAGGCTTTCTGAAGGATTTAAGGAGGTTAAACGTAGCGATAACAAGACCCCGCAGGAAGTTAATAGCTATAGGGAACTCAAAGACCCTCAGCAGCCACCCCACTTACAGGGAGTTTATAGATTACGTTAAGGAGAGGGGGCGCTTTTACTCCCTGAAGGGTTAGCCCTCCTCCTTTACCACGTAGTTTATGAGGGTTCCTATTCCCTCTATCTCAACCTCAACCCTGTCCCCCTCGCTCAGGGGCCCCACTCCCGGGGGGGTTCCCGTTGCTATAACGTCTCCCGGCAGGAGAGTCATTATTTGAGAGATGAAGGAGACCAGCTCAAAGGGGGAGAAAATCATGTCCTCGGTGTTCCCCTCCTGCTTTACCTCTCCGTTAACTCTTGTTGTAATTTTAAGCCCGATGGGGTCAACGTCGGTTGCTATCCACGGACCGTAGGGGGCGAATGTGTCAAATGATTTGGCCCTCGTGTACTGAACGTCCTTCTGCTGTAAGTCCCTTGCCGTAACGTCGTTAAAACAGGAGTAGCCGAGAATGTACTCCTTTGCCTCTTCGGGGCTTACTTTCCTGCACTTCTTTCCGATTACTACTGCCAGCTCTCCCTCGTAGTCAACCCTTTGGGACATCGTCGGGAGGATAATCCTCATCTTGTTTGCTATAACCGCCGTTGAGGGCTTTAAGAAGAGGAGGGGCTCTTCGGGGAGGGGTTTGCCCATCTCCTCTGCGTGGGCCTTGTAATTGAGGCCTACCGCTACAATCTTTGTGGGCCTCGTGGGGGAGAGGAACTTAAGCTCCCTTACGGAAATCCTCTCGTCGGTCGGAGTTATGCTCTCCATAAGCTCAGAAACTCTGCTTTCCCTAACGGGGACGACCTCTCTTCCCTTTATAATCCCGAAAAGGGTTCTCTCCCCGTACTTAAACCTTCCTATCTTCACCTTATCACCCCCTAAACTACTGCAACCCCAAACATTTTACCATTAACCGAAAGCCTCTCTCCTTCGGCCAGCTCTACCTTGTTTGCCGTTAGGAGCGTAAACTCAAGCTCCTCGGCAAAGAGGTCTATGGACAGGAGCTCCCTCCCCTCAAACTCAACCTCCTTAACGGCAGTTACTATTCCGACTATGAAGTAGGAGTTGCCTGAGGGGAAGACGCAGGTGTCAAAGAGCTCCTCCGGGTGTCTCTTGAGCTCCGACAGGAGCCTCCTTGTCTCCTCCTCCCCCACTTCCCTCTCCAGCTTCTCAATAGCCTTCTCGTTCCCCTTTACCGCCAGCTTTAAAATCTCCCTGTTCTCGTCGGCAACCTGGTCAAACCTTGAGAGGGGAGGCAGTTTCTTAACCTCTTTTCCGTAAACGGTCAGGATTACGTCAAGCTCCCCTTTTAACTCCTCCGGAAGCTGGCAGAGGTTGCACAGCTCAAAGTAGAAGCTGACCCCTGAGGTGATTTCAACTGCTTCGGTTAGAAGGGTAAACTCCTCAAGGGAGTTGATTTTGAAGTTAAAGTCCTCAAAGGTGTATAAACTTCCTCCCCTGTATCCCAAATAACAACCCAGCTCCCTCTCCTCTTCCCTTGAGAAGAAGGAGAGTTTTTCTTTTTTGAGTACGTAGGAGTAGACCGAGAACTCCCCTAACTCTTTCCTGTAGCAGATTAGCTTCTCGTGGGTATCAAGTAGGTCTTCAAAGACGAAGTGTTTTATTTCGTGCTCTCTCCCTTCGTTTACGGCCTCTTCGCAGGCATCCCTTTCAACCCCTAAGATACTGAAACTGTCCTCCATAAAGTCTCCCCTTTCGGTTTAAAGGAAGGGGGAGAGCTCCCCCTTACTGGTGAATCTCAAGCTGGCTGAAGAAGAAAGGAATCTCGTATGCCGCAGACTCGGGAGAGTCTGAAGCGTGAACGGCATTCCTTCCTACATCCGTTCCGTACTTCTTCCTGATTGTCCCCTCTGCGGCCTTTGCAGGGTCTGTAGCACCGATAATCTCCCTTACCCTTGCGATTGCGTTCTCTCCCTCAAGAACCATCGGAACGCAGGGGCCTGAGGACATAAAGTCTGTAAGCTCATCGTAGAAGGGCCTGTCCTTGTGGACTATGTAGAACCTCTTGGCCTGCTCCTTAGAGAGGTGAACCATTTTAATTGCAAGGAGTTTGAGGTCGTTCTCCTGAAAGATTCTGATGATGTCCCCTACCGCGTTCTTCTTTACTGCGTCGGGCTTAACGATTACGAGAGTCCTCTCAACTGCCATTCTTTTCCCTCCGGCTCGGAAAGTTTTTTGAGATTATACCTTTTCTGACTTCTTGTAGGTAGTTGTGGGCAAGGCGGGTGGGTTCGGGAAGTCTATACTTTGTGGCCAGTTTTAAGACCCACTCCCTTGCCTCTTCGTTGGTTATGAGGTTTCCCGCCGAGACAAATACCGGCTTTACGCCCCTTCTGGTTCTGAGGGTATATCCGATTGTTTTCCCCGTTTTTGGCTCCACTATCGGCTCGTAGCACCCCTTCTCGCTGCAGGGCTCCTCTGTTTTGCCGTAGAGGAGCTTCTTTGCACACCCGATAGTGGGAACCTTCTCAACAACTCCAAAGTGGGCGGCAATCCCCAAGCCCCTCGGGTGGGCTATCCCGTGGCCGTCAACGATAATTAAGTTGGGCTTGTTCTTTAGTTTCCTGAAGGTTTTTAGTAGGAGGGGGAGCTCCCTGAAGGCCAGAAATCCCGGGTAATAGGGTATTTCAACCTCCATTACCTCGTACCTTTTCTCTACTACCTCCATTTCGGGGTACTTTAAGACGACAAAGGCCCCTATTCCGAGGGTTGGGTTCCTGTAAGGGTTTAAGAAGGTTAAGTCACACCCTCCGATTAATCGGGGGTTGACCTCTAAGGGCTTCAGCTCCACTCTTTCCCTTAAGAGCTCCTGAGCCCTCTTTGCCTTCTTAAAGTCAAACTTTATCAAGTCTCCACCCTTCCCAAGAGTATTAAGCCCGCCGCTCCAAACATAAAGAGGGGTGCAAAGGCCGCGTAGGAGGGAGGGAGAACACCGCTCTTTCCCAGGCTCAAGAAGAGTGAGATTACCACCCACATTGAGACTATGAGGAGTGCGGCGAAGAGGAGAGTGTAGCCCTTCCTGTTCCTCGGGTTGTAAACTCCGAAGGGAATCCCGATTATAACGACCACTAAGGGCAAAAGTGATAGAGCCAGTCTTGAGTAGAGCTCAAGGCTCAGGTAGTGTGTCTCGTACCCTATTTTTGAGAGCCTGTTTACGGTTAAAAAGAGCTCCAAAAGCCCCATACTCTCGGGGCTGACCGACGAGAAGAGGAGCTCCCGTGGCGTAATTCCCAGTGCAACCTTTTTTACCTTAAATTCCGAGCTCTTTAAACTTGAGAGCTCCCTTACAAATCCCTTCTCTAACTTCCACCTCCCTCTCCCCTCGTAAACCCCTTTAAGGGCGTCTATTCTCTCAATGGGCTTTATGCCCTCCACCTTCAAAACGGTTATCCTCCTCCCCTCCTTCTTTGACGGTAAGAACTTCCAGAAGAAGACGAACCGGTTTTCGCTGCCTTTGAGCCAGACTCCGTTTACGGGAGCTCTTTCTCCTCTCTTCTTTCCCAGTGCTGCCTCAACCTCTTTTACCCTTTTTAGCCCCGCCGGAACTGCCTTCTCTTGCAGAGTTAAGGAGAGAGTAGAGGCCAGTAGCGCAAGGACTATCAGGGGAAGGGAGAACCTGTAGATACTTATTCCCAGTGCCTTTACTACTATCAGCTCGCTCGTTGATGAGAACCTTGAGAGGGTAATCATTGCAGACAGTAGAACCGCTATTGGTATAACCCTAACTCCGTAGAGGGGAAACCTTCCGAGAACGTAGGTAATTCCGGCTTTAAATCCCAGCTTCATGAAGATGTCAAGGTTGCTGACCATATCTATAATGGCAAAGAGAGTAAGGAAGGTTAATAGGCTCAGGGTAAAGTACTTTAAACCCTCACTAAAAACGTACCTGTCAAGAACCCTTACCATCTTCCACCGATTTCAAGTCTGAACTTTTCCCTTATTGCCCTTACGTAGAGCGGAACGGTAATTGCCGTAAAGATAAGGTCGGGGGCAAGTGCAACTAACGGGATTCCGCTCTTTAGGGCAATCTTCTTGCTAACCGTGTAGATTACGTAGTAAACGACGACGGTTAAGAGACCGAGAACCACTCCCATCCCTATTGCTCCCCTGGGCAGTGAAACGGCTATTGAGAAGGCCAGAAGGCCTACTATCAGTGGGGCAAGGGAGAGTGAGAGCCTTTTAACTATTTCAACCCTGCTCTCTATGCTTCCCTCCTTAATGAGCTGGAGGAGGTTCTTGTACTTCTTTGCCTTAAACTGCTCTCTCTTGGAGAACTTGTAGAGCTCCACCGTATAGCTCTTAAAGGAGAGGAACTTAAACTCCTGAGGCTTTTTCCAGTCAACTACCTGAGCGCTTCCGTTGAATATGTCAAGAAAAACGCTGTCTCCCTTCGTCCTGAGTACTCCCTTTTCGCCGAAAATGGTTATGAGCTGGAGTTTTTTCTGGATTGAGACCATAAAGTTGAAGATGTAGCCCTTTTCCGGGTAGAGCTTCTCAACGTAGAAAGTTACTCCCGGGAAGTTTGAGGAAAAAGATTTAGGGGCTATGTTCATCGTTATTTTCTTCTTTAGGAGCCTCGTAATCTCCCTCTTAACGGTAACGTTGCTCTCGGGGGCTATGAACATTACCGATATGAAGGAGAAGAGGGAGAAGAGGAGTCCGAGGGCTATAACCGGTTTGGAGATTTCCTTTAGGCTTATTCCGCAGGACTTGAGGGCTACCAGCTCGTTGGAGCTCCCCATCTGAATAAAAGTTATCAGAACCGAAATTACGAAGGAGATTGGTATTACGATTCCGAGGAATGAAGGAACTGTCTTTAAGAGAACATCTGTAAACTCCCAGAGGCTTACCCCTTGCCCCAAAACCGTTTCTGCTATGAAAGAGGCCCTGTCCATGAGAATAATGAAAATAAAGAGGGCCGTTGAGAGGATTACTGCCTTAAGAACCTCATAACCTATGTACCTGTGAAGGGTTTTCATTTCTCCTTTTTCACGTACCTGTACCAGTCAACGACTATTGCACTTGCTATGAAAATTGAGGAGTACGTTCCAACAACTATTCCCACCAGCAGAACGAAGGCAAAATCGTTTATGACTCCCCCTCCGAACAGGTAGAGGCACAGGACGACGAAAAGGGTTGTTAGTGAGGTGATAACCGTTCTTGAGAGGGTCTGGTTTATACTCTCGTTGACGATTTCCTCAAAGGGTTTGCTCCTTAAGAGAACTTTCATGTTCTCCCTTATTCTGTCGTAAACGACTATCGTATCGTTGATTGAGTAGCCTATTACCGTGAGCAGTGCCGCAATTACTGGCAGGCTGAACTCCCTTCCGACGCTCATGAAAATTCCCACCGTTGCCAGGGAGTCGTGGATAAGGGCTAAAACCGCTCCGAAGGCAAAAATCGGTTCAAACCTCCAGGCAACGTAGATTAGTATTCCTATTAGTGCGTAGATAACCGCCATTATCCCCTTTTCCCTCAGCTCCTTTCCGATTGTGGGGCCAATCATCTCAACTTTTAAGATGGTTAACCTTCCGTCAAACCTATCCTTTAGGATTTTCCTTATCTCGGCAACGGTTTCGTTAGGGTCTCCAATTACCGGGGCTTTGACCATAAATGCGTTTTCTCCTTCAACGTTTTGGACTGAGACTCCCTCAATATTTCCCTTAAACAGGTTTCTTATTGTCTCCGTGTTAACGCCTTCCTCGTTAACTCTTATCTCAACGAGGGTTCCGCCTGTAAAGTCAATTCCAAACTTTGGGCCCTTTATAAAGGCGCCGTAAATCCAGCTTCCGGCTATCAGGATGAGTGAGAGGATGTAGGCTACGTGCCTTTTGCCGATAAAGTCAAACTTCCTTTCCATGAGGAGCTCCCTATATCCTGAATAGTGATGGCTTGTACCTTACTAAAAGGTCAAGGAGAACCTTCGTTACGAAGACGGCCGTAAACATACTGGTCAGGATACCCAGCGAAAGGGTAACTGCAAACCCCTTAATCGGTCCCGTTCCGAACTGGAAGAGGACGGCCGCCGCAATTAGAGTTGTGATGTTAGCATCAAGAATCGTTCCCCACGCCCTTGAAAAGCCGGCCTCAACTGCCGGGAAGAGGTTTCTTCCCTTCCTGAGCTCTTCCTTTATCCTTTCAAAGATAATTACGTTTGCGTCAACGGCCATACCGATTGTCAGGATAAATCCTGCAATTCCCGGAAGCGTCAGGGTCGCCCCGATTAGTGCCATTAAAGCCCACAGAAGTATTACATTCATTAAGAGGGCAAGGTCTGCAATCACTCCGGCGGTCTTGTAGTAGACCATCATAAAAAGCATGACGATAATGATTCCGGCAACGCCGGCCTTTATCCCCTTCTCAACCGACTCCTTACCCAGCGATGGGCCGACCGTCGTCTCCTCAACAATCTTTACAGGTGCAGGGAGAGCTCCCGCCCTGAGGACTATTGAGAGGTCCCTTGCCTCCTGATAGGAGAACTGGCCCGAAATCTGTCCCCTTGCACCGATTTGGCTTCTTATTACCGGCGCCGACTGAACCTTGTTGTCAAGGACTATTGCAAGGCGGGTTCCTATGTGCTTTGCCGTGTAGTTTTCAAAAATCCTCGCCCCTTCGGAGTTTAAAACGAAGCTGACGGCGGGCATTCCCAATTCGTCCCTGCTGGGGTAGGCGTCTTTCAGGTAGGCTCCCGTTAAAATCGGCTCCCTCTTTACTACGAAGAAGTTGTAGCCTACTACTTTGCCGTTTTTGTTCTTAATCTCCTGAATTAAGACCTGCTGGTCTTCGGGAACTTTCCCGCCGAACCTCTTAACCAGCTCTTCAAAGGAGCTTACTTTAATCTCCTCCCTTTTGCCTTCCTTTATCAGGTAGAACTTCGGACCGGTGGGTGAGGGCTCAACGGTTATCGTAGCTCCGGGGGGAATTGTCCCTCCCATCTTTGTTATCAGCTCCTCCGGGCTCCGTGCTACGTCAACTACCTCTTTAAACTCAAGGTTTGCAACCTTTCCTATAACCTTTTTAGCCCTTTCGGGGTTCTTTACCCCCGGGAGCTCTACGATAATCCTGTTCTTACCGTTCCTGACTATAACGGGCTCTGCAACTCCCAGCTCGTCAACCCTGTTCCTTATGGTCTCAAGGGCCTGCTCTGCAAGTCTGTCAATCTCCTTTGAGACGTATGAGGGCTTGAGGGAGAGCTCTATCCTCTTTCCGCCGACCTTTACGTTGAACATTCTCTCGTAGTCTTCCTTAATCAGCTTTACGGCCTTGTTTACCTCGTCGGCCGTTAGGAGCTCTACCTCTATCCTCTTGCCATCCCTCCTTATGCTGACGACGGGGATATTCTCAGACTCAAGCCGCCTCTTTATCTCCCTCATTGCGGCCGAGACTTCGTTCTCAAGGGCTTTTTCAGTATCAATCTGGAGAACTAAGTGGGTTCCTCCTTTAAGGTCAAGTCCCAAGTTTATCGGCTTTGTAAGGGCTACGTAGAGAGCTCCGATAAGAACGGCCAGAACGAAAATGAGCTTCCACTTTAAGTTCTTCATTTCCCAAACTCCCCGCTTTTGTCAGCCATAGTGTACTACATGTAGACCTTAACGCTGGCTTCCCTCTTGAGCTTCTCGGTGTACTCCTTAAGGGCTTTTGAGAACTTCCTCATGTAGAGCTCCTGCCTGATTTTCTCCCTATCACACTTTCCCTGCTCCTCCCCTTTAACGTAAACGATAAAAAAGCCGCTGTCAGTTCTGACGAGCTCGTACTCTCCCGGCTTCAGTCTCCAGACCGCTTGGTCAAGGGGTTTAACGAGCATTCCCCTGCTTACTTTCCCTATGTAGCCTCCCCTCTCAGCAGTAGCCCTATCCTCGCTGAGCTCCCTTGCAACCTTCTCAAAGGAAACCCCCTCCTTTAACAGCGAAAGGGCCTTCTCTGCCGTACTCCTTGACTTTGTGTAGATGTAGTAAACATCCCTAACCGGCTTACTCTCAATCTTCCGGCAGTACTTCTCAACCTCAACGGGGGAGACCTCAACCTTTGATTTAACCTCTTTGGCTATGAGCTTTGCAATGAGGAGCTGCTCCTTCAGCCTCTCCTTTACGTCCTCTATTGAGAGGCCCTCCTTCTTCAAGGCCTCCTCAAACTCCTCTCTACTCTTAAAGCCGCTCTTCTTTATGAGGTCTTCAAGGGCCCTGTTTAGCTCCTCGTCTGAGACCTTTAACCCCTCCTTCTCGGCCTCGGTCAGGAGGATTTTCTTCTCAATAACCCTGTCCCTTGCAACCCTCAAATCGTTTATTCCGTTCTCCTTTGCAAACTTAACAATCTCGCTGTAGAGAACCGGCTGGCCGTTAACCACTGCTGCTATGTAGTCAACAACCTTAGAGAGGGCTACTGCCGGAATTAAGAGTGTAAGGAAGAGGACGGTGATAAACCTCTTCATCTTTCCTCCTCTACTTTCCGTTTATCCGGACTTTTCCCTTCTTCTGGAGCTCCCCAACGTACTCCTCAACGGCCTTTCTAAAGGCCTCCTCCTCCTTCTGCTGCTTTAAAGACTGGATTATGAAGGGCTTTAACGACTTAAAGGGAACCGGTTTTCCGTTTGGGTCAACGAACTGTTTTTTGTTCTTTTCGTAAAAGGCCTTTGCCTCCGCTTCGCTTACCTCAACTTTGGGAAGTTTTACGTGCTTCCTTAAAAGTGCCTGAATCATTATTCTCTTCTTTGCAAGCTCAATCTCCTCTTTTACTTTCGGGTCTTTGTCAACTCCCTCCTTCTTTGCCTCCTGGTATAGGAGCTCCTCCTTAACCATGTTTTCAAGGACCATCTTCCTGAACTGGGGGTTATCCTTCAGTCCCTGATATCTTGCAGGCAGGCTTTCAATTGCCCTGTTCAGCTGGCTCTCGGTTATCTTTTTCCCGTTGACCGTTGCTAAAACCTTCTCTGCCGCCATTGAGCCTGTAGAGGTGATGGCGATGAGGAGTGCGGTTGTAAGAGCTTTTTTCATTATTCCTCCGAAAAAGCGGTAATTTGGAAAATAAACTTACTACTTAATCAGGGCGATTGCAAAGAGCAGTTTGCAGCATATTTTATCCTCACGTCTTAAACCCTTTTTCGGTGCGGGAAGATGAAGAGGAAGGTTAACCTGAGTGAAATTACAACCAAGGAGCCGATGAAGATTGATACGGAGATACAGTCTTCAATAGTTGAGCTCCCTCCCGAGGAGGTCAGCAAGGCCTCACCCTTCAAGCTCCACGTTGAAATTACTAAAAAACCTATAGGCTATCAGGTTAAAGGAAGGGTAGAGGGTGAGGTTGAGCTTACCTGTAGCAGGTGTTTGAAGAAGTTTACCCACAAGATTGATAAGGAGTTTGACTACAAGCTGATGCCCACCTCCCAAATCGGCGGCGGTCAGATAAAGTCGGGTGAGCTTGATATAAAATTCTCCGACGAAAATGTCCTTGACCTTGCCGAGGTTGTTCAGGAGCAGGTTGTACTGGAGCTCCCCGTTAAGCCCCTGTGTAGCGAGGAGTGTTCAGAGGTAAGCTACACCGAAGGGGAGTTTGAGGAAGAGGAGAGGAAAGGCAAGGAGAAGGAGATTGATAAGCGCTGGGAGAAACTGAAAGAGCTTCAAAATAAACTAAAGGGAAAGGAGAAGTAAGATGGCGGTTCCGAAGAGAAAAGTCTCAAGGACGAGAAGGGACAAAAGGAGAACCCACTGGAAGGCAAAGAACCCTGCCATCTCCGTCTGCCCCAACTGTCTTCAGCCCAAGCTCCCCCACAGGGTCTGCAGGCACTGTGGCTACTACAAGGGCGAGACGGTTGTTGAGGTAGAGGAGTAAATGAGGATTGTCCTTGACGCCATGGGGGGCGACTTTGCCCCTCAGGTTCCCGTAATGGGGGCCGTTCAGGCGGCAAAGGAGCTGGGCGTTAAAGTTATCCTGACCGGTGAGGAGGAGCTCTTAAAAAGGGAGCTCTCAAAGTACTCCTACCCGGCAGAGCTTATTGAGGTCGTTGACGCCCCCCAGGCCGTTTCAATGGAGGAACAGCCTGCAAAGGCCTTAAAGAAGAGAAACTCGTCAATCCACGTCGGCCTCAACCTTGTGAAGGAGGGGAAGGCCGACGCCTTCGTCAGCGCCGGAAACACCGGTGCCGTTATGGCAATCTCCCTCTTTACCGTAGGCAGGATAAGGGGAGTTGAGAGGCCGGCAATCACTGCAATCCTCCCCAGTCTTACCGGCTACACCTTCCTCCTTGACGTCGGGGCCAACGTTGACTGTAAGCCCTCCCACCTCCTCCAGTTTGCAGTTATGGGCAGTGCCTACGCCCGCTACGTTCTCGGAGAGGAAAACCCCAGGGTGGGCCTTCTCAACGTCGGCGAGGAGGAGGGCAAGGGGAACGAGCTTACGAAAGAGGCCTATAAGCTCCTTAAGGCCGCCAAGGAGAAGGGGCTTAACTTTGTCGGCAATGCAGAGGGAAGGGACATATACTCTGGTAGGTTTGACGTTATAGTCTGCGACGGCTTTGTCGGGAACGTCTGCCTCAAGCTCAGCGAGAGCTTGGCAAAAATCCTCGCAAAGATACTTAAAGAGGAGATAGAGAAGCACTTTATCTCAAAAATCGGCGCCATAACCTTAAAGCCTGCCATAAAGGGTTTTAAGAGGAGAATAGACTACGCCGAAATCGGGGGAGCTCCCCTTCTGGGCCTTAACGCCCCTGTTATAATCTCCCATGGGAGCTCCAATGCAAAGGCCATAAAGAACGCAATCAGAACGGCCACCCGTTTTGTAAAGAGCGAGCTAAACAGACACATAGAAAAGGAGATTGGAAAGTTCGGGAAGGGAAATGGGGATTAAAATCGTTTCCACAGGCTCCTACCTGCCGGATAAAGTCCTTACAAACTTTGACCTTGAGCGTATGGTTGACACCTCCGATGAATGGATAACCACCAGAACCGGCATAAGGGAGAGGAGGATAAGCGAGGTAGAGACAACCTCCGACATGGCAACCGAGGCTGCCGTCAGGGCTCTGGGGGAGAGTTCTCCCGAAGAGGTTGAGCTCATAGTGGTTGCAACTGCAACCCCCGACGCCTTCTTCCCCTCAACCGCGTGTAAAGTTCAGGCAAAAATTGAGAATAAGGGAGCAATAGCCTTTGACGTCTCTGCCGCCTGCACCGGCTTTATCTACGGCCTCTACGTTGCCGACTCAATAATGAGGAGCAAGGGGGTAAGTAAGGCCCTCGTGATAGGTGCAGAGAGGTTCTCTAAAATCGTTAACTGGAAAGACAGGAGTACCTGCATACTCTTCGGAGACGGTGCAGGGGCCGTTTACCTTGAGACTTCTGATGAGGAGGGGATTCTCGGCTTTGACCTAGGGGCAGACGGCTCCTACGGGGAGCTCCTTGCAGTTCCTTCGGTCGGTTCAAACGAGGAGTTCCCCTACTACGTCAGGATGAAGGGAAATGAGGTCTTTAAAGTTGCCGTCAGGACTATGGTTGACTCGGCCTTGAGGGTTCTTGAGAAGACCGGTCTTTCTCCGAAAGACATCTCCCTTCTCATTCCCCACCAGGCAAACCTTCGTATAATAAGGGCAATTGCCGAAAGGTTGGGACTTCCTGAGGAGAAGGTCTTTGTCAACCTTGATAGGTACGGGAATACAAGTGCCGCCTCAATACCCATTGCCCTTGACGAGGCCCTCAGGAGCGGAAGGCTCAAAAAGGGAGAGCTTGCCCTCCTTGTGGCCTTCGGAGGAGGGTTTACCTGGGGTTCTTGCGTTATAAAAGTCTGACTTTACCGGAGGGAGAATGCTGAAAACGAGACTGTGCGAAATCCTCGGAATTGAGTACCCGATTCTTCAGGGGGGAATGGCCTGGATCGCCGACGCCGAGCTTGCCGCGGCGGTTTCAAACGCCGGAGGGCTGGGAATAATAGCCGGCGGGAGCAGGAGCGCCGAGGAGCTTCGTCAGGAGGTAAGGAAGTGTAAAGAGCTGACCGATAAACCCTTCGGCGTTAACGTAATGCTCATGATGCCCAACGCCGAGGAGATTATAAAGGTCTGCCTTGAGGAGGAGGTTCCGGTAGTAACCACCGGAGCCGGGAACCCCGGTAAGTACATTCCCGCCTTTAAGGAGAAGGGAATTAAGGTAATTCCTGTGGTTGCAAGCGACGCCCTTGCAAAGAGAATGGAGAGGATAGGGGTTGACGCGGTAGTTGCAGAGGGAATGGAGGCCGGAGGCCACATAGGTAAGCTCACCACCATGGTTTTAATCCCTTCAATAGTCAGGGCTGTAAACATTCCCGTCATAGCCGCAGGCGGAATAGCACTTGGAGAGCAGGCGGCTGCGGCCTTTGCCCTCGGTGCCGAGGGAGTTCAGGTCGGAACCCGCTTTCTGGCGGCAAAGGAGTGCAACGTCCACCCCAAATACAAGGAGAAAATCCTTAAGGCCCGCTTTAACCAAGTTACCGTGACGGGAATTACCACCGGCCACCCGGTAAGGCTCCTTGAGAACAAGCTCACGAGGAAGTTTGCCGAGCTTGAGTTTTCGGGAGCTCCCAAAGAGGAGCTTGAGGAGCTGGGAAGGGGAAGGCTACGCCTTGCCGCCGAGAAGGGAGACGTTGAGTGGGGCTCGGTAATGGCGGGGCAGGTTGTCGGCTACGTTAACAAAGAGGAGACTGCCGCCGAGATTATCAGGGACATAATGGAAGGTGCCGAGAGAACCTTAAGGAACCTCTGCAATAGGTTCTTTAACTGCGGAGAGTAGCTATGAGAGTAAACGAGGGGAACTTAGAGGCCAAAGGTTTAAGGTTCGCAATAGCCGTTAGCAGGTTCAACTCCTTCATAACCGAGAGGCTCCTTGAAGGGGCTCTTGACTGCCTTTTGAGGCACGGATGTAGCGAGGAGGATATTGAAGTCTTCAAGGCTCCTGGAGCCTTTGAGCTTCCGCTCCTTGCAAAAAGGCTGGCAAAGATGGACTACGATGCCGTTATAGTTTTAGGGGCTGTTATAAGGGGTGAAACTCCCCACTTTGACTACGTTGCTGCCGAGGTCAGTAAGGGGGTTGCCGCCGTCTCACTTGAGACCGAAAAGCCAGTAATCTTCGGAGTTCTAACCACCGACACGGTTGAGCAGGCGATAGACAGGGCCGGAGCCAAGGCCGGAAACAAGGGTTGGGAGGCGGCACTTGCCGCAATAGAGATGGTCAACCTCCTGAAAGGTATGGAGAGGAGATGACGAACAGGGAAAAGAAGAGGGCACGCCACCACGCCTACCTTATGCTCTACCAGTGGGATATCTCCTCCCTCTCTCCCGAGGAGATAGCACAGCTCTACTGGGAAGAGACAGATGAGAGCTCCCCTGAAGTTAAATCCCTTGCCGAGGAGCTCTTTAAATTAACCGTAGAGAACCTTGAGTCTGTTGACTCAGAGATAGAGAAACACCTTAAAAAGGGCTGGAAAATCTCAAGGCTTCTCCCCGTTGACCGCTCAATTTTGAGGGGAGCAACCTATGAGATTTTAAACATGGACGTCTCCCCCGCAGAGGCGGTTATAAACGACGCCGTTGACTTTGCGAAGCTCTACGGTGAAGACCCCAAATCCCCCGCCTTTATCAACGCCATTTTAGATAAAGTGAAGAGAGATGCCAGGAAGTAGACTCGCCCTCCTTGCCGGCTGGGGGGAGCTCCCCTTGGAGTTCTTAAAGTCGGCAAGGGAGAGGGGGGAGAGAGTAATCACCTTCGCCCTCAAGGGAATCACCTCTCCAGCCGTTGAGGAGCTCTCCTGCGAGACCGTTTGGATAAAACCCTTTAAGCTCGGCGAGTTCCTCAAAAAGCTCTCCTCCAGCGGAGCCGAAAAAATAGTCTTCCTCGGAAAAATTGAGCACAGAGCAGCCCTCTCCCTTACCGGTCTTGACCTAAAAGCGGTAAAGTTCCTCTTCTCCCTTAAGGACAGGAAACCCGAAACCATAATAAAGGGTATCTTTTCCGAAGTTGAAGCCCTCGGTGTAGAGGTGATAGACCCTACCCCCTACCTTTCCCACCTTCTCCTTCCTGCCGGGACTGTAATCGGTAAGGAGCCGGAGGAGGAGCTCCTTTCCGAGCTAACCTTCGGAATGGAGATTGCAAGGAGTATTGCCTCCCTTGACATAGGCCAGACGGTTGTTGTTAAAAACCGTACCGTTGTTGCCGTTGAGGCTGTTGAGGGGACGGACGCCTGCATAAGGAGGGGGGCGGAGCTCTCCGGAGAGGACTTCGTAGTCTGTAAGGCCGCAAGGAAAACTCAGGATATGAGGGTTGACGTTCCTACGGTCGGGATAGAAACTGTAAAACTCATTAAATCTTTAGGGGGAAGGGCACTGGCAATTGATGCCGGTAAGACATATTTATTAAATAAACGGGAAATAGAGAAGTTCTGCAGGGAAAAAGGTTTTACCGTTATTTCCCTTTAAACCCCCCTCCCTCCCCTTATGGAGAGGGAGCCGCCCTTTAGTTTTTTATTATGCTTAATTGTTATCGCTTTTCCCTTAACCCGTGTGGGTAAAATTACTGTAATTATTTCACTTCTTCAATATCTAATAGTTTTAACTATCTGTTTTAAACCAAAGTTTGAAGAAGCTCCCTAACCTCCCTCTCTGAGGGGATTTTCGGCAGGTTCCCCATTAAGAACCTCTTCTCCATACACTTCTCAACGAAGAACGGGATGTCGCTCTTTTCAACCCCTAACTCCTTTAGGCTCTGGGGTATGCCCAAGAACTTCAGCCAGTTCTCAATCTCTTCAATGACCTTTTGGTAATCCCCGCCAGTTCCTATAGCCCTTCCCAACTCCTCAATCTCCTCCTTTGCGCTAAGTCCGTAGAGCCTTAATACGGGAACGAGGAAAACGCCGTTTGCAAGGCCGTGGGGAACCCTTTTTAAGACTCCGAGAATGTGGGCAAGGGTGTGGACGAGTCCCGCTCCTGCAAGGCTTATTGCTATTCCCCCTAAGAGGCTTCCCCTCATAACCTCTTCTTTAGCCTTTAAGTCTGCCGGGTTTCCCGCAGACCTTGGCAAGAACTTAAATACCAGCTCGGCACTCTTTAGGGAGTAGAGCTTGCTCGTAGTCTTTGCCCTCTTTGATAGGAGGGACTCAACTGCGTGGGTAAAGGCGTCAACTCCGCTGTTTACCGCTACGCTTCTGGGCATAGAGAGGGTTAATGTCGGGTCGTCAATCGCTAAGGCCGGGAAGAGGCGGTGGGAGATTAGGGGAGCCTTCCTCATTCTCTCCCTGTCGGTTAGAACTGCGTAGGGGGTAACCTCGGAGCCCGAGCCTGCAGTTGTCGGAACGGCGACCAGCGGGACGCCGGGGTTTTTGAAGGCTTCGGGTACACCTATGTAGTCCTCAAGCCTCCCTTCGTTTGTTAGCATCGCCGAAACGGCCTTTGCTACGTCAAGGGGGCTTCCCCCTCCTACCGCAACTATCAGGGAGGGGGAGAACTTCCTTACCTCCTCCAAAATCTCCTTTGCGTTTTCAACGGTCGGCTCCTGACTTACACCGCTGAAGACCTCTACCTCACCTTTTATCTCCTCTTTTATCTGTTTAACGTAGCCGTTTGAAACCGCCGAAGGGGAGCAGATGATGGCCGTCCTTTGCGGGTTCAAGCCGAGGAATTCAACCTCTTCTCCGAGCTTTTTCAGAGCTCCCTTCCCGAAGACCACTCTCGTAGGAATGAAAAACCTCTCAAAAGGCATCTTCCCTCCTTTAACTCTTTTACCTTATGATACACTGTAAGCCATTAAAAGAAGAGAGGGAGAGGAATGAAAGTAGCCGAGTTTCACCGTATGTGTCCCAACTGCGGGAGGATTATTTCCGACGAGAGGCTAAAGAAGGGCCTTCCCTGTGAAAGGTGTCTCCTTTCCGAAATTGAGTTTTCAGAGAGAGAGGAAATCTGTGCAGCCCTTGGGGAAAACCTTAAAGAGTTTGAGAAGCTCTGCTCACTTGACAGCTTCGTTAAGGATTACACCCGCTTCTTCAAGGAGAAGACCGGCTTTACTCCTTGGTCTTTACAGGTTATGTGGGCTAAGAGGGTTGCCCTTAAGAAGTCCTTTACGATGATTGCCCCTACCGGCGTTGGTAAAACTACTTGGGGGCTCGTGACCTCGGCCTACTTAAAGGGAAAGGTTTACATTCTCGTTCCCACAAAACTCCTCGTTCTTCAGACCCTTGAGAGGCTTTCCAAACTAACCGATAAAAAAATCGTTGCCTATACCGGAAAGAAGAGGGAAAAAGAGGAGATTAAAGAGGGGAACTTTGACGTTCTCATAACGACTACAAACTTCCTTTACCGAAACTTTGAGATTATTCCCAAACCCTTTAACTTCGTTTTCGTTGACGACGTTGACTCCCTCTTAAAGAGCGCAAAGAACGTTGATAAGGTGATTCAGCTTCTCGGGTTTACCGATAAGGACATAGAGCTTGCAATGAAAGTCCTTGACATAAAGGCAAAGCTTGCCTCCTTAGGTGATAAGGCTCCCAAGGAGCTCTTTGAGCGCTTGAGGAGGTACGAGCGCTACCTTGAGAGGAGGAGGGAGGAAATTGAGAACGTCCTCGTTGTCTCATCTGCGACCTCACAGCCCCGCTCAAGGAGGGTTAAGCTCTTTAGGGAGCTCCTGGGCTTTGAAGTAGGTAAGTCGGCCTCTGCCCTGAGGAACGTTGAGGACGTTCTCCTTTATACTGATAAGGAACCCCTTGATGAGGCCGTTAACCTGATAAAGAAGTACGGCAAGGGGGTCTTTGTCTTTATCTCTGCCGACATGGGAAAGGAGTTTGTTGACGTTGTTGTTGAGAGGCTAAACGGCAGCGGAATTCCGGCTGTCTCTTACGAGGAGTTTACCCCCGAAAACCAGGAGAGGTTCGTTAATGGGGAAATCTGGGCGGCCGTAGGAATTGCCAGCTACAGGAACCCCCTTGCAAGGGGGATAGACTTACCACAGGCCGTAAGGTACGCCGTCTTTCTCGGCGTTCCCAAAATGGAGTTTTCGGTTAAACTGAGCCTTGCTCCGGTTAAGCTTTTTGGAATGCTTCTGATTTTAAGGGAGCTCTTTCCCAAAGAGGAGCAGCCGAAGGTAATCTCCTACCTTACCTACCTCAAGAAGTACCTGAGCTTGAAGGAGGAGCTCCTTCCCCGCTACCCCAAAATAAAAGAGAGACTTGAGGAGATTAAGTTCTTCCTTGAAAAATACCTCTCCGACCCCGATTTCCTTGAGAAAATCAGGAAGTCTGAGACCGTAATCCTTAAAGAGAAGGACGGGGAGCTCTACGTAGTTGTGGGAGACGCCGCAGGATACGTTCAGGCCTCCGGAAGGACTTCAAGAATGTTTGCGGGGGGCTTAACTAAAGGGGTCAGCCTCATGTTCGTTGACGACCTTAAAGCCCTCAACTCCTTAAGGAAGAGGGTTTTGATTTTCCTTGAGGACGTAAACTTTAAAGTCCTTAATAGGGATAGGGGTAAGGAGCTTGCCCGGAAGTTCGGCTTTGAGCTTATAACGGAGAGAGAGCTTGAAGCCGTCTTTAAGGTTGTTGACAGGGATAGAGAGAGGGTGAGGAAAATCCTTGCCGGAGAGGTAACCCCGGAGACAAAGAGCCTCGTTAAAACTGCCCTCGTTGTGGTTGAGTCTCCTAACAAGGCAAGGACGATTGCCTCCTTCTTCGGTAAGCCCGTAAGGAGGCGCCTTAAAGACGTTGACGCCTACGAGATTAACATCGGCAATAAGCTCCTCCTCCTTACAGCTTCTAAAGGCCACGTCTTTGACCTTACAGTGAGGGACGGCATCTGGGGGGTAAAGGAGGAAGGCGGAAGGTTTATAACCGTTTACGACACGATAAAGTACTGTACAAAGTGCAACGAGCAGACAACTGACCCCGTCTGTACAAAGTGTGGGGGCAGACCCGACGTTGACAAAATTACAGTGATTTCGGCTTTAAGGGAGCTTGCCCTTGAGATTGACGAGGTCTACATAGCCAGCGACCCGGACACCGAGGGTGAGAAAATCGGCTGGGACGTTGGAACGGTTCTAAAACCCTACCAGATGACCTTAAGGAGAATGGAGTTTCACGAGGTTACCAAGTGGGCCTTTATGGAGGCCCTTGAGAACCCCCGGAACGTTGACGAAGACCTGGTTAAAGCCCAGATAGTCAGGAGGGTTGCCGACAGGTGGGTCGGCTTTTCCCTCAGCCAGCACCTGTGGAAGGTCTTTAAGAAGAACTGGCTCTCTGCCGGAAGGGTTCAGACGCCGGTTCTCGGCTGGGTTATTGAGAGGTACAACGAGAGCAAAGAGAGAATCGGAGTGATAACCGTTGAGACCGAAGGAGGTAAGTTCTCCTTTAAGTTTGAGGACTTAAAGGAGTTTAAGAGGGTTATACCCGACAAGGTAAAGGTTAAGGTGGTTGAGCTTAAAGAGGTTGAGAAGAACCCCCGGCCACCCTTTAACACCGGGGAGCTCCTCAAAGAGGCTTCCGATAGACTCAACCTCTCTGCAGACAGGGTTATGGAGATTGCTCAGGAGCTCTTTGAGAGCGGCTTCATCACCTACCACAGGACGGACTCAACGAGGGTTTCAACCGCCGGAATGGGCGTTGCAAAGGAGTACATCTCAGATAAGTTCGGCCCCGAGTTTGTTAAGTTGAGGCCCTGGGGCGAAGGGGGTGCTCACGAGTGTATAAGGCCTACCCGCCCCCTTGACCTAAATGCCCTGAAGACCCTCGTAACTGTCTCAGGCTCAACAGCCAAGATGACCTCCGAGCACTTTGCCGTTTACGACCTGATTTTCAGGCGCTTTATTGCCTCTCAGATGATTCCGGTGGAAGTCCTTGAGGTTAAACTCCTTTTAAAGCTCCTTCCGACAGACGTAGAGACTGAGGATGAGAGCATAGTTAAAATTCTCAAAGACGGCTGGAACCTCGTTGAGCCTTTAAAGGTTCAGGAGCTCCCCTTTGAAGTTAAAGAGGGGGAGACCTACTACTTTGACGTTGTCTCCTACACAAGAAGGACCGTCCCCAGAGTCTTCCCCTACACTCAGGGTGAGCTCGTTGAGGAGATGAGGAGGAGGAAAATCGGCAGGCCTTCAACCTACGCAAAAATCGTTCAGACCCTTCTTGACAGGCGCTACGTTGTCCAAAAGGGAAGGTTCCTCTACCCTACAAAACTGGGTATAGGTGTTTACAACTACCTGAGGGAGCACTTCCCCCACTACACCTCCGAGGAGTTTACGAGGGAGCTTGAGGAGCTGATGGACAGGGTTGAAAGGGGGGAGGTTGACTATCAGGAGATTATTAAGAGCCTGAAGCCTGTTTTAAAGTTTGCCAAGATTAACCCGAGGCAGACCGTCGGGGATTAGGCCAATACCTTCTCCGGCCTGAGCCTCCCCTTTTCTACTATTCCTACCCCTATAAACCTCTCCCCTTCCAAAACCGAATACCTCCCCTGCGGGAGCTCTCCTACTTTAACGGGAGCTCCCCCTTTAAACCTCCTTGCCTCCTCACCTTTAAGCTCAACCTTCGGGAAGGGGAGAACCTCTTGGGGGGGAATCAAGAACTTTTCAACCCCCTCTTCCTTTAACCTATCAAGGGAAATAACCTTCTCCTGTGTGATTTGCCCTACTTTTGTTCTCCTCAGCTCAACAACTATTGCGCTGCAGGAGAGCTCCTTCCCTATATCGTGGATTAAAGAGCGAATGTAGGTTCCCGAAGAGCAGCAAACCTCAAGGGTAAACGTGGGGTAGCTGAAATCAACAAGCTCAATTGAGTGGATTTTTACCCTTCTGGGGGGGAGTTCTACCTTTTTCCCTTCCCTTGCAAGCTCGTAAGCCCTTTTTCCCTTTATTCTTACCGCAGAGTAGGGAGGTGGGACCTGCTCAATTTCGCCCTTAAACTTTTGAAGGGCTTTAAGGAGTTCCTCCTCCTCTACTTCCCTGCACTCAACCTCCCTAACGTCGCCGTCGGCGTCGTAGGTCTCCGACTCAAGGCCGAACTGCCCCTTTACTAAGTAGCACTTATCCTGCTTCAGCAAGTACTCGCTTAGTCTTGTCGCCTTCCCTACGGCCAAGATTAAGACCCCCGTTGCGAGGGGGTCAAGGGTTCCGCTGTGGCCTATTTTAATTCTTTTGGGAAGGAGCTCCCGAACGACAGAAACAACGTCGTGAGAGGAAATCCCTTTCGGTTTATCAACGATTAAAAAACCACTCATGGCTCATGCCTTCACTGGCACATGTCGTGCTCTGCATAGACGAAGTCGTCAAAGTCTATTGGGATTTTTATAACCTTTTTGTAGACCC
>Ga0256838_1000029_pt1 | contig 122218 bp, 126 predicted proteins | sample 4571419metaG_FD_185978 | JGI IMG/M metagenome (GOLD analysis project Ga0256838, IMG submission 185978) | Hydrothermal vent microbial communities from Guaymas Basin, Mexico - 4571-419 | ecosystem: Environmental > Aquatic > Marine > Hydrothermal vents | place: Mexico: Guaymas Basin | collected... | reverse complement strand
GAAGGGTGTACAGATGGGTGTATAGACTTTAACCTACTCTCAAATCCCCATTTGGTATAATGCTCTAAACGATGCCCTAGTCGCTACAAGAACTTTAACCTACTCTCAAATCCCCATTTGGTATAATCATTATCGCATAATTATTACAATCCATGCCACTTTAACCTACTCTCAAATCCCCATTTGGTATAATTATAGTATTGACATGAGTACACAAATCATCACTTTAACCTACTCTCAAATCCCCATTTGGTATAATTTCTCATTGGTTGCACTTGCACTTTTGGCAACTTTAACCTACTCTCAAATCCCCATTTGGTATAATAATACTAATATCTCTTCGCAATTCATCGTTACTTTAACCTACTCTCAAATCCCCATTTGGTATAATGAATTGTATCACCTAATGATTCAACTCTGTACTTTAACCTACTCTCAAATCCCCATTTGGTATAATGGTACTACTGGAGAGTAAAGGCATATCGGCACTTTAACCTACTCTCAAATCCCCATTTGGTATAATAATAAATACCATGTACAGCTATCCGTACATGACTTTAACCTACTCTCAAATCCCCATTTGGTATAATCTGGTCTTGTAAAAGGTGAGAGAAAGATTTACTTTAACCTACTCTCAAATCCCCATTTGGTATAATTCCAATCCAGTAATCAAACTTGTGTTAATACTTTAACCTACTCTCAAATCCCCATTTGGTATAATAGGCATCTTTCAAACCCCGTAATATAGGGGTTTGTAGCTATATATCCACTAAAAAACCATCACTGTTTGCTTCTGTTGGGCTACCTTTTCTTCTGGTTTTTCTCTGTAATTCTCCACTATTATCATATTACTATACTGACTTTCTGTTATTTTCATGATACGAATAGAGCCATTATGCGGTGATTCTGCTTCTATTTTCTTCTCATATTTCTCTGCTATAGATAAACTTCTACAAAATCGTATATAGATAGAGTACTGAAACATAATAAAGCCATGTCCTAGTAAGCTATTTCTAAACTTACGATATTTATCTAAATCTTTTTTGGTCTCCGTAGAGATATCAAACATTACAAATAAAACCATTTTTCTATACCCACTTATTGCTCCTCCTATATCTCTCATCTCTTAATCAAGAAAAATAGTTCAATATCATCTCTCTTATTTAAACAGTAAGATTGGTATGATGAAACGATACTCTTAATAGCATCATTAACTAATACATATTGACCATGGGTACTTTTAACTTTACGATAAAGTAGTGCCATTAGCTCATGCTTATGTTGTGTAGTAAGTGAACTGTTTTCCTTAACATTAGATACTACATACTGATCTACTATAGGTCTAAAAGGTTCTAACAAATCATCTGCTAAATTATAGGCATTTAGTTCACTAGAATGCCACATACCAAAAGAGGGATTGAGACCATAAGCAACTATATGCCTGATGATAGAGCTTCTAATGATACTATAGCCATAGTTAAGAGCTATATTTCTACCATCTTCTTCATTGCTCCTGCAAAATCTTTTACCAAAAATAGCTTTAAAGTAGTAAGCTGCTGCTATAGCTTCTATGTTGCCTTTATCTGCTGAGTGAACTTTTTTTATGAGTCTATAGAGGTACTCATCTTTGTTTATGCTATTTAGAACATCTGCTTGATTGAGTATCTTAGAGATAATGACCTCTTTCCATAGTCTATTGAGTCTTGGTTTACTGGTGTTTATTTGAGCTTTTTGTATCTTACTGGTTCGGCTATTTTTATAGAGACCTGTACAGATAGCAGAGGGGATGAACTGTTCATCTACAAACACCACGGCTATATTTGACTTTGCCGTATGTGAGAGAAGTGATGAGGTGATGGTAGTTTGTTGATTTTCCACAATGAGTATATCTATATCATCTAATGATACAAGTGTAGTACCTAACTCATTTTTGACAGACATAGAGTTATTTTGGTAGCTTAGATAGGCTCTATTTTTAATGAAAATTTGTTTGAAAGACATAGAAGTATCCCGAATTAGAGTATAAAACTCGTGAGGCTCGGGAAAACACCTCTTGCTTTAACCAAAGCTATCAAATCCCCATTTGATATGAGATGATTATAGTCATTTTTACTTTTCATTTTGCTTATCCTCTGTTATATTGCCAAAGAAGTCTATTTTTACTTTAGAAATGATAGTTATTTTATTTGGTGTTACCGCACCATCTTTACTCTCTTTTATTTCATCATTTTTATTGATTTTTCTAAAGCTATTATGATTTATATTTTTAATAGATAACTTATTGTTTGACCCAGCTATAAGTCCACCCCCATTAAAAATAAAATACTTCTCACTGTTTTCTTTTGTATTTTTAACTTTTATTATATCATTTTTATACAATGTCAGACTAGGTACTATATCATCAAAAATATCATTATACTTTTCATTTATTTTTGTCTTAATATGAGGATTAGCAATAGAGCTAAAATATTTCAATCCTACAACTTGACTTTGTTTAGGATGACTGTATAGTTCTACACAAAATGTACTCTCATTCTCTTTTATAACAAAAGGCTCTTTGTAATTTATAGCTTGTTTAAAATTTTCTACAGATAATCTTTCTATACTTCTTTCATCTCTTTGTGAAAAGAGTATGCTATCTGCCGATGTTTTAGATATTTTAACTTTATGAAGCCTCAGACTCTTCACTATCTGTTTTTTACCATTTTTGACAGTAAAACTACACTTTAGTGCTTGGAGTTGCGTAGATAGAGATTTACTCTCCTCTTGCATGGGTTTCATCTCTTCCCTAATAGAGTCATTTAGCTCTTTGTGCTGTTTAGCTGTTTTAATCTTATTTTTGTACTTTTCTATCTCTTTAGTGGTAGTATCTATTTTACTTCTTATCTCTAGTAGCTTATTGGCATAGACCTCTATAGCTTCTATTATCTTCTTTTGTTTTATAGGATTTAGTCTTGATTGTATGGATTTTATTTCATCAAATACCTCTTTATCACTTCTAGGCTTTGGAAATCCTCCTATACTTTTGATAAGTAGAGAAGTATCTATAGCTACCTTTTCCATCTCTGCTAGTATCTCTCTTTTCTCATCTTTAGGGTCTTTTGTTACATATAGCTTCAAGTTACCATCTTTGAAGCCCTTCATATTTGTTTTTCTTTTATTGTATGGACAGACATGCAGAGCATTTGTTTCATATTTATGTACTAGTTCTTTTAGATGCTCTACTACATTAACCTCACTACTAGAGATAGGTATGGTATTTGAGAGTTTCTCTTTGAGAGCTTTTGTTTTAAACCTGTTTTCGTTTTTCTTAAAGTGGTTGTGAAGTGACTGTGTGGCTGAGGGTGAACATAGAGCAATAGTAAAGGCATCTAGCGTATGGTGATAGTTGGTATTTCTATCTTTTTTATCTTCTTCATTTTTAGGCATTACAGTGTGTATGCCCCACATATATTTGAGTTCACTTATCGCCTTACCAGATACACTAAATATATGCTCTTCTCCACCTTTATTATATGCCGTTGTATTAGGGTATAAGTAGTGGTTAAGATATTTTGCAATACTTCTAGTAGCAGAACGAGTATCATTGAGGTAGCTATCTTGCCAATTCTCTTTTGCCATAGCATTTTCTATAGTTGCTTCATCAGTGAGCCACTTATATTTAGAACTTTTTACGTGAAGTTTAATACGCCCCTTAAAGTTCTCCCACTCTCCTATAGATTTGAGATAAGTTATAGGACTTTGTGAGCCTTTATTTTGGTTACATTTTTTGTGTACTAAGATTTTATTTTTTTGAGAGTTTATCCATATTACCGAACGAGGTATAAAGTGTTCTATCTCTGTAATAGTCTCATTAAATGCTTCATCTTTAGTCAAATTTTTATCACAATAGAGACACTCACACTCTTGCTCCTTAAATAGCTTAGCTCTTTCTATATTTTTATGGCTATTGTTTATATCATTGGCTTTAAGATACTTCTCTGCTTCCTTATTTTTTCTATTATACTCTGTTTGATTTTTAGTTATTTTCTCTTCTTCTTTTTTAGAGTTCAGCTCTCTAGCTGTCTCTATACGTATCTCATCTATCTTGCCATATTTTTCTATAAGTGTATTGATGAGCTTCCGTAGTATGCCAACAACCCTTTTGACTTTAGGTGACATCATAGGCTGATAAAAAAGATGCTCTGTTTTAAAATAAGAGATATTTTTTTGAAGCCACTCTATATCTGCTTTACTAGGTTCAAGAGGTGGGAGGTAGTCATAGCTAGGCATTGCAAGATATTTACTATTGTAACATAGAGAGTCCAAAGCTTCGGAGTGTATTTTTCCTTTTTTATTCATAATCTCCAATACTTCATTGGCAAACTTTAGCGAAAATCGTCCAAACCCATCCATGTGTGTCAGTCTAGCCACATCTTCTACAAAAGAATCATCTACAGCAACATTGTATTTTTGGATTATTTTATTGATATGCTCTACCCGAGAGCTGTGGTTTTTATAGTAATACAATTCCAATAACACTTCATTATAAAATTTATTTTGAGTATTTTTAAAATCTATATTGTGTTGAGTCAATACCTCTAACATAGCCCTATATGCTTGTATGTTAAGTAGTAGTAACTCTTTATCATCTTTAATGTATATCTTGATATTTTTAAAACCAGCATTTTTATATATATTTTTGTTATTTATTTTATCTGCATTTGGGCTATTGAGCCAAAAATCAACTACTTGGTCTTTTTCATCTTTTGTAAATTGTTTCACTTCCCCATTTTTATCTACAGCCTCATAGTTATCTATACTCTGTCTTAGTGTTAGTTCTACATTGACTATATTTGCCAAAGGCATTCTCTTTTCTGCACCTTTAGGGTTAAACTCATCATAAAAAGAGCAATACTCCACCATTCCTTCAAAGCTTTTTAGAGGTCGTTGAAAGAAAGGTCTATTAGTGATAGTCTCATCTAGTATCTCATCCATAAATGCTTGACAAGTCTCAGTAGTATCAAACAGATCTGTATTATTAGCTTGTGATAATACGAATACTTTAAACTCCTCTTTGTGCATACCTCTATCTAGGGAGTTACTATAGTCACCTTTTTTGTTACGAATAGCGATATTTTGATGGTTATCTTGTAGAGCCTTTCTCTGTGCAGTTAATACCATAGAGGGCAGCAGATAATCTTTTTTGTTATATAGTTTTTTATTATGATTTACTGCTTCATTGATAGCACCATCTTCATCATCACTATCATCATTTTGGATAGTGGCGAACATATTGTTATAGCCTCTATCTGTGAGGATAGAGTAGGTAGCTAGAGTAAACTCATCCTTGTCTAGTTTTCCACCTAAAACAGCTCTTTCTCTAATACCGTATACATCTTTATCTTTGATAGAAAAACTACCGAGATAAGTAGTAGTATCTTTTATAAAATCATCTGTAGCTAGAGAGTATTTGACAAATATCTCTCTAGCAATTTTATTTCTACGGCTTTTTCTTCTATGCAGTCGTCTAGCACCTCTAGCTACTCTTCTATCCTCTGCAGACACTGAACTTGAAAAGATGATACTGTTGCTAGCTATCTCTTCAAATACTATCTGACTATCTTTTTCACTTAGATTCAGTAATGAAAAACCTATACTATTTGAACCTATATCTAAACCTAAAACTTTTTTTGTATTTATCATTAACATTTACTACCCTTTAAAAATTCTTCTATATTATAGCTATTTTAGGAAATAAATTCTTACAAAAAGTTGTCCAAATTTTTCTGGATATTATTTAAATCATAAAAATAGAATATTACTTCATTTTAAAGTAACAACTTTGAACAAAAATACGATAAAATAGTAGTTAAAATTTATGGTTGGAGTAGATTTGAAAGTATTAGAAGATTTTGGAATACGTAAAATAAAAAACTATTATCATCTTTTTGAAAAGAGTCCAAAGTCTCACTATACTACAGTCTATGCACTTTTTACCTCTCCCTATCTCTACTTTTTAACATCTATTGCTTTTTTAATTGGTTTTAGTTTAACTGTACCTATTATATGGTTGGAGCTTCAGTTTGATATATTTAACCTTGATACTGTAGAGTTTGGGAAAATTGCTATTTATCTTTTTGTTCTTATTGTTTTAGTAACTTTAGAGTTTTATCTACTTTTTATCTTGGGTTTTTATACTATTGCATATTATATTTACCATTTAAAGCATATAGAAGAGATAGAAAGTCAACACTTAAAACAGACAGAATTTTTAGCACTTTTTGCTAGAGTTGTTATGGAGTTACCAGAACATGATACACCTAAGCATACTATTGAGTATCATCAATTAAGTAACATTAATATTGCAACTTTTACCGTAGTATATAAATTAAAAGTTGTAGTTAGTAACTTTTTCTTAAAGTTCATAATGAAACGTATATTAGTGAAGTCTTCATTTCGCGTTTATACGCCTTATATAGCTACCTTAGGTACAGGATTATGGGATGCGATAGTCTTTTACAAAACAATAAAACACTCTCAGTACAAGGTTATGGTTAGATACACCATAGACTATCTTCTTCTGCATAAAAAAGCGTTACTGCTTAAAGATGTTAATATTAGAGCGATACTCAATAGATATTATTACTATGGAGAGTATAGTAATAATTTAGATTACTTACTTAACCAACTACTGCAAAGTACAAACAGGCACTTTGAAGAAGAGAGTTACATAGATATTCATGTAACACAAACCTGTCACCATCAACTTTTACTACTTATTTATGCATTTAAAGAAAAATTACACACAAAAAAAGAGAGACAAATTATAAAAAGCATAAATACTAATAAAACGATTGAAAGAGTTAGAGAAGCACTAAAAAGTGGAAATACTAAGAAAATACGAGAATTTATTGATCATTTACCCTCTAATTAGAGTAAAAAAGTTTATTTGTTCCTAGTATTTAACTTTTTTAGGTATAATCTCGAACTTTTCTGCAAGAGAATATCAAACTTCTTTTAGATACATAAGATGTATCTCCTTTTTTCCACGTAAACACGTGTGATAGTTTGGTATCAAGTTGCATAAAATAGGGTTTAATATAACCACTTGCAACTTTAGAACCGTTCTATCGCCAAGCACATATCACCCCACACTATATATACACGAAAGACAACTATGAAATTTTCAGATTTTAATTTAAAAGACACTATACAGGCTGCTATAACAGAAGCAGGATTCACAGAACCATCTCCAGTACAAAAAGATGCTATACCTTTAGTATTAGAAGGTCATGATATGGTGGCACAAGCTCAAACAGGTACAGGTAAAACTGCCGCATTTGGACTACCAATGATGTCTATGATGAAAGCAGACGGAAGTGTAGAAGGACTAGTTATCGTTCCTACACGTGAACTTGCAATGCAAGTATCTGATGAGCTTTTTCGTTTTGGTAAACTCTCAGGTCTTAAAACAGCTACTGTTTATGGTGGTACACCTTACGGTAAACAGATTGACCGTATTAAGCAAGCTTCTATCGTAGTAGCAACGCCAGGACGTCTTCAAGATCTTCTTATGTCAGGTAAAATCAAAATAAACCCTAAATTTGTTGTACTTGATGAAGCTGATGAAATGCTCGATATGGGTTTCTTAGACGAGATTAAAAATATATTTACATTCCTACCAAAAGAGCGTCAGACACTTCTTTTCTCAGCAACAATGCCAAATGCCATTAGAAAACTTGCTGAACAGATTTTGAAAAACCCTAAAACAGTTTCTATTACTAAATCTGAAAAAACAAATACTAAGATTACTCAACTCTACTACGTTGTGCAAGAGAGAGAAAGAGATGATGCTTTAGTAAGACTCATTGACTACAAAAACCCAGAAAAATGTATTATCTTCTGTCGTATGAAAAAAGAGGTTGATCGTCTTGTAGCTCACATGACAGCTCAAGGGTTTAAAGTATCTGGTCTTCATGGTGACATGGAGCAAAAACAGAGAGAAGTAACGATTAGAGCTTTTAAATCAGGTGGTATTGATATTTTCATCGCTACAGATGTTGCGGCACGTGGTCTTGATGTAAATGATGTGACACATGTATTTAACTACCATATCCCTTTTGATTCTGAGTCTTATGTTCACCGTATTGGTCGTACAGGTCGTGCTGGTAAGTCTGGTGAAGCTATTACTCTAGTAAGCCCTAACGAATTACGTACGATTAAACGTATAGAAAAAGATGTTGGTACGACTATGGCTTCACAAGTCATCCCTACACGTATGGAAGTTCAAAACAATCGTTCTGATGAGTTGATTGCTAAAATTGCAGATACAAAAGTAACAGATAAAGCTATTGAGCTTGTGAAAACACTTCAACATGATCTTGACATCGTTACTATTGCTCACCTATTGGCATCTATGATTCAAAGTGAAAACTCAGTGAAGGGTAAAGATACTATTGGTCTTGGTCTTGAAGAGATAGCACTTCTTATGGAACGTGCAATGCAACAACGTGGAAATGGTGGTGGAGGCGGACGTAACCGTGGACGCAATAACCGTGGAAGTAGCAGTAGAAACAGAAATGGTGGCGGTGGAAACCGTAATGGTCGTTCTTCTGGTAGTGGAGATCGCAATGGACGTTCAGGTGGTGGTGACCGTAATGGACGCTCTGGTGGAGGAGATCGCAATGGTCGTTCGGGTGGAGGACGTGACAGCCGTAATGGTGGACAAGGCAGTAGAGGATAAGTTTATCTTCTGCTCTAAAACAAAATAGTATAGCACTTTTAAAGTGCTATATCAAAGATAACTTCGATTTATATACACCCCTCAAATACCTTTTCTACTCTTATAGTACTTCTAAATTTTAAGCATTAAAATACATACGCTATTTGGAGTAATATATTTAGTAAAAAAATAATAAGGAAGTAAGAGTAAGAGTTTCAAAAGCCCGAAGGCTTTTGAAAAGAAGGTTTACTTCATTGCAGCGATGTGATCTGCAACAGCTTTAATAGCAGCATCATCTAAAGAAGCTACTTGACCTTTCATAAGTGCACCCATACCATGTTGGTTAAGTGTACCTGCTTTATAACCATTAATTTGCTCAACAGTTTTTGCAGCATCTTGACCAGCAATAATTGCAGATTTACCAAGAGCAGCTTTTTCACCATTTGCACCATGACAACCAGCACATTTAGCATAAGTAGCTGCACCATCAGCCATAAGTAGTGTAGAAGCAGCGAATAACATAGAGATTGCAATTTTTTTCATTTTAGTTCCTTTTAAAATAATTATTTTGGAAGCAAGAGGACTTGCTTCAGTATCGTTGATAAAGTTCTAGTGTTTAAGAAAAACTTAACAGCTAGGAACATTTCCTGAATCAGATGCATACTCAATAGCAAAATCAACGATATGCGCAGCATGTTTATCTTTTACTTTTACACCACCACATAATGCAGCAGCTTCAGCTGGAAATGTACCACCATCTTTAATAGCTGTCCACTCATCAACAGTATGTTTTGCTGCAAATTTTGCACCTGAGAAACCACATGCAGATTTCATTTTTTTCATATAAAGTTTTTGTCCTTTTGCTGCGTCAGCAGAAACAGTTGTTGAAAGTACAGCAAGTCCAAGTAAAGCAGAAACTGCTATTTTAGTCATTTTAGTCATTTAATATCCTTTAAATTTTAAGATGATGAATAATAACATAGAATTGTGAAAAGATTGTGAGGAAATTAAAAAAAGTAAAGATTATTATAAAATAAATGCTTCAAGAAGTTACACATTTATATAAAACTTTAATTTTTTTATTTCAATTTACCAAAAACCTTAAATTTATTCCAATAAATCTTAATAGCATCATCGAGTTCTTTGTCACTTAAATGGCTTCTTTTCTTGATACCATAACTATCTATAAAAAGTTTAGACATTACAGAGATACTTTTAGATGGGTATTTTAAATAATGTTTAAGCCCTGCTTTTAAATTTTCCTCTCCACTATAAGTTTGTAGATACTCTTTAAACATCTGCTGCAAAGTTACAGGAAGATACTTATGACACTCTATACAGCTACGTGTATATATGTTATCTGCAAACAGTTCTAAAGTCAATACTAAAAATACTACTAATTTTTTTACCATTTTAATACCATTTTTGTCCCCTTACCTTTTATAGATTCTACCTCTATTTTAATATTATATTCATCTGTGATTTTTTCAACAATACTAAGACCTACACCGAAACCACCTTCACTTTGATTAAATCTCATATAACGATCAAACATAAATGGTATATCTTCTTCAGCTATTCCAATACCAGTATCTGAGATACTTAGTATATGATTTTTAAGAACAATCCTAATCTCACCACCACGGTTGTTGTATTTTATGGCATTAGAGATAAGATTATCAATAACTCTTACAAATTTACGCTTATCAATAAAAAGTATGCTATCTTTCAAATTTAAACTAAATGTAATCTTTTTAGATTTTGCTAAAATATCAAAATACTCCACCCTATTTTCTATAAGCTCTTTTATGCGTACATCACTATCTTGATTCTTTTTTTCTTGCTCTAAAGTTAAATAAGTTAAATCTTTATAGAGTGTCGATACTGTCTTTGCAGCAATATTTATACGGTTAAGCTTTTTCTTGTTTTTTTCTACCATTACAGAAGTATCCATCATCTCTATGTTAGCAAGTATTGCAGCGAGAGGGGTATTTAGCTCATGCGTTGTATCTTTAATAAATCTATCAAGCAGAAGGATAGAGTCACGCATAGGTTTTAGAAAAAGTTTAGCCAAATATAGACCAAAAAGTATAAACAGAAGAAAAATCATTAACCCATAACCTATAATATGTTTCCATATATGACTACGCCAAACACTATCATCTGAAATCTCTATAATAAGATATTTTGTTCCTAGATAATACTCATCTAAACTTTTTACAAAATGTATCTGCTTTTTATTTTGGGTAATATACATCTCTGTATCAAAACGTTCAGGAGTGTTTTCAAGTAGAGTGAATATCGGTACATACTCAATATCATAAATGGCACTTTTAAATCGTGTATCTCTAGGATAGCCTACCTTTTCATCAAAATAGTGATGAAGCTCTTTAAGCTTTTTAGTTTGAATATCTGCATACTTGGTTAAAGTAATTCTTTGTTGTGCAAACATCAATTTCTCTTGTCCCTGATAATAAAAAAGTGCAAGCATGATTAGCATAAAAATAACCATAGCTACATAGAGTGTTAAAAACCTAAGTAGAGATTTCTTTTCACTTCTGAGTAGTGAATTTGTAGCCTTGTTTTTTAATACTAACAACTCTTTCCTTACCTATTATCTTACGAAGGTTCTTAATGTAAGTACGAAGTGCTGTATCACTAGGCTCTTCATCGTAGTCCCATAAATGCTTATAGATACGTTCGTGCGAAAGTATCTCACCCTCTGCTTTCATAAAAAGCTTTAAAAGTCTTGACTCTTTATTGCCTAAAGAGACCCTCTCACTGTTAACGATAAGTTCATTGTTTTTAATCTCATAAGAGATACTTGGTGTAATTTGTATAAACTCTTTTGCTTCATGATAAAAACCTCTTTTGAGTAATGTATCTACACGTATATACAATTCCTTAAGAGAAAAAGGCTTACGTATATAGTCATCACACCCACTCTCAAAACCTCTCTCTAAGTCATCTACAGAGTCCATAGAAGTGATAAAAATAGCAGGAGCAACCAGCCCCTCTTCTCTACTCTTTTTAAGTAAATCAAAACCATTGATACCAGGCATATTGACATCAAGTAAGATTAAGTCATATTTACTCTCATAAAGCCTCTCTTGTGCTTCATATCCATCATAAGCCGATACCACTTCGTATCCACTCTCTTCAAGAAACTCAGTGACTGTTTCATTAAGGTTTGCATCATCTTCTATAAGTAGTATTTTACTCATCTACAGATACTGCTTAACCCAGTTTTGTAAACGCCCCGTACTTAACGCACCACTAACTCTCTCTACCTCTTTAGTAGCCTTAAAAAGTATAAGTGTAGGAATACTCTCTATACGATATTGACTACCTAAAGTTTGCTGTTCTTCTGTATTGACTTTTAAAAACTGCGCTTGAAGAGGCATAGCCAAAGCAGCCTCTTCATACGCTGGAGCCATCTGTAAACAAGGACCACACCAAGGAGCCCAAAAATCAACCACTACAGGAATGTCACTATTGGCTAAAAAAATACTAAGTTTTTCTGCATCTACTGCAACAGGTTTACTCTCTAAGAGTGAGTTTTTACATGAACCACAGTTAGCTTTTGCATAAGACTCTTTTTTAGGAATACGGTTTACTTTGAGACAATGAGGACATACGACATTAACATTCATTAGAAATTTCTCCAATTTAGATTAGTTTTTACTTTGTTAGGTATTATATCGTAGATAGTAAACATAATATAAATAGGAAAATAACATGGCAATAAAAGAACTTATAGTTGGTGGTGGGTGTTTTTGGTGTACTGAAGCAGTATTTGTACTTCTTAAAGGTGTAAGCAAGGTAGAGAGTGGTTACGCAAATGGACAAACACTTAACCCCACATACCAAGACATCTGTACAGGTGAGTCAGGACATGCCGAAGTAATCAAAATACATTACGACAACAGTATCATCACTTCAAACACTCTACTAGAGATCTTTTTTTTAGTACATAACCCTACAACCCTAAACCAACAAGGTGCAGACAGAGGAACACAATACCGTTCAACCATACTCTACACAGATGAAGAGACCAAAGAAGCAGCACAATCAGCCCTAAAAATAGCCCAACAAGACCATACAGATACCATTGTTACCACCATAGAACCGTTAGACCTTTACTACTCAGCAGAAGCCTACCACCAAGACTACTACCGTCAAAACCAAACGCAAGGCTACTGCATGGCAGTCATCCCTCCAAAACTAGCCAAACTAAAAGCTAAGTTTGCTAAAGAGATGGTATAAGTCATATATATCTAATATTTTAGCTATAATATAGCAAATAACCATAAAAAGGCTAATATGTTATCTTTTTTACCCAAAACCCCAACCGACATTATGCAAGAGCTTCAAGTCAAGTTTAAAGAGCGAAGAAAAAGCCTTGGCTATACTCAACCTGAATTGGCTACCCGTTCAGGGGTTAGCCTTGGTTCGCTCAAACGCTTTGAAGGAAGTGGGCAGATAGCATTGGAGTCACTTTTGAAGTTGGCTTTGGTGTTGGAGTGCTTGGAGGATTTTTCTGGGGTTTGTTGTGAAGAGGAGGAGAGGTATGGGAGTATGGATGAGATTTTAAAAAATCAGAAAAAGGATACATAAATGGAACAATGGTATTTGAAAAAATTATATGATGAAACATATCAACCAACAGTAAGGTTCGCATTTCAGGGAACTGTTAATTGGATGAGAGCATTAGCCATAAGTGTAGAAGATGAGAAATTTAATGAAAATTTAAAAGATTTTTATAAACATGTTAAAATAAGAAAATACAATAAAAAAGCTGATTTAGTAGTTTTTGAAAATATTTTAATGGCTATTCATAATTTGCATTCTATACAGGCTATAAATGATAAAGTAGATAATCCATACTCTGTAGCGATGACACAAATAGTTTCATGGTATTACACTGTATATTATGCTAGTAGTGCAATGATTGGAGCATCTGCTGGAACAACTCATAAAACTCATGCTGAAACAGCAAAGGTATGGAATAATAAACTTGTAGAAAGTAATTTAATCTTATATCCTTTTAATTTATCATTAGATACATTAGTTGAAAAAGATGTGGAAGAAAAAATTGAAAATCTTCGTAATAGCAATAACTATATCTTAAATGATTATCCAAATAACTTAGAAGAATCAAAGGGAGCTTTACTTTCATATTTACAGGGAACTGCTAAATATAAAAAACATCATATAGAAGAAGATGTAAAAAAGAGTAAAGACTTTAAAAATTTAGGAGTCAATAATTTTAGAAAAAAAGTTGCAAGAGAATTAAGAGATAGAAGATTAGAAAAAGGAATAGTGAATTTTTTAGTACAAGCTTTTAGATATAGGGGAAAAGCTCATTATAGAGATTCTGTATTTTTATCATATGGAGATGATAGAACTGATGATTTAAAACAGCTTAATAATGATTTAGAGGTAGTTGCTAAAGCATTTTTAAAAATGGCAAGTAGATATGTACAAATGAGAGTTAAAGAAAAGGATTGGAATATTTTTTTAGCTGATTTAGATAATAACTTACGATTTGATTTTGATACAGCTTTTCTAAATATTAAATAAGTTTAAGAAATATGATTCATACAAATATTCAAACCCTAACTATCCACCTAACCCAAACAACCACCCAAAAAATAGGAACTCTAGCCATTAGAGAGAAAAAAATTTACTTCGAGTACGACAAAGATTTCCTAAAAACAGGCATAGAGCTATCGCCCTATAAACTCCCACTAAAAGCAGGACTATTTCGTTGTGATGACACTACCTTTGATGGGCTTTGGGGACTTTTTAATGACTCTTTACCTGATGGTTGGGGGCGATTGCTTATGGATAGACACCTAATGAGACTTGGGGTTAATCCTCATTCGCTCTCTCCTTTAGATAGGTTGGCTTATGTGGGTAGTCATGCTATGGGGGCTTTGAGTTATGAGCCTGAACAAGAGGTTGAGAACTCCATTGATACCATAGTCCTTGATGACTTAGCAGAGAGTTCAGCTGAGATACTAAAGGGAAGTAGTGAAGCTCTACTTGATGAACTTTTAACTCTAAATGGTTCATCGGCAGGGGCTAGACCAAAGGTATTGGTACAGATAAGTGATGACCAAAAACAGATAATTCATGGCAGACAAAAGCTACAAAAGGGCTTTAACCATTGGATGGTAAAATTTGCATCTAGTATGGATAGTCATGAGATAGGGGCGATAGAGTTCGCTTATTCACTTATGGCAAGAGAAGCAGGATTACAAATGCCTCAAACCACTCTGTTAGAGGGAAAAAAAGGTCGATACTTTTCCATAAAACGGTTTGACAGAGTTGGAGATAAACGCGTACACATGCACTCAGTAGCAGGATTGACCCATAGTGACTTTAGGTTTCCAACTTTAGATTATGATGATTTGTTGGCATTGACATTGCATCTGACTAAAAATGTGCAAGAAGTAGAAAAGGTTTTTAGATTGGCTTGTTTTAACCTCTTTACCCATAACCGTGATGACCATGCTAAAAACTTTTCATTTGTTATGGATGAAAGAGGAATTTGGAGCTTTTCACCTGTTTATGATGTCACTTTCTCAAATGGACCTAGGGGAGAGCATAGCACCATGTATATGGGAGAGGGAAAGAACCCTACTACTAAGCACCTTTTAGAGTTGGCTAAAAAGCATAGCATTAAAAAAGCCCCAACACTAATAGAGCAAGTAAAAAGTGCAGTAAGTAAATGGAGAGAGTTTGCCAAAATAGCAGATATTAGTAAAAAAACCACTCTTAGTATTGAGAAGATAATAGATAACACCAATTCTCACAATAAGTGAACTTTCTTACCTTTAATTAAACCATTCATTCCAAATCCTTTAACTAGATCCTATACAAATACTTTATGATACGCCAATTCTGATAAACCTGTAGAAAATCTTCTAAATTTTTTATCAAATACTTTTTGCCAATGTGTCCTCTCTCCGACCTACATCTTTATGTTACTTAAAATCTAATCTTCATCAATTTGTTTTGTAATTAATTCATCAACTTCTTTTTCAGTTAGATTGACTAATTTACTTTTATCATAAATATACAATAAATGTAGTTCATTTTCAACTAATGCTAAATAACTTATTAATCTATATCCAGCACTTTTACCTTTGTTTTTATCACTATTTTTAATTCTTACTTTAAATACATTTGATTTTAATTCTATACCTAAATCATCTTTTGTATTTATAGATTCTAAAAAATATTTAATATCCAAATCAATATTTTTATATGATTTAGATAGTTTTTTAAAAGATTTTTTATATAATTCTTGCTCTACTATAGTATATTTATACATCTTTGATAGTTACAATAGTAGAAGTCTTATGACCTAAGCCATTTTTAGCATTTCTTAAAGTATCACCTAAACTAGATAAATCATTTAATACTTCATCGTCATAAGTATTTATTTTTTCATTATCTATAACTTTATAGTCATTTATCATATTGTCTTTTTTAAATAAATTCAATAATTCTAAAAAAATAGTTGATTTTACACTACTTACATCTATTTGAAGTTGCATTAATTATCCTTTTTTTATAAACTAAATTATAGCAAAATTGAAGTGATATTACAATTTTAGATATAACGGGTGAGTGGGTGTTCAGAGCAACGGTTATCGTGAGAAATATGAAGTCACATTTGGCTTCATATTTTTCTCCAATATTTTCTTATAGCTTTAACCACAGTAATGCTTCTACTTTCATTACTTCTTCGTTAATTTCTTTTAAAAAATCCTCAGCATATAAGTCTAGTGTTTGACATTCATTTTTAAATTCTTCTTGATTCTCAAATATAACTATTTTATGTTTTAAGTAAATAACTTTTGATATTCCCATTATTTCTTTCATGCCATTTTCATCTATTGATTTTTTAATACCATTATCACCATGTGAAGCAACTATCGCTTCACATGCTGTTGCTAATTCTATATTTTCTCTTTTTTTAAATATATCTTCCATCTGATGTAACTTTTTTAATGACATTTCTTTTCCTTTATGTAACTATAACTATTTACCCCCCCATTCTAACATAAACACCTTTATAGTCCTCTCAAAAAACTATTTATACACTACTACATATATTACAGTATAATACACTTCTATTACAGTGTACAAAAGGAAGCTATATGCCATTTAATCCCTTACTCTCGGATGCTATTGAAAAAGCGTTAGATGAGAACCACTATGTGACACCAACAGCTGTTCAAGAAAAAGTTATACCTATGGTTTTAGCTAAGCATGATGTTATGGTAAAAGCACAAACAGGCTCTGGGAAAAGTGCTAGTTTTGTTTTACCTATTTTGGAGTTATGGTCTCAAAACATCCCTGAGGGAAAAGCTAAGATAAAAGTACTAGTGCTTACACCAACACGTGAGCTTACCTTACAAGTAGCAGAGTATTTCGCTACTTTTGGAAAGCACCTAGCTCGTAAGCCAAAAGTTGTTTCTGTTATAGGTGGAGAGAGCATAGGAGATCAACTTTACGCCATACAAAAAGGGTGTGATATTCTTGTGGCTACCTCGGGAAGATTTTTAGATATTTTAAGTAAAAAACAGATGAATCTTTCTCATATAGAGTACTTGATACTTGATGAAGCAGATAAGATGTTAAACCTTGGTTTTGCTCAAGAGCTTGACCTCATACTTGAAGCCATACCAACAAAACGACAAAATCTTCTTTTTTCTGCTACCTACCCTCAAAAAATGCTTGACATAGCTAGTAAGATAACACAAAATCCTCTTGAAGTAAGCGTAGATGGAGAGAGTGAAACTGTAGAGCAGATAGTCCAACGTGTCATAGAGGTAACCCCTGAAAACAGAGCTCCACTGCTTAGAGTGCTACTCAAAAAAGAGAAGTGGAAGTCAGTATTGGTTTTTATGACTAACAAAAGAGCCACCGACAACATCGCAGCGAAGTTTAGAAAACGTGGTTACTTAGCAGACTCTTTTCATGGAGACCTTACACAAGAAGACCGTAACTTCACACTAAAAGAGTTTAAAGAGAGAAAAATACAGATTTTGTTTGCTACAGACTTAGTCTCTCGTGGACTTGACATAGATGACATTTTATGTGTCGTAAACTTTGACTTACCTCGTTCTCCTGCTGACTACATTCACCGTATAGGGCGTACTGGTAGAGCAGGAAAAAGTGGTCTTGCTATTACGTTTATAGGTCATGAAGAACAAGCCCATTTTAAACTTATAGAGAAACGTAGTGGCATTAAACTTCAAAGAGAACAAGTAGCAGGTTTTGAACTTCAAGGAGAAGCCCCTAAAAAAGAGAAAGGTCCTGCTCCAGTTAAAGGGAAGAAAAAAAGTAAGAAAGATAGGCTAAGAGAGCAAGCACTTAGAGATGCTTAGTAACTTAGACTATTTGTAACTACAATGCTTAAGTACTTAGTAGAACTACTTACTTGAGAGTTGTATATCTATAGAGAGTGCTTCTACTTCACCCTCAACCTCTTTTCTAATATCGATAGTTTTTACACCCACATATTTTTTAACCACTTCTATAATTTCTGCTTTTAACTCATCCATAAATGCAAAATCATCATTGGCATCCCTGTCTGACATAATTGCGATAGTTAATCTATCTTTTGCAATTGATGCACTATTTTTCTTTTTAAACCATGAAAACATTATTTAAAGATCCCCGCTAATTTTTTAAATACACTGCTGTTTGTATTCTCTACATCCTTCATAGGAACACTGTTTCCACATATACGACTTGCTATACGTAAATATGCTTCTCCAGCCATGGACTTTTTATTTAAAACAATAGGTCTTCCTTGATTTGATGCATCTATTACACCTCTATCTTCAGGTACCTTTCCTAAAAGTTTAATATCTAAAATCTCTAAAATATCATCAGATTTAAGCATCTCACCACTCTTAACCATTTCAGCAGAGATACGGTTTATGATTAAGTATTTATCTACATCACCACCATCTTTTACTTTTTGAGATTTGGCATCTAAAATACCTATTGCTCTATCTGCATCACGTATGGAAGAGACTTCAGGGTTTACAACAATAATTGCAGAATCTGCAAACTCTATTGTATGTTCAAAACCACTTTCAATACCCGCTGGAGAGTCTAAAAGTACAAAATCATAACTATTTTTAAGGTTTTCAATAAGCACTTTAACTTTTTCAGAACTTAAAATACTTTTGTCTTTAGTTTGTGAAGCTGCTAAAAAATGTAAGTTATCACTCATTTTACTTTTTATTAGTGCTTGTTTGATATTGGCTTCACCATCCATTACCTGCACTAAATCATACACTACACGATTTTCTAAACCTAAAATCATATCAAGATTACGTTGACCTATATCAAAATCTACCACTATGGTTTTTTTATTGTTAAGTGCGATACCTAAACCTACATTTGCTGTAGCTGTTGTTTTACCAACACCACCTTTTCCACTTATTACTGCAATTACTATGCCCAATTTATCTCCTTTTTAATCACTGGTGTGATAAATATTTCTCTATTTCTCAACTCTATACGATTGAGTTTATTTTCTAAAAGGGTGTTATCAACAACTACACCATTAAAAATTATATTTGCTTTTGGTGAAACCGTAATCATCATAAAATTACCATCACAACGTAAAGCACCCTCTACGACTTGTGTTACTATTAGATTGCCTGTGGTACAGACCATCGCTCCACTGTTTACACGGTTTAAAAGAAGAAGGTCACCTTCAATATTTAGCTGACGACCACTTCTTATAATAGTATCCATCACTTTAAAATTTCTTTTAAGTTTTTTAGACAATATTTCTATCTCATTTTTAGCTTTTTGTATCTCTACTTGATGGATATGTTCATTCAAAGCATTTTCGTTCACCTGTTCTATGAGTTTGTTTTGAAGTTCAATAAACTCTTTTAGGTCAGATTTAGGCTCTCCAAGTTTTATCTCTTCTTCAAGGGATTTTCGTGATCTACCTAGAGGTAAAGTTCTATTATGAAGAAAATAAAAAGGTTTATTTGTTAAATAGTCCTCTATTTCTTTACTCATGTCACCATTCACAAGAATAAGATGATCTTTAAAAAGTACATAGTTTGTATCAAGAAATTCTATAAATTTCATTTCATTCTCAACCGTAGTTTCAAATACTTTTACTGAATATTGTCTATTTTTCAAATATTATCCATAATTATAATTTAAACAACATTATGCAATAAAATTGCTGAATTATGAGTTAGTAGTTATTATATAGGGGATTAACTGCTTTAAATTTAAAATAAAAGAGAAATAAAAAGCACCATTACGATATAATTGCGACCATATAAATTAGAGGTCTGTATCTGATCTCAAAGGATAACCATGAGCGAAACAACTGAAAAAGTAAGTAACAAATATGACCCAAAACAAGTAGAAGACAAATACTATAAACTATGTGAAGAGAGAGGATACTTTGAGATAGAAGGTAACAAAGATATCCAAGAAGCAGATGAGAGTGGAAAAGTAAAAACTTTCTCCTTAATGATGCCACCTCCCAATGTTACAGGTAGTTTGCATATAGGTCATGCACTTACCTTTACACTTCAGGATATCATCACTCGTTATAAACGTATGGATGGCTTTAAAACACTTTGGCAACCAGGAACAGACCATGCAGGTATCGCTACACAGAACATTGTAGAGAAACAACTTTTGGCTGAGGGAACAACCAAAGAGGCGTTAGGTCGTGAGAAATTTTTAGAGCGTGCATGGCTTCAAAAAAAGACGAGTGGTGGGAACATCGTACATCAAATGCGTAAGCTTGGTGTAACTCCCGCATGGAAGCGTGAACGTTTTACTATGGATGAGGGGTTAAAAGAAGCTGTTAAAGAAGCTTTTGTTTCTCTCTTTAATGAAGGTCAAATCACACAAAACACTTACATGGTAAACTGGTGTACCCACGATGGAGCATTAAGTGACATAGAAGTAGAGCATGAAGAGGTAAATGGTAAGTTTTACACAATGATTTACAAATTTGCCGACGGTTCAGGAGAGCTTGAAGTAGCAACCACTAGACCTGAAACATACTTTGGAGATACTGCTATTATGGTACACCCTGATGACAGTCGTTACAGTGACATAGTAGGTAAAGAGGTACTTTTACCACTAACTGACAGAACTATCAAAGTCATTACCGATACACATGTAGATATGGAGTTTGGTACAGGTGTGGTTAAGGTTACTCCTGCACATGACCAAAATGACTACGCTGTAGGAAAAAGACATAACCTAGAGTTTATTAAAATTTTTAATGAAAAGGGTATCCTCAACAACTACTGTGGAGAGTTTGAAGGTTTAGAGCGTCTTGAAGCACGTCCTGTTATTGTTAAAGCTTTAGAAAATGCTGGTCATATTGTTAAAATAGAAGATCATGTTCATCAAGTGGGTCACTGTTATAGATGTAAGAACATTGTAGAGCCATTTATCTCTACCCAGTGGTTCTTAAGTGAAAAGATAGCAGAAAACTCTATAAAAGAGACCAAACTACATAACAACTTTCACCCAGCACATTGGATAAACTCTTACACCGCATGGATGGATGAGCTTCGTCCTTGGTGTATAAGTCGTCAACTTTGGTGGGGACACCGTATCCCTGTATTTACTTGTAATGACTGTAATCATACATGGGCTGACAAAGCCGATGAGCCTGAGGGTTGTCCTAAATGTAACTCTAAAAAACTTGCACAAGACCCAGATGTACTTGACACATGGTTCTCTTCTGCACTCTGGGCGATGTCTCCTCTTGGTTGGGGAAACAACGGAGAACTAAAAGATCTCTATAACGATACAGATATGGAAGACTTCTACCCTAACTCACTGCTTATTACAGGGTTTGATATTATGTTCTTTTGGGTAGCACGTATGATGATGATGGGAGAACACTTCCAAGGTAAACTTCCATTTAAAGACATCTATATGCATGCTCTTGTTCGTGATGAGAATGGAGCAAAAATGTCTAAGTCTAAAGGAAATGTCATAGACCCACTAGACATGGTAGAAGAGCATAGTGCCGATATTATTAGATTTACTCTAGCTTACCTTGCCGTACAAGGAAGAGATATTAAACTAGGAGAGAAAAACCTAGAGCAGTTTAGAAACTTTACCAACAAGCTTTACAATGCAACCAACTACTTGCAACTCAATCATGCAACGTTTAAAGACTTAAAAGACATCGAAGTAATTACACCACTTGGACGTTACATGCAAAGTCGTTTAGCTGTAGCCATTGAGAAAGTAAGAGTAAGCCTAGATACTTACAACTTCTCTGACGCTGCAAAATCACTTTACAACTTTGTTTGGAATGAGTTTTGTGACTGGGGTATTGAGTACTCTAAAGCTGACCGTGAGAGTATAGTTGAACTAGGAGCTATCTTTAAAGAGACACTTAAAATGGTATCTCCATTTATGCCGTTTATTGCAGACCATCTTTACCATAAGCTTAGTGGTACTACTCTTGAAGAGGGTACGTCACTTATGATTATGAACTTCCCTAAAACCATAAAGGTAGATGAAGAAGCAGAAGCTATGTTTGCTATTATTGAAGAGTCTATCACTGCTCTTCGTCGTGCAAAAGTTATTATAGATATGGGTAACTCTAAAATAGACAAAGCCTATATCAAGTTAAACAAAAACATAGACACAGATATGGCAAAACCATTTATAGAAAAACTAGGAAAAGTCATTGAAATAGAGTTTGTAGATGCTAAAGTAGCAGACAGCATTACAGATGTGTCTGACAATTTAGAAGTCTATCTTCCAACGGGTGAGATAGATATGCAACCTATTATCAATAAACTTACTAACCAAAAAAACAAGGTAGAAAAAGTAGTTATGAAACTAAGTGGAATGCTAAACAATGAAAGATTTGTAGCCAATGCACCTGCTGAAGTTTTAGAGAAAAATAGAAAAGAGTTAGCCGATGCAGAAGATAAAATGCAGAAGATTTTAGCAGAGTTAGAAGGGTTTGGGATTTAGGTTTAAAATGATAGAAAATACAAGTAAAAAAACTATATGTAAATTTATAGAAGATGCTTGTATTTCTACTACTAATAAAGAGCTTTATATCTGTACTATTAATGAATAAGTTGCTCAAAGAATTAAACAATACATCCCTCTTTTCATTAGTAATTATAGTGTGATAATTACTGAAGAGTATGTCCGTCATGTTAAAAATAGGCATAAAAAAGATTTAGAATTTATCTGTCTTATTCCTGAGATTATTAATTTATTTGATAAAGTCTCTAAAAGTATAGAACCAAATAGAAGAACGAAAAAAACTGAAATATTTATAGTTTTTGAAAAAAAATATGATAATAATATAGTAAAGTTAGTAAAATTTAGAGATTTATTTAATAAGTCATTGGTATTAAAAACTATATTTAGAAAAGATTGATGTCCAATAGACCAAAAACTATTGGAAAGATGATAGCTGTGGTTTGATGATAAATCCCCAAACTTACGCCAAATACGGACTACTATCTGGTTTTATAAATATATTATATCAGAAATTCATATAAAATCTACATCAACCTACTTCTTAAGCATCTGAGATTTCCTCCAATACTAAAATATCTTCACATTTAAAGTGACATTTAGCTATACTACGCGTCTAAAATCATCCTAATATGGAGTACTAATGAGAGCATTAATAAGCGTAAGTGACAAAGCTGGTATCGTAGAGTTTGCACAAGGGTTAAAGAGTCAAGGTTGGGATATTATCTCAACAGGTGGAACCTATAAAAAACTAAACGAAGCAGGTGTAGAAGTTATTGAGATAGATGAGGTAACTAAATTTCCAGAGTGTTTTGAGGGGCGTGTAAAAACACTTAACCCTTATGTTCATGGTGGGATTCTTCACAAAAGAGGAGATGCAGGACATGTAGCACAAGCTAAAGAGCTTGGTGTAGAGGGTATTGACCTTGTATGTGTAAATCTTTACCCTTTTAAAGAGACTATAGAGCGTACAGAGGACTTTGGTGAGATTATCGAGAACATTGACATCGGTGGACCTACTATGGTACGAAGTGCTGCAAAGAACTTTAATGATGTACTTATCGTTACAGATGCAAATGACTACTCAGAAGTTTTAAATGCACTTGAGACAAAAGAAGATACTTTTGAGTTTAGAAGAGATCTTATGATTAAAGCATTTGAACATACTGCTGCATATGATGCGATGATAGCAAACTACATGAATGGTCGTTTTAACGATGGTTTTGGTGAGTATCAATTTATTACTGGTAAGAAGTCTTTTCAAACACGTTATGGAGAAAATCCACACCAAAAAGGTGCATTATATGAGTTTGATAAGCACTTCACAAACAACTTTAAACAGATTAAAGGTGAAGCATCTTTTAACAATATCAACGATGTAAACGGAGCATTAAAGATAGCTTCTAGTTTTGGTGATGAGAATGCTGTATGTATTGTAAAACATGGTAACCCTTGTGGATTTGCACTAAGAGATACACTCTTAGAGTCTTACACAGAAGCACTTAGATGTGATCCTGTATCTGCTTTTGGTGGTGTAGTTGCTGTAAATGGTATAGTAACAAAAGAGATGGCTGAAAAGATGAATGAAATCTTTTTAGAGGTAGTCATGGCAGCAGACTTTGAAGCAGAAGCACTAGAAGTATTTGCAAAGAAAAAACGTCTTAAACTCTTTTCTCAAGGTGGAACAAAACTTGTTATGAGTAAAGATAGCCATGACTTCAAACATGTAGATGGTGGATTTGTTTACCAAAACTCAGACTGTATCTGTGACAATGAAGTACATAATGCTCAGAAAAAATCAGAACTCACTGCTACAGAGCAAGAGATGAAAGATTTAGAGATAGCATGGAAAGTAGCGGGTCTTACAAAATCTAACTGTGTAGTGTATGTAAAAGATTCTGCTATGGTTGCTGTAGGTATGGGTATGACATCTCGTGTAGATGCTGCACAGTGTGCCTTGAAAAAAGCAAAAGAGATGGATATAAATGTATCTGGTGCTGCTATGGCATCTGAAGCGTTCTTCCCATTCCGTGATAGTATAGATGCTGCTGCTGAAGCAGGGATTAAAGCTATTATCGAGCCTGGAGGAAGTATTAGAGATGAAGAGATTATCACTGCTGCAAATGAGCATGGTATTTCACTTTACTTTACAACAGTAAGACACTTTTTACATTAATCGTACTAATGTGAGACCTTTGTGTCTCACATTTCATAAAAACAACACTTCCTAAACTAACAAATAACCCCACCTGCAAGCAGTCTATCACCCTCATAAAATGCAGCTATTTGTCCTTTAGCTAAACCATATACAGGTTCATCTAACACTACTTTTGCAATGCCATCTTTTATCTGAACACTACAAGCAATACTATGGGTACGGTAACGTACTTTAACATCACAACTAAAATCTGTTAAATCTTCAAATAGATTTAACTGTTTAACTTCAAAAGTAACTTCTTGTAGCTCCTCTTTTTTACCTACGACTATCTGGTTTACTTCAGGTTTAATAGCGAGTACAAAGTGTGGGTCATGGGCCCCATTTACAAAGAAACCTCTTCTTTTACCTATAGTATAGTGCATATATCCCTTATGTGTACCAACGACTTCACCCTTACTATTTACAGTTTCTCCAGTAATATTTATATCCATATGTTTAGCTAAAACTTCATCATAGCTATTTTCTACAAAACAGATTTCAGTACTCTCTTTTTGTGTAGCAAACTCTTTAAGTACACCGATATTAGCAGCATACACTTTTACATCTTCTTTTATCCATGTGGCAAGAGGAAAAACAAGTCTTGGTAACACCTCTTTTTTCACTTCACAAAGAAAATAACTCTGATCTTTATTGGGGTCATCTGCCATATAGAAGTTGTTATCATCACACTGAACATAATGCCCAGTTGCTACTTTTTCAATGCCTAGGCTATCTGCAAATTCTATCATCTTACCAAACTTTATCGTACGATTACACATAACACAAGGATTGGGAGTAAGCCCCTCTTTGTAACTATCTACAAAGTACTGATACACCTCTTTATCGAACTCTTCGCTCAAATCATGGAAATGCACGGTAATACCTAAGTAATCACCTACCTTTTTTGCCTTAGAGAAGTTCTCTTCATGGTAGCCCTCTTTATGGTGAAGTTTCATATAGACACCCACAACCTCATAACCCTCTTTTTGAAGTAACACGGCTGTGACAGTAGAGTCAACTCCACCACTCATGCCTACTAATATTTTTTTATTCATTTTACTACCTTATCTCTATTTACTTGTATTTTACTCTTCATGTACATCACCTATAAACTGTTCAAGCAAGTACTCTTTATCTGCTACCATAAGGTCATCTGGCACCTCTTGCCCTACAGAGAAGTAACTCATAGGAAGGTGGTATTTTAACATGAAATTTAACAAAGTACCAAAGTGTTTAGTCTCATCAAACTTAGAGACTATCAAAGAGTGTAAATTTAAAAAAGAGAAATTGGTATAGATGTCTTCCATATCTTCATACTTTACAGTTGCAGGAAGGACAAGATTTACCTCTATCTTTATGGATGAATCTATATTCATAAACTCTACTGTTCTTATAAATTTTTTTGTATCATACGGCGACATTCCTGCTGTATCTACAAGTATGACATCATAACTTTTAAGCTCTTGCAGTTTTGTGTTAAACTCCTCAACAGAGAAAATCGTATGGTGTTCTATCTGCATTATATCTGCATAGAGTTCTAACTGCTCAATCGCTCCTATTTTGTAACTATCAAGATTGAAAAGTACTACTTTATATGGTTTCTCTAACAAGTAAGCATATCGTGCAGCTAATTTAGCAATAGTAGTTGTTTTACCCACTCCTGTAGATCCTACAAGCATTACAATCTTTTTTTGAGATAAAGACTCTTCTTTTACTTGAATAATCTCATCTAACTCCTCTAGTATGTAGGAGACTAGCAGTGCATCATCTTTAACAATATCTGTATCTTTTAAAGAGAGGAAGATTTTATTTAACCAATTTGCATCAATACCTGTACGAATAAATAGTTTTTTTACTTTAACAATACTCTCTTCTTCATCCTCTTTTTGTACGGTATCCTCTTCTAAATCTGTTTTCATCTCTTTGAGTTGTACTTTTAGTAGATTTAACTCCTCTAGTAGAACTAACTCTTCACTCTTAGGAAGCGTTGTCTCTGCTATCTCTGAATTTTTCTCCAAATGTATATTTCTAGGTATACCAATAATCACTTCACAACGTACAATACCATCATCATAAGCTAACTGCTTAGCAGAGATAATAGATAAATTATGACCATATTTACTAACTGCTTGAGCATACGCACTTTTAGGGTCTAACGCGACAAATGTTTCATGTATCATATTTGACCTTTCATATAAGAGAGTGGTGTTAGTACTGAGTCTCTTTGCATCCATCCTGGGTGCGGTAGTGTTAAACGCTCTGTTTGCATACTGATGTTTTCATAAAATATCATATCTATATCTAGTGTACGTGGGGCATCTTTAAAGAGTCTTTTACGTCCAAAGCGTTTTTCTGTATGAAGAATGTACCTTAATAATGCTTTAGGTGTCAAAGCTGTTTCAACTAAGAGTAAAGAGTTGTAAAAATCTTCTTGTTCCAAGTATCCAAAAGGTGGATTTTTCAAAATAGGTGCTGTTTCTATAACATGTACCCTTGCATCACGCTTGAAGTAGTGAAAGAGATGCTCAAAGCGACGAACAACATCACCCATATTTCCACCAATACCAAGTAATACTTTAGACCCACCCCTAGTTGATGCTTCATAGGGAAAATATTTTTCAAAAATTAATGTACATTGGGGGTCTAGTACTTTTTTCATTACAGTACCACAGCTTTTCCATCTACCATTGCAACCATATCTTCAATACGAATACCAAATTCATTTGGAATATAGATACCTGGTTCTATGGTATAAACCATACCATCTTCAATTATCGTATCTGACTTCGTTGAAATATAAGGCATCTCATGAATATCAAGCCCTACTCCATGTCCTGTAGAGTGTACATAGTACTCTCCAAACCCTGCTTTAGTAATGATGTCTCGTGTTAATGCATCTACCTTTCTAGCTTTCATACCTGAACGTGCTTTACTGATGGCATTATCATGAGCTTTGAGTACCGTATCATACGCTTTTTGTATTTTTTTACGGCTAAATGTTTGTTTAGTATCAAAAGTAAAACCTTTAGAAGCTTGCACAGTACGGGTACGGTCAGAGCAGTAACGTTTGTACTTAAGCCCTGCATCTACAAGTAGTAAGTCATCTTTTTGTAATCTACTCTTAGTAGGTGTAGCATGCGGTTTAGCAGCATTTGCATTTATTGCAACAATAGGGTCAAAACTTAACTCATACTCACCAAAACTACCTAAAATAGACTTTGCAGTATGCGTTAAGGTGTATTCATTTTGTTTAAATCCATTTTGGTTAAAGGCTTTAGCCAAAGCATCAAATGCCTTTGTTCCAAGCTTTGCAGCTTTTGCAAGTGTTTTTAACTCGTCACTACGCTTTACAATACGCTTTTTATGGGAAAAGTCTATTACTGCTTTAAACTTTACTTTAGTGTGTGTTGTAAACTGCTCAAAAGCAGCAACACTCCACTCCTTAGGATCAAAAATTATTTTCTTAATTTTATGTTTTTTAATAAGTTTTATTGCACAACCATAAAGATCACGGTCTATAATAACTTCTGTACCTTTTACATGTTGTTTCGCGTCAAGTGTATAACGGCTATCTGTTATAAAGAAAGATTCTGAGCCAAAAGAGAGGTAGAGAGAGTTATCACAACTGTAGCCACATTCATAGTAGATAGCATTTTCATTTTTAAGCATGTAGTTCATAAAAATCCTAAAAATATTTTAAAGTTATCTTCTCTAATATTATGTAGAGAAGATAGAAGTAATGTTTGTATTATACTTTAGCTTGTACTTGTGCTTTAGCTTTTTGTGCTTGTTTCATAGCAGATACTTCTGAAAGTATTTGTGTCATACCCACCATAGCTAAGTGGTAACCAAATGGTCCCATACCTAAAATCTGACCTGCACATACAGGAGCAATAAGTGATTTATGTCTAAACTCTTCTCTTTGGTGGATATTTGAAAGGTGTACTTCAAGTGTAGGAAGTTGTACAGCAGATACAGCATCTCTAATAGCAATAGAAGTATGTGTATAAGCAGCAGGGTTAATAATGATACCATCAGCATCACCCATACACTCTTGAATACGATCTACAATCTCACCCTCTAAGTTACTCTGAAAAAATTCAATCTCAATTTTATTTTGATCTGCAAAAGATTTCATCTGTGCATGGATATCTTCTAACTTCATTGGACCATAGATATTTTTCTCTCTAATACCGAGCATATTTAAATTTGGACCTTGGATTACTACAATTTTCATGGTTATACCTTGTTTATATTATTTAGGTATTATTTTATCTAAATAGGTTTAATAACTACCTAAAAAAGTTGAAGTAAAACATAGGTGAAAATACGTGAAAAAGCTACATAGAACTATCTGTTATACTTGTTATCGTCCTACAACTTCTTGTATGTGTTCATATATATCTGCATTGGAGACCCAGACACGATTTATTATTTTAATGCATCCTAAAGAGTTTAAAAAAACTAAAAATGGTACTGGACATTTTACACATCTCTCTTTAAAAAATTCTGAAATACATATAGGGGTTGATTTTAGTAAAAATAGTGCAATTAACAGCATTATAGATGACCCTAATAATATCTGTTATGTACTCTATCCATCTAAAGATAGTATCAATCTAAATAAGACGAAAATAGGAAGTAATAAAAAGCGTACTGTCTTGTTTCTCATAGACTCAACATGGCCATGTTCACGTAGTATCTTACAGCATAGCCCTAATATTCAAGGGCTAGAAAAGTTAAGTTTTACCCATACAAAGCGTTCAAACTTTACCTTTAAACAACAGCCAGAAGCGTACTGCTTAAGTACCATAGAGTCAACTCTTTGTGTACTTGAACTACTCAATAAGCATAAACTTGAAGCGTTGGAGCCAAAAAGCCTAGAAGGCTTTTTACTCCCTTTTGAGAAGATGGTAGAGTACCAACTCTCTTGTAACAAGTAAAATTAATACTTCTCTAAAGGGTTATACTTTGTTGTCACTGGAGCTGAAAAGTTTGGTACATCATCATAAGAGAATACTGCATAGTATTTCTCTTTATCAAATGAGGCAAAGTTATCATACGTATAACTGTCTTTACCCCCATAGATTTTTACACCATCCATAAAGTGGTGAGGGGGATGAAAACTATTTCTAACTACATAGTAACCTTTCAACGCTTCATCTTCTACTTTATCCCATGAGAGTTTAATCATTTTATTCTCTTTAGATATTTTAAAGTTTTGAACAGAAGCTACAGGAGTACGACGTTTTGCTATATATTTTATGATTAACTCTGCATCTTCACTCCACTCTACTATTCTGTTATTTATACCCAATGAAGAGGTAGCCTTTATAACAAGTTTAAGTGTTTTACCCTCTTGATGCATCATATCTAACGAGTTTTTAGCTAGCGTATCAAAATTAAAATATTGACTCTCTTTTAATTTGAGGTCTGACTCTGCAACCTCATACCCAATGTACTCTATCTGTTCACGATTTTTCAAGTCATTATAACTTTTTACATCATCTAACTCTACAAGTTCAACATAGTATCGAACATCAGATTTTTTCTTAAAATTATTCTTATTTTTAATACGTAATGCACACTGTGTAATAATAGTATTTTGAGGGTCTGGAAGTTGAGAAAGATCAAAATCAAGGTAACCATAAATACGGTTACCCTCTTTGTCAAACCCACTTTTAAGCCCATTTGTAATACTTTGAACAGAGATAGTAGAGAGTGTTGAAGGTGAGAGTTTAATCTTCTCATTCTCTACAGTATATTTAATATCAAGTATAGGTCTATAGTGAATACCTCCACCAAATTGTCCATATCCTATATCAAACTGCATCATTTGAGAATCTTCACCATCAGGAAGCGTTTTAGGTCCATCTAAACGGAAAGTAACACTACCATTTACTATCTCTTCTTGAAGCTGTTCACACTCATAACGAGAGAACGTCCAAGAGTTCCAGATTCCTTGTGTAAGTTGGCTAGATTTAATCGCTTGACCTATTCCACCTTTAGCTTTTGCATTTTCTATCTCATCAAAATCTGTAATCTCCGAAAAACTATTTGCTTCAAGTAATGAGAGATTCCACTGTCCAAACTTCTCTATTTTAGCCCCTACACGGTTCATAGGATAAAGGTAAAATCTTGCAGATTTAATAATGGCATTTTTAGGAATAGAGTCAAAATCAAAACTCATAACAGAGTTACAGATTCCTTTTGATTTGTTGATTCCTACAAATAGTGAGTTGAGTCCAAAGTGTGACCTATTCTGCTCTTGTGTATATTGCCCTATGTACCCTGTTCCACTTTTGTTGGCAAAAATAAGCTTAAAAAATTCATCATCTTCAAGACCTGTACGCACTTTTACAACTGGTGCAAATGGTGATTTATATCCAGAATTCTTATTGACTGCTCTTATGGTATAGTGGTAGTTTGTAGAACTTGCCAAATCAGTATTTTCAAAATAATTATCCCCAGCGATACCTATCCTGGTACGTTCATTACAAGCATCTTTATCTTTGGTACTTCTATAGATTTCAAAAAAGATATCATCTCTTTTTTCATACTTCCATACAAGCTTTACAGAAGTAGCATCTCTACTCTCTATGGTAAACTCTTCTACTCTGCTAGGGGCTAAAGAGGAGTAGTTGACTACTTCTCCAAATGCCATTTTAAGTGCAGGTATATTTTCATTGATACTTCCAGCCATACTTTTCATATAGTCAGGGATATTTTTTGTTCCAACCTCTACAACAATAGCAATAATACCTTTGCTATAGTAGTATTCTCTACCCGAACCACTAATAAGATGTGCAGGTGGCTTTCCTCTATGGATACCATACTTTCTCCCTGTAACTTTAGCAAATTCATCATTCATATTGGCACAAAGAACATTCATATCTGTACCATCTTCTTCAGACTCATGCATAAACTTATGAGCAGGAAAGAAAACATTTCCTTGTGAATGATAGTCAAATGCTATGGTAATATTGTCGTGAGCATCTACAAAATCTTTGATTGCTCTTGTCTCAGCTTCAGAAAAAGGTTCTTCTCCACCATATACATTGGATGAAGTATCTTTTTGTTTTACAAATCCAATAGAGAAGTTTCTGTTAAGGTCAACTCCTATCGTACCATCGTGGTTTTTACGTCTATTTTTACGCCAAAAGGAGAAGTGCTTACGTGAGTATTCATACCCATCAGGGTTAAGACATGGCACCATATAAATGGTAGATTGAGTTAAAGATTTCTCTAACTCTGGATCTACATTTTGATTTTTTACCACATAGTCTATAAACTTAAGTGCCAACTCATGCCCTATCCACTCACGTGCATGTACAGAACCTGTATAGAGCATAGCAGGTTTACTATCGGCTGTCTCTACATTTTTAGATATCTTAGTAAGAACGATATCTCTTCCTTCAAAAGTAGTACCTATTTTAATAATTTTAATAAGGTTTGGATACGTTTTTTCCATCAAATAAAGAAAGTCTAAACTCTCTTGATATGAGATATACTGTTTTTTCATATTTTATTATTCACTTTAAATTTTTTATTTTTATTCTTATTTTATACTATATAAATGATGAATATATCAATTTAATGTACTTTGAAAGTTTTGTAGTTATTAAACTCAAATATTCATTCCTACAGAAACTGTAGGAATATGAAAACATTAGATAGTTAAAATTTATGCTATTTTAATGTACTTTTAAATGCTTCCCACTCTTTAATAAGTTTAGAGAGAAATTTCTTTTTAAACCAAGAGATCTCTTCAACAAACTTTTCAGGGGCAGTCTCTAAAGTATGGACTATCTCTGTTGTATCAAATTTATCCATAATATGTTCTGCTTTTTTCTTTCCTATACCATCTACAGAGAGTAAAATTTTCTTAATTTTCTTCTCTGTTAAGACGATAACTTCTTTTTCTTCTACCTCTTCAGAACCCTCATCAGAGTCTAATTCCCCTTTTACCATAGGGTTACTTTTAGCATGAACTTTTCTGATAGACTTTCCATAATTATCTTGAAAGTTCCATTTTTCACTTGGCCACTCCTCTTTTGTTCTATCTTCAGTAAGAAGCATTGGGTAGAGTGCATCCATTTCATGTAAATACATCTCTCCCTCTTCTGTCTCTCTTACCTTTTTATCAAGGAAGTATGCACCATCATACGAAGGAGTGTACTTACCAAAAGTAATATAACGAAGTGTACGTAGAACTGAAGGATCCATTTTACCGAGCTCCTCCCAGTTAAAGAGAGGGATATTTGGCTTAGCAAATCTACCATTAGAGAATTTCCACATGAGGTATTGACCTATCCAATCTCTTATGTAAGGGAAAGCTGCAAACGCTGTAGCACACTCTAAAATACGGTACTTACCATCAGCTCCAACTGCAACATCACATGCCCAATACTCAGCGTTTGCTGCTTTTGAGACACTAACAGCTAAGTCAAGTAACTCTTTAGGTACATCCATGTAATCCATACTTCCACCTTGACTTGTGTTTGTTAACCACTCACCCTCAGGAGCTCTTCTCCAAAATGCACATACTGGCTTATGTCCTATAAGCATCACTCTTACATCAGCTTCCATAGGTACAAAGTCTTGGAAGTATGCAGGTTGATACTTCTTCTGAGCTAATAAGTTTCTTGCCTCTTGTTTACTATCTACTTTATGTACGAAGTATCCACCATAGTTAGATGGTCCATAAGATTTTTTGATAATTTTAGGATACTTTGTATCTTCTATAAAGTTATCTGCTTTATCTTTATCGTAGTAGATATATGTTTTAGGGATAGGTATATCATACTTCCATGCAAAACGTGTTACATTCTCTTTAGATTTATTAGAAAATTGTGTGTCCATAGAAGGGATAAACTGTACATGAGGAAGTTCTCTTGCTATCTCTCTAAAAGTTTCATACGCAGTAGCAGGAATGTTACCAATAAGAATATCAATCTTTTTACGTTTTACCTCTTTTACAAAACGGTCTTTATCATTTTTCCAGTGATACGTTACTGTTTCTATCTTATCTGGCCAACCTCTAAAGTTTGATTTATCAAAAAATCTCAATACGTAATCGAGATAAAGCATTCCAATTTTTGGTAATTTTTCTGTGTTTTTCTTTTTAGCCATTTTATATCCTTCTTTTATTTCTTAGTTTTTCTATCTATCAAATCTACAATAAGGTCAATCTTTTTCTGATTAAAATTTAGCCCTAATTTCTCTTGTTCTGGTGTTGCAAAAGCGGGGATACCATTGACTTCAAGTACCACATACTCTTCTCTTTCTAAATCGTAAATAATATCTACCCCTGCAATATCAGCACCACAGATAGTTGCAGCTTTTTTTGCTAGTTCTATCACTTCATCATCTGGGTCACGTAAAAATACAGAACCACCACTTGTGATATTTGTACGCCAATCCGACTTACTTGCCTTACGTCCATAACACCCTACAAATTCACCATCTACTATATCTACACGAAAGTCAGTATTGTCATACTTAACAAACTTCTCGACATAGAAGAAACGTAAATCCATCTGGTTTAGAAATGGCATAAGCATATCTAGTGTAGCTTGATTTTCTATTTTGGTAAGTCCTACTCCACCCCAACCATCTGTTGGTTTATAGACCATCTTACTCCACTTTTTCATAATTTTTCCAAGCTGTTTAGCATTGTCTCTATGACAAAGCTGAAACTCTGGAGTAGCAATACCATGACGCTGAAGTAAAAATGAAGTTTGAAATTTATCTTCTGTGAGTGCAAAAGACTCATAAGTGTTTATCATCGGGATTACTCTGTTAAGTGCTTGATATAAAAACATTTGATACTGAGTCTGTTCTCCTGCGTTGTATGAGAAGAAAAGATCAAGCTCATCTACTTTATGTTTTCTATACAATATATGCCCATTTTTAGCAATGGCATTATGTAATTTAATATCTGTAACCGTCTCTATATCTCTCTCTTTAAGTTGCTTCACGATCTTCTTTTGAATCGCATCACCACCACCATTACTATAAAGCCACATACCTATTTTTCTGGACATATATTCTCCTCTTAAGATTATAATCTAATATTTTACAATACTTTACTAAAAAATCTTCTGTAATTTTAAGAAATGTGATTAATAAAAGAAAAATTATTATGATGTTTAAGGATTTTAATAAGTAGTAGTATCGTTATGCTAGAGACAATATAACAAATTAAAGTTATATTGTCTTTTATAGATTTATTATCTATGGGTTAACTCAAATTTTAGAGTTACTATATTTACTCTATATCAATAATATTATTGCTCTCATAAATGATAAGTCCAACAGGAGTTTCTATGTGAAAACCTGTGTATGAAATGTAACCTTTTTCATTAAAGTAAGCGTAGTTATCACTTTCAGATTCTTTGCTGTATTTATCATCTTTATCTAATTTTTTATAACTCTTCATCGCTTCATCTGACTCTATCTCTATGTACTGTTTCGTTGTTGTAAATAGTTGTTTTTCTTTAGAGAAGTAAACAAAAGTAATATTAGTTACACGTTCATTATTATAAATCATAAGATCAACAACTTGTGTTTTACTATCTTTTAATTTACTATTTTCTACACTTGCATTACTCATCCAGTGCGTACTCCAACTCTCTTCTAAGTATGTACCCATTTTATCATATATTTTCTGTCTAGTTTTACTAGTAATTGTTTGAGGGATATTAAGTTTATCTATCACCTTATTTAAAAGTTTTTTCTCTCCACTAGGTAAAGAGCTAAGAGAGTCTAAAGAAAAGATAAGTGTAGAACTCAAAAGTAGTAGTGTAAATATTTTTTTCATTGGGATTTCCTTAATATAATAAAATTTTCTGTAGTTATATAATACCTACCAATAGCTTAAATTAAATTAAAGTACATTATATTATCGTTATACTTTTAAGTGTACACTACCACATTAATATATAGGAACAATAATTTATATGAAAATACTAATAGCAGATTATATCTATACCCAGAAAGGATTTATCTCCAAGCAGGCTGTTGCATTTACTGAAACAGTAAAAGAGATAAATACTTTAGAGATACTAAAAGAGAAGTACCCTAACGCAGAACTCATACAAACAGAGCCAAACTCCATACTCTACCCAGGGTTTATCAATACCCATGTGCATTTAGAGTTCTCAGCCAATAAAACATCTCTTAAATACGGCTCTTTTATGTCATGGTTAGATACTGTCATAGAACATAGAGATGACCTTATGGGAGCATGTGATAATACTTTAATGCAAAAAGCTTGTAAAGAGATGCTCTCTTCTGGTATTACAACATTTGGTGCTATATCTAGCTTTGGGAACGAACTTGAAGTGTGTGAAGAGACCCCTCAACGTGTAGTCTTTTTTAATGAACTCATAGGCTCAAATGCCATGTATGCCGACATGCTTTACGGTGATTTTATGGAGAGAGTTAAAGCCTCTCAAAATTGTACTAAAGCTTCACGTGTTACCCCTGCTATAGCCATACACTCGCCCTACTCTGTGCATCCTATCATCTTACAAAAGGCTGTAAACGTAGCTAAACAAGAAAAACTTCCTCTCTGTGCTCATTTTTTAGAGTCACAAGCAGAGAGAGAGTGGCTAAGTTCTGGAACAGGTGATTTTGAAGCATTTTTCAAAAAATACTTCAACACCTCTACACCTGTTACAAACATAGAAGAGTTTATGCACGCTTTTGACAGCTACCCTACACACTTTACTCACTGTGTTCAAGCAACACCTAAAGAGTTAGACTACTTAGCCAAAAAAGGACACTCTATAGCTCACTGCCCTCGTTCTAACCGTTACCTAGGATGTGGAAGACTCCAGATAGAAGCACTTAAACTTCCATTTACTGTAGCAACAGATGGCTTAAGTTCAAACGACTCTCTAAGCATATTTGATGAGCTTAGAGCAACACTCATGCTACATAACGACATCCCCATTCAAGCGTTGGCTACAAGCCTCTTAAAAAGTGTCACTTCTGACGCAGCTAAAGTGCTAAACTTAAACTGTGGAGAGGTAGCAGTAGGAAAACTTGCAGACTTCGCAGTCATTACACTCCCTGAGACACCAAAAAGGGAAGAGGAGATAGCTCTTTGGAGTATCTTGCATACTAAAGAGGTTTCACATCTCTTTATAGAAGGAGAAAAATATGTTTAGTTCTATAGGAAAAGCCATCAAATGGATAGGTGAACACTTTAAAGGTATGCTCTTTTTACTGATAGTCTTTGTTATCTTTATGCCAAAATCAGAAACATCATTAAACCCTGCAAACCTACAAGAGATAGAACTTTTAGGTCCTATTGTAAGTGCAGATATTATTTTAAAAGAGATAGAAGAGGCACAGAACAACCCAGATATAAAGGGTGTTTTACTAAATGTAAACTCTCCAGGAGGAGCAGTACCTCCATCTATAGAGATAGCCTATTCTATTAAAGAACTTAAAAAACATAAACCTGTCATAGCCTATGCATCAGGCATCATGGCAAGTGGAAGTTACTACGCTTCTATCTATGCCAACAAAATCATCGCTAACCCAGGTTCTATAGTTGGCTCTATAGGGGTTATCATGCAAAGTTACAACGCTGAGGAGCTACTTAAAACCATAGGCGTTGCACCTCAAACAGTAAAACAAGGTACCTACAAAGAAGCAGGAACACCTACAAGAAAGTGGACAAAAGAAGAACGAGCAGAACTTGAAACACTCACTAAAGACACTTATGAGCTTTTTGTTAAAGACGTAGCAACAGCAAGAGGACTAGACATAAACCACTCTAAAAGCTATGCAGATGCCCACATCTTCTCTTCACAAAGAGCCATGTCAGTAGGACTCATAGACGAAGTAAACATCAAAAGCCAAGCCAAACTACAACTCAAAGAACTTGCCAAAGTGCAAGTAGCAGTATGGAAAGAAAAAGACAAGTTCGACACCTTCATGGACAAACTAGAAAGCAAAAGCATGATAATAATACAAAGCTACTTCTACGGCATGAAAGCTTCACTTTAGATAGATTGTAACTGTGGGGTGGGTATCGTATAGTATTAAAATCTCATCCTAGGTAGTACAAAGATAGTTATGCTAGAATAGAGTTAAATATAAAATAATTAAACAATTGTGTAGGTTTGATTTTATCGAACGTGTTATTGGAATCTATTTTGTTTTGACGTTCGATGAAATCGAACCTACTTGATTCAACTTAATTACTCCTACATAACTATTTGGATATAATCTTTGTTATGAAAAAATTAACTTTATTAATCCTATTATCAACCAGCTATATATTTTCTAATATCAATGTTGTAGTCAGCATCTTACCAGAGAAAACATTTGTTAAAGCTATCGGTGGAGAGAAGGTAAATGTATCGCTTATGGTACTTCCTGGTAACTCCCCACACACCTATGAGCCTAAGCCTTCTCAGATGAAAAATCTTACTAAGGCATCTCTTTACTTTGCTATAGGTGTTGAGTTTGAAAAGGTGTGGTTACCCAAATTTAAAAATTTAAATAACCGTATGGAAGTAGTTAATCTTATACAAAACATCACTCTACAGAAAATGCAAAAGCATACAGAACATAATGAACATGAAGAGAATAAACATAAAGAAGCCCATACTCACGTAGGTAATGACCCTCACATTTGGACAGCACCTTCAAATGTTAAAGTAATAGCAAAGACTATATATTTGGCTCTTGTTAAAGCAGACATGGATAACAAAGCTTACTACACAAAGAACTATAAAACTTTTTTAAAGCACATAGAACAGACAGATGAGAAGATAAAAGAGATTCTTTCTAAAAAAAATGAAGGAACAAAGTTTATGGTTTTTCACCCCTCTTGGGGATACTTTGCAAAGGAGTATAACCTTATCCAACTCCCAGTAGAGATGGAGGGTAAAAGCCCTAAGCCTAGAGAACTTATTCAGCTTATTAAAGAGGCTAGAGAAGAGAAGATAGTCGCTATCTTTACGCAGCCAGAATTTTCTGATGCTATTGCTAAAGTGATGGCAAATGAGTTAAATATTAAGGTAATTAAGGTGAGTCCACTCTCACCTAAGTGGTCTCAAAATCTTATCAATATTGCAAATGCAATAGCAGGTAACTAAAGAATAATGAGAAAAAAAATATCTGTGATAGAGATAAATAATCTCTCATTTGCCTATGATAAAGATGTGATTTTGGAAAATATAAATCTTCATGTAGAAGCCTTAGATTTTCTTGCCATTATTGGTCCAAATGGTGGAGGTAAATCTACTCTGCTTAAACTTATACTTGGTATTAATCAGAGTAAAGAAGGTACTATAAAGGTCTTTGATAAGTCACCAAAGAAAAATCTTTCACTTATTGGTTATGTGCCACAAAATACCAATGTAAATACAGATTTTCCCATTAAAGTCATAGAAGTTGTTCTTATGGGACATGTAGGAAGTAAGAACCCTATTTTTGGTTATGGCAAAGATGAAATAGCTTGTGCCATGGGTGCTCTAGCTCAAGTGGGAATGCAAGAGTATTCTCAAAGTAAAATAGGTTCTCTCTCAGGAGGACAACGGCAAAGGGTTATGATAGCAAGAGCATTATGTGCCCACCCTCAGGTACTTATACTTGATGAGCCAACTTCAAGCATAGATATTAAAGGACAAAAAGAGATTTATGATCTTCTTAAACTCCTCAATAAAAGCATTACTATTGTGGTAGTAAGTCATGATATTTCTGTTATCTTAGAGTATGCCAATAAAGCAGCTCACATCAATAAACGACTTTCGTATCATGATATATCAAATAAACAAGCAACTTTTCATACTCATAATAAGAGTGAACATTTTTGTGAAATAGAACTACTACAGATGCTAGGTTCTGACTCATGTGAGAGTTGTGTTAGTGAAAATACTCAAGAGAAACAGTGGAGAAAAAAAATATGATAGAAGCACTCCAATTTGAATTTATACAACATGCACTTATCGCAGGGATATTAGTAAGTTTAACAGCAGGTATTATAGGCTCTTTAATTGTCGTTAATCGTATGGTATTTTTAGCTGGTGGCATCGCACATGCTTCATATGGAGGCATCGGGCTTGCAGTTTTTTTTGGCTTACCCATATTTTTAGGTGCTTCACTTTTTGCTGTAGCAGCTGCCCTACTCATAGCTACACTCACTCTACATAAACGTCATCGCATAGATACCTTTATCGGTCTTATATGGGCTGTTGGCATGGCTATAGGTGTTATTTTTATAGATATTACACCTGGGTACAATGTTGACTTGATGTCTTATCTTTTTGGCTCTATCTTAGCAGTAAGTACAGAAGATCTTTACTTTATGGGTGGACTTTTAAGCGTTATTCTTTTAGTTATAGTATTTTATTACCGTGATATTTTAGCTGTATCTTATGACAGCGAATATGCAGCACTTAGAGGCGTTAATGTACGTTTTTTCTATACACTTATTCTTATCTTAGCAGCACTCACTGTGGTAGTTTCCATTAAAGTAGTGGGACTTATATTGGTTATAGCAATGTTAACTATCCCTGTTTATATCGCAGAGAAACTCTCTAATAGCCTTTTTAGCATGATGTTTATCTCAGGAGGAGTTGCTACACTCTTTACCCTTACAGGTCTTTGGTTCTCATATACTTATAACCTTACTTCAGGTGCATCTATCATACTGGTTTCAGCCGTTTCTTTGGGGCTTTTTTTACTTCTATATAGAGGTAAATAAGCTTCTAAAGAATCTCTCTATTCCCTTTTGCATTAGGTGCAGAGAGTACACCTTTAGCTTCAAGTTGTTCTATGATATTTGCAGAACGGTTATAGCCTATTTGTAACTTTCTTTGTAAATAAGAGATAGAAGTTTTTTGATCTGTGAGTACCACACTCTTTGCCTCTTCATAGAGGGCATCTAAGGTTACCTCTTTTTTATCGGTAGTAGCTGCTGTTGCACCCCCTACTACCAGATAACTCTCATCATACTCTGGTACTCTCTGAGCTTTTAAGTACTCTACTACTTCATCTATCTCATTTTCACTGTTCCATGGTGCATGTATACGAACTAGCCCCGTAGAACCTGGAGGGGTAAAGAGTCCATCTCCTCGTCCTAAAAGACTCTCAGCACCCATAGCATCTAAAATTACTTTTGAGTCTATACGTTGGCTTACTCTGTAACTTAACCTTGAAGGTAAGTTTGCTTTTATCAATCCTGTAACAACATCTACACTAGGACGTTGTGTAGCAACGATAAGATGTATGCCACATGCTCTTGACTTTTGTGCTAAACGAGCTATAGAGAGTTCTACCTCTTTACCACCATTCATCATAAGATCAGCCAACTCGTCTATAACAATAACAATAAAAGGAAAAGGCTCATTCCCCTCTTTTTTAGCTTTTTCATTATAGTTTTCAATATTTTTTGTACGACTATCTGCCATAAGTTTATAACGACGTTCCATCTCTCCTACCATGTTAGCAAGTGCAGCTATCGCTTTTATGGGTTCTGTAATTACTGGTGTTATAAGATGTGGAATATCGTTATACATAGAAAACTCTAACATTTTAGGGTCTATAAGCATAAGCTTTAGTTGGTCAGGGTCATTACGGTAAAGCAAAGAGAGTATCATTGCATTTATCCCTACAGATTTACCCGAACCTGTTGTCCCTGCTATAAGAAGATGTGGAAGTTTTTTAAGGTCTGTAATAAAAGGCTTACCTACGATGTCTTTCCCCAAAGCTACTGTTAAAGGGGATTTTGACTCCTTAAATATCTTATTTTCTAATATCTCTCGTAAATATATAGTATCTATCTTCTCATTAGGAATTTCAATACCCACAACATCACGCCCAGGAATAGGTGCTTGTATACGTATCGTTTCAGCACTGAGTGCCATAGCAAGATCATCTTGTAGATTTAGTATTTTTGAAACCTTTACATTGGGTGCAGGTTTAAATTCAAACGTAGTAACTAGTGGTCCTGAGTAGGTGCGTATAACATCACCCTCTACTTTAAAATGCTTCAATTTTGCAAGTAACTCTTCTATTTTTCTATCTATCTCAACTTCATTAATCTTTTTTGTTGATTTAGGTGCTTTTTGTAAAAAGTCTAATTTAGGTAATTTAAAGTTTTTAGGCTTATCTATGCTGCCTTTTTCTATCTGATTCATGAGCTTAGAGTTCTCCTCTAGCTCTTCGACTATAACTACATGAGAGTTTTTACTATTTTGGGTAACACTTTGTGCTTCATCTACTTCTTCTTCCTCTTTTACTTCTAATTTTCTTCTACTCTTAGATTTTGTTTCTGCTTTCTCTCTCTCTTTAATAGTATCAACAATTGTTTTAATCTCTTTTTTACTAGATACTGGTTTTTTTATAGCTTTTTTTGTTGTTTTTCTAACTTTTACTTCAGGCTCTATTAAAGGCATAAATTCATCTCTTGAAGAGGAAGAAGTAAATGAGGTATTGGAAATTTTTTCTTTGAGTGTACGAAAAGGTAATAATAGTTTATTTACCATAACATAGCCCATATCACTACTCAAACTCCCTCCACTACTTAAATCACTCCATGAAAAGTCATCATCAACAATAAAAAGTATAGATAGCATTACACTCATAACCCACAACATCCAAAGACCTGCTTTACCGATGAATGGGTAAAGAAAAGTTACAAGTTCTGTACCCACATAACCTATGTTATCTTTCTCTAAAACCAAAGAAGAAAAGATAACCACTGCCACAATAAAGAGTACCCACCCAATATAAAAATCCCATTTTTTACGTATCATAGAGTCTGTATATAATTTGTAAAAAGGGTAAAAAAGTATAAAAATATTGACATAAGCAAAATACCCAAACAGATAAAGATTTGTAGAGCCTATTTTCTCTCCTATGTTACCAACTAAATAGGTTTCAAGAAATATTGTTGAAAAGGCAGCATAAAAAAAGAGCATAGAGGTAATGATGATAATAATTTTCAAAAGGTATCCTAAAATATTAATATTAATGAATAAAGATATTATAACCAATAAAGTTAAGCCAAGTATGAAAATACCTCAAATTGTTATATTTTTACTATTTATAATTATAATAAACGACTTTTTAAGTCTTGTACTGTATAATCTTATTTACATTTAAATATGTATGCCGCAGTGATGGAACTGGTAGACTTGGTAGACTCAAAATCTTCTGCTTTAGGGCGTGTCGGTTCGAATCCGACCTGCGGTACCACTTGTAAAACTTTTTTTGATGATTAAAGCTTTATAAGATTACTATATAACCGTATTTTTGCGGGCGTAGCTCAGTGGCTAGAGTTCCTGCCTTCCAAGCAGGCTGTCGAGGGTTCGAATCCCTTCGCCCGCTCCACCTTTTATTTCCCCTTATTTTCTTAACTCTTAATAACTTTTGATATAATCCTTACTATTAAACTATAAGGCTCTTTTTTATGAAACTCATCGTAGCCATTACTGGTGCAAGTGGTGTGCAACTTGGCAAACAATTTATAGATTACTTACCTAAAGATATTGAAGTCCACGTTGTATTCTCCGATAATGCTCTCACTGTAGAGTCATTTGAAAACAAAAAAGTAACATTACATGATTCAAAGAATATCGCAGCTTCTATCTCTTCTGGTTCTTTTAGAGTAGATGCCACTGCTATCATACCTTGTAGCATGAATACTTTGGCAAAAATAGCCTGTGGGATAAGCGACAACCTACCCACTCGTGTAGCTGCTGTAGCACTTAAAGAGCAAAAAAAGTTACTACTTGCTCCTCGTGAGTTGCCTTTTTCGGCTATTGCTTTAGAAAATATGCAAAAACTTGCTACACTTGGGGTTATCATTGCACCTCCTGTAATGGGATACTATTCTGAATCTTCTAGCCTTGAGGAGATGGAGAAATTTATTATTGGCAAATGGTACGATGTTTTAGGCATAGAAAATAACCTTTATGAAAGATGGAGTTAACCCATGAGTACTATCAAAAGAGCAATCTACCCAGGGACTTTTGACCCTATTACCAATGGACATTTAGATATTATTATAAGAGCATGTAAAATGTTTGATGAAATCATCGTAGCTGTAGCAGATTCTGAAAGCAAAAAACCTATGTTTTCACTTCAACAACGTATAAAGATGGTAAAAACTGTTACAAAAGATTTTCCTAAAATAAAAGTTGTAGGGTTTCACTCTCTACTTGTTGATCTCTCCGATGATTTAGATGCCAATATTATTATTAGAGGACTTAGAGCAGTAAGTGATTTTGAGTATGAACTACAAATGGGATATGCTAATGCTTCACTTAAAAAAGAGTTAGAGACTATCTACCTCATGCCTAGCCTAGAACATGCTTTTGTAAGTTCTTCTGTCGTTCGTTCTATCTTAAACTTCCACGGTAAAGTGGAACATCTTGTCCCTAAAGAAGCCCTTATGCTCATAAAGTGTAATGCCTAATGTATGTTCTTTTTGAAGGGATAGACACCTGTGGTAAAAGTACACAAATAGCACGCATAGCAGAGAAATACCCTGAAATAGTTACTACTAAAGAGCCAGGAGGTACGGCATTTGGCATAAAAGCAAGAGAGATACTTCTTACAGATTCATTAGCATCAAAACGTGCTGAGCTACTACTTTTTTTAGCAGATAGAGCTGAACATTATGAAGAAGTTATCAAAGTAAATAAAGATAAGATTATTCTCTCAGATAGAGGTTTTATCTCTGGTATAGCATACGCATTAGCCAATGAAACATTTGATTTTGATTTACTTGTATCACTTAACAAATTTGCATTAGAAGAGCATTTTCCAGATAGAATTATTCTCTTTTTAACAAACATGAAGACACTAAAAGAGAGAACCAATGCTAAAAGACTTGATGGCATAGAGCTTAGAGGATTAGAGTATTTACTTCGTGTTCAAGAGCATATGAAGCAAAGTATAGAGAAACTTGGTATCCCCCATCTCTTTATAGATGCAACAGAAGATATAGAAACCATACATCAAACAATACTAACCTACTTGAAGGTATAATTCCATTAATTAATAAGCAAATGAAACATGCACTATATAAGATATAAGGAAACAACATGATAAACCCACTTAGAGGTATGAAAGACCTCACTTTTGATGATAGCCAACGCTTTGTACATATCGTAACTACTGCTATAAAAGTAGCTAAAAGATATGGATATGGATATATAGAGACTCCTATTTTAGAAGAGACTGCACTTTTTAAGCGTTCAGTGGGTGAGAGTTCTGACATCGTGGGTAAGGAGATGTATCAGTTTGAAGACAAAGGTGGTAATGATGTATGTATGCGTCCTGAGGGAACTGCTGGTGTAGTACGTGCTTTTGTTCATGCTAAACTTGACCGTCAACCACTAAAACAGAAATTTTACTACTATGGTCCAATGTTTCGTTACGAGAGACCACAAAAAGGACGCTTAAGAGAGTTTCATCAGTTTGGTTGTGAGAGTTTTGGAGAGGGTTCAGTCTATGAAGATTTTACTATCATAACTATGATAAGCCAAATATTCAAAGAGCTAGGTATTGGATTTGATTTACAGATAAACTCTTTAGGTTGCCCTGAGTGTATGCCTCCTTACAAACAAAACCTTGTGAATTTTTTAACAAACATTAAAGAAGAGCTTTGTGAAGACTGTAACAGACGTATAGGGACAAATCCTATCCGTGTACTTGACTGTAAAAATAAAACCTGTCAATCACTCCTTACAAACTCTCCAAAACTTATCAATAATCTTTGTGAAGCGTGTGATTCTGACTTTAAAAAGCTTACAACTCTTCTTGACCAAGCAGAGCTAAGTTACACAATTGATACTAACCTTGTAAGAGGGCTAGACTATTACAGTAAAACTGCTTTTGAGTTTGTAAGCGATGAGATAGGTGCTCAATCTGCCATTGCAGGTGGTGGACGTTACGATAAACTTGTAGAGTTCCTAGATGGTAAACCCACTCCAGCTGTAGGCTTTGCCATAGGTATAGAGCGTATCATGGAACTCGTACAGATGCCTAAAGTACAAAGAGAAGGTATCTATCTTGGTGCTATGCTAGAAGAGGCTGTAGAGGCACTTTTTCCTGTAGCTACGCTAAAACGTTTAGAGCAAAAAGTTACTGTAGAGTACAACTCAAAAGGGTTTAAAAGTCACATGAAAGGTGCAGATAAAGTTCATGCTAAATATTGTGTACTTATAGGAGAAGATGAGTTAAAAGATGGCACTATTTGGGTAAAAGACTTAGAAACAAAAAAAGAGAGTACTATACCAAGAGGTGAGTTTTAAAGTGATAAGCTATAATTAGTTATGAAAAATCTTCACAATGCACTTTTACTTAAACAACTTTATCAACTTAAACAACTAGGGTATAAATATACCTCTGTTGTTCCATACAAAGAAGAAGAGCTAAATCTTACACTTCCCAATACACTAAGTTCACTTGAGAAACAAGCGAGTAACTGTCACCTTTGCGAACTTAGTAAGAGTCGGCAAAAAGTAGTATTTGGCGAGGGTAATCCTCAAGCTGACATCTTCTTTGTGGGAGAAGCTCCTGCTGCAACAGAAGATAGTAGTGGTAAACCTTTTGTAGGACGTTCAGGAGAACTTCTAACACGTATGATAGAGAATGTTTTAAACTTATCTCGTGCAGATGTTTACATTACTAACATTGTAAAATGTCACCCCTCTAACAACCAAATACCAACCCCTACTCAAGCCCACACATGTCAACCCTATCTACTTAAACAGATAGAGCTTACTAAACCTAAAATTGTTGTAGCATTAGGTGTGACAGCCTACCACTACCTTACAGGCGATGATAGTGCCATAGCAGAGGTAAGAGGAACAGTACATAAACTCAATGGCTATACGCTCATCCCTACCTACCATCCTAGTTATCTGCTAAGAAATCCTAGTGCAAAAAAAGAGGTATTTGAAGATTTGTTAAAAATTAAAGAGTTAATGTAGTCTCTTCATGTTTTGCATTTGTTACACGTTACTTATGATTCTTCTACATCAGCTAAAGTTAATGCAAAAAGTACATTGACACCATCTGAAGTCAAAACGGCATACGCCTCTTGTAGTGTAATACCTGTAGTGATAATATCATCTACTAAAATAACATCAACATTTGATTTACCTGTGTATTTAAAATCTCTAGGGTGTGATAAACGATACTGTAAACTTTTTCCTGAGTAGTTCACTCTGTTACGTGCTAAGAGTGAAGCGTGTTGAGGAATGGAGGTAGGCATTTTCATTGCGTGAGTTAAGAGTGCAACATGAGAGTAACCACTCTTTACATGTTCATCTACTCCTACGATATAGACATCACCATCTGCATTTTCTATAAACTCTTGCATAAAAGGTTTTAGTAAAAGTTTTGCTAAGTATCTGTAAACTCTGTAGCCTTCTGGCTTATGCTTGGTATGCAATAAATTCTCTAAGGTAGAGTATTTAAAAAAACTTATCACATCTAGTGAACCTACTTTTCGTGTACTGATAGTAGGGACAAGTAGTTGTGCTTCGCAGGAAGAACAGATAACACTAAAACTTAATTTAAAACAACTAAAGCAACGCATCCAATGCCTCAATAGCACTTAGAGGCAGTTCAATTTTCGCACCAAAGCTCTCTCTAGGGTTTATACGTATGAGTGGAACATCAAATCTTTTTGCTATTTGGGTAGATGTATTACGAACCGTTGGTACTGATGTACCTGCTCCTATCTCAACAATTACAAGTTTACCACCCTCTTCTTCTACACTATCCATCCATGATACAAGTCTATCTCTTTGTGCATTGGTATGTGTGAAGTCCCATGTATAGTCATTAAACATTAAGATATTTGGTCTAGCAACTGCTCCACAAAAAGGGCATAAAGGTAAAGGCTCTTTTGCTTTAAAATCATCTGATACCTCTATGGTGGTTTCATTAGAACTCCAGAGCATACCTTCACAGTTATCTATACATTGTAAATGCTGGATAGAACCATGACACTCCATGACTCTTTTATCTGGAAAACCAGCTTTTTGAAATTGTCCATCTACATTGGAAGTAAAAATAAATGCCCCATATTTTTTACTCTCTGCCAAGTCTAACAGTTTCTTAAACCCATTATGGGGTTCAATATCACGGTATAGATGTAGTCTATGTCCATAAAAAGCCCATGCAAGTTGAGCATCACTCTCAAACCATTCAGGATTTGCCATCTCTTCAAAAGATAAGTTTAGTGCTTTAGCTTTAGGATAAGCATTCCAAAACCCTTCTATTCCTCTAAAGTCAGGTAATCCACTGTCAACTCCCATACCAGCCCCTGCTGTAATAAAAATAGCATCTGCTTCGTTTAATAATACTTTAGCTTTTTGTACATTCTCTTCTATATTCATCTACACTCTTTACTTAAGCAGTTTTATCTTTAATGCTTCAACACTGCCTACTGCATTCTTATGCTCTGTAAAACCCCAATCAACCATAATATATGGTATATTTGCTCTTTTACTTGCCATCTCATCTCGTGCTCCATCACCAATAAAAAGTGTAGATTCTTTACTTATGTTCGTCTCTTTTAATATTTTATAGAGCATATCAGGATTTGGTTTTCCTTGAGGAACATCATCATAACAAGCAATAGAAGAGAAGTAATCATAAATACCAAGATATGTAAGTGACTCTATGGTTGAAGTACGGTAAGCATTGGTTGCTACTGCTAAGGTATAGCCTTTTTCTTGAAGAGTTTGCAGTAGTTCTTTTATCCCATCATATAAGACTAGTTCACGCTCATGATACTGAGTATAATACTCCGAAAACCATTTTTCATGCTTAGACTCAAACTTTTTTGTATGGTAAAAAGTCTGTGCAGGGTTGAGAGTATGATCATTTATTCTTGTTAAAATGTACTCCTGTGTCATAGGTTCGTAGCCTAGTTTTCCACGTACGTAATTGATAGCATTAGCAATAGTCAAGGAGGAGTTAACTAATGTACCATCCATATCAAAAATAATTAACTTTTGACTCATTTTTCATCCTGTCTTGAGAGTTTAATATAAATAGAGAGTCCTATTATAAGTGAAGTAACCGCGCCTATAAGATAAACTGCATAAATCAACTTACTTGGGTCTGTTAATGCAAATTTAAAGACAAGCATTAATGACTCTATAGACAGAGCAATAATAATAGAGCCTAAAAAACGCACCATTGTTTCATGTGAACCACCTTCACTGTGCCGTTTTTCTTGCCCTAAAACCTCTTCTTCAAAAATAGCTTTTACCAAATCTACAATAGCCAAAGAGAGTGTGAGCAAAATGGTTGATTTGAACATTTGATTAATGTCTATGTTAGAAAAGTCCAGTCCAACATGAAGAAAACTAGTAACACCTTTAATAAAAAGAAGAACAGCTACAGCAAAAAGTGCTACTGAAAAAGAGGCATATACTATTTTACTTACTCTACCAAAAATAGAATTGATAGAACTTGGATGTACCATTTTAAGAATATTTTTAAGTGTAATATCTATGCAGATAATAGCTAAGACATTATCATCTTTATCATAGAGTGGAAAGGTAGCAGTAACTACAAGTTCGTTACTTACTAAAGATGGATATGGATCAGTAAGTATACAACGATGCTCCTCAAGTGTTTTGTAATAGTATGCTCTGTCACTTCTATTATCACCTTTACCTATACCATTAAGTTTTGAAGTTGATGAGATATTATTGACTATCTGTGTACCGTTACCATCTATGGCAAAAATTACTTCACTTTGAGGAAGAGCTTCTTTGAGATTTTTAATCTTAGAAATTACACTCTCTACTGTCCCACCTTCCATACTTTGTGAAATATTTCGACTCATAATGTAACATAAATAGGCTCTAGCTTTTGTACGTATCTGTGCATACTCTTGTATCTCTCTTACTACTAACATAACTACACTCCTTTATTATTGAACCGTTCCCATAATATCTGTAAATTTTGTCTTCTGGTTAATAGCTACTTCAGGAACAATACTCCCTTTTTTAGAAAAAGTTAAAATAGTAGAACCCATTTCAAACCAACCAAACATTTCACCTCTTTTTAACCAAAGGTCCTCATAAGTATAGTGTTTAGGTTCTCTAATCTCTGAATTTGTCTGTACCTCTTTTTCAAAGGTTACTATCATTCTTCCTACATTTAAAGCACCTACAAGCACTAACATCTGCTTTCTACCCTTAGTGTCTTCACATTCCATAATCACTCTCTCATTTTCAATAAAAAGATCTTTTTTATTGCGTAAAAGTGGAAAATTAACAGGGTAAAGTTTTCCAGGAATATGTGTTAAAGAGAGAACCTTTAAATCCATAGGCATATGATAGCGGTGATAATCTTTAGGAGAGAGATAAAAGTTTATAAATTCTCCACCTTCTACTTCATGTACAGCATCTTTATGGTTTTCACCAAAAAGTGTTTCAATAGAGTAGCTCATACCTTTAATCTGATAGGCTCTTCCCTCTGTTATCGTACCTGCATCAGAGATACGAGCATCAACACCACAAATAAGTTTTGTACTATCTTCTGGTAATGCTCTTGGTATTTCAAAAGCTCTTGTAAAAAGCTTATTTAATGTTTTGTATTCACATGGTTTTTTAAACTCTTGCATATCTAAACCCATAAGTTTTATATAGCTTGAATTAATAATATATTGTATAAATGGAGAGAACTCTTTACTTGCAAATGCTCCAAATACATTGGAGATAACTGAGGTAAAATGTTTACTCATTATTAGCCTTTTTAAAATGTTTTAATGCATCTTCCATAAGTGCAATATGATAATTCTCTTGTTGGTTGATAAAGTTAAAAAACTTCTCTAACTCTGGACTCTCTTTTGCCACTGCCTCTGAGAGCTTTATACACTCCTCTTTTGCTGCAAGTTCTTCATTGATACCATCTTTAAGGAATTGCACTACATCTTCTACTTGATATAAATCTTTCATGACTATACGTGGTACACCTAGCAGACCCATCTGTGCTTGCATATCACCAAAACTTTTAAGATGAAAGAAACTCTCTTCAATCAGTATTTGGAAAATTCTATTCATATAACTATCACTACTATGCATTTTAAGATAATTATATATCATAATCAGTTCATACTCTTTATAACTCTCTTCAAAAAGAAAAAGTGTCAAGGCATCTGTGGCTTCTTGAGAGAGAATTGTTCCTTGATATTTACGTTCCATGTTAAATGCTGTAATCTTTTCATCTTTCATATGCATTAAAACACTTGTAATATAATACAAATCACTTGAGATACGACTAGATAACGCTTTATTATCTATAGCCATTAGTTGCAGGTCTATCTCGTTAAGTCTATTGGTGATATCTTTAAGAATATCACTTAATTTCTCTACTTTTATAGGAATATGATCTCTATCATAATTATAAGATTCATCTAAGACAATATGTTCATTTTCAAGCCATGTAAAGTGTCTAAAAAGAATATCTGAAAAATTAGAAAGTACCTTTTTATTATCTGTATTACTCATAAAAGATGCCATCAATACCTCTAACCATACCTCATGGGTTTTTATCATTAACGTTTTCATACTATTTTACCTCTTGAGCATTTTCTTTAGGTACACAACTGTTGGAAACAAACTTTGTAATAACTGGATACTCTGCATCATCTACTCTTTTTTCATAAGTTTCTACAGCTGCCAAAAGTGCAAGTGCCACCATTTCAGAACATGCAGCATCTTCAGCGGGAAGTTTATCAAGAATATTCATCGTCGCTTCTACAAGGTTTCTTACCCCATTAAAGTTTAACTCTTTAGCTTCTTCTGTAATCATAGACCCTGCAACAACTGTAGTTGTACATCCTATAGCTTGGTAAGCGATATTTTCTATATATTCACCATCTTCATCTGTAGCAACACGTAGATAGATAGCTACCTTCTCTCCATTTTCAGGGTTTTTCCCTATTCCTTCTGCATTATTACCTGCTAAAGTACCATAATTTTTTGGGTTCATCATATGTTCAATTAGTTGTGCATCAACATTCATTACAACTCCTATTAGTTTCAAATCTAAAGTTATTATATCCTTTTGTTATTAATTATCAATAGCATCAACAATAGATTGATAAACCTCTTCTAAATGTATAGGTTTAGTAAATACATCATTAGCACCAGCTTCTATTATTTTTTCTTCTATGTCACTATGAGCATCACCAGTAAGTCCATAAATAATAGCAGATTTGCCGTTCTTCTCTTTTTCAATCTCTCTCATTATAACTATAGCTTCATCGCCATTCATCATTGGCATATTTTGATCAATAAAAACAATATCAAACTCTTCATTTTTAAATAGTTCTAAACCTTCTTTAGCATTAACTGCTGTAGCAATATTTAGATTAAGTCTTTTCAAAATTTCACCCATTAATTTAAGATTTATAATACTGTCATCAATAATTAAAACCGTATGTCCACTTAAATATTCATAGTCTATAGAAGAGTCATCTACATTAGTTTCTATAGTTTCGGTATGCATAAGTATATAAATGGCATTAAATAGTGTATTTGGTAAAATAGGATTATGTAAAAGTTTAAACGAACCTTCAAAATAGCAATCATCTAAAGCAAAACTATTTTCAACAATAATTACATGTCCATTGTTACTTAAGAACTTTTCAATAACCTCTTGAGCGACTATTGCCTCTTCTCTCTCTAATATTAAGATATTTTCATCAGGAGAGAGTATCAATGCATTGCTAGAGTCTAAATGTTTGTAATTTATATCTAAATCTTTAAAGTATTGCTGTATCGTTTCTAATGGGTGATGTATGTCTGAAGGTGAGTAGATAACTACTGAAATATCATCAAAAAGATTGGCATTTATCTCTTCTGTTGAAGAAGATGGTGTGTCGCAAGGAAGCGTAAAAATAAATTCACTTCCTTCACCTTGTTCACTCTCTACGGTTAAAGTACCATTAAGTAAAATACTAAGCTGTTGGGAAATAGCTAAACCTAAGCCTGTACCACCATACTCTTTTGCCGTAGAATTTTTCTCTTGAACATAAGGTTTAAAAATACTTTTTTGCTTCTCTTTTGCTATACCTATACCTGTATCTATTACAGAAATTTTTAAAGTATCTTTCTCTTTATTATAGAGAGCTTCTAAAATAATTTTACCATCAATGGGTGTAAATTTTATGGCATTACTTAAAAGGTTATTTATAACTTGTTTAATTCTATGTAAGTCTGAATTAATTAACGATGGCATTAAAGGGTCTATATATATACCAAAATTGATACTTTTCTTTTTCATTGTATTATAAAAGAATTTAACAATATCTGAGAGTCCATTCATAGGAGAAAAAGTTGTTTTATTTAAATTCATTTTCCCATTAGCTACTTTACTCATATCTAAAGCATCATTAATTAGAGTTACTATAAGGCCACTACTTTTTAGTGTAGCATCTATGTATTCTCGTTTTTGCTCATTGGTTTCATTTAATAGCATAAGTTCCATAAAACCAATGACAGCATTCATAGGTGTACGTATCTCATGTATAGTAGAAGCAAAATAGTGTTCATCTCTCTCTATTTTAAGTTCTAATGTACGCTTAGACTCTTGACAGTGAGAGAGTGCATTATACTCATTTTCACCACTTTTATCTGTATTTAAATTATTAAAAAAAATTTCATGTTTTATAGCTTTAGTCAGATGAACCAAATTATCAATATCTTCTTTAATAAATTGTTGAAACCCTTTTTTCACACCTATCCAGAGCATGCCAATCACTTTTTTCTCTTCATTGTCACTTAATATAGGAATAATAAGTACTTTTGCTATCTCCTCACCAAGAGAGTCTATCGATGCGTTATAAAGAAGACTTCTATCAACATCATTAATAAAAAGTGGCTGATGTGATTCATAACATTGAGAAAGAATACCCTCTTGGTTAAGTTGGTATTCAATAGAGTCTTTCTCTCCCATATTTGTAGCTATAAGATTTTTATTATCTACTTCAAGAAAATGAAATACATCACAAGGTACAAATGCTTTGATTGATTCTTCTATTATCTTTAAAAAATCTTTATTTCTTTCTTTAGCATCAGCTAATAATGCTATACGTTTTTCTATAAAACTGTTAAATTCATTATCCGTCAAAACCACTCCATATAAACTAAGTTATTAACTACCAATAGTAACAAAAAACTGCTTATTTCTTCGTCAAAGTTTTAAATAAGATAAGTATAAAGTAATTTTAGTAAGACTTTGATATACTATATTTTAATCTATAACTAAATAATAGCATATGCTTTATTCTGTTGTATTTTAAAGATCTTAAATATAATTACTATTAGCTTGACAAAGAAAAATAATAATTATATACTTAGATTATCAAAATTATAAGGAAATAAAATGGTAGATAAAAGTTTATTTAATGACATTTCAAAAGTTAATGGTTACATGGGTGCAGTATTGAGTGATTATACTGGTGAGGTATTAGTATCTGATACAGGTAAAGTAAGTAAACTAGATGAAACATCTATGCGTTTTAATGAAGACTTTAGAAACATTCATGATGTTACAGAAGTTCTTGGTTTAGGTCACACACGTTCTATGAATGTTGGAGCAGAAAATGCAAATATTGTTATGGCGTGTAGTGGTGCAGACTCAAGAGTTCACCTTCATGCATTTGTAATTATGGAAAAAGATGGAAGTATTGCTCTAGGTAAAATGGCTCTTGAATCACTTCTTGAAAAAGCAATGGCAGAGTTAGCTAAATAGTTCATTTCTATCTTATAAAAAGTGTTTCATACATAAAATGAAACACTTTCTACTTAGGAAGAACCTTTCTTCTTTATTTTCTATTTTCTTCAATTGAAAATCATCCTTGTTTCAGTAAATAATCTTATAATACCCTAGCTAAATAATCTAACTACTATTGGAGTTAAACATGTTAAGATTTGCACCCTCACCTACTGGTGATATGCACATAGGTAACCTACGGGTTGCTATATTGAACTATCTTATATCTCAACAACGAGAAGAGAGCTTTCTTGTACGTATTGAAGATACTGACCAAACACGTAACATCGAAGGTAAAGATACTGAAATAATGCAAATTTTAGAAAAGTTTGCATTAATTCATGAAAATGTTTTTCATCAAAGTGAACATTTACATATGCATCAAACACTTGCCATCAAACTTCTTGAAGAGGGAAAAGCCTTTGTTTGTACTTGCAAAGAAGAGACTTTAAAACAAGAGAGAGAAACAGCAAAAAACAGTAAAACTGCCTACCGATACAGTGGTGCATGTTTAAATGTAGATAGTAAAAAACATGCTGAGCTAAAAAAGAGTGGTCTGCCATTTGTAGTTCGTCTTAAAAAACCTCAAGGTGACATCGTAAACCATGACCTTATAAAAGGAGATATTACAACTTCTGCTAATGAAGTAGATTCATTTGTTATTTTACGTACAGATGGTACACCTACTTATAATTTTGCCTGTGCTTGTGATGATATGCTATCAGGTGTTGATTTTATTATTAGAGGAGAGGATCATCTCTCAAATACACCCAAGCAGATACATATAAAAGAGCAACTTGGATTTGAAGTAGAGACAACTTATGCTCACCTACCTATGATACTCAACACTGATGGTAAAAAGTTAAGTAAAAGAGAGAATGCAAGTTCTATTAAATGGCTATTTGAAGAGGGATTTGTCCCTGATGCTATTATTAATTATCTTCTGCTTTTAGGTAATACAAAAGCACCTAATGAGATTTTTACACTTCCTGAAGCTATAGAGTGGTTTAAACTTGAAAATATTTCAAAATCATCTGCAATGTTTGATATAGCTAAGTTACGTTTTATCAATAGAGAACATTTAAAACTTATGGATAATAAACAACTCTCTACACTTTTTGGATTTGCAGATGAGAATATTGGTAAATTAGCTAAACTCTATTTAGAAGAGGCAAGCACAACAAAAGAGCTTCAGAGTAAAATAGATCTTATATTTACACCTAAAAACTTTGAATGTCAATGGGGTAAAGAGATGAGACTCTTAGAAGAAATTATTGCTAATGCACCTATGTTAAAAACATTTGAACAATTTAAAGTTTATCTTGTCAAAGAGAGTGGCTTAGATGAAAATATGTTGTTTAAACCACTTAGAGTCCTAATGACAGGATCAGAACATGGCCCAGAGTTGAGTGATATCTATTCACTTATAAATTCATACATTTTGGAGGTAGCATCATGAGTGCTCTTATTTACGCCCTAGTACAAACTATACACACCGTTTTAAACCTTTATATTTGGATAGTGATTATCACATCATTACTTACATTCGTTCGTCCTGATCCTAATAATCCTATTATACAAATACTTTACCGTTTAACAGAGCCTGCATTAGATTTTATTCGTCGTAAAATGCCTTTTGTTATTTTTTCAGGTATTGATCTTTCACCTTTAGTTATTATCTTGGGCTTACAACTTGTAGATAACTTTATCATGCGTGCCGTTTTTGCAGGATAAGAATAAAATGAGACTACACGCTATAATTTTTGTACTTTTCTCTTTATGGTTCTTAAATACTACTGCATTAAATGCAAAAATACTAAGCTATAATCAAGTACATAAAATGCCACAAAGTATTGAAAAAGATTATTATATTTGGCGTTTTATTTCACAAAAAAATACTTCAGTAAGAGATGCAAAAGCTATTATTCAAGAAGCCAATTACTTAAATAAAAAACTAAAAATTGCCTATAAAAAGAAAACTGGATTAAACGCTAAACTACGTTCAAAACCTGCGCCATATTGTATTACAAGTAAAATAAATTGGAAATTACGTTCTAAAGCCAATAAAGCTTTTAAAAAAGCTATTAAACTTGTACAAAAAGGTCAGCTACAAAAAGCAGCAAACCTTTTTTATACTGCTCATCAAAAATACTCTGAAAGATGGGAAAAAGATAAATCACTTTTTTGGCTCTATTTAGTTACTAAAGATAAAAGTTATCTAAAAAAACTGCTACAGAGTTATCATATCAATATGTATACGTTACTTGCAGCAGATATGGAAAACAAAAGCTATCCTAAAACGATTATTACCCCTTCTATTAGTAAAGCTCGTATCTTTGGGATAGATGCAAAAGATCCTATTGCATGGGCTAAAATGAAAGCAAAGATGAATGCACCTAATGCAGACTTAGATGCTTTAGCAGATGGGTGTGAATCACAGGCAACTGTAGGTATGCATACCTATCTTAAAGCAAGAGCTTGTAACTTTAGAAAATCATATTTTCCTATGCCATATAGACGAACAATGAAAAAGTTTTCAAAAGAGCGTCAAGCCCTTATTTATGCTATTGCTAGGCAAGAGAGTCGTTTTGTACCTGCTTCCGTTTCACGTTCATTTGCTTTAGGCATGATGCAATTTATGCCATTTCTCATAGAGCATATAGCCAAAGAGAAAGGTGAATATATGGATTTAGATATGATGTTTAGCCCTTATAAAGCCATAGAATATGCAGATTTTCACCTTGACTATCTTAACAAATATCTATATAGCCCTCTCTTTGTAGCCTATGCATACAATGGAGGGATAGGGTTTACAAGAAGGCTTATTAAAAAACCTCAATACTTTAGAAAAGGTGCATTTGAGCCCTACCTAAGCATGGAAAAAATACCTAATATTGAAGCAAGGGAATATGGTAAACGTGTCCTTACAAACTATGTTATTTACCTTAATAAACTAGGTAAACCTACACGTATTCTAACTTATATTAACCAACTAACCACTCCATATAAAACCGATACATTTAGAAAATAGTTTAAATATATACTACTTGATTAATAGACTTTATTACTCAATATATACTTTGCCACTTTGGCAAAGTGTAACGCTCCTTTACCATAGAAAGTACTCTCTATATCTAAAGTAAGTCTTTTATTTTTGATATGATTAAAAGTAACCAGATAATATCTGCTCCAAGATGAAGTAAATGAGATATTTTTCAACCTATTATCATCTGAATTTAACATAGTGATACTTGTAGGCTTCATTTTGTTTAACATGAAATAATACTCCTTACTATTCAATGTGAGAATCTCTTCACTATCACTCTCAATACCTATAATGAATTTTTCACTACCCTTTAAAGTATTGTCTGTATTATCGGTAATATATGTTGCTAGTACAAGCAATTGCGTTATATTTTCACTACTATAAAGTTGTAGCTTTTCAGTTTTTTGAAGTTCTTTATGATAGGATAATTTTTTTTCGTACTGAGTCAGAAAAGCTTTTTCTTCTTTTGAACTGCATCCAGATAAAAGGAATACTATACTAATTAGCCATATTATATTATGCATTTATACTCCTTCTATAATTGTAATGATTTTAACATACATTCAATAAACATTTAAGTATAATTCCCTCTAACTTAATTAAAGGTTTACGTGTGAATAAAAGAGTAGCAGTAGCATTTACAGGTCCATCAGGTAGTGGTAAAACCACTCTAGTTGAGAAAGTAGCAAAAGTTCTTATTGAAGGTCATAAAGTTGCCATTATTAAAAATGACCCTAAAGATAAAGCTATTTTTGATGTTGAGGGTAAAGATAGTGATAGATTCTCTAAAACAGGTGCAGAGGTTGTAGTTACCTCACCTACACGCACCACTTATCTTTCTCATAGAGAGAAAAGTTTAGATGAGATAGTTACAATGATAAATGACTTTGACATTTTACTTGTTGAGGGGCTTAAAACTTTACCTCTTCCTCGTATTGCTATTTTTAGAAATAGCATAGATGAGAGTTATTTTGAATGTAGTGAAGCTATAGCTATTGATCATACTATAGACCATACTACATATACGATACCAGAGCATATAGATATATTAGATTTAAATAATACTATTCAAATTATTGAATGGATTCAAAAACATTCCAAGGAGATATAAATGCAAAACATATTTGACACCATCAAAAAAGTAGCTATCAAAATAGACCATGCTATTAAAACTGAAGACTTAGGCTACAGTAACAGTGAAAACTCTTCAGGAGAAGATCAACTCAAATTAGATGTACAGTGTGACTATCTTATAGAAGAAGCATTTAAAGATATATCTGAGGTTAAAGCACTTGTAAGTGAAGAGAAAGAGGGGGTAATGGAGTTACATGATAACGGCAATTATACTATCTGTTATGACCCACTTGATGGTTCAAGCCTTGTAGATGTTAACCTCTCGGTTGGAACCATTTTTGGTATTTATGAAGGTGAGTTAAAAGGCGAAAATCTTGTAGCCTCTGCTTATGTTGTTTATGGACCACGTATTGAGTTGATTATTGCTACTAAAGGAGAGAAACCTCTACTCTACAGAGTAAATGAGGGAGTTTTTAACTTTATATCTGAAGTGACACTAAACGAAAAAGGTAAGCTCAATGCACCAGGTGGTACACAACAAAACTGGGCTACTTACCATAAAGCATTTATAGACTCACTCTTTGCAGAGGGTTATCGTCTTCGTTACTCTGGAGGAATGGTTCCAGACTTACATCAGATACTTCTTAAAGGTGGTGGATTATTCTCTTACCCAGGAACTACAGATAAACCAGAGGGTAAACTAAGACAACTTTTTGAAGTCATACCTTTTGCTTTTATATATGAACAAGCAGGGGGACAAGCCATAGATAATAATGGTGTAAGACTCATGGAGCTTGTACCTAGACATCCGCATGACACAAGCCCTTGTTTCTTTGGTTCTAACAGTGAGATAGATGCACTTAAAAAGGCGTATGGAGTTTCTCAATAATGGCAGAAGAGGTTCTTGATGAGTGGAAAATAGCATTAAGAGAAAAAAAAGAAGAGTTAGAAAATTGCCAAAAGCACCATCACCTAAAAAGTTGTATGAAGTGTGAAGAACTACTAACCTGTACCCTACGTGACAGCTATATTAAAGCTGTATATGACAGTATGAGTAAAGGTGTTGGTGGTGGCTTTGAATTTTAGCCCTCTGCCAACACAATTTTCTCTAAGGAATGTTAGATGAAACTCCTAGTATCAGCACTTGAACCATCCTCAAATCTTCACTTAAAAGAGGTACTTAAACATACTCAAGATATAGAGCTTATAGGTATCTTTGATAAAACTATAAAAAATAGTACACCTCTTTATGACATTTCTCAAATGGCTATAATGGGTGTAGTAGATGCTATCAAAAAACTTCGTTGGTTTTATAAGGTAGCAGATGAGATGGTTGAACTTGCTAAAGAAGCAGATAAAATACTTCTTATGGACTCATCAGGATTTAACCTTCCCTTAGCAAAAAAACTTAAAACAGCATATCCTGAAAAAGAGATTATCTATTATATATTACCTCAAATATGGGCAAGCCGTCCAAAACGAGCTAAAAAGCTAGAACGCTATTGTGACAAACTCTTAGGGGTACTCCCTTTTGAAGTTGAGTATTACCAAAGTAAAGCCCAATATATTGGTCATCCCCTTTTAGATGAAATCAACATAACAGAGCATACAAAAACCGATACTATAGCATTTATGCCAGGAAGTAGAAAAAGTGAAATAAAGAGACTTCTACCCATTTTTAAAGAAGTACGTCAAAAACTCTCCAAGAAAAAAGCAATACTTATCATACCAAGTAGTTTTTCCCAAGAGAAGATAAATAGTCTCTATGGTGATATTAGTATGTTTGAGATAAGTAAAGATACCCACACCTCTTTAGCTACTGCAGAGTTTGCATTTATCTGTTCAGGTACGGCTACACTTGAAGCTGCACTTATAGGTACACCATTTACATTAAGCTATATCGCTAAAAAGATAGACTTCTTTATAGGTACAAAACTACTAGGCATTAAGCAAGTTGGTCTTGCAAATATCATACTTACAAATTATAATAATAGCACTTTACATAATGAAATACTACAAGAAGATGTTACAGTTGATAACCTTTTAAAAGAATATGAGAAAACCAATAGAGATATATTCTCTAAAAAAGCTGAAGAGTTAAGAGCCTATTTGGCTCATGGTAGCAGTGAAAATGTTGCAAAAATACTCATGCAACCATAAGGATTTTAGATGCTCGTTCATATATGCTGTTCTGTTGACAGCCACTACTTTTTACAAAAACTCCAAGAAGAGTACCCAAATGAAACACTTATTGGTTTTTTTTATGACCCAAATATTCACCCCTACTCTGAGTACTATTTACGCTTATTAGATGTAAAACGTAGTTGTAAAATATTAAATATAGCACTTATAGAGGGTGACTATGATGTAGAAAACTGGTTAAATGCAGTACATGGTTTGGAAAATGAACCTGAAAAAGGTTCACGATGTTCTGTCTGTTTTGATAGACGTTTTGAAATCTCTGCACTAAAATGTAATGAATTAGGTGAAAATACCTTTACATCAACCTTACTTACAAGCCCTAAAAAATCACTACAACAACTTCAAAATATAGGAGATGTATGGGCTAAAAAATATGAGCTTACTTTTATCGCACCAGATTACCGCAAAGCTTCAGGTACTCAAGAGCAAAATATTTTAGCAAAGAAAGATGCACTATATCGTCAAAACTATTGTGGCTGTATGTTTGGACTAAATATTCAAAGAGAAGAGCAAAATAAACTCAATGATGAACTTTTTGTAACACTATCTCAGCAAATACAACCAGAGTCTATAGAAGAACGCATAGAATTGTATGAGTTAAGATGTCGATTAGAAGAAGAGAATATAGCACATAAAATCATTAAACAGCGTTTTTTAAATTGGCGTTTACTCTCGGGCTTAGTACGTGTAAGAAAAGAGGTTATACCTGCACATTTTCTACCCTATTCTACACTTAAAAGTGAATACAGCAGAGGAAAGATAGAGTATAGTGTCCATAATATACACCATATGAATCGTGATGAAGTAAAATTTATTACATTATCATACTACAATAGCATAGCTCATACCACATACAAAAGTATTACAGAACTTATCTACAACCCTCCTCTTTTTAATCAAGAGGTATCTCTACGTCACATAATGGGTATGGATTTATACAATCTCTCTACTGTCATAGTAGTTGATGAAATTCCTACAAATAAAATAGAGATACTTTGTCAAAGTAAAACTTATAGTGATGTAAAAGAGTTATTAATCAAGCTCTAAACATTTTTTTACCAATAATAGGGTAATATAAGTAAATTTTTAAACAAAGGTTTTTTAGTGCTTTATAACGTAGTTGAAATTCAAAAAATATTACCTCATAGATATCCATTTTTATTAGTAGATAGAATAACAGAACTAACATCAGGTGAGTCTATAGAGGCATTTAAAAATATCTCTATCTCTGAGCCTGTTTTTCAAGGGCATTTTCCAGATCATCCTATCTACCCAGGTGTTATGATACTTGAAGGTATGGCACAAGCAGGTGGTGTACTTGCATTTAAGAGTATGGATGAGATGTCTCAAGAGGAGATAGATAAAAAAGTTGTCTATTTTATGAGTATAGATAAAGCGAAGTTTCGTGTTCCAGTTACACCAGGTGATCAACTTATTTATAAGATTAATGTGATGAAGCAAAAAGGTTCAGTATGGCAACTTGAAGCCAAAGCATATGTTGATGGTAAAGTGGTTGCACAAGCTGAACTTAAAGCTATGATAGTAGATAAATAGGTTTTAGTATGTCATTAATTCACTCCACTGCAGTTATAGAAGATGGTGCTATACTAGGCGATAACGTCTCAGTAGGTCCATTTGCACATATAGGTGCCAATGTAAAAATAGGTGATAACACGACTGTTGCATCTCACGCTGTAATAGTTGGTGATACCACCATTGGTAAGAATAACCGTATTTTTTCGCACTCTGCTATTGGGACTATCCCACAGGATTTAAAATTTAATGGTGAAGATGTTCAATTAATTATTGGTGATGGTAATACTATTAGAGAATTTACACTTATTAACCCAGGTACGATTACAGGTGGTACAGTCACACGTATTGGTAACCATAACTTACTTATGGGTTATGTTCATGTAGGACATGATATTATCATTGGAGATCACTGTATTCTTGCAAATGCCACAAACCTAGGTGGTCATGTAGAGATAGGAGACCGTGTTGTTATTGGTGCAATGAGTGCTATTCACCAATTTGTTCATATAGGCGATTATGCCATGATAGGTGGAGCTAGTGCTTTAACGCAAGATATTCCACCTTTTTGTTTAGCTGAAGGTAACCGTGCGAATCTTCGTGGATTAAACCTTACAGGGCTTAGAAGAAATATGGATCGTGAAGAAATTAACATACTAAAAAGTGCTTATAGAGAGCTATTTGAGCAAGAAAAACCTCTTCAAGAGATAGTAAAATCTCTCTTAGCAACTACAAAATCAAATAAAGTAAAATCGCTTTGTAAATTTATAACAACCTCTAAAAGAGGCATACCTTTTACAAGAAATAAAATAAAATAAAATAAAATAAAATAAAATAATATTAAATACGAGGATAAAGAATGTCAAATAAAGCATGTAGCTTTTGTGAAGTAACAGAGACCGAAGAGAACCCTCTCATTGCTGGTGAAAATGCATATATCTGTTCAAACTGTGTAGTGTCTGCTTATAAAATTCTTTTTGGGGAAGAAGAGCAAGAAGAGAATCAGGTAGATTGGGAAGCACAAACACTCTATACCCCTAAAGAGATAAATGGACTACTTAATGAATATATTATTGGTCAAGAAAAAGCAAAAAAAACACTTTCTGTAGCTGTTTATAATCACTATAAACGTATCTTTAAAGACAATATAGAAAATGATGATACACAAATCTCAAAATCTAATGTACTACTTATTGGTCCGACAGGTTCAGGTAAAACTCTTTTAGCTCAAACTATAGCTAGATTTTTAAATGTACCTATTGCTATAGCAGATGCAACTAACCTTACAGAAGCTGGTTATGTAGGAGAAGATGTAGAAAATATTCTTACAAAACTTCTTATGGCAGCTGATGGTGACCCAAAACGTGCAGAACAAGGTATCGTTTTTATAGATGAAGTAGATAAAATTGCTAGAATGGGTGAAAATCGCTCTATTACACGTGATGTATCAGGGGAAGGTGTACAACAAGCACTTCTTAAACTTATAGAGGGTTCAGTAGTTAATATCCCACCAAAAGGTGGGCGTAAACATCCAAATCAAGATTTTATTCAGATAGACACTTCAAATATTCTATTTATCTGTGGTGGTGCTTTTGATGGTTTAAATGACATTATCAAAAGAAGATTAGGTAGTAACTCTATGGGCTTTGGGCAAGAAAAACGCTCTAAAAAAGAGGAAGAGAATCTCCTTCATCTTGTAGAGTCTGATGATCTTGTAGCTTTTGGACTTATTCCAGAACTTATAGGTCGTCTTCATGTACTTGCTACACTTGGTGAGATAAGTAAAGAAGATATGGTGCGTATTTTAGTTGAACCTAAAAATTCATTAGTAAGACAGTATCAAAAACTTTTTGAAATTGATAATGTAAATCTTAGCTTTGAAGAAGATGCACTCACACTTATTGCACAAAAAGCACTAGATAGAAAAACAGGTGCTAGAGGATTACGCTCTATTCTTGAAGAGATTCTTCTTGATATTATGTATGAATTACCAGAACTTGAGGGTTATGAAGTTATTATTACAGAAGATGTAGTAGAAACTGGAGAAAAGCCTCTTTATATTAAAAATAAAAAAACTGCTTAAAAGGAAAAATAATGTTTAAAAAATTACTAGGTATGTTCTCTAATGATTTAGCCATAGATTTAGGAACAGCCAATACACTTGTTCTTGTTAAGGGACAAGGTATCAGTATTAATGAACCCTCTGTTGTAGCCATTCAATATGATAAACATGGACAGCAACATATTTTAGCAGTAGGTCAAGAAGCAAAAGACATGGTAGGTAAAACACCAGGTAATATTAAAGCTATTCGTCCTATGAAAGATGGTGTTATTGCAGACTTTGAAGTAACTGAGATGATGATTCGTTACTTTATTGAAAAAGCACATAAAAGAAAAGGTTTCTTCTCTCCTCGTATTATTATCTGTGTTCCTTATGGATTAACACAAGTCGAACGTCGTGCAGTAAAAGATTCTGCTGAAAATGCAGGAGCTAGATATGTTTATCTTATTGAAGAGCCTATGGCTGCGGCTATTGGTGCAGGTATTCCTGTTAAAGAGCCAAATGGTAACCTTGTAGTTGACATTGGTGGGGGAACAACTGAAATTGGTGTTATCTCACTAGGTGGGCTTGTTATTTCAAAGTCAATCCGTGTAGCAGGTGACAACCTAGATCAAGCTATTGTAGATTACATTAAGAAAAACTTTAACTTACTTATTGGTGAACGCATAGCAGAAGAGCTTAAAATAGATATAGGTACGGCTATACCATTAGATGAAGAACTTCAAACTACAGTACGTGGTAGAGATCAGATTGAGGGAAGTTTAACTTCTGTTGAGATTACTTCTGAACATATTAGATCTGCAATGAAAGACTCACTTGAAGAGATAGCTGATGCATTAAAAGATGTTTTAGAGCAGACACCTCCAGAATTAGCAGGAGATATTGTTGAAAATGGTATTATACTTACTGGTGGCGGTGCATTAATAAGAGGATTAGATAAATATCTATCAGACATTGTAAAACTACCAGTTTATATTGCAGAAGAGCCTCTTTTAGCTGTTGCTAAAGGTACAGGTATCGCATTAGAAGAATTAGATCTTCTACAACAAATGGCATATGAAGACTAAAATCATTGTTGTAATAATACTATTACTTGTATTAATAGTATTATTAACAAAGAACGACAAACATATTAGTAATATGTTTTTGGGTTTGATTAACCCTATGAAACAAAACTATCAAAATATTACTCAAGATTTAGAGGATAAAAGTCATAGTTATATCTTTCAAAAAGAGTCTATAGAAAAACTTAGTTTAGAAAATCGTCTCTTACGAAAAAGACTTCTTGAACAGACACATTATATTAAACAAGTTAAAAATATCTATAATATTTTACCTAAACTTAGTAAACTACCTGTACATAATATCTCTATTGCTGAGACTATATCATACGTAAAACTTAATAGTTTTTCACAAATTATTTTAACAAAACCTAAAAAAATTACAGAAAATAAACTTTATGGTCTTATTCAAGGTACTGTTGTCGCAGGTATTGCTTTAGTAGAAAACAATCAACTATATGGTTATTTAACATCTAATGAGAAATGTAAATTTTCAGTATTTTTAGGTGAGAATAAAGCTCCTGGAATTGCTTCTGGTTTAGAAAAAAACAGAATGATTATTAAATTTATCCCTAAATGGCATAATATAAAAAAAGGGGATAAAGTTATTACCTCTGGACTTGATGATATTTTCTTCGCTGATTTACCCGTAGGTATAGTTACAGATATTGAAGTGCGAAGTTCATATAAAGTAGCTCATATTAAAACATATAGTGATATTTTACATCCTAAAACATTTTTTCTTATTAATGAAGCAAAAGCTACACTTGTTGAGGGCTACGATAGTAATAATACAAAATTCAATTTTGGTTATAGTATTAAAAGAAAAAATACTCTTGAGCATAATGAGAGTAATATAAGTACATTAGAGCATAACCAAACGTTACCTATTATTTCAAGTATTCCTAGTCGTATCGACCAAACACAAGAAGATATTGTTATCCCTGAAACACCTATAGAAAAAGTTATAATACCTAAAAAGAGGAAAAAATCTAAAAAAAGAAAAACTAGAAGAAAATCTAATAAACCTAAAAAAGTTAAAAAAAGAACCTATAAATCTACAGATTTAGATCTTTTTTAGGGGATTTTTTAATCTCTTTTCTGTATAATAGCAAACTAAAATTTAAAGGTATTTCTCCATGCCAAAACGCACAGACATCAAAACTATTTTACTTATCGGTTCAGGCCCAATTGTTATTGGTCAAGCCTGTGAATTCGACTACTCTGGTACACAAGCTGCTAAAACACTTAAAGAGTTAGGTTACAGAGTTGTACTTATTAACTCTAACCCAGCAACAATCATGACAGACCCTGAGTTTGCAGATCGTACCTATATTGAGCCTATTACAATAGAGGTTATAGACAAAATTATAAAACAAGAGAATGTTGATGCTATCTTACCTACTATGGGTGGACAGACTGCACTCAATGTTGCTATGGATATGAATGAAGCAGGAATGCTTGAAGGTATAGAATTTTTAGGTGCTACACCTGATGCTATTAAAAAAGGTGAAGATAGACACCTATTTAATGAAGCAATGATTAAAATTGGTATGGATTTACCAAAAAGTGCTAACGCTTATAACCTAGAAGAGGCACTAACTCTTGCTAAAGAGATTGGCTTCCCTGTAATATCAAGAGCTTCATTTACAATGGCAGGTGGTGGTTCAGGTGTTGCATATAACATAGATGAGTTTAAGAAATTAGCTCAAGAAGGTTTAGATGCATCACCTATCAATGAGATTGAGATTATGGAATCACTACTTGGTTGGAAAGAGTATGAGATGGAAGTTATCCGTGACAAAGCAGATAACTGTATTATCGTATGTTCTATTGAAAACTTTGACCCAATGGGTGTACATACGGGAGATTCTATAACTATTGCTCCTGCACTTACACTTACAGATAAAGAGTACCAAAATATGAGAGATGCCTCTTTTAAGATTTTACGTGAAGTTGGTGTAGATACTGGTGGATCAAATGTACAGTTCTCTATCAACCCAGATACGGGTCGTATGATTGTCATTGAGATGAATCCAAGAGTAAGTCGTTCATCAGCTCTAGCTTCTAAAGCTACTGGTTATCCTATCGCTAAAGTAGCAACACTTTTAGCTGTAGGGTACACTTTAGATGAAATCACCAATGACATTACAGGTACTCCTGCCTCTTTTGAACCAGTAATTGACTACATCGTTACTAAACTTCCTAGATTTACTTTTGAGAAGTTTCCGATGGCAAACTCTACTTTAACCACAGCAATGAAGTCTGTAGGTGAAGTGATGGCTATGGGAAGAACATTTAAGGAGTCTTTTCAAAAAGCCCTTTGTTCACTAGAGACAGACTTAATAGGATTTAACCCTATTGCCCGTGATGAGGAAGAGCTTATTCGTGAAATTCGTCGTTCCCATGCAGATCGTATGCTTTATGTATTTGAAGGTCTTAGACGTGGTATGAGTGTTGATACCATTTTTGATATTTGTAAAATAGACAGATGGTTCTTGTATCAACTAGAAGAACTTGCTCTAAGAGAAAAAGAGATGGACATTGCTCTACTTTCAGATGCAACTAGACTTCGTGAAGTAAAATCTGAAGGTTTTTCAGATGAAATGATAGCTCAAATAATCAATAAAAAAGAGGGACTATCTCTTACAGAAAATGACATTTATAATGCTAGAGATAAAATGTCTGTACATCTTGAGTACAATGAAGTAGATACTTGTGCAGCAGAGTTTAAAGCCTTAACACCTTACCTCTATTCAACAACAAATATTACTAAAATACCTCAAGAGAAAAAACCACTATCAACAGATAAAAAAGTACTAGTTATAGGTGGTGGTCCTAACCGTATTGGTCAAGGTATAGAGTTTGACTACTGTTGTGTTCACGCTGCCTTTGCCCTTGAAGATATGGGTGTAAAATCTATTATGTATAACTGTAACCCAGAGACAGTATCAACAGATTATGATACTTCTGATATTCTATACTTTGAGCCTATCGATTTTGAACATGTAAGAAATGTAATTGATATTGAAAAACCAGATGGGGTTATTGTTCATTTTGGTGGACAAACACCACTCAAACTTGCTAAAAGGCTTACTGCTATAGGTGCAAATATATCAGGTACTACTGCAAAGGTTATTGACCTTGCAGAAGATAGAGAACTTTTCTCTGCTTTCATTAACGACCTTGGACTAAAACAACCTGAAAATGGTACAGTTTTTGCTAAAGATGAGGCCATTGCTGTTGCTAGTCGTATTGGGTACCCTGTGCTTGTACGTCCCTCTTTTGTACTTGGTGGACGTGGAATGAAAACTGTTTATTCAGATAAAGAACTAAGACAATACATGGATGAAGCTGTAGCAGTGTCACATGATGCTCCAGTGCTTATTGATAAGTTCCTTGATAATGCTATAGAGCTTGATGTTGATGCTATCTGTGATGGTACAGATGTATATATTGGTTCAGTAATGCAACACATTGAAGAAGCAGGTATTCACTCTGGTGACTCTGCATGTTCTCTTCCTCCAGTAAGTATCTCAAGTGAGCTACAAGAAGAGGTAAAAGAGCAGACAGCTGCTATTGCCCTTGGTCTTGGCGTTGTTGGTCTTATGAATATCCAATATGCTATACATAAAGGTGAAATTTACCTTATTGAAGTAAATCCAAGAGCTTCAAGAACTGTTCCATTTGTAAGTAAAGCAACGGGTGTACCATTGGCTAAAGTAGCTACTAGAGTCATGATACAAGGTGACTTGAAAGAGGCTCTTAAATTTTATGATACATTTAATGTTGTTAATTTTGATAAAAAAATCATGGAACCAAATCTTAAAAACCATGTAGCTGTTAAAGAAGCTGTATTTCCTTTCAACAAATTACCAGGATCCGACCTTATTTTAGGACCTGAAATGAAGTCAACAGGTGAAGTTATGGGAATCTCAGATACCTTTGGTATGAGTTTTGCTAAGAGTCAATTTGCTAGTAAAAATAATATTCCTCTTAAGGGTAAACTCTTTATCTCACTTACAGGAGATGACAAACTTCATGCAGGTGAAGTAGGAAAAATGTTTACAGACCTAGATTTTGAAATCGTTGCAACTTCAGGAACACACACTGCTCTTGAAGCAGCAGGTGTAGCTTCTACAAAAGTACTCAAAATCTCTGAAGGTCGTCCAAATATTGATGATATGATTAAGAATGAAGAGATAGATATCGCTATTAATACTTCAGATAATGCAGGAAGTAAAACAGATGCAAGAACGATTAGACAGTCTGTTCTTTCTAACAATGTTGCTTACTTTACTACTATTGCAGCAGCAAAAGCTACTGCACTTGCAATTAAAGAACTTAAAGCAAGAGATGGTGACTTAGAGCCAAAAGCATTACAAGATTACTTAGCGTAGTCAACAAATAACTAAGGGTCAATTTATTGACCCTATAAGAGAGAGTATGTTTAAAAATCTTGTTTTTCTTACAAAAACTGATACAACTATTGGGTTTATCTCAAAAAGTTCTAAAAAACTTACAGAGATTAAACAGCGTCCTCCATCTAAACACTACATTAAAGCACTCCCCTCTCTTAAATCGCTACAATCTTTTATACGTATACCATTAGCACATAGAAATCGTTTAAGAAGATCAAATAAAACTACTTTTATTTTACCAAATGGTAACTCATACCGAATTATAAGAGATAACCATCACCTACTTCTTTTAAATAGGCTTGGGTGGGCATACACAACATCAGCTAATTTAAGTAATGAAAAATATGATGACGATTTTGCTAAAAAATATAGTGATGTACTTATTACACCTTTAGATTCAGAAAATAGTGCATCAACTATTTATAAATTAAATAACAAAAATATTAAAAGGATAAGATAGTGTCTATTATTTATGAAAATAAAAATATTAAAATTGAAATTGAAGAGAGTGAAATTCCTTGGCTTAAGATTTTTACACAAATAAGCTACAAGGAGATGAGTGAAGTTCCTAAAGAAGTTAGGTTTGAGATTTATGAACTTTTAGATAGTATTGAAAAAGAGATGATAGGTTATTATAATCCTAAAAAAATAAACATTGCTTCATTTGGGAATTATGTACCTCATGTACATTGGCATATTATGGCACGTTTTGAAGAGGACTCATACTATCCAGAGCCTATGTGGGGTAAAAAACAGAGAGAGAGTCATCTAAATTTACCAGATTTCAGTACTTTTATAGAGAAGATAAAAATACTAATCTTATAATAGATAATTTAAGTATCCATAGATATTAACTCTTCTCTAAACTCTAAAGCTATCTCCCCTTTACTTCTTCTTGCTATAGTATCTCGATATATCCATGATGCTTTTATCTCTTCAGACTCTTTCGTAGTTAATCTAGGAGTATCATAAAAGCCAGCATTTTCTCTTTGCCTTTGTGCTTCATAGAGTATGAGTGCTGAGGCAACAGAGACATTAAGACTCTGCACCATGCCTTTCATCGGTATCACTATCACATCATCTGCTAATGCTATAACTTCTTTTGAGACACCCTCTTTTTCATTACCCATAACAAGTAGTGTATGTTTAGTATAGTCTATCTCTCTAAAAGAGATAGCACGCTCCTCTAGGTGGGTTACTACAACTTGAAACCCTTGTGATTTTTTTTCATTTAGAAATGCGACTTTATCAGCATCATGTATCCTATACCTACGTGTCCACCTATGTGCCCCTTGAGTGATAGTCTTATGGATACGCAGTGTCTCATTCTCTTTTGTACTGTAATGTATGTCAAGTACACCTACTCCGTCACATGAACGAATAATAGCTGAAAGATTTTGGGAACTATGAACATTGTCAAGCATAATTTGAAGTGTTGGTTGTTTTCGTGATAGAGTCTCATCTATACGTTTTAGGCGTTTATCATTTATCATGATGCAAGTATAGCATAGTGTAGAAAAATATTCTCTACACTATGCTATTGTAGTTTATTAGATACCATTTACTCTTAATAGTTGTGTTTTACCTACCATAAGGTCGATAGTCATAAATGCTCTTTTAAAAACTGATTCTTGTCTATATTCAAGATTGTGTTTTTTACAAATCTCTTTTACTATAGGTTGCATCTTTTGATAATAGCTATGTGGCATATTTGGGAAAAGATGATGCTCAATCTGATAATTTAAAAAACCATGTACAAAGTCTTTAAAATCTGAACCAGTATTGTAATTTACTGAACCCATAATCTGTCTTAAGTAAAACTCACCCGTACTCTTATGTGGTTCAGAGAACATATAAATATCTTCTGCTGAGTGGTTAGGAACGATAACCAAAAATGAGTGTAAGTTAGCAAAAAATTCTGCCATTAAAATAATAATAAAAGCATTAAATACCGCTTCCATACCTAAAGGTAAGAAAAGTAATGGGAATATCAAAAATTTAATTATTGCATAAGGAAGATAATAGTCCATCCAAAGATCTAATCCATTTTTTGTTCTAGGATCAAAATCGTAATCAGTAATATCCTTTTTATCTTGTTCTTTACGCTTTTTATTTTCAAGTATTCTTAATGTATTTGGTGCATAATAAGTATATTTCCATGTCCCTGCAAAAAGATAGATAAAGATATAACGAATCCACATAGGTGTTTTAGACTTTATAAGCCATTGCATATTTCTCTCAACATTATCTGGATCATCAGATTCACCCAAATGATAATGGTGCATAATATTATGCTCATATTCCCAAGCTTGTGGCTTAATCCAATCTAAAAAATCAACAAATCTTCTTGAACCCTTAGCAAAATATTTTTTTGTATATCTCTCTGGTATATTTGGAACTTTATCATATGCACCATGAAGTATAGGGTGTGTAACATCTGCCCATCTAGCAACGTTTCCTGTACTAATAAGAAGTGCTGCAACCACGGCTATAGACCAAAAGATATATGCATTTAAACCCCCCATAAGAAGTTCTGCAAGACTCAATAGTGCAATAACCCCATAGCCTGAAAAAGTGAACATTCTACCCCAACGTTCAAGTTTTAAAAGGTGCTGAAAATCCTCTTCTCCTACTGCTGCCATTGTCTCTTTGATATTGTTAATATCTTTCTCTAGCTGCTCTTTATCTATATCTTCGTAGCGTGCATATTTGTGTGCTTGTTCTTTAGCACTAACCTCTTCCTCAACGTTAGAACTCACTTCTGAGTCTATTTTTTCTTCTGCTTTTTCAGCCATACTTCCTACATCCTTTCTTATAATTCTCATAATTATATAGAAAGTAAATTAATCTGAGGTTTAGCAATAAATTTAGGTATAATTACGTAATCCAATATAAAGAATAATCATGTGTGATTTTAATACCTTAACCCATGAAGAAAAACTTCTTCATCATCAAAAACTTCTTAACTGTGCCAATGCATTTGGTGGAAAAAACTTTTTTTTACAACTTCTTGAAGCAATTCGTGAAAATAAACCACATCCACTTATAGCTGGAAATAGTGAATTCAATATAGAATTAGGAACGATTACATGGAACAAAGTAATTTTTAATGATAAACTACAACTTCTTATAAAAGCCCGTGTACATGAAGGTAAGCAAAATAATTTATTACCAGATAAAGAGGCAAAAAATTACAAAAAAATTTTAAATGTTATTCGCACACTTAAACCTATAGTTTTCAACGTTAAACCTGCAAATAAAGAAGATGGCATAGGCTTTTTCTTTCAACCCTTTGATATTATTGATGAAAATACTACGAAGTTAAATCCTCTCTTTGATGCACTCTTTTTCTGTTCTGTAGATACAGTCAAAAAAGTACTAAACTACGAAGCAAAAGCATAAACATGGCAGGTACAAAAAGAGCGAACATTAAATACGGTTTAGATGTAGGTGTTGTACTCAAAGAAGACCAACCTACAGGTAGATTAACTTATGGTAAAGTACAAAAAATACTTACAAACTCCTCTACCCATCTGCATGGTATAAAAGTGCGTCTTAATACAGGTGAGGTTGGACGAGTCAAAGAGATAGTATGACCCTTTTTATAGATGGTGATGCATTTCCCAACCTTTTAAAACCTATACTGCTACGAAGCATAGAACGTCTTAGTATTTCAACTAAAGTGATTGCCAATAAAAAAATCACTGTGGGCAACTCTAAACATATAGAATATATTATCGTTAGTCAAGGTGCAGATGAGGCTGACCATCTTATAGTAGAACTATGTAAAGAGGGTGACCTTGTTATTACAGCTGATATACCTCTTGCAGACCGTATTATCAACAAAAATGCACATGCTATAGACCACAGAGGGGAACTCTACAGTGTAGATAACATAAAGCAATACCTCGCCATGAGAAACCTTATGGAGAGCATTAGAGAGAGTGGAGAGATGACAGGTGGACCAAAAGCGTTTGGAGTAAAAGATGCTCATGCTTTTGCCAATCAATTTAATGCTTTTTTAGCTAAGTGCTATAAATAACTAGGGTCTAATTAAATTTAGCAAGTAAATTTTCACACTCACCAATATCAAAACTCTCTACAGCAGAAGTTAGAAGTATAGAGATATTTTTAAACTTCTTACTGTTGTGCTTATTTGCATAAACATCTAACTTATCTGCAAACTTTTGAATTAGCTCTATATCTCCTGCCTTTTTTACCTCAAACAGTAAATTTTTCAACTCTGGATAAGCCTCTAAAGAGATACTTTTTATCTCTACTATCTCTTGAGTATTTAAAGATTTATTGGCTGTTTCTATGGTACATGTTATATATTGGCACATCTCATTCACTAAAATATTATTGGCAATAGGTTTATGAAGAAAACTATCAAATATTATATTCTCTTTATGACTCTTCTCTGTAAATACAGAAGCTGTAATAGCAATAACAGGTATATCTTGAAAAGCTTTAATCTCTTGTGTTGCTTCATAACCATTTTTATTTGGCATTCTTATATCCATTAAAATCAAATCAATAGCATGTTTTTTTACCAAATCTACCGCTTCTTGACCATCTTTTGCTTCTAAAAGATGAAGTGATGTATCATCCAAGTACCCTTTAATTAAATTTCTATTTGAATCAATATCATCTACTATTAGGATTGTAGATTCATGAAAAATAACTTTTTTATCTTTTATTAGTAAATTTACTACATCTGATTTAGAAATTTCAATATCATTAAGTGTAACTGTAAAAGTTGTACCCTCACCTTTTTTACTTTTAAGTACAATAGTTCCATTCATTAAATGAATAAGTTTTTTTACAATAGTAAGTCCAAGACCTGTACCTCCGTATTTTTTCTTACTTTGGTTAGAGTGTTGCAAGAATGCTTTAAACATACTCTTCTGTTCCTCTTTTTCTATACCTATTCCACTATCTTCAACTTTTAAAATAAGATTAAGATAATTTTCTTTTACAAAAGATACTGTAATATAGATATTTATAAATCCTTTATCCGTAAATTTAAGTGAATTACTTACGAGATTAAAAAGAATTTGTCTTACACGTATCTCATCTAACATTAGAGTTGTTGGTACGTTTTCATCTATATTTATGGTAAATAATAAACCTTTAGATTTTATTTTATGCTGAAAAACATGATAGACTTCATCAGCTAATACTCTTATATTCGTTGGTGTGTATTCAATTTTGAGTCTTCCCGCTTCGACTTTAGAAATATCTAAAATATCATTAATAATTGTTAAGAGTATTTTTGAACTATCTTGTACAGATTTAATATAGTTTTTCTCTTTTACTGTTTCAATACTTTTTGATAACAAATCAGTAAATCCAATAATAGCATTCATAGGTGTACGTATCTCATGAGACATATTGGCTAAAAATTCTGATTTCATTCTATTGGCAGTATCTGCCTCCTCTTTAGCAAGTTGTAACTCTATAGTTCGCACTTCTACCATTGATTCAAGATTCTTATTTACTGACTCTAGTGCTTCCTTGATTCTATTTAACTCTTTATCTGTACTATCCATACTTTTTACTATTTGATGAAGTACAAACCACTCTAACAATACAAAAGCAGCATGAAGCAGTACGATATCCATACCACAACCGTAGTTAAATAAAACAATAGGTATATCTAAAACAGTAACATTTAGCTCTTGTAAATAATTAAACACTAAATGATGTAAAATAATAAACGTAGAAGCTAAAGAGATTATCTTATAATCTTTGTAGATAAGTAAAAAGGAGAGTACAGCAAAGATGTGAAAATGCATCTCTATTCTTCCTAAACTTTGTTGCATCATTATGATAGAAAAAGTAAGAAGTACTAAAGAGATAATGTATCTATAGACCTGTGTCCCTTTAAAAGATAGATATCCTAGATAAGTAATAACAGCTAATACTCCACCTCCTATAAAACCAAGGAAGTAAGCATCAAAAAAGTAAGCTGTAAGCGTTGAAACTATTATCCAGTGAAAAAAAACCAACTTTAACATAAATAAATCTGGATTAATAATGCTCTTACTCTGTAGTTTACTATTCATGAAGAATTCCTTTAATATCTAAAGTTATTTGTTTATAACTATACGGATATGCATAGTAAATATATCTTAATATTTTTTACTTATTTACTATACTGCCTACTAATCTCATAAAAACTTTCAATATTTTCACAAAGTAAATCAACCAGCTTAGGTTCAAAAGATTTACCTCTCTCAGCTTGTATATAGTCTAATACTTTATCTAAATCCCATGCATCTTTATAACTTCTTTTATGGATTAGGGCATCAAAAACATCTACTATAGAGGTAATACGACCAAAGACATGTATCTCTTCACCTTTTAATTTTCTTGGGTACCCTGTTCCATCCCATTTCTCATGATGTTCATAGGCTATTAAAGCTGCTGTTTTTAAAAGATTGTATTTAGATTTATTAAATATCTCCCAACCATATTTGGTATGATTTTTCATAAATTCAAACTCTTCATCTGTTAAACTACCCTCTTTTAAGAGTATAGAGTCGGGAATAATAATTTTACCTATATCATGCATAGGTGAAGCCATTTTAATAAGGAGGATATCTTCTTTAGTACACCCATACAGTTTAGCTAATAACTCTGAAAAGCGTGCAACGCGTGTTACATGTTCTCCTGTTTCTTTAGAACGATACTCACCTAGGTCACCCAATGTAAAAAGTATTTCACTTTGTGTACTAAGTATCTCCTCTTTAAATTTTACCTCTTGAGTCATATCATTTCTTAAACTTATATACTCTACAATTTCACCATTAAGATTTAAAATAGGCATAATGATAGCATCTACAAAGTAAGCACTTCCATCTTTTGCCCTATTTTCAATTGTACCTTTCCAAATAGATTTATTTTTAATTGTTTTCCACATATTAGTAAAAACATCTTTTTCAACATTTGGACTCTTAATGATATTATGATTTTTACCTATTAATTCTTCTCTAGGGTATTGAGAAACTTTACAAAAATTATCATTAACATAGGTAATTCTACCTTTTTTATCAGTTTTTGATACAATAGAACTTATATCAACAATTTTTTTATACTGTTCTAGTAATATTTTTGTCTCATCTACCTCTTTTTGTAATTTCTCTTTAGAGAGAAACAGTTCAACATGAGTTTTTACACGGTGTATAAGTTCCATCTCATCAAAAGGTTTAGTAATATAGTCTTCCCCTTTATGTACAAAACCTTTTCTTATACTACTTTTATTGGCATTTGCTGAGAGAAAGATAATAGGAATTTTTTTATATTTTTCATCACTCTTAATAATATCTGCTGTCTCATACCCATCTAACTCAGGCATATTGATATCCAATAAAATAAGCGTATAAGATCTTAATGCTAACTGTTCAATCCCCTTTTCACCACTAGTTGCAAAAAAGATATTATAGTTATCTGTAGATTTTAAAACATTAGCAGCTAATTGTATGTTCTTTGCATTATCATCAATAATTAAAATATTTGATTTGTGACTTTTATTCATAATAATACATTTTCCTTTATTAACTTAGATATGCTTTTTTGAGTGCATCTTTATCTATCTGCTTTTCATGTAAAGACTTAAGAGGCATCGTTTTTTTATAGACTATATGAGAGGGAAGCATATAGTTAGGTAAATATTTTTTCAGCTCAAAGAGTATCTCATTACGAGCAAGTTCATTTTTAGCATTGTAAACTAGTACTATCTCCTCTTCTATCTCTACATTTGGAACAGAAAAGACAACACACTCTGTTATATCTAAAATATTTTCACAAACTACAGACTCTATCTCTTGTGGACTTACACGGTAACCTTGTGTCTTTATCATATCATCTTTTCTTGAAACAAAATAGATATAGCCCTCTTCATCTGCATAAACATAGTCTCCACTAGCGATGACTATCTCGTCTGTAAGTTGCCCTTCAGGGTGGATTACTTTATCTAAGATATGGATACTTTTAAAACGCTTAGCACTCTCTTCAGGAGCATTCCAATACCCTTTGTAAATAGCCGTACCACGATGAATAAGCTCACCTATCTCTCTAGGTTTACACGCTTCTCCCTCTTCATTGATAATATAAAGTTCCACATCAGGTATCGCTTTACCTATGGAGTTTGGACGTATATGTATCTGTGATGGGTCAAGGTAGGCTGAACGAAATGCCTCTGTTAACCCATGCATAGAGTAGAACTTTGCATTGCTAAATGTATGGGTAATATTTTTTACCATTAAAGGGGTGATATTTCCTCCTGAAGAGGTTACTACTCTTAAGTTTTTAAAGTGTTCTGATTGGGGAATACGGTGCAAATCTTCATCAAACATCTGTGTAATATGAATAGGCATCAAAGGTAACACCGTAATACTGTCATTAATCAGATGTGTAAAAAAATCAGAGGGAAGTACAAACTTGTGTATAGCTAGTGTAGCCTTTTTATAAAGTGTCGTAAAGAGTTGGTTAAGTCCATAGTCAAGGTTGAATGATAATAGACCTGAAATTATATCATATTTTTTAATATCTAAATAGTTTGAAACCACTCTTGCACCATCTATAAATGCTCTATGGTTAATGAGTATCCCTTTAGGGTTACCTTCAGAGCCAAAGCTATAGGTTATAGCAGCATTGTCATGCCCTTTTATATTGCAGTTAATTTCAGCACTATAACATTTAATAATCTCTTCAAACGAAACATCACTCTCTACACTTGATTCATAGGAGATAATTTTACCAGAAAACTGTATCGCTTTAATATTTTCTATTTTTGTTTTATCGGTAATAATACACGCTATATTACAGTCATTAATAATATGTTTAACCTGCTCAGGCTTTAGTAGTCTTGTGATAGGAACAAATACATACTCAGTAGAGAGAACAGCCAAAATAGCAATAACTTGAGAGGCACTTTTATTAGAGTAGATTCCTATTCTACTCCCTTTTTTTAACCCTATAGTTGTTAAATAGTGGGCAATTTTATCAACTTTTTCAATAAGCGTAGCATAAGATATCTGCTCATTTTCGTAAATGATACCAATCTTTTCAGGCTCACTTTTTGCTGCCATCTCTAATAAGTTTCTAATACTATTTACTGACATTTATACTCCCTTACTATGATTTAAATTCCGTATGTCCATATCTCATAATTGCTATCAAGAAGTGTAGTTGGTGCATGATGAAACTGCAAAATCTTTTTGTAAAAAAAGAGTACTATATCTTCTACCTCTTCTTGAGTCAATACTTTTGTAATACCACCTGTAAGGACAATACTATTTAAAATGTCTAAATTTAGTTCTACATATTGACCATGATGTTTCGATACTTTATAGAGTACTAAAAAGATAGCTAACTGCATGAGTGTTTTTGTTGCCTTTGTACTCTCCTCTTCTAAAATATTTTCAGTAACATTTAAATATTCTAAAAGTTCAAATACAAACTCATTGTTTTTTGCTGTATGCACTAAACTTTCACGAGATTTATAGACACCAAGTTTCTTAAATACCAAACGGTCATAACCATTTTCTGTTAAGATATTATCATTTACAAGGTCACGACTGTAGTGTATATCTGTAGTAGCACCACCGATATCTACTACTATAAAAGGGTTGGCAACATCAAGTCTTTCATTTATTTTAGGCAAAGAACGATTCACAATATAAGGTGTTGAATAGATTTGGTTAGAGGTAATCTCATACAACTGTTTTATATCTTCTTTACCTACAATATCAGACTGATAAAGATCTGTTAAATAATGTTTTAGTGCCTCTTCTTGAATTTGAAGTTTATCAGAGATAATATTTTCAAGTACAACAATATTTTCTAAGTTTTGTATTAAAAAGTCTCTATTTTTAGCACTTCCAACATAGGTAATATTTTGATAATTTACTTTTTCTAAATAGTTTAGCAATTTTTCATCAAATACTTTTTCTACAGAGTCAATACCACCCACAACAATAACCACATCTATCACTTCTAAAGGTACAGGTTCACTCTCTAACTTAGAGTATAAAACCGTATCTATGATATTGATACCTGAATTAAAAGCTATATTAATCGCATACTTTAGACTAAATGAGTTAGTAAGTCCTACTATAAGCGTACTAAGCCCCCCATTTGCAGAGGAGCAGATATGTATATCTTCTTTACTGTATTGGTTAACAATAGTTGAACACTTTGAGTTTAAGTCATCAAGAATATTTTTATCAAAATTCCTAAAATACTGTTCAATATTACCTTTTTGTGAAACTTTAAAATAGGTACTACCTATATCTATATACAATTTACTCATAGCATAATCCCTATATCTTGAATAATTTTATCTACTACTTTTTGACCATCTGCTAGTTTGATTTTGGACTGTTCAAAGGCAAAACTTCTATCTGAAATAGGTAAATTACCCTTTTTCAAAATACGTATGTTACTCTGAGGATCACGTATTGTAATCACCTCATTTGTATTGATGATATGTGGGGAAAAAGGAATATCAATGTACCCTTTTTTAATAGAGTTAAATACTTTACGCCAAAGTGTGTCTGCTTTGTCGTTAAACACCGCTTCTAAGATTTCATCTACTTCATTAGTGAGGTTTTCCTCTTCTTCTTCATCCCCTACTTTTGGTAAACCTTTAAGCATACCTAAGGTATATTTTACATTGGCAACAGCTAAGGCATTTGCCTCTTTTGTTGGAATACCAAATGCTTCATTACGTGTTTTAGTAATAATCTTATCTGCTCCAACCATAGCTGCTATAACAGTAGAGGTATTAATAAGCGAATCAGAATACTCTTTATTACGAGGGAAAGCACCCATCCATTGATGATAAACAAGGTTGATTGTTGCGTCATCATGCCCAAATTTATCGGCATATTTACGTGCTAGTTTACGCAAAACATTTGCAGAGACAATATCTTGTAACATAGAACCTGTTTGTGAGAAGCTCACAGAGAAAGACTTTACCCCCTCTTCTAAAGAGAGTAACATCTCCAAGAGTTGTATCACAAGTACTATAGCAGGTGCTTGTAGTGTAGCAGATAGTGGTCCAAATGACTCTCGGTTTATAGGTTCATTAAGCTCTGAGTATTTGGCACATACCCTCTCTACATATTTCCAATACAAAAATGCTTTATCCATAGGAAAGTTTTTAGAGTATGGGAGAAGGTAAGTAATAGGACCCCCCTCTATCTCAAAGATACCTGAAGCTAAAGCAGTCTCTACAAGCAGTCTAGCATCTGGAGTACCATGACGTAGGCTCACAGGAGTGTTATAATGTGTAATCATCTTACGTGTAGTTCTGTAGCCATGGTTTACAAGAGGGTAACCATTAAGCATATCAACATCATTCTCTTCAGATAGTGCCAGCATTTTTTTAGCACTAGCGTAGTCATTAAGACGTGTATTGGAGTCTATTGTAAGAGGAAGTACATCGACTTTAGCATCTTTAAACTCTTTATAGAGTTGAAAAACTTTATCGTAAGTAGGAAAGCCACCACGTGGTTGAACCAGTATCTCTTTAGATGTTTTAAACTTATGTGAGATAAAAAGGTCTTTACTAGCCCCTCTTATAAAATTTTCCACTTCATCAAAGTCAAATCTATCTATATACTCATTTTTAACAATAATCTCACGTTCACGTTGTAATAAACTACTCATTATCTAGCCTCCAAAAATGCTTCAAGAGAGTCAAGACCTACATTTAAATCTACTTGATGAAAAACCAAATCAAAACCATAACTTTGAAACTTAGGTACTAGCTGTTCAGGATCCATCTCTCCTACACCAAGGTTTCCACCTATCATAAAAGTAACATTCTTAAAATCATATTGACTCTTAAGTATTTGAAGATCTCTACACCACCCTTCTGCTTCACCATTAAGAGAAGAGATAAGTAAGACATCTGCATCTGTCTCTATTACTGCGTCCATAAACTCTTCTAAATAGGTATTAACCCCAAGATTAAAAACTTCAAAACCACGCTCTTCAAGAGAGATATCTATAAGCCTATTTGCTACAACATGAATATCATTACCTACTACACCTGTTACTACTTTCATCTATCTGCTTTATGTTTGTTTTTAATATTCTACCTAATTATAGATTTTTTTTAGTATAATCTTTCTATAAATACAGACAACAAGGAATTTAAATGGGTTTTTTTACCGCAGATATTTCAGATGAGCATCATGAAAAGGTACAAGTTCTCTCACCAGAATATAAATCTTACGGAGGCATAGAGAAATGTCGTGGTCCTATCGCAACGATAAAACTCTTCCATGAAAACTCAGATTTGATTACTATGCTTAAAGAGCCTGGACAAGGACGCGTGGCTGTAGTAGAGGTAAACCAAGCTCATTACGCAGTAGTAGGTGAGAACCTTATGAAGTTTGCACACGAAAACAACTGGGCAGGCATACTCATAAACGGTTACGTACGTGACACACATATCACAAAGACTATCCCCGTGGGACTCTGGGCATTAGGAACTTGCCCACGAAAAAGCCATGACAAAAAGTCAGGAGAACGTGACACTACTTTTACCTTTGGTGGTGTATTTTTTAAAAACAACGAGATTCTACTAGCAGACCATGACGGTATCATCGTCATAGATGAAGAGAGCTTACAAGGGTAGTTAACATATAAAAATAGGAGGCAGTGTCATGATTTTAAAGCTAATAATCGCAGTCATGCTTACAGGACTTATTAGTGGTTTTTTCATTACTATGTATGAGTTACTTATTACTTTTGTAACACACTTTCTATTTATGGGTGACCCTTTTAAAACTGTAGCTACCTTACCAACATGGTATCTCTATTTTCTACCTACCGTAGCCATTTTTATAGTAAATTATCTTATCTCTAAAGATACAAATATTCGTGAATATGCAATAAGTGAAATTGCTGATTCTATTGTAGAAAATAAAATGATACTTAAATTAAAAACACTTTTTTTAAAGATTATTGCTTCTACACTCTCTTTATCTACAGGATTTATGGTAGGAACAGAAGGTCCTAGTGCTGGTATTGGTGCTATGATAGCATACCATCTACATAAGCTTTTTAAACTTCCCTCTATACTTATAAAGATGATAATTAGTGTAGGAGCAAGTTCTGGAATAGCAGCCATCTTTGTCTCACCTTTAACAGGTATTGCCTTTGCCATAGAACATATAGCTTACCAGTTTATAAAACAGTATGTGGGCTACCTCATTTTGGCTTCTGTTATTGCATTTGCATTAAGTGTACAGTTCTTAGAGCCAATAGTATTTCGTCACTCCTTAGGGCGTAGCTTTAACAGTGAATACATTCTTATAAACTTTATGTTTATCCCTTTTATCACTTTTTTTATCTACTTTTATCTCTTTTTTAAAAAAAGACTTTTACACTTTATAGACTTAGAGATATTTAAATCACTATTTAAATATCGTAATTATATTTTTGCACTTATAGGTGGAAGTGTAGTAGGGACTATATTACTCATAGAACCTCACGCTGCTTTTTCTGGTAAAGCCATTGTAATGAATCTTATCAATCAAGAGACACATATCTCATTATGGTTTATTTTTATGATTATTATTTTACGTATTATCGGTACCACCGTCTCCATTTATGCCAATGCAGTAGGTGGACTTTTTTTACCTCTTATGAGTATTGGGGCATTAGTAGGATACGGATTTGGAGAGCTGGTTTTCTACTTTCATATCCCCATAGAGCCTTTTTACTTCGCTGCTATTGGTGCATCTGTCTTTATGGGTGTCATTATGAAACTACCCCTAACTGCCATGGTACTAGCAGTAGAAACCACTTTTGACTATAACGTCATCGTAGCAACAGGAGTAAGTGTAGTATTGGTAGAGTATCTTTCAAGTCTCTATTTTAATATTAGAAAAAAATATGTCACAAAAGCCGATAAAATTGAAAAGGTTTCATAGCTGAGATTTTTATATCGCCAATTCTAACAATAAGCGGAATTTTTAGAAAGCTTGTGATTCTCATGTGATTTACATCTTAAAAAAGCTATAAAACAATGTCATTTAGGGGATTATTTGTAGTTTAGTGGCGGAGAGTGAGGGATTCGAACCCTCGGTACCCGTGAAGGTACACACCCTTAGCAGGGGCGCGGATTAAACCAACTCTCCCAACTCTCCATGTGTTTTGTGGATAGGATTATAATGCATGAAGCTTAAAATGAAGCTTAAAATAATTAATAAATTGCAAAAAATACAAAATTTAATACAAAAGCGTAAATTTACGATATGCTAAAAGCTTTTAGAGCAAAAAAACATCTGGAAAGCTACGTATCACTCTAAGACATTAGATAGAATCATAGACCATGAGTATGACCTTATAGTAACTGTTTGTGAACATGCTAAAGAGAGTTATCCTCTGTTTCCAAAAGCAGTTAAGACTATACATATTGGCTTTAAAGATCCTGATGGCAAAATATTTACATGGGAGAACTTTCTTTTTAAAGTAGATAAAAAACAAAAAATAGTGAAGTTTAGAAGTGATGCTAACTCAACAAGTAAGCAAACTCTCTAACCCAAGCACCCCATGCATCAGAACCCTCTACATCGATGTGGTTTTGTTGCATATCTTTCACAAGCATAATAGCAAACTCACTAGGTAGTTGCAAAGAGAACTTTAAAACATTATCTATCGCAAACTCATCTTGGTTTTCTAGCAAAGCATTTACAAGACCGATGGAGAGTGCCATCATTACCTTAGAGTCTTCCTCTTCTAGCACGGTGAGTGAGCCATCAAGTATAGTGCCTAAATCTGGTAAATCTTTCATAACATTTTTAAAGCTCAAATACCCTACCGCTGCTTCTCGTCCTACTGCACCACTAATAGTATCTAAGATTAAATCTTTTTCTATACCTGCTTTGATAATGCTATCTACATACTCCCATGACCTTGGTGTGGCAAAACTCTTCTCATTTGAGCTAGCATCAAAGGTAAAAAGCATAGACTTATCATAAGCTAAATATGCGATGATAGTACTATCTATTTTTACTGAGTATGCCCATGCTTTCCAGTCATTGAAGTTAACTTCCATCTCAAAATGCACAAAACGGTTTGCCAGTGGTGGTGGCATTTTATAGACTATTCCTCTATCATTTTCGCGGTTTCCCGCAGCAACGATACTCCACCCTTTAGGTAGGGTGTACTCACCTACTTTTCGGTCAAGTATGAGCTGATACGCAGATGCTTGAACCGCAGGTGGTGCAGTGTTGATTTCATCTAAAAATAAAATACCTGTAGAGTGAGGGTCAGAGGGCAAAAAACTAGGTTTTGCCCATACACCCTCTTTTGTCTCTGCATTAAAAAAAGGGATACCTTTCAAATCTGTAGGATCCAAAAGTGACAAACGCAAATCTAAAAAATCTAACTCTGCTTTATGTGCTATCTGTTTGACAATAGAAGATTTTCCTATCCCAGGAGGACCCCAGATAAATACTGGAAGTTTTTTTACTATAAGTTTATTCACTACTTTTGTTATATTTGATGCTTTCATTTTATGCTCCTATCTACATTTGCTATATTATCTTTAATCATACTCAAAAACGACTTTATACGCTTTTTCAAAGATTTTGTTTTTAGAGAGTTCATTTTGTAAGCGTGTATCTACTTTTAAACTATCTAAGATATCTAAAGGAACCGATGCGTTAGATGCCATACTTTGATGTATCTCAAATTCATCTCTCTCAAACAACGTACGTAAGATAGCCTCAGGCGTACGCTTGTTATGTGCCAAAGCTATGCGTATGGAAGAGAGATTATATGTTTGATAAAGCAACTCTAACATCTCCACAGTAGATGCAGGGTTTCTTGCTAAGAACGCATAAGTACTAGGTAATTGCTTGGCATAAATAGTCTCAAGTTGTTTTTCACTTAAGATAGGATTTTCTGCCAAATAACAGATAAGTTCTTCATTATCTCTTACTAAAAGTTTCTCTATCACTTCACTATTTAAACTCTCATTTGCTCCTATAGTAGCAAAGAGTTTTTCATCAAGTGCATAGGCATCTATAAGTGATAAACGCTCTATATCAATACTTTGAGACCATAACAACAGCTGTATACTTTTATCTTCTGTAGTTAGTAACGTATTAAAGATTTCATTGTCTATATTTTTATTGATTGCGAGTGCTTCGTTTATCTTTTCAGACTTCTTAGCTAACAAATTTTTTAACAAGAGTAAGTGAACACTTCTGTTTGAGGCTAAAGCAACATCTACTTTTTTATCTCTTAAACTTACAAGTTTACTTATCACTTCTTTGTTTAAGTATTCATTTCTAGCTATTAACTCCCGTAACGTAACTTTCTCTTTTCCACGTATATGAAATGCAAAGTTTTGAAAACCTATAAGTGCTAAAAGTAATTTAGGGTTTGTCGCTTCTATTACCAAACGACGTAGTGTCAAATAGCTATAAAGTAAATCAGTATTGTTAGCTCTAATCTCAATATAACGTTTTAACGTAAACATAATAGTATCACGGTCATCTCTATTGTCTTCGTCTTCATCGTGCCACTCATACATCATAAGTAGTTTTATAAAAAGCTCTTCAGAGATGTGTTCATTTCCTAAAAGCCTAAAAATACGCTCTTGGTCATTGGTAAGTTTTATGACCATGAGTAGTTCATCATCATTGATACCATCAGAGAGCAACTTTTCAAACTCATTTAAAGAGTAAAGAGGTATATGGTTCTCATACGCTAAGTTAGAGATGTCTTCTTCTACAGGGTTAAGATTATGATGCTCTACTACAGCAACCACACCCTGTTCATAATTTTTACTGATTTCTATTTTCTTCTTTTTTAAAAAGCGTAATATCTCATCTTTAGAGAAAATACTCTCTCTTCCAAGAAAAAGTAATTTACTCCCAGATGAAGACTCTATCAAACTCTTTAATGAAGGTTTTTTCTTTATCATATCACTACTTTTTATTTAGTATAACATGTTGCGTTTTAAATAGGAGTTAATTAGTCTTATTTAGTTTTACTCTAGTACCATCACCTCTCCAAAAAGTACCTCTCTCTTTTCTGGCATCACCCACATCACATCATACGTGGGTTCATTTTTAGGAAAGGTTCCCATGCCGTCAGTAAAGTAGAGTAAGAGCGTAGGGTAATTGATATTTTGATCTATGTACTCAAAAACAGGACGAAAATCTGTTCCCCCTCCTCCACTCATCTCATAGGCAATATTTTCACCAGGAAGATAGACATTACGAGACTGTATTTTAGCATCTGCGGTGATAAAGTCTATCTCATAGTTAGGGTAACTCTGCATAATAGAGTTTACCTCTGCTACAAATAGACTCAGTAAAGACTCATCTACAGAGCCTGAGGTATCTACAGCGATGACTATGCGTAAAAGGTCAGAGCTTAAACTTGGCAAGTAGATTCCTCTATAAAGATACTTCATATTAGGAGGAACAAAAGAGTAAGTGCTTTTAGCATAAGCTGCGATGTAACCATATAAAAACTCCCGCCAATCTACTTTATGAGAGAAGTACTCAGGTACAACAAATTTTAAATCTTTAGGTAGTGTGCCTTGACGGTTTAGTTTTTGGAAGATCTGCTCAAATTGCTCTTTTAACTCTTGCAATAGCTCTTCATCATTAGGTAAGTTTTGAGAAGAGAGTTCTTCTTTTTGGGTACTTGCCTGCTCTGATTTTGTCTCCTTTGCATCAGAAGAGGCTACCTGTTCATCTTGCATATAGATATTCTCATTATGCACATCATCACCCTCCACTATCTCCTCTACTTGCTCTTCCATACTGCTATTATTATCTGACATGTCATCACGAAGTATTTGGTAGACCTCTTCTGCATACATACCGTTGAACTTTTCATTAAAATTAGCATACTCAGGAAGTTGCATTCCATTGTTTACTAGCATAGAGTTTACTACATAGTCTGTTGCCGTTTGCCAAAGCCATTTTGTACGTCCTGCACTACGGTCTTGGTGTTTTAGTACAGTATGCATCGCACCATTAGCCATGACAAACTCTACCTCTGTAAGCTCTAAACGGTCGATGTATTCACTGTTATAACGTAAAGCCTCGCCATCACTTAAAAAGGTAAGCAGTTCATTGTTCTGTTCTAACTTTAAAGCAGAAACGATAGTTCCAAAGTATGGATGCTCTAACATTAGTTTTGCTTTGGCTTTTTGTATTTTATCTAAATAAGTCATAAAAAGATTATAACGTATCTTTAGACTTTTTGGTTTTAAAGTACCATGATTTTTTTACTCTTTTCCCATCAGCTATGGCTTCAAATACAACATGATATTTAGTATCATATTTCAATTGTTGCAAGGGCATTAAAGCAAATTCCAATGATGTAAAACGGTGATTTACATCATTATTTTCTGTTAATATCTTTCGTTTTTTTATCTCTTTACCTTTGTCATCATAAAGACGGAACTTTTTTAAATTTACTTCTATGTATGATGAGGGGTTAAACTGTACAGAAACAGGAAAACCACTTACCTTAGAACCTGGTAAAGGGTGTGGACTTTCAGTATAGAATACAGGGGAGATATTATAGGCATCTTTATACGGATAGAGTATTATATTACTGTTTTTTACTCTTATTTTATCTTGCTTTTCTTTTATTCTATACTCTGGTACCTCTACATTAGAGTCAGCACATAAATTTTGCATATAAAAAAAACCATTTTGTTTAAGGTAATACCCCTCACAGAGTTTTTCTATCTCTTTTGAGCCTAAGTTATAGACAAAAGAGGAGTGGATTCTTTTAGATTTTTTAGTTATAGCGTTACCCATACCTATCTCATCTTTATCAAAATTTAAAAAGACAAAACGGTGGTAGATAGCAGAAAAGAGTACATCTATAGACTCTTTATAGTTTTTTGTATTAACCGTAACATTCTCCATAACCATCCGTGATAGATACCCCGCTTTTAAGACTCTGTCTGATGGTGTTTTACCTGTATATCCTCTCCATCCTATTTTTTCTAAATGACCATTTTTTTGCTGTCGCACAAGGTAAGAAGCGTGAGCCTTTGTTGCATGGTTGAGCTTTTTATTGGCTTTAAGTTTTATCAGCCCTGAGTGTTGACGTAAGGTATTGAGGTAGTGTAGTGCATCGCTTTCTCCCTTAGATTCCACAACAAATGTTAACAGTAACACTAAAATAATAATTCGTAACAACTCTTTACCTTTATATCTACAAGCCCAACGCTTTTTTGCTATATTTTACAATACGTCCATTATCATCTGCAAGGTAAACATTTTTAGCATCAAATGCTATGCCCTCCCATGCTCCCTTCATCAAATGTACTTTTTGTACGATTTTCTTTTTATCCAAATCATACTTTAGAAGTAAATCTTCTTTATCGCTTACCATGTAAAGGTAGCCTTTATGGTAAGTAAGTCCCGCAGTATCTTTAATATGATGTTCTATTACATCTACAATAGCTAAAGGCGAAGTACCCAACTGAACAACAGCGATAAAAGAGTCTTTTCTCTTTTTAGACTGCTTTGCTAAATAGAGTCTATCCCCTACTTTTGCTATGCCTTCTATGCCTGATTTTTTATTAAAAAGAGTGATGTATTTTTCTTTGTAGCTTGTATCTATCATCAGAACACTCTTTTTATCTGTTTTTTTATCTACTACCAATAGCCCTCTATCTTCTATAGCAAAAATAAGGGTATTTTCATCAGAAACAACTCCCTCTAAATCATATTTTCCTAATCTTTTTTTAGAGAGTATCTTTCCTTTAGTACTAAGCGTATAATAGCTCCCCTCGTCATTAGCGACGATAAGCGTATCGGTTTGCTTACGGTATGTGATACCTGATGCTTCTGGGATTTGGGCTATCACTTCTCCCTTTGGTGTTTTAGCTAAAAGCAGTGTAAAGAGTAGAAAAGGTATCAGTAGTATAGGCTTCATTCTTTTACACTCTTTCCACTCATCATCACTCCAAATGCCACCACAGTACCTATGAGTATCTGCCACGCAAAGCCTAATTTAAACGCAAACACTGCACCTAAAACATAAGGCTGAAGTAAAAGCACAGTTACAAATCCAGCAACAAGTGCAATTGGTACTGTTGTAGCATTTCCTCGTTTAGTAAAAATAGCTGCTCCAAAGACTCCAAGAAGCCCTGTATAAGCAAAAGCCATGACACCAAGGGCAAAACTTAATAGAGGTAACTCTGTATAGCGTTGCCAATAATAAGAGAGCATAGCCATAGCAGAGAGTGCCACAGCAAAGAGTAGTACAGCATTACGTCCAGCTTTTACAAAGTGCATCTCATTTACATTGTCTCTTTTGAGTTTCCAAGGTTTATAGAGGTCTTCTATGGCTACCGAAGACATAGCCCCTAGTACAGAGTTTGAGCTAGACAGAGCAGCTGCTACAGCTCCTACAGTTACGAGTCCTCTCATGCCCTCAGGCATTTCATGTAAAATGTAGTACATAAAGATAGTTATCTTCTCACCTTCAAACTTTTGTACTACTTCTGTACTTAAACCAGAGAGTTCAGGATGTTGATAAAAGAGGTAAAGCAGTAAACCTATAAACAAAAAAAGTATAGCTACTGGGATAGTCATATAGATACTCACCATGAGTGACTTTTGAGCCTCTTTTGCATTTTTACACGTTAAGGCTCGTTGTGTCATATCTTGGTCTAGTCCGTATGCGGCGATGTTGAGTAGTAACCACCCTCCAAGTAACGCCCATACTGAAAAACCTCCAGACATCGACCAGTCTAAGAGTTTGAGCTTCTCATCTGCTTGTAGTGTAGAGACAACTGTACCAAAGTCTGCATCTATGCTAACATAGAGGTAGATAAGTACAGCTATCCCTGCTCCTATGTAGGTAATAGCTTGGATAATATCTGAAAAGATAACAGACTTCACCCCACCAAAATAAGCATACGCTAACGCACCTAACATTAAAATAGCAATAGAGATAGCTACATGAGAAGGGGAGATATCTAAAAAAAATATCATGGAGATGGCTAACGCACCTATGTAGAGTCTAGCACCTGAGGCAAAAAGGCGACCGATAAGAAACATAATACCCGCTTGTTTTTTAGCATTTGCACCATAACGCACTTCTAACAACTCGTAAACAGTCACAGCGTTGATAGCATAAAAACGAGGTATCAGCACATAAGCGACAAAAATCACAGCTAAAAATGCTGAGAAATAGAACCCTAAAAATGTTAAATCATGTCCATATGCATACTCAGGACCACCTAAAAAAGTAGCTGCAGACTGAGAAGTAGCCAGTACAGAAATAGCAACGGCAAACATAGGTACAGAGTTTCCACCTAAGAAATAGTCACGAGTACTCTTTACCTTCACTCGAGACAGAAGTACCGATGTAACGGTTAATACTAAAAAATATGCACCAAAGATACCCCAGTCAATAACTGTAAAAGCAGAGTTCATTAGTAACCTTTAGGAGCACGTTTAAGTCCTAAGCTTTTAGTCTTAGCATAAACCTTTTTCATAAAAGCATCTCCGGGATCTGACTTTATGGTTCTGTACCCTCTGTCTTTTTCCAACCACAACGAGCTTCTCTCCATCTGACGATACTCATGATGTCCTATAAGGTACTCAATACTAGGATATTTAGATTTTAAATAATAAACCAAGTCTATATTGGCTTGTAACTGTGCAGGGGTTAAGTCATCTTTTTTGTTTCCTTGCCCACCTACATTTTCTACCCCTATGCTTGAGTAGTTAAGCCCTATAACATGACGTGCCATCCAGTTCTCAGGCATGAGTCTATAGATAGTACCATCACGTGCTACTAAGAACTGTGCAGAGACGTTGAGCAAAGAAGCTTTTGCTATATCTTTTCTGTCTGTAAGAAGTTTTTCTGGTTGGAGGCGTTTAAATGACTTCTCAAAGTCCATCTCTGCTGTCCAGTGAAGTAAGATGATTTTAGGGGTTATCTCTATGTTACGCACTGTTTTACCATAATGGGTTTTAATGTACTCTTTTGTCATAGCCACACGCTTAGAGCTAAAAGCTATGGGTTTATCAACTATTTGGAGGGGTTGTATGGCTTTAGTAGTACATACTAAAGGTTTTGGCTCTTCTTTCGCACAAGCTGTAAAAGCTACAAGAGCCAATAAAAGTAGTAAAGTTTTTGTCATAATAAGTCCTAAATTTTTATGGACTTATTTTACCTAATCTACACTATGATTTTCTTTGTTCATTATCAACACTAGCACAATAACCATAGGAGGGATACTCAATGCTAAGATATAAGAGGGGATATGTAATAGTTCATGTCTATGAAGATAGAGAAAACCTAAGATAAGCGTAGCGTATGCACCTAGTCTGTAAACAGAGAGTGCAGCTTTAGTGTCTTTGAGTATTTGGTAAAGAGAACGACTATCTTTTGCTCTTTTTTTCTCCTCTTTCACCGCTTCACGTAACGCTTCTTCATCTTGAGGCTCTTCCTCATTTACCTCTTCACTGTAAAGGTCATACGGGTCTTCAAGTATATCTATAACATCTTTAGTGTCATCATAAGTGATAACATTATGCTCTACACGAGCATTTACCATACGACTATAACTTACCATAGACGCTATCATCACTAAAGTTGCAGAGATAAAGCCTATTTGTGTGTTGTAAAGTACTTTAATATCAAAAAATATGGCAGAGATAAGTATAATTATCATATCTATAGTAAATAGACCTAAAAGGATTTGTTTATTAGTACTTGTCATCCTCATCCTCTGCATCATACTTCTCTTGCTGTGCATTTTTGTAGTTGTATCTTGGGTCATTAGCTAACTCTTCTAAGGACTTTTTCTGTTTACTATAGGCTTTATATACATTAGAGACAGCTGCACCTATCCCTATAAATACACCTATCCAAAGTGTCCAAGTGGCACCTGTAAGATTTTGTAACCCAAGTCCAATAGCCACACCAATAAGCACAGCCACAACCATAGAGATACCAAGACTTAAACCATCTGCGGCATCTACTATTTTTTTAAGTTTTGGTTCTTCTTTTGCCATAAACTACCCTTTAATGTTAGCCATTACTTCATATGCTATTTCGATAGTTTCATCTATCATCTCATCGCTTATTTGAGTACAGATAAACCCTGTTTCATACGATGAACATGCTAAGTAAACCCCTTTGTCTAACATACCTTTATGGAACTTTGCAAAGGTATCAGAGTCATTGTCTAAAGCATCATCAAAGTTCTTTACTGCTTTTTCTGAGAAGAAGAAACCAAACATAGAACCTCTTACCTCTGTAACCAATGGTAAGTTAGCAGCCGCAGCAGCTTTAGCAAACCCATCCATAAGCTTTGTAGCTTTAGCAGTAAAGTCAACATAAAGCTCTGGATTTGCTTTAAGCTTTTTAAGGCTTGTAAGTCCTGCTGCCATTGCAACAGGGTTACCTGAGAGTGTTCCCGCCTGATAGACAGGACCTTCAGGTGAAAGGTGTGCCATTATCTTCGCTTTTGCACCAAACGCACCTACAGGCATACCCGCACCGATAACTTTACCTAAAGTAACCATATCTGGTTTAACAGATGAGATACCTTGAGCTCCAGTAAGTGACGCTCTAAACCCACTCATCACTTCATCAAAAATAAGCAACGCACCATGCTCTGTACAGATGATTCTAAGTTGCTTTAAAAACTCTTCATCAGCAGGTACTAACCCCATGTTACCAGCGATAGGCTCTATAATCACACAAGCTATGTCATCTGGACTCTCTGCAAAACACTTTTGCACACTTTCTATGTCATTGTACGTAGCAAGTAGTGTGTGTTTAGTTAAGTCAGCAGGTACACCTGGGCTTGATGGTGTTCCAAAAGTAGCCAAACCTGAACCCGCTTCTACAAGTAAAGAGTCAGAGTGACCATGGTAACATCCTGTAAATTTCAAAATGTTATCTCTACCTGTTGCCCCACGTGCTAGACGTATAGCAGACATTACCGCTTCAGTTCCAGAACTTACAAAACGCACTTTGTCTATGCTGTCAAAAAGTTCTACTATCTCTTGAGCTAACTCTGTCTCTACTGTAGTAGGTGCACCAAAGCTAAGTCCTCTTTTTACTGCTTCTATCACTGAAGCTTCTATCTGCGCATCACAATGACCAAAAATAAGTGGACCCCAACTCTGAACATAGTCAATGTATCTGTTTCCATCTATATCAAAAAGGTATCCACCCTCTCCTCTCTCAATAAAAGGAGGCGTACCCTCCACCCCAGAAAATGCACGAACAGGTGAGTCAACACCTCCTGGTATTACTTTATATGCTTCTTCAAATGCTGCGATACTTTTATCATATGCCATGTTGTTGTCCTTGTTATAAGAGTGTATATCTATCACCCCGTAATATATTGCGGGATTATACAACAACCGTACTTAGGACTATACGTAAAAGAAAATTTGTGCATTTGGATGTTTTGTATTTTTGGGTTTGTGGTTATATATTTATGGGAAAGTTATTAGGTTAAAATAGATTGATATTGTAGATATAACAACAAAATAAACTCAAGGGGAACTCACTTGAGTTTTGATATAATAGTTTATCTATAAAATAAATTATTGGAGAATATTATGCAATTAGCAGTAAATGTATCATTACCAAATATTTTAACTTTAATTTCTCAAATGTCATTAACTGAAATTGAACAAATTAAAAATAAAATCGTAGAAAAAGACCTTTATTTTAAAAGATTTAAAAAAGATAAAATTGAAGATGTTATGAGTGATTTTCAAAAAGAGGATTATTCAGATAAATTTTTAAAAGAGTTAGAAAACGGCTTAAAAAAGAGTTCTGTTTATAATGACGATTAAACCAATTAGAGATGATTTAGAAAAATATCTCAAAAAACACAATCTTAAAAAAAAGTATAAAAAAGCTAAAAATTTATTTGAAGAAGACCCATTTTACCCATCATTAAATACTGAACTAGTAGAACCTAAAGAGAGATTAGTATATTCATTTAGATTAGACAAAAAATATAGAGCTATTTTTATATATGTTAATGATAATACTATTGAGATAGTATTATTTACAAATCATTATAGGTAGATTTTAGTTTAAATCCTATTTACTAAAATAACGTTGAATAAATAGTAGTCATTGTAGTTATCCTTTAACAAGAATGAAAATATGGGTTGAATATCTTCCTACACTCTTCTTAATATATATAAAAAAAGGACATATTTATGAAAAAATTAATTGATTTATATAAATCTATATCTATGGATACATGGGATAGATTAAAATTCGCAAATAAAACAGATTCAAGTTTTTCGGAAACAACCGCAACTGAAAACTTATTATATTCAATAACCAAATACATAAGAGATACTAAGGATAAATCTATATTACTGTATGAATCTAAAGATGAATGTGTAAATGGCGATGACATAGAAATATATCTTGAAATAGAAAATAATAAATATATCTATTTAGCCATTCAAGCTAAAAAGCTATATACTAAAAGTCAAAAATATAAAGCAATAAGTCACAAGGTCAATAAAAAGTATCAAATTGATTTATTATTAGAGCATGCAAAAAGAGAACAAGGTATTCCTTTATATTTACTATATAATTATGCTCCAAACTTTAAAAATAAAAATAAAAAAAACTATGGCTGTTCAATTACTAAAGCAGATTATATTTATAAAAAATTTTATCCAAAAAACTCTTTAAGATGGAAAATACCATCTTTTGATGACTTACACACCAGAAATGCTATCCCTTTGTATATGTTAGGAAACAATAAGTGTTTTAATAAATTTATTAGTCCATATTGTAAAAAACTAAAGTTATATAATAATTCTGAACTTATTGATAATAATTCTTGGGTTAAAATTGAAGAGTTAAAATATAAGCATAAAGAAATTATTAAAAATGAAAATTTTATTAATGATGAGGATGCAAGCTTTATTCCTAAATTTAAAATTATATTAAAAATATAGCTACTTTTACCATTTAAACCTAAGGTTGTAAATACTTATGATATTTAAGTTTATTTAGTAGGTTATAGTTAAATTCTGCGTTCCAAATTAAATATAATATAAAGGTAAAATCTATGAGTCTTTTGGAAAGTTATTGGGTTCGAATTCCCTGGTGGTCGGTGCGTAAGGCTTCTCAGATGCTTTTGAGTGCTTTTTTGGGTGCGTTACTTATTGGGATTGTATTCTTTACACTTTATATGAAATCTCTTCCCTCTCTAAACATTTGGCACACTACCATACTTCAAAATGAGTTTAACATAGACTCAAATGTAAAAGATTTTAAGAGTTACTTAGCGTTAGAGGAGAGACTTTTTGATGAGTTAGAACGTGAAATATACCAAAAAGTACCTCAAGATAAAAAAAGTCCTATTAACCGATATATAAAAGATAGCATGGCAGACCCTACACGATGGGAAAAAGCGTGGAACAGAAGTTTTGAACTCTCTGTAGAGAACCCTAAAATGGGTGTGTTACTTCTTCATGGTATGTCAGACTCACCCTATAGTCTGCATGCACAAGCCAAGTACTTACATGAGCGTGGTGTTTGGGTATTGGCTATGCGTATGCCTGGGCATGGGACTATCCCCTCTGGTCTTGTAGAGCTTAAGTGGCAAGATATGGCTGCTGTAGTACAGATAGGTATGAAACGTCTTACAGAAAAAGTAGGTGCAAAACCTATACATATCATGAGCTACTCTACAGGTGCTCCATTAGCACTAAACTATACACTTAAAGCTCTTGAAAATGAGAATAACTTAACCATTCCCTCTAGTCTTATATTTTACTCTCCAGCCATAGGAGTCAGTCCTGCTGCTCCTTTTGCTGTTTGGCAAAGTCGTTTGGGGCATTTACTTGGTGTAGATAGACTCGCATGGAATACCATTTCTCCTGAGTTTGATCCCTTTAAATATGCCTCTTTTGCTGTCAATGCAGGAGATCAAGTCTATCGTATCTGCAATGAAGTACAAAAACAACTTGATGCGTACACAAAGCAAAAAAAGACAGAAAAAAAAGTTTTTCCTCCTGTGTTGAGTTTTACTTCCGTAGTAGATAGTACGGTGAATGTTTTTAGTTTAGTTAACAAGCTTTATGCACGACTTCCTAAAGCAAAACATGCCCTAGTACTTTTTGACATCAACCACAACTTTAAGGCTCACTATTTCATAAAACCTAGTGTTAATGCTTCTATTGAAAAGCTCAAAAATAGTGCTATTGCTCAACCATACACTTTAGACTTTATTAGTAATAATAATAGTAAAGATGGAAGACTTATGTGTATCACTCAAGGTAAAGAGCCAGAGCCACTAGAGTTTTATTGGTCAAAAGGGCTATACTCACTTTCACATTTGGCTATGCCTATTAGTCAAAATGACCCTCTTTATGGGAGTAGTCATGCACCCAAAAGTCCAGGTATACAGTTAGGACATTTAGCCGTTTATGGAGAAACATCCGTACTACAAACCTCTGCTTCCACACTACTAAGACAGCGGTGGAACCCTTTTCATGACTACAGCAAACAGAGGGTATTGGAGTTTATGGGCTTAGAGTAGCTCACTATACAAAATCATTTTGTTATAATAACGCATAAATAGTTATATCAGCAAGGATAAAAATGAAAAGAAGAGACTTTATAGCATCATCTGTACTTGGTGCTTCTGCCTTAGCTCTTAGTGCGTGTCATAGAGCAGAAGAGAATAGTGAAGAGGGTTCAGTAAACAGACTTAAAACTAAAAAAGTTACCCTCAAACTTGCCACCTCATGGCCTGCACATTTTCCTATTATGGGGACGGGTGTTGACAACTTTGCTAAACGCTGTTTTGAACTTAGTGGTGGTAGCCTTGAGATAAAAGTTTTTCCTAAAAATATTTTAGTTCCTGCCTTACAAGTGTTTGATGCTACTTCAGCTGCACAGATAGATGCTTTTCATTCTGGTGTTTACTATTGGAAAGGTAAAAACCCTGCATTTTCTATTTTCGGTGGGATGCCTCTTGGGCTTACGAGTGAAGAGATGATAACATGGATGAAGTTTGGTGGGGGGTATGAGCTTTGGCGTGAAATGTATGCTAAGTTTAACCTCTACCCTCTCATAGGTGGGACAACAGGACCTCAAATGGGTGGATGGTTCAAAAAAGAGATCAACACACTAGCTGACCTTAAAGGTTTAAAAATGCGTATCCCTGGGCTAGGTGGAGAGGTGATGAAAAAGCTAGGGGTAAACCCTGTACTTCTCCCCGCTGGTGAGATATACACTTCACTTGAACGAGGAACCATAGACGCTACAGAGTGGGTAGGACCCGCACTAGATAGCATGATGGGATTTGCTAAAGCTGCACCTTTCTACTACACAGGATGGCACGAACCAGGAAGTATTTTGGAGATTACATTTAACAAAGCACGATGGGAAAAGCTTAGTAAAGAGCATCAAGCTATCATTACTGCTGCTAGTGAAGAGATGACGGGGAACATGCTCTGTGAGTTTCGCTATAAAAATGCTAAAGCCCTACAAGAGTTACCTAAAAATGTACAGATAAAAACGTTCCCTAAAGTTATGATGGATGCAGCTAAAGTGGCTCTTGGAGAGGTACTAAAAGATGAGAGTGCAAAAAGTGCTGACTTTAAACGTGCCTTAACAAGCTACGAAGCATTTGTAAGCATTAACAAGCCATGGGATGACATTAGTACTAAAAACTTTTTAGAGATACGTGGATAGGTTTATGGGTACATATAATCATCATGTACCCAAATCAAACCACTTAGTTTAAGAGATATTTGTTCCTCTTAAAACATCGAGTACGTTAGTTGCGTAACACCCTTTAGGTAGAGCAAAACTTAGCTCATAGTGGGCTTTCTCTTCTACGTAGGTTTTCTTTACCTCTGTAACTTGTATCCATGCGTATCGTCTTGTTCCGTTTAAGTTCATCTCTTCTACAAAAGGTTTCTCAAGTACACCTGCTACACTCTGTGCTACTTTTGCTTTTTTACCTGCGAGTAAACCAGCAGGTGCGATGTCTTTTGACTCAAAACGTTTTGCCTCTTCTTCTAAATTTTCTACATTAAAGAGTCTGCCGTAAGGGTAGTGCATCATCACATCGCCCTCTACAAGTTTAAAGAAGTTAGGTTGAGACTTAGTACCTTTGAGTGAGCCCGTTTCTAGTTTCATTATCTGCTCTGTTTCTTCTTCTGTAAACTTTTGTAGAAGGTGGTTTAACTCCATACGCTTACTAAGCCAGTTGTTAAAAAGGTAAGACTGATAAGAACCCATAAGGAACTCTTTTGTTTTTTTATCACGTATCTTTAGTGTACCCTCTATCAGTTTTTTACCATCTACCCAGTTGTTCCCATCTGTCCCAAAACGTTGGTTACCAAAGTAGTTAGGAACACCATGGGTTTTTATCCACTTTAAGACGGAGTCTAGTTTATCTTTTTGAATACCTAGTACTTTTTTAAGACGTATATTAAATCGGTTACCTTTAAGATGCCCTACACGTATTTTGTTGTTATGTCTTACACTCTCTAGTATCTTAATCTTATCATGTTTAAAAGCTTTGAGTTTCTCTTCATGTATCGCCATAACTGAGATGTACTGTATAGTCATGGCATGTTTGTCTTTAAGCCCTGCGTAACCCATGTCTCTACGACGAATGCCTACATGGTTAGAGATGGCATCTAGCATCTCCCATGTGGTCATCTCTTTTTTGCGAACCTTGAGAACTAAATGTTCTCCCTCACCTGTAAACTCATAAAGAGGTATCTCTTCTACAGTAAAATCTCTAGGAGAAGCGTTAAAGTGAAACTCATTTTTTACATTAACTGGATAGATTAAATTCATATTTTTCTTTCTAAATTAGATAGGGGTATTTTATCTAAATAGTGTTAAAAACTTTTTCCACAGTTTATTCCATAAAGAAAGACTCTCATTTGTCTCTTCTTTTTGATCTTTTTTTACATATACTTTTATATCATTAAGATGATTTGAGAGTATCTCCTTCGCCTCTTTTAACTGTTTAGGCTCAAAATCACTCTGCATCTAAAACCCTCTCTATCTCATGCATCGCATCTTCATTTTTAAGTCTAAACTTTATCTCAATACGTCTTGAAGCCTCTTTATCTTCTACACCATCTACGTTTATAACATCTAAGTATGCACGTCCAGAAGCGATGAGAAGTGGTTTGATGTTATACTCCTTTGCAAAGTCAAGTGTGAGTAAAAAGTTCATCACTTCAAAGGCTCTTTTTTGTGAAAGGTTCAAGTTATACAAGTACCCACCATCACTATCTGTATGCCCCTCTATGATGATTCTTTCAAGGTGTGGTTTTATCTTGCTGTTAGTAACCAATGCACCTATGTACTCTTCAAATGAGCGTTTTAACTCTGTTTTTGACTCCTCTTTTAAAACAGAAGAGCCTTTATCGAACAAGATATTGGAAGCGAGTTTAAGTGAACCTGTTTTTTTATCTATGTCTATCTTACTGCCTAGCTCCTCTTTTAGAGCTGCTACCACTTTAAGTTTGATACCCGTAAGAGATTTTATTTTGGCTTTTTGACTTTGAAGTTTTTCTATAAGTGAGTCATACTTTGTCTGCTTTTCATCTAAGGCATTGAGTAGTTTTAAAAGCTTTTCATCTCTGTTTTTTACAGTATCATTTGTACTTGTAAGTTGGTTAGAGAGTACTATCACTTCTCCTTTGTACTCTTTAAGTGTTTTTTGAAGTGCGGCTTTTTCATGTTGAAGTGTATTGTTGTTTTCATTAAGTAGATTTTGTACAACTATGACTTTCTTACTCAACATATCTTTTTGCGTATTGGCATCAAGTAACATCTGATAAAGCTTTTTAATCTCCTCTTTTTTGAGTGCAAGTGTTTTACTATTTTGTTCAAGTGTTTTATCTTTTTTTACTAAAAGTTGTTTTTTCTTTTCTATATCTTTTTTGTTTAACGCTAAAAATTTGTCTTTTTCACTTAAGAGTGCATGGCTCTTCTGTAGAGTTTGGGTAAGTTCATCTAATGTTAACTCTTTGTTCTGTAGTGCAGTTGACATTTTAGATAAACGATCCTCTTTCTCATGCAAATCACTCTTAAGTATGATAGACTTAGATACAATAGCCCCAATAAGTAAGATAAATACAAAAAGCAACCCTGCCATTAAGTCTGCATAAGCTATCCAAAAATTACTGCCTTCGTCTGTTGATTTTTTTCTAAACATGGCTTAATTCTGCTTCTCTTTAAGTGAAGAGATATCATTGACTATCATCTGGTTTTGCTCTGCAATAATACGTGCAAAAGTTGAGAGTTTTTTCACTATCTGCCCTACCTCGTCATCTATCTTCTCAAAGGTATGCTCAACAGTACCATCAAAACGTTCCATTGATTGTTGTAAGCTCTTTGCGTTGGCACTAAAGCCCTCTATATTCTCTTTCATAACCAAGACGGCGTTCACACCCTCTTGCCTTTCATGTATCTTATCTAGTGTTGTACGAAGCTCTAAGGCACTACTTTGCATGTGTTGGCTCACTGTAGTAAAACTGTGCGTAGTGTCATTTACAATGGTCGTAAAGTTTTTAAGATACTGCTCGTTTAACTCTTTAATAAAGTCCATGTTAAACATCTCTCTAAGCGTTTGAACTATCTCTTGGTCTTTAAGTTCACTCTGTATATGCTCATGCTTGATAAGTTCAGCCTTTTTCCATACACGAGAGTCGTAAAGCTTCTCTAGGTTGTAGATATTTTTATCGACTTTAGTTGCACCACTCTTCTCAAAGTAAGTCCAGATAAGCGAAAGCATTATCCCGTAAATAGAAGCATAAAAAGCTATACCTATCCCTGAGAGTAGTACCGATATCTCATGGTCTAAGGCATTGAGGTCTTTGACTGTAAAGTCAGGCATAGAGAGGGCAATAGCTATAAACGTACCCAAAATACCCATCATAGGAAACACAGAAGGTGCAACACGTGCAAAGTTGTCGTTACGTATATCTTTATAATACTCAGCCATAAAGTCTTTTACATGTAAAGTAGATTTTGTTTTACCCATAATAGTCAACGCGTTGACTTTAAGCTCCTCTTGTAAGCTATCTTCCATCGCAGAGAATGAACCTCTCATGTGACACGCAGCATAGTTAGCATTGTGCCGTGTAAAGAAAAGATAGACGATAAAAATAAAAGCGACTATGAGAAGTGTATGGAGTTCAACTTTAAGAGGTACAATCCCCAAAAAACCAAGAACTAAACCAACTAAAAAGAGTAGAGGAAGGAGGACAATAGCAAAAGATTGAGAGATGCAAGATTTTGGCTGTTTATTATCAAGTGGTAACATGTAAGTATCCTTATTTAAGTATAATGATTTTTTCATTATACTTAAAGAGTATAAATAAAGTATTAACTTATGAGACTATTTTTAGTATCTCTCTCAAATCTTTTACGTCCACACAGTGTGAAGCTGCTTCTCTAAGCACAGGTTTTGCACAAAAAGCCACACGTGTATCGGCATGAGCAAACATACTAAGGTCATTGGCTCCATCACCTACAACAAGTGTATCTTCTCTACCTACATTTAAAAGCTTCTGTAAGCGTACTATCATATCACCTTTTGCGTTAGAGTACATCATCTCTCCACCTACATGACCTGTAAGTATCCCCTCTTCATCTGCATGTAAAAAGTTTGAGAAGTCTGCATCTATGCCTAGTGCTTCACATGCTGGTTTAGTAGCTGACCTAAAACCACCAGAGAAACAGATAACTGTGTAACCTCTCTCTTTAAGTCCTGCTACTACCTCTGAAGCACCTGGCATCATAGGTAAGTTTGTACAGATTTCATCTACCTTACTTTGGGGTAAACCTTTTAAGAGTGCCACACGTTCTATAAGTGAAGCATAAAAGTCTAACTCACCCGCCATAGCACGTTCAGTAATAGCAACAACTTGTTCTTTAAAACCAAGTACTTCAGCAAAAAAATCGATAGTCTCACCATCCATCAAAGTCGAATCAAAATCAAAAACTGCCAATTTAGACATATTTATTCCTATTAATATTTATTAATATAATACTATTAGAGGCTATATATCATAGCTCTCTTTGTATTATTTAGGTAGAATTATAACTAATTAAACTATAAAGAGTATATTCATGTTTGAAAAATTTTGCGACATCCTATGTAACGATAAACAATTCATCACCGTAGAGGTTAACCCTCCTCATGGTGCATCTATAGACGCTTTGTTAGAAGATATAAAGAAGTATAAACTTCATGAAAAAGTAACAGGTTTTTCATGTACGGACAACCCTTTAGCCAAACTCAAAATGTCAGGTGTACTCTCTGCCATAAAAATACAGCAAACATTTAACAAGCCTGTCATAGCCACCATGAGTATGAGAGATAAAAACAAACTCTCTCTACAGTCTACACTACTTGGAGCTAATGATTTTGATTTACGTTGTATCTTAGCTCTTACTGGTGACCCTGCGAAGTTTTCAGATCAACCAGATGTTAAGGGTGTCTTAGAGCGTGACTCGACACTACTGCTTAGTATTATCCACCATCTTAACAAAGGGGTTGACTACTCAAACAAAGTACTCAAACCTGCACCAAAACCCATCTACCCTTTTGCTGTAGCCAATGCCACGGCTAAAGATATGAACAGTCTAAAAAAACGTATGGTAAAAAAGTTAAACTATGGAGCAAGAGCTATTATTACTCAACCTGTGTATGGTTTAGAAAATGCAAAAGAACTCTTAGCCCTCTTTGAAGAAGCAAAAACTTTAAGCATTAGAGACACAGCCAAAGAGGCACACCTTGTTTTAGGACAGTTCCCTATTGTTCGTGCTAGAACTGCAAACTTTATAGATGACAAAGTACCAGGTATCTCTGTACCTAAAGAGATAATAGATGAGATGAACTTAGCTGCTATGGATGGAGAAGAGAAAGAGCAGGAGGTAGGCTTTGCTCTGTCTAAACGCATCTTTGATGATGTGATGAGAGAACATGGCAAAGTGCATCTCATGACACACAATCGCTTTGACTTATGTGCAGAGCTGATAGGGTAATACGCGTTATTTTACACGCTTTTAGAGTTTCATTAAATATTATTTGATATACTCCGAAAAAATTAGGAGAATATATGTCTGAATTAAAGAAATTTCGTCTTATCAATAAAATAGAGGGGTATTCATTTATCATTTTACTTTTTGTTGCTATGCCACTTAAATATAGTTTTGGATTTCCCATCGCTACCAAAATAATGGGAATGACACATGGTGTACTTTTTATGGGGTTTATCTACCAACTACTTGAAGCGATGAAAGATGTTCCTTTTAGTAAAAAAGAAGCACTCATCTACTTTGTACTCTCATTGGTTCCATTTGGTAGTTTTTATACAGACAAGCTCTGTAAAGCCAAAGAGCCTAAAGTTGCTCCCACGGCATAAACTTTACGCTTCCCTCTTTTACCACTCCTACGCTTCCTTGACACGCAAGTGAAGGGAGTGAGAGGTACTTACCAAACATTTTACCTTGATGGAAATGCCCTTCTATGACCATATCAACCTCTTGATACTCTTTCATAATCTCACCAACCCTTTTTTCAAACCCAGTAAATGGCTGACAGATATGCTTTTTAGAGAGTTTTTTCATTCTATCATCTATAATGAATTTTCCTATAGGATTAAATAGTTGAAGTGTTTTTTTATTGCGTAAAAGTGTAGTATATAAGTTATACCCTTTACCTACTGCATATTTGTCTCCATGAGAGAGGGCAACTTTTTTTTCATTTAAGAGAAAATACTTAGGTTGCTCTTCTCTACTATAGACTTGAATATCAGGAAAAATATCTTTTAAGCAGAAATCATGGTTACCTTCAAAATAGTGTATCTCCATAGTTTTTGAGAGGGTATTAAGGAGTGCTATCGCTTCATGTGAAAAGGTTTTTATGTAGGTATTATGTCCAAAAAGTAAGTCAAAGTTGTCTCCCATTAAAAAGAGTTGAGACGTTTGGAGTTCTTTATGCTCCAACCTCTTGAGTAGTGTCAAAAAAGCATCACCATGATGAGGGTAATGAGAGTCTGCAATAAACACAGCACCTTCTTTAATCTTTAACACTTCTACTCCCCTTTAAAATAACTAGCACACATTATGGCATGTATGCGATTGTAGGTATCCCCGTGCCTTCACTAAAGCCACACATTAGGTTTGCTGCTACGAGTGCTTGTGAACTAGCCCCTCTTAGTAGGTTGTCTATGGCTGAACTTACAAACAGTGCATTGCCATTTTTAGCAGCAAAAATGTCACAAAAGTGTGTCCCTGCTGTACTTTTAATGTTTACTGGTGTTTCACGTATACGGATAAACGGGTCATTCTCATAATGCTTTTTAAGTATTGCTAGTGGGTCTATGTCTTCTTTGAGTGTAGCATATACAGAGACTAACTCCCCACGTGTAGCAGGAATGAGGTGTGGTACAAAATTGACATTCATCTTTGCACCATGCACTTTTTCTATCTTCTCTGCTATCTCTGGTCCATGACGGTGTTTTAGAGGATTGTAAGCAAAAATATTGTCATTGACTGTAACAAAATGCGTACTCTCTGAAAGCTTCTTCCCTGCTCCACTTACACCTGACTTTGCATCTACAAAAAGTGGTGCAGAAGTCTCTAAGTAAGGGATAAAAGGTAAAATACCAAGCAGTGTAGCTGTAGGGTAACACCCTGGACCAGCTGCAAGTTTAGCTTTTTTCAAATCTTCACGATAATACTCTATAAGGGCATAAACAGAAGCGTCTAAATGCTCTTTATCTTCATGTTCACAGTAATGTTCTTCATACGTCTCAAGATCTAAACGATAATCAGCAGAGAGATCTACCACTTTGACATCTTTTTCTAAAAGCCCTTTCGCAAAGCCCATAGAGGTTTTGTGTGGTAGTGCCAAAAAGACCAATTCACAACGCTCTGCAACTGCTTCAACTGAAGCTTTCTCTACAGGTAGAGAGACTACATCCACCAAAGAGGGGTGTAGTGCTTCTATGCTTGTGTCACCTTGCGTGGTTGCAAGGTATGTAAGTTGAAACTCAGGGTGAGTTAACAACATTTTTACCAATTCTAGTCCTGTATATCCACTTGCCCCTACTACACCTACTTTTATCATGTTTTCTCCGTTAATCTAATGCTATTTCTACATATGATATATCTTCAATATCGTATGTTTTTTTACCTGATGGAAGAGACAAAGAGACTTCATCACCCTCCTCTTTACTCATAAGCACACGTGCCAATGGTGACTGTATAGAGATAAGCCCTTTAGAAGGATTTGACTCTGTTCCACCTACTATAGTGTAACGTATCTCCTCTTCTGTGTCTTGGTCTGTCAGTGTTACAGTAGAACCAAAACTCACTCTCTCATGTGCTAAAGTAGAGGGGTCAACAACCTGCGCACGACCCACAAGGTCAGTAAGCTCAGCGATACGTGCTTCCATAAGCCCCTGCTCATCTTTTGCAGCATGGTACTCTGCATTCTCTTTCAAGTCACCTTGCGCTCTTGCTTCATCTATCACCAGTGCAATAACACCTCTCTCAACAGTTTTCAACTGCTCTAACTCTTCAGATAGCTTAACATACGTGGGTCTTAACATCGGCTCTTTTTGCACAATTAATCCTTGATTATTTATTATTGAAGGTATTATAGCAAAATGAACCTAAGGTACTTTACGAAGCACTACAATGCACGCTATAAATATACTTAAATATATTTTTAGGCTATTTTATTTGAAAAGTTCACTAAAATATATTTAAGTATATTTTTAGAAAAAACTAAGGGAGATTACTCTAAAATGATACATAAATAGTTTTTTGGAGTTTTTATGTCTAAAGGTAAACAGATTAAATCCCTACCCACACCAAATCTTACACAAACACTTTCTTTGGAACTCATAGGTAAAGCTATAAAAGCTAGACGTACACAAGAAAAGTTAGATAGAAAAACAGCTGCTATGCTCTGTGATGTCTCAACTATAACACTAGGTAAAATAGAAAATGCTTCTAAAGGGGTACGTATAGAGTCTATTTTAAAGGTGATGATGACACTTGGCATCAAAATGCACATTGAACCATGGGAAACACCAAATGTATAGTCTTGATGTATATCTAAACACTATACACATCGCTACACTCACTATTGAGGGAAAAGAAGATACCTATACTTTTTGTTACACTAAAGATTGGGAAGATTATGGTTATGAGATATCACCTCATTTACCTTTTTATACGCTTATTTCATCTACAAGTATTAAAAGATTTTTAGACAATCTATTGCCCGAAGGAAAAGGTCTTGATGACCTTACCACTTTTACCCATCTCTCTAAAAATAATATTTTTGGACTTATACAAGCCATAGGATTTGAAACTTCTGGTGCATTACATTTTGGTTATCATCAAAATGACAACACTGCAAATTTTCGTCCTATTACAGAAGAGGAGCTTACACATCGCATAGATGAGATAGAAAATAAAAGTATCATTATTTGGGACAAAAAACCAAGACTAAGTCTTGCAGGAGTCCAAGAAAAGCTACCTATACTTCTAAAAGATGGCATACTAGGTTTAGCCAATGGTAACCTAAGCTCTACACATATTTTAAAGTTTCAAACTAAAAAAAATGCACATATTGTCATCAATGAATATTTCTGTATGTCCTTAGCACAAAAAGCAGGTCTAAATGTTGCTACTGTCTCATTACATAAATATGGTCAACATCCTGTACTCATGGTACAACGTTTCGATAGAGTCGTACATAATAACCATACTATAGAACGCCTACACATTATAGATGGTTGTCAAATACTAAACTTACCTTCTTCTTACAAATACGAGCGAAACTTTGGGTCAAGCAGAGATGTATCAGAAGTAAGAGAAGGTGTTAGCTTTAGCAAACTTTTTACAATAACAAAACTCTGCAAAATCCCAGCTACTGCAAAATTACAACTACTCGACTGGGCTATTTACACTCTCATTATAGGAAATGCTGATGCACATGGTAAAAATATCTCATTTTTCATAAAAGAGTCAGGTATCTCTGTAGCACCCTACTATGACATGCTAAGCATACTCATGCATGAAGATGTTGACCATGAATGGGCTATGGCATATGGAGATGAATTTGATGCAGATAAAATCCTTGGCTACCCTCTTAGAGAATTTGCAGAACAGACAGAACTAAACCCTAAACTTGTTTCTACTCGCATCAAAACGATAGCAAATAAGGTACAAAAAGCCTTAAATACACATACTATAGATTTAAAACTTTTAGATAAAAATGAAGAAAACTTTATAAAAAAGTTACAACTACTTATCTCTAATCGCATAATATCATTGTTAAACTCTGCAAATGAAATGCTAAAGGTAAGTTATTAATATCTTAAAAAAATCTAACTTTACATCTCTATTTATCTTTCTACAAAAAATAGTTATAATAGCACTAAAATACGCTATAAAGAAACTTCAAATGATAAAAATAAATTTCAAACTAAATAAGGCATACAATGCAGCGTCGTAAAAAGATATTGGTAACCAATGATGATGGTTTTGACTCTAAGGGGCTTTTGGCTCTTGTGGAGGCACTTAGACCTTTAGGAGAGGTGACAGTTGTTGCTCCAAGTAGTGAGAAGTCTGCGTGTGGGCATTCGTTGACACTTACTAAACCTTTGCGTTTTATTCATGTATCGGAGAACTTTTATAAGCTTGACGATGGTACACCTACAGACTGTGTATTTTTATCTTTAACAAAACTTTTTACCGATGAAAACAGACCAGATATTGTTATCTCAGGCATAAACATTGGGGCAAATATGGGTGAGGACATTACCTACTCTGGTACAGCAGCAGCAGCTATGGAAGCTGTACTGCAAGGCATCCCTGCTATTGCTATCTCTCAGGTTTACAAAAACAGTGGAGAGAGCATTGAAGCATTTGGTTATGCATTGGCTCAAAAGAGCATCGTTACTCTTGTAGAGAAAATCTTTGAGGGGGAGTACCCTCTACCTAAACGTAAGTTTTTAAATGTAAATATCCCTCCTATTGCTCCACATGAGTGCAGAGGGTTTAAGAGTACACGTCTAGGAAACAAACATTACGGTTTTCATGCTGAAGTACACTACAACCCTAGAGGTATGGAGTACTACTGGATAGGACTTCCACGACTAGAGTGGTTAGAAAACAAAGGAGAGCCTACAGACTTTGAAGCCATAAATGAGGGCTATGTTTCTGTCTCTCCCGTACAACTAGACATGACTTCACATGATGAGTTAGCATCTTTAGAAGCGTGGTTATAGCCTATGCGATTTGAACGTTGTCGTACACTCTTTGGAGAAGAAGGGTTTGAAAAAATTCAATCTAGCAACATCATCATCTTAGGCGTAGGAGGAGTAGGAAGCTACGCACTTGACTGTCTGTATCGCTCAGGGGTGAAGAACATTACTATCTTAGACTATGATACTTATGATGAGAGTAACCAAAACAGACAGATAGGCTCAGAGGCTGTAGGAGCGTGTAAACTAGAGACTTTAGCAAAGCTTTACCCTGGCATTTGTACCATTCACCAACAGATGACTATGCTATGGCTAGAAGATTTCGACTTTAGCTCTTACGACATTATCATAGATGCTGCCGATACGACTAAAGTGAAGATAGAACTAGCAAAAAAAGAGTACAAAAAGCTCATCATGTCTGTAGGTTCAGCCAAGCGTTTTGAGACCAACAAAATAGAAGTAGCCTCCATCTGGAAAACCCACGGAGACGCACTAGCAAGAAAGATACGCAACGAACTCAAACGTGCAAAATTTGACAGAAACTTCACAGTAGTCTTCTCCCCAGAAGAGGACAGATGCAAAGACAAAGGCTCATTTGTCGGAGTAACAGGAGCTTTTGGCTTAACCATCTGCTCAGAAGCTATAAAGAGAGTGTTGAAACAATAGTAAATAAACTTCTAAATAGTTTTAGTAGTACTTTTTTTCATTACAATCTTACATAAAGGGTGTTTTAACTCTTTATTATTTGTATTATTATGCCAAACAACAACATGTTCTATAAAAATATTGTCAAATATAAAGCCCTCATTTAACTTCTTATCTAAGATTTTTTGAAAAAATTTTGATACAACTGCTATAGGTTTACCTTTATAAAGAATACCAAAATTATTAAAGTTTTTTATTGAGTTAAAATCAACTTTTATACCTGCAACAATATTACTATTTTTTCCAAATTTTTCATAATCATAACTTAAAGATATATCACTCAAACTCATAACATAAGTAAAAAGTTTAACATTATTGGTATAAGTATCTTTATCTGAAAAATAACGAATATAATCTTTTTTGGTTTGAGTATATTTACCTAAACGAAATATATTTAACTCACTCTTTGCTCGTGTCATACCTACGTAAAACAGACGTATATTTGTTTCACTCTTTTTCATAGTACTATTTAGAAGAACTACTTTATCAAACTCCATCCCTTTAGACTTATGTATAGTAGAGAGGACTATGCCTTTTTCAAACGCTTCAAAATTCTCTAGTTTTACCTCATCAAGATAAGAGATCCACTCAGATACATAATACTCATCACTCTCTAGTAAGAATTTATCGACAACTTTATATAAGAGTTTTAAATTTGATGAATTTTTGTATCTACTTTTTATAACATTTAAAGCATTTTCAAAATGCTCTTCTTTGTACTTACTCTTCACTTGGAGAAGATAACTATTGAGAAGCTCATTGAACTCATAGAGTTCTACAATATTTTTAAGTTTAAAATTTTCTCTATCTAGTATAAATCTTGCATCTATTTTATGCTCTTTTAAAAGTGAATATATTTGCATTATCTCTTCATTACTGTAGGCTAAAATAGCTACATTATTATTCTCTTCACTCTGCTTTATAAACTCTACTACTGGTTCTATTAAATTTTGACTATTTTCACAACTATGTATGCTTACAAGACCATCTTTTTTTGAATTGGCATGTAATTTATTCTCTTTATACTTATCTTTAATATGTTGCCTAAAATCATCTGCGTATTGAACTATATTTTTATCACTTCTAAAGTTACAAAGAAGTTCATATTTTTTAAATGACTTTTCATCTTCATCTTTTGAAAACTCATCTTCAAATCTCTGTATAAACTTTACATTTGCTCCTGCAAAGTCCATTATACACTGGTCATCGTCTCCCACTGCTATAATACGCATATCACTACTATTTGCCGAATAAATGGCTTTTACAAATTCAAAACTATCTTCAGTTATATCTTGATACTCATCTAACACCAAAACAGCTATATATGGTAATTGTATATCTCCATTTACTATCTGCTTTGTAGCTTCTGTTATAGAATTATTTAACACTCTCTTATCTTTACTATCTCTTGCTATTAGTTTTAATGCGTAAGAGTGAAATGTCTGTATCTCAACATCGTAGGAGAGTGAACCTATAAGAGAGTTTAATCTACTTTTAAACTCCCACTTTGCACTTTTAGAAAAGGTAAGCATCATAAACTGTTCTGGTTTGATATCTTCTGTTAAGATTAGAGATGCTATCTTATGTACAAGCACTTTAGTTTTACCACTTCCTGGACCTGCTAAAATCATCATGGCTTTTGTAGTTTTATCTTCTATAATTTTCTTTTGTTCATCTGACATCTCTTTATAGATTTTATCAAATTTATTTTGGGTAATAGGTCGTGTTATCTTCTCTTTTATAAGCTCATATCTCTCTACAAAATCTTTATATTCAAGCGTAAAGTAGTCTTTTAAAAACTTCATTGCATTTTCATGACTACGCTTCAACCTAGATGCATACTCACCCATAATATGAATAGACTCAATTTTTGTTCTATAATACGGCTCTAGTCTTGTTTTATATTCAGTATATTTTCTCTTAGATGCCAATTTATCATTTTTTTGTATACTCATAGGTGAATAGCTTATAAACCTACCATTTAACAGTGCTATACTCTTTAAGTTATGTAAGTAAAGCAGAACTTTATCTATCTCTTTTAGCGTATATTTTGAATCTAAATAGCTTTTCAAAGAGTTTAGTGAAAACTCTATTTTAGACTTTTCATTGGAGGGTAGTTGCTCTTTAAAATAGTTCAACAATCTATTGGCTATATCATGTTTGTTATCTAAGCCTAATTTTACACTCTCTTTATCTTTAAACTCAAAATACCATATATCTTTTTGCCTATTTACTCTTTTAAATATAAAGCTTGACCTATCTACCCAACTCTTTATTAACTGCCTTATAAGTTCAGTCTCATTTTTACTTATAGCTTTAGTAAGGTGTAGGTGTTCATTTATCTCTCTCATACTAACTCTATTCTCTCTTATCCCTACAAGATAATCAAATATAAATATCTCAATATTTTGAAGCCTCTTAAATCTACCCATAACAGGTTTAGAAGCTTCTAAAGATAAATCCTTTTCATTACCTAAGATATCCATCTCTTTGAGTTGGTTAATGCATAAAGATATTTCATGTTTTTGATAACCAAGTAAGTATGCCAACTCATCTACTTGTATAGCTTCTGTTTTACCTCTACCTATAACTGCTTGTAGTATACGTGAGAATTTCTCTTTATCGGTATCAGTATATTGAGGTTTTTCAAGGTTTTTATGTAGTTTGTCAATGGCATCTGAAGCTATGGAGTCTGCAAAAAAACTAACTCTATTTCTCTCTCTACTTATATACTCTTCACGTTGTAACTCTAATAATATACTCTTTACTTTAGTACTATAGTCTAAAGAGCTATCTTCAACATCCCATCCTGCATCTTTTGCTAACTCAAAGGCTGTTTTATATAACTCCTTACCCTTATAACTCTTAATCACCCTAAAAATGGAGTTTACTTCACTAGCTGTTAGTTTAGAACGATTAAGCGTAGCAAAATGTTTGTCTAAGTCATCTTCATCAAAAAGGATAGGACAATACGCTTCTAAACTTTGGTCTCTTGCACCACGACCTGCTTCTTGTGCATAACTCTCTAGTGAGTCCGATATCTCATAGTGAATCACATTTTTAATATTTGGTTTATCTACACCCATACCAAAAGCTGTAGTAGCGACTATTATCTCTATATCATTTTCTATATATCTTTTTAAAATATCCATTTTCTCTTGTGACTCTATTTTAGAGTGAAAAGACTTTACGCTTCTACCTGTATCGAGAGCTAATTGTTCAGCTATATTATCACACTCTTTTGTAGATGATGGTATATAGATAAGTGATGAGCCTTCATTATCATTGAGTATTTTTAAAAGCTTTGTATATTTACCTTTTTTATTGGATTCTATAGAATGGTAATTTAGATTTTTCCTCTCAGGAGTAGCTAAATACTTATCTAACTTTATATTTAAACCATCTAGGAAATATTTTTCTATATCTTCTATGACAGAGGGTTTCGCAGTTGCTGTGAAACAAGAGATAGGTATATGCTTTTGAAAACTCTTTTTCTCACATAACTCTTTTATATAGTCACAAATATAGTAATAGTCTTGTCTAAAGTCATTACCCCAAGTTGAGAGGCAATGGGCTTCATCTATAACAAATCGTTCTATAAATCTATTTTTAAGTATACCAAATATCATATTGGAACGCAAAGATTCAGGAGCAATGTAAAGTATGTCTGCTTCTGCATTTACTACTTGTTCTACTGCTTCTGCTCTTTGTGAGGGGTTCATAAAGCCACTAATCGCTACAGCTTTGTAGTTGGCAACATTTACATTAAAGTTTTTTATATGGTCTTCTATAAGTGCTTGCAGTGGAGATATAACCACTGTAAGCCCCTTATATGATGATGCTTTTATAATAGCAGGTAACCAAAAAGTAAATGTTTTACCTCCACCCGTTGGTAAAATACATAAAAAAGACTCATCTCTTAATGAAGCTTCTACCACTTCTCTTTGAGATAAAGTAGGCGTATCAAAAATAGTCGCATTAAGCCTCTCAAACTCTCTAAAGTCACCAAAGCCAAAAGCCTCTTTAGAAAAAGAGCTTAACTGTTGAGTAACAACCTCTATATCGTAACATAGCTCTTTTTGAATCTCTACGATATTAGGATAGTCATAAAGTACTTTTGGTGGATGAGATTTCAACTCAGTATGAGAACTCCAAAGGGCTATGATATAGGCTAACTCTACATGGGAATTTTCTATAATTTTACTTAAGATATCAAAATTTACAATCTTATTACTATAATTTTTAACAATAAGCGTTTTTAACTCATCACTACTTAAAGAGTCAAATTCATAATTAAGATATAGAAAAAACCCACTAAAGTATTTACTCTGATTTAAGAGTGCATAAAATATATTTTTCATATCATGACTAAAAGAGTTAAACTTAAGTTCAATCTTTTCAAATAGCTCTTTTGTAAGTAGTGAGTCTTTTACTGGGTCATTTATAAAATCATCTTCACTCTTATAGTTTTTAGGCAGACTATGCACAGTTTTTTCATTGAAAAGAAGTAGTGATAGAGGCAGGGTATCTATGATATGGTAATTCTTTACTTTCATATATAAAGAGGTAGGTTTTATCATCTCTATATCAAAATCTATAAAATTATGCCCTGCAATAAAATCACAATTACATAAAGTCATAAAACTAGATGCTTTATCTAAAGATGATGTTTGTAACTCTTTACCTTTATATACTAAACCGATTTCATATATTTTTTTACTTTCTTTTCCTACTTCTGTATCACAGTAGATTATCTCTAATGATTTAGATAGTTTCATAATATAACCTACATTTAAATTTATTTAATAAAGATAAATTATACTTTAATCATCTTTAATACAAAGGTTTAGTTTCTATTTAAATAATCATATATTTCTCTGCTATACTTCTATTTAAATTTGAAGAGAGGTATGTATGTATAATCCTATATCATCTGAGTTTTTTGATCAGCTTATGGTTGCGATGGAGAGAAAGATTCCTTCTAGCATAGAGTATTATGAAAATGAAGAACAAGAGAAAAGCAAAACATTACAACAGAAAAAAGCTTTAGTAAAAACCATAGAACTCATCGACGGTTTTGAGTTTTTGGTGCTAGAGTCAAAAGAGAAGATTAGACTCTCCTTGGTAGTAAAGTTTAATGGGAAGAGACATAGGTAATGAATGAGACACTAAAACATGATTCAACCAAAATATTTAAGCCTATTATTTATCAATTCATAGTTACATTAGAAAAGTATGGAAGAGGATTTATAGATGACAAATAATTCTAATATTTTAATTTATCAAAATGATAATGGTAATATCAAAGTTGATGTAAAGTTTGAAGATGAATCCATTTGACTATCACAAACTCAAATATGTGAAGTATTTGGCAAAGCAAAATCAACCATAAGTGAGCATATTAAGGCTATATTTGAAGAGGAAGAGCTAGATAAAGAAGCAGTTGTTCGGAATTACCGAACAACTGCTTCTGATGGCAAAAATTATGATGTAGCATATTATAGTCTTGATATGATTATCGCTATTGGTTTTAGAGTGCGTTCATCTACTGGTACAAAGTTTAGAATATGGGCAAAAGATAAGCTTAAAGAGTACATTACTAAAGGCTTTGTACTAAATGATGAGCGATTTAAAAATGGTTCTTCTATGAACTATTTTGATGAACTTCAAAAACGCCTTCGTGATATACGAATATCTGAAAAGTTTTTGGGGCTAGACTATTTTACTCCACCCTCTTCTACATCCCAACCATCAAGCCATTTATCCACACCTTTAGCTCTTCAAAATAGAAAACAGAACCTACTACTCCTGAAGCACCTAAAATGGCGAAAAATATCTTGGTTGGGCTGTAGGGGCGTTCTCCTACTACTTTACCTGTGAGTGCATTTATCGCGTAGTTGTAGGTTTTGTTATTCCATTTAAATGAAGCAGTCCAGACGGGGAGGAGTATGTTTTTGTAGGTTGTGTTGTTGTATTGGGTGTTAACAGAGTGGATTTGTTGTTTATCTCCACCTATTTGGTAGCGTATTTTTTGTTCTATTTTAAAATACATTTTTGTTTTGGCAAATTCAAATCCGTTGTCGAGTCCTATGCTGTACTCTTCTGCTTCAAAGCCTGAAAGATACTTCTCATCAAAGGGTAAAAGTTGTGTAGTATCCCATGGCTCTAATGCACTTAAAATTGCACGTGAGACACTCTTACTTGCACCTACTGTGACATCATCAAAATTTACATACGCTGTACCAGACGCGGCTGTCCAACGTGTACGAGCTTCTTGTACACGTACATTGCGTTGTTTCCCATTTTCTACTACTGTTTTTGTAACGGTGACATAGTAAACATCTCCTCTAAGACCTGTGTATTGAGAAACTGTATCACTGTCGTATGTCCAGTAAGGTAGGTAGTAGCCCGTAAGACTTTCATTACCATCTAAATACTTTTTAAAAGCAGTAGGTGCAAACCAGCGTGACTTTACCCATTTTTCAAAACGACTTCTTGCATCTTTTTGTGTGACTTTAAAAGGTATCATAGACTTAGGGGTCAACTCTTGCACAAAATCTGTAATAGCAGGTGTATCACAATAAGGACAGTTAGAAGAGAAAGAGTAAGGCGTAAGGGTGAAAGAACTTCCACACTTTTTACAACTTACCTCTTTTTCTATGGGCTTAGACTCCTCGGCTTCAAGGTTAGAGAGTGCCTGATGAAAACTATACTCCATAATGGGCTGATTTTTAGGGTCTATGGCTGTTTCTCTCTTACAAAACTCACAAACAAGCATACCTTTAGTAGGAGAAAATTTTTGAGGTGCTCCACAAGAGGGGCAAGTAAAACTCATAGCAGTGAATTTCATAATGTTACTAACCTAAAGGTGGTGGTGTTTGTAAAAAAGCATCACTTAGAACGGTACTAGCCTCTGCCCACTCTTTCATGCCTTGTGTCCAGATACGAGTTCGTCTATTTATACGCCCATTGGCGATAGAGTGGTGTATAGTATCAAGCGAATAAGGTCCTTCAGATTTACCATCTATGGCTACAAAGTACTGAGCAACGGTGTTGAGAAGTGGCGGTGGAGTGGTAGAGTTGTTCATACTACTTGCCATCTGTTGTCCCATAGCCATACCTACACCCATGCCCATCATGTCAGACATAGCACCACCATTTCCTTGGGCTAAGGCTTCTGAACTTTGGTACTTTAAATGCTCATCAAGGTTACCTGCTATAGCACGACTCGTACGTTTATCCATCGCTTTTTCTACCTCTTTAGGTAGAGAGATGTTTTCTACAAAAATACGTGTAAGTTCTAACCCATACTCTTTAAATGCAGGAGCGATAGCTTCAGTAAGAAAAGTACCAAATTTCTCATAATTTGCAGCAAGGTCAAGTGCTGCTGTACTCTCTTGCCCCATAAGTGTTGAAAACTTCGTAATAATAAGGTTTGTCAGTTGGCTCTCTACTTCAGAAGTGGTAAAGTGTCCATCTGTACCTACTATCTCATTTAAAAACAGTTTAGGGTCTGAAATACGTATTTCGTACGTACCAAATGCACGAAGACGTACCATTGAAAACTCAGGATCACGTACTATAATAGGGTTCTTTGTACCCCATTTAAGGTCTATAAATCTCTTCGTACTCACAAAATAGATTTCAGCTTTAAAAGGTGAGTTAAAACCATGATCCCAGTGTTGTAGGTTGGTTAAGATAGGGATATTTTTTGTCTCTAACTCATAGATGCCTGGCATTAAAATATCTGCTATGACTCCTTCGTTGACAAAAACAGCCATTTGTGACTCACGTACTGTAAGTTTAGCACCATATTTTATCTCATTTCCTTGTCTGTTAAAACGATACACCATAGTGTCATGAGAGTTATCTGTCCACTCTATAACATCTATGAACTGTCCTGTTAACCAGTCAAATAGACCCATTTAAGCCTCCTTACTTTCTATGCTTTTAGCAGTTACTTCAGGAAGTGCTTCTGCTTTTGCTTTTACTGCTAAAAGTGCATCTTTAAGATCTTTTTCTGTCTTATGTAGCTCTACTAAAGCCTCTGCTCTTGCAGCTTTACCCTCTTGGGCGATTTTCAATGAGTCATCTAAGGTAGCGATAAATGTCTCATTGGCTTTTTTGATACTCTCGATGTCAAAAATACCACGTTCCATCTGAGTACGAACCTCTATATTCGCCTCTCTAAGCCCCTCTGCATTCTTCTCTAGTAACTCATTGGTAAGGTCTGCTGCATCTTTAACAGCTATGGCTGTGTCATGACTTCTAAAGATAGTCACTGTTTGTGCCAGTTGGTTTCTCCACAAAGGTACGGTGTTGACCAGTGTTGAAGTGATTTTGGAGATAAGTGATTTATCATTTTCTTGAATAAGTCTGATACTTGGAAGAGACTGCATAGTTACTTGACGAGAGAGTCTAAGGTCATGAACACGACGCTCTAACTCATCTCTAAACCCACGTATCTCTTTTACCTCTTGGATAGCAAGCATATCCTTGTCTTGTGCCTTTGCTTCAAAACTAGGAATAATACTCTCTTCAAGCTCCTCTAGCTTTGTCTCTCCAGCTTTGATGTAAAGTTCAAGGTTTCTAAAGTACTCAAGGTTCGCATCGTAAAGCTTGTCTAAAGAGACTACATCTGTAAGGAGTTGACTCTTATGTTTTTCAAGGCTGTTAGATATCATATCTATCTGATCTCTAACCTCTTCATACTCTTGTATGAACTTCACTATGGGCTTGGTTGCACCAAAGAGTTTTTGGTACCATGCTAGTTTAATGTTAGGGTTAAACTTCTCCATGTCAAAACCACGAATAGAAGCTACCATCTCATTGAGTGCTGCACCTGCTGCACCCATGTCTTTGTTTTGAACACCATCTATCATACGATTTGAAATCTCATCTAGCTTCTCTTGAGCAGAAGAGCCAAAGTAGATAATAGAATTTCTATCATTAATGTCTAGCTCATTGAGTGCATCTTGAAGTGCTGTTACCTCTTCTATACTTACCTCTAGTACCTCTTCACTCTTCTCTTGTATCGCAACTTCTATCATCTCTTTTGTTTTTGTTTCCATCTTGGTATCCCTTTTTATTAAATATCTTTTATCTGTTCTTTGAGTACATCTATATGTACATCAAGGTCAAATTGATTGTTGTTTTTTAGTCTCTGAAGCTCTTTGTCAAAACGTATATCTAAATCTTCCATGAGTGCATAAAGTTTCTCTTTTGTATCACTCATAATATCTACTTCATCCATAGCCACATAAGAGTCTGTTACCTTTGCCACACCATCAATATAGACGATAAGAAACTTTCTAGCTACACGTATGTCTTTAGGGTCATTTTGAATAACCTCTAAAATCTTTTTAGCCTTTTGCAGAGCAATGTTTAGCTTTTGGTGTAAAAATGTATCTTCTATTTTATCTATATGATTTTCAATGTTTAAAAGCTTTGTTTTTGCTTCACTAAGTGTCTCTAGTACAAACTCAGCAGAGATATCACCTAAGTTTTCAAGCTTATCTTCTTTAGGGTCAAATCCATAATATAAGTAGTATCCAAGTACCGAGATAGCCCCTAAAAAGAGTGAGGCTGTCAGTGTTTTTTCTGTAAATAGTATGGCACTTAAAAACGTTGCAACACCTAGTAAAAAAGCCGATATAGTTTTGTAAGGTACTTTAGGTGCTTTGGTAAAGGTTGTGTTTTGGTACTCTAGCTCTTGCTTAAAACCTATAGTAGAGAGTTTCAAGAGAAGAAAAAAGAGCCCAAACATCAGGCTGTTTAGTAAAAAAAGCTTAATATCCATCTGTAAAAGTGCCAAGATAACAGCAATAAAAAGAGGAATTAGAAACAGATAAAGTAGTATCCCTCTCTTAGCTTTCATTTGAGCCATAGATGGGTTGTAGTGTTTTGTTTTTGCCATCATACTACCCTAGAAGATTGCCAAGTGGATACCACACAGCAAACCCCGCAGAAAATACGATAAATAAAAAACCAAATATTTTTTTATATCCTGACATTTTAATCCTTAATATAAATTCACAATTATTTTAGCATAATAAAAATAACAATTAAGGTTTTGAAATTTTAGATTAGATATACTTTTGCAGATTAAATAAAGGCACATGATATGAAGATTCAAATATTGATGATACTACTTATTGGGTTAGGTTTTACAGGATGTACAGGCAACAGACCCTCTCCTACAACTTCTTATACTCAAGCTCCAGCACAAAAAGCAGAAATTTTTCATACAACTATGAAAGCCGTTGCACTTAGTACCCAAAAAAATAGCAAATACACAAGAATGGCATTTGAAACTGCCGATGAGAAAAAATGGTTTAAAGAGCATATGTTTCATCTATGGGATAGACAAATTACAAGAAGAGAATTTATCGAGACAGGTGTAAAAAAATACCCTACACATAAGTATGAATTTACATTTATAGCAAATGGTTTTCAACAGCGTTCATAATCTGCTTAGATTTTTAAGCTCTACCCTATCGGTAAGCGATAGGGTCTTTTACACCTGCTTGTTCAAAACCTCTTAAACGTAATCTACAACTGTCACAAACACCACAAGCCAATGTTTCAGACTGGTAACAACTCCATGTAGCTTCAAGAGGAACATTTAAGTCTAAAGATTTTTTTACAATCTCACTCTTTTTAAGTGCAACAAGTGGCATTTTTATAGTCAATACTGTCTCATCTTTTGTACCAAGATTAATAGCCTTTTGCATCTGCATAATATAACTCTCACGACAATCAGGATACCCACTACTGTCCTCTTCTACCACACCTATAAAGAGTGCTATTGCTTGGTGTTTCTCTGCAACTGCTGAAGCGATAGAGAGAAAGATACCATTTCTAAAAGGTACATAGGTGACAGGTACACCCTCTTCTACTCCATCTGTAGGAACGTCAATACTTTTATCTGTGAGTGCTGAAGCACCTATTTGTTCAAAAAAAGGTAAGTCTATCTCGTAAGACTCTGTGGCATTTACACTCTTAGCTACTTTACGAAACGCCTCTAGCTCTTTTTGTTCTGTTCTTTGACCATAATTAAAATGCAAAGCAATAATCTCATACCCCTCTTCCTCTGCGATTTTAGCACTTAAAGCACTATCCATCCCACCAGATATAATACAAACAGCTTTTTTCATAATAGATGTTATCCTTTTCTTTATAGTGGCACTATTTTAGCAAAATATAGACAATAATAACATAAATTAAACGAGATAAGCTATAATCTACTACTTAAATAAAGAGGATTTTTATGGTTATTCTAGGCATCGGTAATGTATTACAAAAAGATGATGGGTTTGGAGTATATGCTTCTACTTACTTGAAAAAGAACTATACTTTCTCTAAAAATGTTGAAGTGATTCATGGTGGAGTTGAGGGGATTAACCTTTTCTCTATTTTTGAAGAGAATAATCACATTCTTATTTTAGATTCTATTGAATTAGATGATGAACCTGCTAGTATCTATCTTATTCCTTCCTATGAGCTTAATGGTCATGGGCTTAACTCTGGTGGTGCTCATGAGATTGGGGTTTTACAGTGCCTTGATATGCTAGAACTACAAGGAAAAGATCAGCCTAAAGCAACAATATTAGGTATCATTCCACAGCATGTTACCTTTGATATGGCATTAAGTTCTACCATGGAAGAGGCTTTTGAAGGGTATATTAACGTAGCGTTAAATTATTTGAAAAAAGAGGGTATAGAAGCCATACAAAACGAAAAAATCACTACTCTAAAAGAGATACTTTATGAGGTAAAGAGAGTTTAACTCTTTACCACACTAGTTTCCCATCCATCATAACTTGCACTATAGCTTTCAAGTAATTCAATAAGATGAAGGGTTAAGGCATCTATATCTGTATAAAAAGGTTTATCTACACGGTAAAAACTAAAACCTTTTACCCCATCTTCATTGATTATTTCATCCATTACACCAAAACCTTCATGTGCTAAAGCTTCTTTAAGTGCCTCTTCGTCTGTTGCTTCACCTAAGTAAAATTTATGCTCTATGGCTCTAGGTACTTCTAAGGTATCTTCTTTTGCTTT
>Ga0256838_1000028_pt1 | contig 124026 bp, 108 predicted proteins | sample 4571419metaG_FD_185978 | JGI IMG/M metagenome (GOLD analysis project Ga0256838, IMG submission 185978) | Hydrothermal vent microbial communities from Guaymas Basin, Mexico - 4571-419 | ecosystem: Environmental > Aquatic > Marine > Hydrothermal vents | place: Mexico: Guaymas Basin | collected... | reverse complement strand
CTATGTCGATACCAACTTAGATGCACTTGTAGAAGAGATAGAAGAAGTACAGAAAACAAGACAAAAAGAGCAATAGTGCATTTAGTTTTAAGTGGTGAAGGAAATAGTGATTTAGGAAAAATCTCTTATGCTTCTACTGAGTTTATCCCTGCTTCTATGTATTATCTGATTGATAAAATTATTGAACAAAAGTTAAGCTACTCTTTTTATGAAACCTGCCCTGATTCAATTACTTTTATTCCTAAAATAAAGTTAGGTGAAATTGCTAAAGAGCTAAAAAAAGGGAAAAAATTAAAGATACCTCATACAGGTAAAAAGAGTAAAAAAGAGACAGCATATTTTTTGGTTAATGCAATAACTCTAGCTTATATAGCAAAAGAAAAATCTGAAAAGTTAGCAGATGAAGTCATAGCTATATTATTTAGAGATTCTGATGGTACGTGTAGTACATCAAAAGGTATGTGGGAAGATAAAGTTATATCTATAGAAAATGGTTTTAAATTAGGAAATTTTACTAAAGGTATAGCTATGGTTCCTAAGCCTAAATCTGAAGCTTGGTTACTTTGTGCTTTAAAAAAGACACCTTATATAAACTGTAATACATTAGAAAATAGATCAGGGAATGATAACTCAGAAAACCCACTTAAAGAAGAATTAGAGGCTTTAAGTATAGAATATTCTGAGATTAATGAGATGATTAAAAATGGGTCTATAGATATTACTAAAATAGATATGTCAAGCTTTAAAGCTTTTTATACAAAGCTCAATGCATTACTTTAAGTATATGTTTTAACATCTCTTTCCTCGTAAAAAGTAAATAAAGTGTTAATATAAGAAATAGTACGAAAGAGAAATATAATAAATGACAAACAAACAATACCAAGAAAAAACAGACACCCTTAAAAAATGGGCATACGCCTATTATGTTGAAGACAATCCCATTGCTACAGATGAAGAGTATGACACGCTTTACCATGAAGTTTTAGACTATGAAAATGCTCACCCAGACAAGGTGCTTTTGGACTCTCCTACTGCTCGTGTGGGGGGTGTGGTGCGTGAGGAGTTTTCTAAGGCGAAGCATATTAAGCGTATGTGGAGTATGGAAGATGTATTTACTACTGAAGAGGTGCAAGAGTGGTTAGACAGAACGGTAAAAAATGTAGGAGAGTGTAGCTACTTCTGTGAGCCTAAGTTTGATGGGGCTAGTATGAACCTACTGTACAAAGAGGGTAGTCTTGTTCGTGCCATTACACGAGGGGACGGCGTAGTTGGTGAAGAGGTTACCGATAATGTACGTACCATACGCTCTGTACCTCTGAGCATAGACTACAAAGAAGAGATAGAAATACGTGGAGAGGTAGTCATACGTAAAGATGATTTTGACATCATCAACCGTGAGCGTGAAGTAGAGGGGGAACAAACTTTTGCAAACCCACGTAATGCAGCAGCAGGCTCTTTACGACAGCTAGACTCTAGTATTACAGCTAAAAGACGGCTTGTTTTTTACCCTTGGGGTTTAGGTGAAAACAGTTTAGAAGAGTTAAAACTTTCTCAGAAGATGGACTTTGTTTACAAACAAGGTTTTATTAAACCACCTTATGCACAAGAGTGCAATAGCATAGAAGAGATAGAAGCTTTTTACCATAAACTCATAGCCCTACGAGATGAGATACCTGTCATGATGGATGGTATGGTTGTTAAGGTAGATGAAGTAAGCCTACAAGAGGAGTTAGGCTACACCGTAAAAGTACCTAAATGGATGTGTGCTTACAAGTTCCCTGCTGTAGAGAAAGTGACTAAGGTTAATGCCATTACCATTCAAGTAGGGCGTACTGGTGTACTCACTCCCGTAGCAGAAGTAGAACCAGTAAACCTAGATGGAGCCATGATAGCCCGTGCCACTCTACATAACTTTGACGAGATAGAACGTAAAGGTTTGATGGTAGGCGACAGCGTTATACTCATACGCTCAGGTGATGTGATACCTAAGATAACCAAAGTGCTTACAGACAGACGCGATGGCTCACAACTTGCCATAGAACGTCCTACACAGTGTCCTACTTGTCACTCTGAAGTGTTAGATGAGGGGACGCTCATCAAGTGTCAGAACTTGGACTGCCCAGATAGAGTGGTAAACTCCATCATACACTTTGCTAAAAAAGGGTGTATGAACATCGATGGGCTAGGCTCTAAAATAGTAGAGATATTGGTTAAAGAAGAGAAGATAAAAGACATTTTAGGGCTGTACCATCTTAAGTATGAAGATATGGAGGGGATGGAAGGCTTTAAAGAGAAACGTATTAATAAACTTCTTGATGCTATAGCCGATACAAAAAGCGTACCATTACACAGACTCATCTCTGCTATGGGTATAGAACACATCGGAGAGGTAGCAGGTAAGTCACTTGCTTTAGAGTTTGGGCTTGGCATAGTCGATGCTACATTAGAGCAAGTCGTAGCCATAGACGGCATAGGCGAAGAGATGGCAAACTCTCTGTTAGAGTTTATGCGTGTCAACCATGACTTTGTCTTAAAGCTGTTCGATGAAATCGAACCTACGGTAGAAGAGAAAGTAGAAGCCAAAGAGAACCCCTTTAAAGACAAAACAGTAGTACTTACTGGTTCTATGTCAGTAAGCCGTGGAGTAGTTAAAGAGATGTTAGAGAAGCTTGGAGCAAAAGTAAGTGGCTCTGTAAGTAAAAAGACAGACTTTTTGGTTTACGGAGAAGATGCAGGGTCTAAGTTTACTAAGGCTGAGAGTTTGGGTGTGAAAACTTTGACTGAGGATGAGATGAGAAAATTAATTTGACTTTATTAACAATAAAACTTGTTTTTTATAAATAAAACCAAACTTTATTGTGATAAAGAACCGTATACGTTGACTCTATAGTTAAAACCAGTTATAATAAACCAAATTTAAAAAAATGGTTTTCAGGGTTTAAATGGCTAAGAATATTATAGAAAAATCACCGTTTGTATTTCATCATGAACTATTGTCTAATGATTTATTTGATGCAGATTATATTTTACGCTATAAAGAAGTAGATGATAAGGGGAAGTATCTTTATTGGGATCAACTCAAATGGCGTATAGATGAAAATGATGATGCAAAAAAAGCTTGGTATGCTACAAAGTGGGCGAGAAATAGACTTTTAAAGACAATACCTTTGCTAGATAAAAATGCTAAATATTTTAATTTTTGTATGCCCGATACACTACAAGCAAAACTATTTAAAATATCAAATTTGGCTGGACAGGGGATTATTCCTCATCACTCTATTAAAAGTCAGTATCTTATATCTTCACTTGTAATGGAAGAGGCGATAAGTAGTTCTCAATTAGAGGGAGCATCTACCACGAGAAAAGTAGCTAAAGAGATACTTGTATCAGAGAGAAAACCTAAAACACAAGATGAGCAGATGATTGTCAATAATTATTTACTTATGAAAGAGATACAACTCTGCAAAGATGAAGAGCTATCTGTAGATATGATTTTAAACCTGCATAAAATTGCTACTAAAGGTACACATGATAATGACAATGTAGCAGGTGAACTTAGAAAAAGTGATGATATTGTTATTATGGATGTGGATGATAATGTTTTACATCAGCCACCTCTGTTTTCTGAGTTACCTAAAAGATTACGTAAGTTATGTGATTTTGCTAATGAGAAGCACACTGGAGAAGAGGGTAGTATATTTATTCATCCTATTGTTAAAGCCATACTATTGCACTTTATGATTGGGTATGAACACCCTTTTTCAGATGGGAATGGTAGAACGGCTAGGGCTTTATTTTACTGGATTATGTTAAAAAATGGATTTGATTATTTTGAATATATTTCTATAAGTAAATTTTTAAAAGAAGCACCTAAAAAGTACAGTATATCATACTTATATAGTGAGATTGATGATAATGATTTGACTTATTTTATTTACTATCAGGTTGACATTATATTAAGAGCAATAGATGATTTACTTGCGTATTTACAAAAGAAAAGTGTAGAATATGAAGAGATTACAGATATTTTAAAAGATTCGTATTTAAATGAACAGTTAAATTTTGTACAAAAAAATATTATAAAAAAAGCAATGAAGCATCCAGGTAGAGTCTTTACAGCTCTTGAAATATCAGCAGATTATGATATCGCTCCTACTACAGCAAGAAAATATCTGAATGCATTAGTATCGTATAAGATACTTGCTAGTTATAAAGATGGTAAAACTAAAGCATATATTGCACCTGCAAACTTACATGAAATAATAAAGGCAAACTAAATGAGATTAGATAAATACTTAGTAGAAGAGGGTTACTTTGAGAGCCGTAATCGTGCACATGATGCTATAAAATCGGGTAAAGTAAAAGTAAATGGTAAAGTACCTAAAGTCTCTACTAAAATAGATGAGAAATCTTCTGTAGATGTAGAAGATGAGAAGTTTTATGTGAGTCGTGCTGCAAGAAAGTTAGAGAATTTTTTAGCAGAGTACCCTATGGATTTTAAAGGAAAACGAGCTTTAGATATAGGTTCTAGTACAGGGGGCTTTGCTCAGATAGTACTTGAAAATAGTGTAGAGACGCTTAGTTGTGTCGATGTAGGTAAAAATCAACTACATATCTCTTTACGTCAAAATGAAAAGCTCTCTTTGTTTGAAGAGACTGATATACGTGAGTTTGAGAGTGCAGAGGGGTTTGAACTTATCACTTGTGATGTTTCGTTTATCTCTATTTTGAAGATAACAGATGACATAGATAGACTCAGCCAAAATGGTACAGATATAGTGATACTTTATAAGCCACAGTTTGAAGTCGGTAAAGATGTAAAACGTGACAGTAAAGGGGTCGTTCAAGATATTGATGCTATAGCTAGACGTAAAGAGGAGTTTGAGGCTGAAGCAAAGAAGTTAGGTTGGGATGAGAAGTATCAATCAGAGTCAAAAGTCACAGGTAAAGAGGGTAATCAAGAGTATCTGTATCATTTTGTAAAAAATGGGAAATAACATTGAAATTTAACAACAACATTAAATCTATCGCCATCGGTTCATTTGATGGCTTGCACATCGCACATCAAACACTCATAGAAAAAGCAGATGCATTGGTGATTATAGAACGAAATAGTGGATATTTGACACCAGGGTATAAACGTGCATTATATACCGATAAAGTGTGCTGTTTTTACCATTTTGATAAAGTAAAATCATTGACTCCTCACGCTTTTGTAGAGAAACTTGAAAAAGATTTTCCTGTACTTGAAACCATAGTAGTGGGGTATGACTTTCACTTTGGTAAGGAAAAAGCAGGAAATGCAGAGATGCTTCAATCTTTATGTGATAAAGAGATTATCGTTATAGATGAGGTAAGTTATGAAGATGTACCTATACACTCGCGAACGATAAAAAAGTATTTACGTGAGGGTAAAGTAGCTATGGCAAATAGACTGTTGGGTAGAGACTACACGATAGAGGGTAGCGTTATTAGAGGGCAAGGGCTTGGAAAAGAGGAGCTTTTTGCTACACTTAACCTAGATGTCAATCATTATCAACTGCCTTTAGAGGGTGTCTATGCTACACAAACCCAAATAGATGGTAGATGGTTAAACTCTGTAAGTTTTTTAGGACATCGTGTGACTACAGACGGCTCTTATGCGGTAGAGACTCATGTGTTAGAAGAGAGCTTAGGAGAAGTAGAGGGGAGTGTTAGCATTAAATTTATAGAATTTATTAGAGAAAATCAGAAATTTAATGGGTTGGAGAGCTTGAAAAGGCAGATAGAAGAGGATATAGTTGAGGCTCAAAAAAGTTTAAAATAAAGGGAAGGTATTAGCAGATGAGTTCAAGTTTTTTTACCAATGAAAAAGAAAATACTCTTAAAAATAGAATTAATGCTGTTTTAAAAAAAGATAGAAATATTAAATTTTTAGATTTTTTAATTGGTTATTTTCGTATTACAGGATTTGATAAAATATCTGATAACCTTTCACATATCAAGCTTACACGTATTTTAGTAGGTATTAATGCCGATAAAAATACCTATGATGCTTCACAACTTATTAAAAAGTTTGCAGAGATACAAACAAATATTTATAATGAAGAACCTTTAAACCCTAAAGAGTATGCTAATTTTGAGTCAATGAAAAACCTTATTGTTGAAAAAAAGATAAAGGTGCGTATATCTTCTGATAAAAATGTGCATTCTAAAATGTATCTCATGCGTGATGATGGAGAGTTAGATCATACATTAACAGAAAAGGAATATCAAGGTCGTGTGATTATTGGCTCTTCAAATTTAACGCATAATGGACTAGAAGCCAATACAGAGATTAATGCAGAACTCAAAGATGACCATAGTTTAAGGGATGCTGTTAAAGTATTTGACACACTTTGGGCTGAGTCAGTTGAGCTTACAGAAGAAGATTTTGATACATATATATTACCTAAATTAAAAAAACCTGTAGAAGTATCTTACAAATTAAGCCCTTATAAACTCTATATAAAACTACTTATAGAACACTTTGGAAGTCGTATAGACTTTATAGATGATAGTCATATATATGTTCCTCATACGTATAAAAAGCTCTCCTATCAAGTTGAAGCTGTCAATGAGGGTATAGCAAAACTCAAAGAACATAATGGCTTCTTCTTATCTGATGTAGTGGGGCTTGGTAAAACAGTGGTTATTGCTATGCTGATTAAAAAGCTTAGCTCTACATTTAATAAAAGAATTTTAGTCGTTATCCCTCCTGCTGTACGAACGCAATGGGAAGATACTTTTAGTGAATTTAATATAACTAACTGTGATGTAGTGTCATTGGCATCTCTCAATAAGGTTCAAGCTAGTAAGTATGAATTGGTAGTAGTTGATGAGTCTCATAAATTTAAAAGTAGTGAGTCAAAACGTTATAAGCAACTCTATGAGATATGTATAGATAAAAAAGTTATTTTACTCTCTGCTACCCCTCAAAACAATACACCCAATGATTTGTACAATCAAATAGCACTTTTCCAAAATGTTAAAAACTCTACATTGCCAGAGTGTCAAAATTTACAGAGTTTTTTTGCTGAGAAAGAGGTAGAGTATAAAAAGCTTATAAATTCGGAAGATGGTATAGATGAGTTGGCACTTAAAGTATTGTCTGAAGAGATACGAGATAATGTACTACGAAGCGTCATGATACGACGAACACGTTACGATATACAACATCATAATATGTATAAAGATGATATAGTTGAGCAAGGTCTTTCTATGCCAGAGGTCAATACACCTATAGAGCATGAGTATAAGCTAGAGGGAAAATTGGGGACTTGTTTTGATGATACCGCTGTTAATATTATTGAAACTTTAAACTATTCAAGATTTAATGCTTTGGGTTATTTGACTGATGAAGCTATAAAAGAATACTATCCAAATGAGAGTAAAAATATCCTCAAAAAAAATCCACTAGCAGGAATTATGAAAACATTACTCATAAAAAGATTTGAAAGTTCTTTTTCTGCTTTAAAAATTTCTATAGGAAGACATGAAAAACGCTATAAGAAATTTATAGAGAATTTTGAAAATGATATTATCTATCTTGGAGAGAAAGCTTCTGATATTTTAGATTATGATGAAGATAGTGAGGTGGATTATGATGAGTTTATACAAAAGTTTATAGATGCAGGAAAAGTAAAACAACTAACAAGAGCAGACTTTAAAGAAGGTTTTGAGATAGATTTAAAATCTGACTATGATGTATTTAAAGCATTGGTAGCTACATGGAAAACCATAGATGAAGACCCAAAAGCAGATAAATTTAAGAAAGTACTAGCAAAAGATAGAGATAAAAAAATAGTTATTTTTACAGAGTCGGTTGATACACTCAATTATCTAAAGAGTAAACTAAAAGATATGAAGAAAATACTCTTTATTACAAGTCAAAATAGAGAAGATAAAAAAGAGATAATCAAAGAAAACTTTGATGCAAATCACGATATAGAGAGACAAAAAAATGATTATAATATTATCATCACTACTGATACACTAGCAGAGGGAATCAACTTACACCGAAGTAGTATCATCTATAACTATGACATACCTTGGAATGCTACTAAGCTAATACAGCGTATAGGTAGAGTAAATCGTATCGGTACTAGAGCTAAATATATAGAGATACACAACTTTAAACCTGCTTCTCATATAGATGAACTCTTAGAACTCTCTCAAAAAGCTTTTGTCAAACTCCAATCTTCACATACCATGATGGGTGAAGACAATCAAATTTACACTAAAGATGAGAGTGTAGGTACGGTTAACCTCTTTAATGAGTACAAAAAAGAGGTTAATGAGAAAGATGAAGAGTTAGAGTTTTTGGCAGAGATAAGAGCGTTCAGAGATGAAAATGAAGAAGAGTTTAGTCGTTTATCGGCACTTAAAGAGAATCTTATTCTCACAAGAAAAGGTGCTAAAGAGAGTGCTTATGTGGTACTAGATGTCAATGAGCATAAACATTATGTGTGTGTAGATGCAAACAGTGTTGAACCAGTTACTTTTGTAGAAACAGCTAAGGCATTTGGAGCAGACGCAAATGAGATGGCTCTAAAAAGTGTAGAGGGTCAAGATAAAAGATATCTATCTTTAGCTAAGGGTTATTTTGAAGATAAATTTAAAATAAAAAAGCAAGATAAAGTAGGAGATGGGGTCTTAGATGCCAAGTCTCAAAAAGCAGAGAAGTATCTCAAAGAGTGGCTTAGAGAAAAGTTATTGGAAAAAGAACTTTTTAAAGAGTACAGAGAAGCTATACGTAATGGAACTTTGGGAACAGTGACTGTTGATGAGATAAACCAACTTTATACATGTAAGAAAGATGAAATAGAAGAACATTTGGCTAAAATAATTACAAAAAAGCAGAAAAAACAAGAACAACTGTTTGATGAGACATTAACCATAAGTCCTGTTTTATCAGAAATATTTACAGGAGAGTAGTATGGATTTGTCATTTTTGGGTGAAAAATTTAATGAAGATAATTTTATAGAGTTTGTAGAGAGTGCATTTGATGATTTTGACAGAGTAGATACGCGTTATAAAGATGATGAATTAAGTGATGAAGATAAAAAGCATATCATATCGTATAAATATTTGGGTGATAGTTTTTTAGATGACAACTCTGAGATAGGTGTATTGATTTTAAAGTCTGCTACTAAAAATATAGAAAATAAGCGAGTGGGGTTTTCAAAGGTTATCTCAAAACTTGCGAACCCACATGGTAAAGAGACAGTTCTCATTGCTATCTACCATGATGATAGTCCTGTATGGAGACTTACTTTTGTCTCGTATGACATAAAAGATGGTAAACAGTCTCAAAAAACAGATGCTAAAAGATACACTTATGTATTGGGTCAAAACATAGCCATCAAAACAGCTAAAGAACAGATAGGTGAGCTTTTTATTACTGATAAGATTAAGCAGAGTACACTTGAAGAGGTGTTTTCTGTTGAAAAAGTTAGTAAAGAGTTTTTTGCTAAATATAAAAAACTTTATTTTAGTACCTTGGAGGAGCTAAGATCACAAATAGCATTATTTTCAGATGAGGAAAACTTAACACTCTTTACCAAAAAACTACTAGGACGGATAGTCTTTTTGTACTTCATACAAAAAAAAGGTTGGTTGGGGTCTCAAAATGAGTGGGGTAATGGAGATAGAAAGTTCCTCTCAAAACAGTTCATGAACTTCAAGGGAGATAATTTCTATAATGAGATACTAAAACCTCTCTTTTTTGAAGCTCTCAATACTAACAGAGAAGAGAAAAAACATCTCTTTAAAACATTTGGTATGATGTCATATCTCAACGGCGGACTCTTTAGCCCACAAGAGATAGATAATGATGAACGACTCATCATAGAAAATGATATTTTCAGAAACATCATCACAACTTTTGATGAGTACAATTTTACCATTGTAGAAGATACCCATCATGATAGTGAAGTTGCCATAGACCCTGAAATGCTTGGTAAAGTATTTGAAGATTTGCTTGAAGATAGAAAAGAGAAAGGGGCATTTTATACCCCGCGAGAGATAGTCCACTATATGTGCCAAGAGTCACTGAAAAACTATCTTGAGAGTAAGCCCAAAGATGAGACAGACCTAGAGTATATCAAGAAAATAAAAATACTAGACCCTGCCATCGGTTCTGGAGCTTTTCCTATGGGGATGCTTCATGAGATACTAGAAAAACGCATGAGTTTAGGAGACAAGCAAGACATCTCTAGTATGAAAAGAGAAATCATAGAAAACTCTATCTACGGCATAGACATTGAACCCTCTGCTGTAGAGATAGCAAAGTTAAGGTTTTGGTTAAGTATCGTTGTAGATGAGGTTAAGCCTAGCCCCTTGCCAAACCTTGCCTATAAGATTATGGTGGGGAATAGCCTACTCTCAACAATTAATGGACTTGATCCTTTAGTCCAAAACCAAAATAAAAAAGCACAAAAAGAGATAAAGCTTTTACAAGGTAAGTTTCATGACTATTTTAATGAACATGATTCTAAGAAAAAAGAAATAATAGATACTACTGTAAAAGAAAATATTAAACTTATATTGGAAAAAACACTTAAGAACTTTGATGTTCAGCCAAAACTAGATATGAATAAAAAAGAGCAAAAACAGTATGAAGAAGATTATCTAAACCATACAATGTTATCAAAGGTTATGAAAGAATATCATGAGCATAATTATACAAAAGAGCTGTTTTTTTATAAAATATATTTTAAAGATGTAATGGATAGAGGTGGCTTTGATGTAGTCATAGGAAATCCTCCTTATGTTCGTCATGAGAAGATAAAAGAGCTAAAACCAAAACTAAAGATAGAAAATTATCAATCTTACAATGGAACAGCAGACTTATATATTTACTTCTTTGAAAAAGGGTATAAGTTACTTAAAGAAAATGGAATATTAAGTTATATCACTTCCAATAAATACACACGAGCTAAATATGGTAAAGAGTTTAGAAAGTTTGTTTTAGATAATACCAGTATAGTAAATTATATAGATTTCACAGGTGTAAAAGTCTTTGAATCTGCTACAGTGGATACTTCTATTTTAAGCTATAAAAAGTCTCAATGCAAAGAGAGTAATTTTCTCTACTGTGCTATTACTGAAAAATATAAAAAAGAGAATCAATTAGAAAAATTCATTTTACAAAATGGTTTTGATTATTCACAAAGTGATTTGAGTGTAGATAGTTTTTCTTTTGCGAATAAGCAAGAGTTATCTATAAAAAAGCAAATAGAGAAGATAGGAACTCCTTTAAAAGATTGGAATATTAATATATATAGAGGGATTTTAACAGGATTTAATGAAGCATTTATTATTGATGAAAAAACTAAAGATGAATTAATAGCTCAAGACCCCGAAAGTTCTGAAATTATCAAGCCATTACTTAGAGATAGAGATATAAAAAGATACTCTTATGAATTTGCTAATAAATGGTTAATCAACTCTCATAATAATCCACCGATAGATATAAATAAATACCCTGCGATAAAAGAACATTTAGATAAATATTATGATAGATTAGAAAAAAGAGGAGACAAAGGTGTTACACCATATAATCTTAGAAACTGTGCGTATATAGATGATTTTGATAAAGAAAAAATAATATGGACAAGTATATCAAAAATAAATACTTTTACATATACAGATAAAGAAATTTTTACTAATGATAAATGTTTTATTCTAACTGGAGAAAGTACAAAATTTTTAGGTGCATTATTAAATTCAAAATTATTTTTTTATTATTATAAATTTGATGGTATTCAACTTTCATCAGGTTATGAATTTAAAAAATTTAAAGTAGAAAAGTTTCCTATCCCACAAATCTCAAAAGAAGCTCAAAAACCTTTTGAGATTTTGGTGGATTATGTTATGTTTGCTAAAGAAAATGAGATGAACCTAGAAGCATCGCTTTTTGAAAGTGTGATTGATGGGCTTGTTTTTGATTTGTATTTTGAAGAGGAGATGAAGAGATTTGATTGTTTTATCTCTGATGAACTTAGTAATATTTTAGAAGTTTTTGATAAAAGTTCAGAACAAGTCTCTAAGATGTATAAAATTTTTAAAAATAATAAAACAATTCAAAGAGGATTGATTTACAAAAGAATTATTCCTGTAGTAGAAATAATTACTGGAGCTAAAAAATGATAAAAATAGAAAAAATACAACTCAATAATTTTAGGTTTTTTATAGATGAAGAAGAAAATAATACTTTTAAACCCAATGCAAAAGGGTTGCTCGTTTATGGAGAAAATGGGAGTGGTAAGAGTTCTTTGTTTAAGGCGTTTGAGCTTTTGGCAACAGCCACTATATCAGCAGAAGAGTTTGCAAAGAATATAAATATTTTTAGTAATGATAATACTTATTTGGAGTTTGATTTTTCTAATGATGAACCCTCACTTAGAATTGATAGCGATGAATTGAGTTTGAATAATCATGAACCTTTTGTTAAGACATTGTCTGTCTCTAAACCAATGATAGAATACAAACAACTTCTAAAAGTCTCTTATTCAGAGAATAATAATCAAAATTTATATCCATTTTTTGAGAAAATTTTAGAAAATTATCCCATTGATAATGAAGCAGATGACATCAATATATTAAAAGATTTAGATGGAGAAATATTTTTTAATAAATTTAAAGAGATTATTTTATGGGATATTTTAGAGGATATAAACTATTATTTAAATGCCTTTAATCAAAATATAAAAATTACAGATGTTGTATTTGATGGATTTAATAAAACAACATTTTTAGATATAAACTTTTTTGATGAAAATATAACAACTTATCACCATTTTTTAAATGAAGCAAGATTATCAGCATTGGCTATTAGTGTATATTTTGCAATTATCAAAAAACAGTTTGATAAGTTAGGTGAAAATAGTCTAAAAATATTAGTTTTAGATGATTTGCTTATTAGCCTCGACATGAACAACAGACTAAGCTTAATTGATATTTTGAAAACTGAGTTTAGTGATTTTCAAATCTTCTTCTTTAGCCATGAAAAAGCTTTATATGACTTAATCAATGAGAAGATGAGTTTGAAAGCTTATGAGGTATATGTAAATAAAAAAGATAACTATGAAGTACCATTTATCAAACAATCAAATACACTGCTAGACCAAGCAATATATCAAAAAGATACTCAAAATTATGGTTGTAGTGCCAATATCTTAAGACAATATACAGAAAAGTTACTCTGTCAATTTTTACCAAAAGAACAGATACTAGATAGAAGATGTAAGGTTTCAAACTTAGATACTTTATTGACAAAAGCAAAAAAGTTTGAAGAGACAAAGACCACCAATAGAAATCAAGATATTGTAGATATTTTGATTAAACTAAAAACATTTAAAAGAGTATTGCTAAATGATGCTTCACATTATAATAGTACAGAAATTTATAAAAATGAACTTGAAAATGTAATTGACACTTTAATATCTTTTGCAGATACTATTTCAGATGAAGAAAATTAATGAAAAAAATACTAAAAAAAATAAGTATGCTTTTACTCTTAGGGTATGTAGGTATGGGTCTGTTTCTCTATGTGAATCAAAGAGATTTCCTCTATTTTCCTACACCCAATACTCCTACTGTATATAAAAATATGCTCCTCTCTAATGAAGCGTTAAACATCAATATTATTGTGTTAAATGAAGGTCATGAGAATGCTATACTATACTTTGGAGGCAATGCTGAGTCTATGGCAAAAAGTAGTGACTATATTGCACAGCAGTTTCCTAATTTTACTATCTATTTACTAGACTACAGAGGGTATGGTGGTAGTGATGGTGTGGCTACAGAAGAGGGGCTTTATAGTGATGCATTAAAACTTTATGATACTATTAAACCCAAGCATAATCGTATCTCTGTAGGAGGTCGTAGCCTAGGTACAGGTATCGCTACGTATGTAGCAGCACACAGAGAGGTCTCTAAGCTAGCACTTATCACACCATTTGACAGCATAGAAAATGTGGCACAGGGTAGGTATCCTATCTACCCTATCTCTTTACTTCTTAATGATAAATATGACTCTTTAAGTAGAGTAAAAAACATTAAAGCCCAAACGTTTATTGTACTTGCACAAAATGATAAAGTGATACCTAAAAAGTTTACTCAACATCTTATTGATGCGTTTAACCCTTCACAGTTAAAAGTTACAGAGATTAAAAATAGAGGACATATCGATATCTCCTCTGATGAAAAGTATTATAAAATAATGCAAGATTTTATAGGAGAGGGATAAAGTGAAACATAACAACATACAAAAAGATAAAGTATTTACCCAAGCCATAAAGAAAAAGTTTGAGTTTGACGAATCTGTAGCTTCAGTTTTTGACGATATGCTTAGTCGTTCAGTACCGTTTTATGATGAGGTAAGAAAGTTGATTATCTCTCTAATCTTAGCAGAGCAAACTGAGGGCTTAAAAGTACTAGACCTTGGTTCTTCTACAGCGAAGTTTTTACTTGACTTGCATAGTAAGATGGATGTAAAGATGCAACTTAAAGGCTTAGATAACTCTCAAGCCATGCTAGACAGAGCAGGTCAAAAATGTCAAGCTTTTGGTGCCAGTATTGAGTTAGAATTTGCAGATATGTTAACGTATCATTATGAAAATGAAGATGTCGTAGTAGCCAATTATACTTTGCAGTTCATACGCCCTATGCAACGCATAGAGCTGATAAAGAAGATTTATGAGGGTATGCGTGATAATGGAGTGTTTATCTTCTCTGAAAAAGTTGTTTTTGACGATAAAACCCTTGATAAACAGATGATAGATACCTATTATGAGTATAAAAAAGAGCAAGGCTACAGTGAGTACGAGATAGCACAAAAACGCGAAGCTTTAGAGAATGTACTTATACCTTTTACGATAAAAGAGAATATACAGATGTGTAAAGATGCTGGATTTAAAAATATAGAAACTGTTTTTCAGTGGGCAAATTTTGTTACATTTTTGGTTAAAAAATAACTTCTTCTTTAACTAACATTAATTTCATACACATTAAGCTATAATCTTGACATTAATTTTAGGGCAAGATAGCCTATCTAAGGAGTAATTATGAGCTGGACATCAGGTAGCTGGAGAAATTTTACTATCAAGCAACAACCAACATACGAAGATCAAGAACTTCTTAAAAAAGTAGAAGAGGAGTTAAGTTCGTACCCTCCACTTATCTTTGCAGGAGAAGCTAGAAGTCTTAAAGATAAATTGGCTAAAGCAGGACGTGGTGAAGCTTTTTTACTTCAAGGTGGAGACTGTGCAGAGAGTTTTTCTGACTTTAATTCAGCAAATATAAAAAATCTTTTTAAGTTAATGCTACAGATGAACATGGTTCTTATGTATAGCACAGGTAAACCAGTTATTAAAGTAGGGCGTATAGCAGGGCAGTTTGCTAAACCTAGATCTTCTGATTTTGAAGAGATAGATGGAGTAAAACTTCCTAGCTACCGTGGTGATATTATCAATGGTATGGAGTTTACAGAAGAGGCAAGAGTACCTAATCCTAAAAATATGCTCAAAGCCTACAACCAATCTGCTGCTACACTTAATCTACTGCGTGCATTTGCTAGAGGTGGGTTAGCAGATCTTAATAGAGTACATCAATGGAACCTTGATTTTATCAAAGACAATCCTCTTGGTGTGCGTTACCATGAACTAAGTGATAAGATAGACTACTCTATGAAGTTTATGGCTGCGTGTGGACTCAATAGTAAAACAATGCCACAACTCCATCAAACCACTATGTACACGTCACATGAAGCATTGCTCTTAAACTATGAACAAGCGTTGACCAGACAAGATGCAGATACAGGTGACTGGTACGACTGTTCAGCACACATGCTTTGGATTGGTGATAGAACAAGAGATTTGACACAAGCTCATATTGAGTACTTTAGAGGTATTAAAAACCCTATTGGTTGTAAAGTTGGACCAAGTATGGAAGAAGATGAACTTATAGAGCTAATAGATGCGTTGAACCCTGACAATGAAGAGGGAAGACTAAATCTAATCGTTCGTATGGGTGCGAGTAAAATAAGAGAGTATTTCCCTAAACTTCTTAAACGTGTAAGAGATGAAGGTAGAAATGTTGTATGGTCTTGTGACCCGATGCATGGAAATGTTGAGAAATCTTCAACAGGTTTTAAAACAAGAGACTTTGACAATATCTTAAGTGAAGTAGAGCAGTTCTTTGCTATCCACCATGAGATGGGAACAGTTGCTGCTGGTATACACTTAGAGATGACAGGTAATGATGTTACAGAGTGTACAGGAAGTACATCGTGTGCTATTACCGCTGAAGGACTTGCAAGTCGTTACCATACACAGTGTGACCCAAGACTCAACGCAAGTCAAGCCTTAGAGTTAGCATTTACACTCTCAGATACGATGACTAATATAGGTTAGTTACTACTACATCACTATAAAGATATTTTCCTCTTCTTCATAGTGATAATATAACTTCATTTGGTGAATATCTAAAATACTCTTTACGATATAAAGCCCTAAACCTAACCCTTTTTTACTTGTGTGAAAAGGCTCAAAGTAGTTGTTTAGGGGTTCAATAAGACCCTGCCCTTTGTTGATGATTTTTAGTTGTTTACTGTCGATTATCACCTTAATATGTTTGTCTATACTATATTTAATACCGTTATCAAGAAGGTTTTTAATAATTAATGTAATAAGTTCAAAGTCTACTTCTAGTATGTAATCTTGTTTTATCTCTGTACTTATAAGATGTTTTGGATTTTCAATCATAAGCATATCTATACTTGCTTCAAGCAAATCACTCATTTTGTAGGGTTTAATCGTTAGTTCGATGTTTCTTGAAGTAATTTTTTCTATTTTGGCAAATTCATCAATGAGTAAATTTAGCCTTTCAAAAATACTATGCAAACGTACTTTATTTTTTTCATCATGAAGCATTTCACTGACTAGACGACCTTTAGCTATGGGAGTTTTAAGTTCATGCATAATAGCTCGTAAAAAGAGTTGTCTTGACTGTAGAAGCTCACGTATCATAGTTACTGCATGATGAAACTCATTGGCTACTTCGGCTATTTCATCTTGCTTATCACTTCTGCACTCTATATCAAGGTTACCTTGGGAGAATGTTTGTATCTTGTTTTTTAGCTCAGAGAGAGGTTTTAAACTTTTAATAATCCAAAAATACAGAAGAATAATTAAAAGAAAAACAATAGAGAATACAGATACCCGCTTAAGAGGGTATTTCATTTTATTTTTGTTTTCAAGTATAAGCTTAAATCTATCATTATTGATGATAATAATTCTTTTTAAATGGTAGGTATCTACAGCGTAACGTTTTAGTTTTCCTTTCTCTTTAAAGTATCGTTCTATCTTAACTTTTCTTCCCTTATCTGTAATGAGTGAGATGTTCTGTGCATCTAAATATGCTTGGTCTATCTCTCCATGTTTAAGATAATACATATAAAGATAGTGTGACATAACTCTCTCTTGTGATGTGGTGTACTCTTCAAATTTTGCATGATCATACTTGATGGATACAGTAAAAAGTATAGCAAGTAGTAAAATTAGAAGAAAAAAGACTAAATTGATTTTACTACGTAGGGAAGTAAGTCCTATCATACGAGTTTGTATCCTACTCCACGAACAGCTTGAATACGTTTGTTATCTCCCAACTTAGTACGAATCTTAGAGATAATAACATCAAGGCTCTTTCCTTGCGAATCTATGCTCATAGTGCCTGAGGTATTGATAATCTGTTCACGAGACTGTGTCATACCTTGGTGTTTTATAAGTAGGGTAAGAACCTCATACTCTGCTGGTGTTAAAGAGAGAGCCTCTTTTTTAAAGTAGATAGTATCTCCTTTAAGTTCAAAGTCGCTTTTAGGCAAAGAAGATTTATCTCCCTCACCTTTGTTTATTCTGTTAAGGATAGACATAATACGTGCATACATCTCTTTGGGGTCATAAGGTTTAGGTAAGTAGTCATACGCACCTAATTCAAAACTTTTTACTTTGTCATTAATATCAGAGCGAGCCGAGGAGATAATAACAGGCATATTGTATTTACGAACAACTTCTTCGCAGACTTCAAGACCATCCATACCAGGAAGGGTTAAGTCAAGAATAAGTAAATCATACTTTTTTACTCCAGCACTTAAACCCAAATAGGGGTCTTCAAAATTGGTAATTTTGATATCAAACTGAGCAAGATACTCAGTTAAAAGTTCTGCAAATTCAGGGTCATCTTCAATCATTAAAATGTTTATCATTACTTACCTTTGTATAGATGACACATTTTAATCACTAAAGGTTAATTGAAGTCTAATAAACGCTAAATAGCAAACGCTTTTTTCATATAAGGTAAGATTTCTTCAAAACTGTAACGGTTATTTGTAAAATACTCAAAGGCGATAATACCTTGGTAGAGTAACATATCGGAGCCATCTTTAGTTGGTTTATTGTACGACTTGCAGAGGGTTAAAAAAGGTGTCTCTTTTCCGTAAATAACATCTACACATGCTTTAGCCGTAGGGAGAACTTGCTCAAGTATCTCTAGTGGTGCGGGGAGTGAGTTATCTTCAAGCCCAGCAGATGTCATATTGATAACTAAATCGTAGCTTTTGGGTGTGAAATTTTCAAAAGTATAGGTTTTAAAACTATCTTGTTTAAACTTCTCTAAACGATTTTCACTTCTGTTAAGTAAGGTAACTTCATACCCTTCATCTCTTAAAATACGTGAAGTTGATTGTGCTGTCCCTCCTGCACCTAAGAAAAGTACAGTTTTGATAGCTTTAAACTCAGATATAGCTTTTAGAAAACCTGGTGCATCTGTGTTGTATCCATAAAGCTTACCCTCTCTCTCTACGATAGTATTGACAGCACCTACTTTTTTAGAAAAAGGGTCTAAGACATCACAGGCATGATACGCATACTCTTTATGTGGTACAGTAATATTGATACCTTTAAGTCCTAGGTTAAAAAAAGTCTCTTTAAGTGTAGAACCCTCTTCCAATAAATAGCGTGTATAACAACCATCAAAGCCTAAACCTTGAAAAGAGAGGTTATGCATAAGAGGTGACTTAGAGTGAGAGACGGGGTTTCCAAAAATAGCATAGAGATGTTTAGACATATTAGAGTTTCTCCATCTCTTTAAGTGTAGCGAGTAAAGCACCTAGTTTGTTTTTGACTTCAAGGTACTCTAACTCAGGAATGGAGTCTGCAACAACACCTGCACCTGCTTGAAGTGTAATGGAGTCAGGTTTAATGAGTGAGGTACGTATAGCAATAGCTGAGTCCATGTTCCCATCAAAAGAGAAATAACCCACACTTCCAGAGTAAAATCCACGTTTAAGACCCTCAAAATTTGCTATGAGTTTCATAGCTTCTATTTTAGGGGCTCCTGTCATCGTTCCTGCTGTAAAGGTTGCTGCAAAAAGGTCAAACATATCTTTATCATCTTTAAGTAGTGCTTCTACATCTGAGACCATATGCATGACATGTGAGTATTTTTCTACACGCATCATTGCGGTAACTTCTACAGTACCTGTTTGTGCAACACGTCCTACATCGTTACGACCTAAGTCTATAAGCATTAAATGTTCAGCACACTCTTTAGGGTCATTTAGCATTTCAACTTCTAACTCTTTGTCACGTTTTGCATTTTTACCACGTTTACGAGTGCCTGCGATAGGACGTAGAAGTATCTCTCCCCCTGTGAGTCTAACCATAACCTCAGGGCTAGAACCACAAATAGAGAACTCCTCATAGTCTAGCAAGAAAAGGTAAGGGGATGGGTTTTTAGAACGTAAAACTCTGTAAAAACTCAAAGGGTCTATCTTCCCTTTTTGTGTATATCGGTTAGAGAGAAGGATTTGAAAAATATCACCAGAACGGATACTCTCTTTAGACTCATTTACCAATGTTTTAAAACGCTCTTCTTCGATGCTAAAACTTCCCTCACCTTCAAGTTTTACAGCTTGAAGGGGCATAGGTGTACATGAATTATCTAAGATGTCTTCTATAGACTCTAATCCATTTTTCATAGAATCATCATTTAAAATAAGTGTTAATTTTGCATTTTTATGAGAGTATGCCATAATGATTTTAGGTCGTACTAAATCAAGATCTGGAGTATTTAGGGGGTCTAAAAGATCATCCATATTAGTTTCAAGTACAGGTTCAAAAACTTTAACCATATCGTAGGCTATAAAACCTATGAACCCATCTACAAATGAGAAACCAGCCTTTAAAGCTCGCTCCTTATAAGCATTTTTATCTATAGAAGCATAGTAAGATTTTAAAAAGGAGAAGGGGTCTTCATCTAATGTATTGTGTTCTCCTGATTGGTTAATATGAGTTGTTGTTTTATCTTTATAAATAAGTCGTTCTTTTGCACCAATAGTGATAAAACTAAAATTGCCATCACTACTGTTAACCACACTTTCAAAAAGCATAGTAACTTCATTTGGAAAAAGAGATTTAATTTTCCCATAAAGTGCAACAGGTGTAAGTTGGTCAAAAAGTAAAGTTTTATACATAAGTCTATCTACTTTTTCACTACAAATGCACTTTTATTGATAAGCTCTTTAACGGCTGGAAGAGCATTCAATGCAGCTTGTTTACTTCTATATGATCCTATAAGTAGTTTTTTAGTTCCATTAGTTGCTTTAGGGGTAATCTTATACTTAAATCCACTGTTTCTAATAATACTAAGAAATCTTTTACTAGGTGTTTTGCTAAAAGAACCTACTTGAATGTAATAGCTATTTGAATAAGTTGCTTTTGGTTTACTAGATTTAGTTGGCTTTTTAGGAGTAGTTGGTTTTTTAGTTAAGGGTTTCTTTTTTACTGTTTCTACTACTGCGACAGATGTAGCGGTAACTGTAGTAGTTGCTACTGTGCTATTTACCGTTTCTTCAGCTACTTCTTGGATAACCTTTTTATCATCTATCTCAACAGTCTCTTGAACTAGCTTTTCTACTTTACTCGTAGTTGTATTCTCTTCAGAGTTGAGTGATTTTGCTATCTCTTCATCAATGCTATCTGGCTCTGGCATACTCTCTATCTCAGGTGTACTTTGCAGAGTCAATTCAGGACTAATCATCTCTGTATTATTTTCTTCTAAAATATTTTTACCCTCATCTGGGTCTTTGAGTACAATTTTTGAAAAAATAATACCTAAAATCAACATAATTGCAATTAGTGCAATAATAGTTAATACACCTTTAAATTTACTACTTTTAGGCTCAGCATCATCGATAATAAGGTCATCTAAATTGTGATCATTCATAATGGGAAAATCTCCAGAAATTATTTTAAATAAATTATATCATATTAATATATATTAAAACAATAAATTTGAAGATTATTTTCCAATTATAGCATTAAGTTTTTTCTTTAAAATAAGTTTACCTGTCTCTACACCTGGTTGATTATAAGTATCTACATCTATAAGCTCTCCTACTAAGGAAGTTAATAATTCATAATAATAAATAAGCTTACCTATAGTATTTTCATCCACACAAGGTAAGGTAATACTATCTAACGGAATGTCCTTTTGTGTTTTAAGTGATTCCATTACAGAGTCACATTGCATATTAATGAGTTTTGCAAAAGAGAGATTATTTAAAGTATCAAGTTCCTCTAAATGAGGTAATGATATATTAGGTATTTTCATCTCATTGTTAAAATCTTCAATCTTAATAAAAGTTACTGATTTATCTCTAGTGCCTTCCATAATTAGCTGTAAAAAAGAGTGTTGGTCTTTAGGCCCTATAAGACCTATAGGTGTTAATCCTACATTAAAAGCTGAATTTCGTTGTCTTTTACCTAAGCTTTCACCCCATAATTGTACATACCATTCACAAAAATATTTAAGTGTATCAGAATATGCAAAGATACAATTTATATGATATTGACTATGATTTTTTGCATAATAAGATGCTTTTTCTAATAAGATTTTTTTTAGATAACCATCATTGAAAAAACTATCTTTTGTACGCTTTGCACCATTAAGTAAGGCTTGTATATCTATGCCACATAAAGCTAATGGTACAAGTCCTACTGTAGATAAAACAGAAAATCTACCACCAATATTATCTGGTAGATATAATACAGAGGCATTTATTTTATTTGCATATTTTTCAAGTGGTGAATCAGGATCAGTTATAAATGTATATGCAGAAGCATTATTTTGTAGTGAATAGATATATTTATAAATAGAAAAAGTCTCTATGGTATTTCCTGATTTAGATATTACTAAGAAGTGTGTTTTACTAATATCTAATTTAGATAATATTTCTCTAATATTAATAGGATCTGTACTTTCAGAAAAGTAGAGTTTTCTTTTAAGATTTTTTACAGGCTTTATAAATTCATATACAGCTTTAGCTCCTAAAGAGCTACCACCTATACCAATAACTGCAATAGACTCAATATTTGTAGAGATGGAATCACAATATGCTAAAATAGAATCTATATTTTGCTCAGGAAGTGTATAATAACCGATGTATTTTTTTTCTTCTACAATAGCATCATAAGCCTTATTCTCAATAAATTTATTATATGAATTAAAATTTAATTTATTTATCATAATAGACTTTTTGCATGGTTAATTAACATATTTACATGTGATTCATACTCTTTAGACAATATTTCATCTGTAGATTCAAAACGTGTTACAAGTATGGGCGTAGTGTTACTAGCTCTTACTAGTCCCCAGCCCTTTTCAAAATTGATACGTACTCCATCTACATCAATAATATTGATTATTTTAGGAAAATCTTCTGGGGGATTTTTTAATAACTCTTTTACTTTATCTATAATGAGAAACTTCTCTTCTTCAGTTGTTTTTACTTTTATCTCTTCTGTGGAAAATACTTGTGGTAAATTGTCAATCTCTTTATCGAGGTCTATACCATCTGAAATTAACTCTATCATTCTAAGTGTTGCATAAATAGCATCATCATAACCAAAATAACGATGCTTAAAGAAAATATGTCCACTAACTTCACACGCTAAATCAGCATTAGTCTCTTTCATTTTTACTTTTAAGTTTGAGTGACCCGTCTTATACATGATGGCTTTAGATCCACGACGTTTAAGTTCATTATACATCACTTGTGAACATTTAACTTCACCTATTACGGTAGGTTTATCCATCTTCATAGCATATAGTAGTGCCATCTGATCACCCTTAATATTATACTTATGAGTAAGTACAGCTATACGATCAGCATCTCCATCATAAGCAAAAGCAATATCACCATTTTTTTCTAATAACTCTTTTATATCTACTAAGTTTTCTTCAACTGAAGGGTCAGGATGGTGATTTGGAAAGGTACCATCAGGCTCAAGATATAAGCCTTCATAGTTAAAATTTAGTGCATCAAAGATATCTGTAATAACAGTATCTACAACACCATTACCACCATCTATCACTATTTTTTTAGGAAAATTCTTTAAATGTTTAAATTGATTTACCATATAATTAATATACGGTGTCTTTACATCAATTTTTATAGACTCTGTGTCATCTGAAATAACTTTATCTTGGTTCTCAATAATCATATCACCTAAAGCATAAATGTCATCGCTAAAAAAAGGTAGTTTATCTACAGTTATTTTAAATCCATTATATTCACTTGGGTTATGAGAACCTGTAATCATAATAGATGCATCTGTTGTTATGCCATAAAAGTCAATGTAGTTACTATAATAGTTTACTGGTGTTGCTACCATACCCATATCTAAAACTTTACAACCTGCAGCATTGAGACCAGAAGTTAGGTAATCACGTAAAATAGGAGAGTGAGAACGTGCATCATAGCCAATAGAGACAACTTTTTTGCCACCAATCTTTTGACCTAGGTAAAAACCAATCAGTTTTACTGAAGTTTCATTAAGCTCTTTTTCAAAAATTCCACGAATATCATATTCTCTAAATATCGATTTTGTAATCATACACTTCTCTCTTTTTAATTATTTATTTTACAATGAACCAAGGATTCAATAAATTTTCTTTATTATACCTAACAGGTTGTCTATTCTCAAATTGATATGTCATTTTCCCACTCTCTCTTACTATAGCATCTGCAGCAGCTGTATCCCACTCCATAGTAGGAGCTAAACGAGGATAAATATCGGCAGAACCTTCTGCTATCATAACAAGTTTTAATGATGAACCTTTTGAAACTTGCTCTATACTCTCTGTCTCTTTTGCTAGATTATCTATAAACTCTTGAGTCTCCTCAGAAAGATGAGACTTTGATGCAACAACAGTTAATTGTTTTGTAGGATTTTTATTAATTATTAAAGGAAGTTTTCCTCCATTTTTAAATGCACCTGCACCTTTTTTAGCAATATACATATCATTTAATGCAGGTGCATAAACAACACCTAACACAGGTGCATTTTTATAGATTAATGCTATATTTACTGTAAACTCACCATTTTTCTTAATAAATTCTTTTGTACCATCAATAGGATCAATAAGCCAAAAATATTCCCAACTCTTGCGAATTTCATATTCATCAGCTTTATTTTCCTCAGAGAGTATAGGTATAAGTGGATATTCTTTTATTAAAGCATTACATATAATCTCATTAGATTTAATATCAGCTTCTGTTAACGGTGATTTGTCATCTTTATATTCAATAATGAAGTCTCTATTATAAATCTCCATGATAGCACTACCAGCATTTCTAGCTATAGAAGCTATGGTTTGTATATCTATGTTATAGATGGTTTACTCTTTTTATAAAAATAATTTGTAGCTTCCACAAAACCATCTATAGAACCACAATCAAAGCGTTTTCCTTTAAATTTAAATGCAATCACATTACCCTCTTTTGCTTGTTCTAGTAAGGCATCAGTAATCTGTATCTCTCCACCTTTACCTGGGGGTGTATTTTTTAATATTTTAAAAATATCAGGAGTAAGAATATACCTACCTATAATAGCCATATTTGTAGGTGCATCCTTAGGGTCAGGCTTCTCTACCATATCTGTTACTCTATAAATATCATCTGTATTATCTACTAAATTACCAGCGATTACACCATATTTATTTGTTTCACTCATGGGAATCTTTTCTATAGCTACAATAGAACATTGATACTTATCATATATTTTTATCATTTGAGAAAGAATACCTTCATCATCATTTGAACAAAGGTCATCTGCTAATACTACTGCAAAAGGCTCATCACCTATAAGTGTTTCACCACAAAGTATGGCATGACCCAATCCTTTCATCTCTATTTGTCGAGTATAAGAGAAAGTACAAGTTTTAATAATAGAACGTATTTCACTTATTAAAACTTCTTTTCCTGTATCTTTAATTTGATGTTCTAATTCATAAGAAATATCAAAATGGTCTTCTATTGCTCTTTTCCCTCGACCTGTAATAATTGCCATTGTTGTTATATTAGCTTCAATAGCTTCTTCTACACCATACTGAATAAGCGGTTTTGTAAGAATAGGCAGCATCTCTTTAGGAGTAGCTTTAGTTGCAGGTAAAAATCGAGTGCCGTAACCTGCTGCAGGAAAGAGACATTTTTTTATAGAATTCATAATATTGTCCTAGTTTTATATTTAAAATTAGTAAAAATTATATTCTAAATAGAGTTAAAGTTTGCTACATAAAGTATTAAGTAATCAAGTTATTGATTACTTCTAGTCATTAAGTACAATAAAGATATAATTGCCTAAAAATTTGCAAGGTAAGGTTATTAATTTGGTACTAAGAAAATCATCAAAAATTTTTTTATCGGTGATTAAAGCACTTTTTTTAAGAGAGTTGAATACACGAATTAGTATAGGTAAATCAGGATTGTTTTGGACTTTTTTTGAACCTTTTTTCCAAATTTTTATTTTTATCTCTATTCGAGTTGCAATAGTATCTAATGGCTCAAATTCAGTAACAACCTTTGATTATGCTATTTTTATGGCTTCTGGTTTTATTGCTTTTAATATGTTTAAAAATATACTTTCTGGAGCAACTGGTGCATTTGCAGCAAATAAAGCACTATTTAATTATAAACAAGTAAAGCCTATAGATACTATTTTTGGGAGATTATTATTAGAAGTATTTTTAAGTAGTATTATTGTTTTACTTTTCCTTTTTATTGGTTTTCTTTTTGGATATAATGTAGAACCACAAAATATAGTAATGGTTTTTTTTGCTTATGTTTGGATACTTGTTTTTTCATTTTCTATAGGATTGATTGTTGCTATAGGTAATATATTTTTTGTCAGTATTGGTAAATTTGTAGGTATGTTCTCTTTTGCTCTTCTTATTTTCTCAGCAGTCTTTTTCCCTATAAATAATATTCCTCCAGCTGTACAAGAGATACTACTATATAATCCTTTAGTACATTTTATGGAAATGATACATGGATATTATATTTATGAACTTGATGATAGGTTTGTTGATTATCAATATATGTTATATTGGACAATTACTCCTTTATTTATTGGTACTTGGTTATATATAAAGCTAGAAAAGAGGATTATTTCACAATGATTGAGCTTAAAAATGTTACAAAATATTTTCGTACAAATCAAGGGAAAAGATATATTCTTCAAAATGTATCACTTACATTACCTGATGGTAACATTGGTATATTAGGAAGAAATGGAACAGGAAAATCAACACTTATGCGTATGCTAGGACGAATAGATTTTCCTAATGAAGGTAAAATTACCTCACCCAATAGTTTCTCTTGGCCTCTAGGTTTAGGAGGAGGTTTTGTAGGAAATATGACAGGAAAAGCAAATGTAAAATTTGTATGTGGGCTTTATGGTAAAAGTTATGAAGAGACAAAAGAAATTATAACTTTAGTACAAGATTTTGCAGAACTTGGGAATTATTTTGAAATGCCTATAAAAACATACTCGTCAGGTATGAAAGGAAGACTTAGTTTTGGACTTAGTCTCTCTTTTGATTTTGATTATATGCTTATAGATGAAACACTTTCTGTGGGTGATGCTAGATTTAAAGTTAAAGCTAAAGAGGCACTTCTTAAAAAAATAGAAAATTGCCATATTCTTTTAGTAAGTCACGATATGAATACTTTACGTGAACTATGTCAGTCTGGATTACTTGTACATGAAGGAGAACTGGAATATTATGAAAATATTGATGATGCAATAGAACGCTATAAAGAGATTAATAAAAGTTAAAGGAAAGAGATGAAAAAATCAATTAAAATATTTTTTGTAGCTATATTTTTCATAGTTACGAGTTATATTCTTTATATAGAAACAGAACGCTATGAGTCTGTAAGTATTACACTACTTAAAGATCTTTCTCAAAAACAGGAGATGAGTTTGGGAGCGATGTTGATGGGTAAGACATCTAGTACAACACAAGATTCTAAAATACTTGAGCTTTACATCCGTTCTTTTGAAATGTTTACATTTATTGATAAAAAGTTTAATATAGCAAGACTTTATGCTAGTGAAAATATAGACCCATATCAAAGATTATATAAAAATGCTATTTTTCCAAAATATCAAATAAATAATAAAAATTTATTAAAAAAATATAATGATAACCTTTTTATTGTTTATGATGACCCATCAAGTACACTTACTATAAGTTTTGTTCATACTGATCCAAAGATTGCAAAAGAAATTTTAGAGAGTATTATTAAGCATTCAGATGAAGTTATAAATAAGTTTGCAAAAGAGAATGCAAAAGTTGCACTTCATTTTATTGAAAAACAGAGAAATGATAATAAACAAGCATTTATTACATCTATTGAAAAATTAATTCAGTATCAAAATAAAAATTATACTATTGATCCTAACTTAGATGTAGAACGTAAAAATACTATTTTAGCTAACTTAGAGTTTGAACTTGTTAAAAATGAAGTTGAGTATAATAGTAAAATAAAAACTTATAATCCAAATGGTGTAGAGATGAAGATGCTTAAAGCAACCATTGAAAATATTAAAAGATCTATTAAAAGAATAAAAACACAAATGGTCGGAGAGACTTCTAATGAAAATGAATTAAATACTAATGTATTTGATTTTGAACTATTAAAGAGTAATATGGAGTTTAGCAAAGAAGTCTATAGACAAACTCTTATTAACCAAGAAGAGTTAAAAATAGAAGTAAGTCAAAATGCTAAGCATTTGATTATTATTTCTAAACCAACATTGGCTGATAGTTATAGTTATCCTAATAAAGTATGGGATATTTTTACCTTATCTATAATATTAGTATTTATGTATAGTATTATTGTAACAATTATTGCTATAATAAAAGATCATAAAGACTAGGTTTTAGTTTTATTGTAACTTTATTTAAAGCAGTATTAACTAAAATTTATGTAACATGTGCTTACTTAAGATTAACAAAAGGATAAATGATTTGAATTCTCTTGATATAGCAAAAAATGTTTTTAGACTAGAAGCAGAAGCAGTAAAGAATTTATCAAACTTATTAACTGAAGATTTTAATAAGTCAATTGAAAATATCTTACAATCAAAAGGTCGTTTGGTTATTACAGGAATGGGAAAATCGGGACATATTGGTGTGAAAATTTCGGCAACGTTGGCGAGTACTGGAACTCCTAGTTTTTTTATGCATCCTGCTGAAGCAATACATGGTGATTTAGGTATGTTAACAAAAGATGATATTCTTTTAGCTATTTCAAACTCAGGTGAAAGTGAAGAGATTATTAAAATTATTCCTTTAGTAAAAAGAATGGGAATTACTTTAATAGGAATGGCAGGTAAAGTAAATTCTACTTTAGCAAAAGAGGCAAAATATTTTTTAAATATTGCTATTGAAAAAGAGGCATGTCCTCTGCAGCTAGCTCCCATGTCTTCAACTACAGCAACTCTTGCTATGGGAGATGCTTTAGCAGCAGCTTTAATGAAAGTGAGAGACTTTAAGCCTGAAGAGTTTGCGATGTATCATCCTGGAGGTAGTTTAGGAAAAAAACTATTAACTAAAGTAAAAGATATTATGACATCTAAAAATTTGCCAATAGTAACTTCTAAAAGTGAATTTCAAGATATTATTCATACTATGACAAGTGGGAAATTAGGTTTATGTATAGTTTTGGATAATCAGAAAGTTAAAGGTATTATTACAGATGGAGACTTAAGAAGAGCCTTGGAAATAACAGATAAACCAAGATTTGGACTTATGGCACAAGATATTATGACACTATCTCCATTAGTAATCTCCCAATACGAAATGGCAATAGACGCAGAAGAGTTTATGCTTAAAAATAAGATTAACGATCTATTAGTTGTGGATGATGGCTTATTATGTGGTGTTGTACAGCTATTTGATACAGGAAATATCTCATGAAAACTGTAGTTATTATTCCTGGTAGATTAGGCTCTTCAAGATTACCAAGGAAAGTAATACTTGATATTTGTGATAAGCCTATGATACAACATGTTTATGAAGTGGCAAAAAAAGCTAAGGGTATAGCTGAAGTTTATATAGCAACTGATTCAGAAGAGGTTAAATCTATTTGTAAAAATTTTACAAATAATGTTATTATGACTAGTGAAAAACATGAATCAGGAACAGATAGATTGGCAGAAGCTATGGAGTTCATAGAGTGTGATAATATTATTAATGTTCAAGGTGATGAACCACTAATGGATGCGGAGTTAATTACTTTATTGGCTGAGGCATTAGATAATGATAATATAAATATGGTAAGTGCCATGCATAAGATAAAGACTACCGCAGAGTTAAAATCACCCAATGCGGTGAAAGTAACGGTAGATAGAAATAATAATGCACTTTATTTTTCTCGTTCAATTATCCCACATCATAGAGATGAATGGGAAACATTATTAAATCATCACAAAATAATTCCAGATCCATTAAAATTTTTTAAACATATCGGTATTTATGGTTATAAAAAAACATTTTTAAATACCTATGCTACTATGGAACAAACATACCTAGAAAAATTAGAAAAATTAGAGCAATTAAGAGTTTTAGAATATGGTCATAAAATACAGATGATTGAGACAGATTACGAACCAGTAGGTGTTGATATACAAGAAGATTTAGAAAAAGTAAGAGAGATAATGAAATGCAAATAGAAGAGAAAGCCAAAAAAATAAAAGCAATTGTATTTGATGTCGATGGTGTTTTGACTGACGGTGGTATTATTTATGATAATGCAGGCATGGAGATAAAACGCTTCAATGTTAAAGATGGACAAATTATCTCCCATCTTAAAAAAAATGGCTTTATTGTAGGTGCTATTACAGGTAGAAATTCACAAGTCGTTAAAAATCGCTGTGAAGAGTTAAAATTAGATTTTCATTTTCATGGTTCTCATGATAAACTTGTACAATACAAGAGAATTAAAGAAGAGTATCATTTATTAGATGAACAGATAGCTTATATAGGTGATGATATTATTGATTTGCCTATATTGACAAGATGTGGATTGGCATCTACTCCTAATGATGCAAGAGTATATATGAAAAAATATGTTGATTATGTAACTCCATCAAAAGGCGGAGAAGGTGCATTACGGGATTTAGCAGATTTTATTTTAGATAAACAAGGTTTATTAGAATCTATAATTAAACAACAGATTAATAAAAGTAAGGAAGTATAATGTTAAATAATGACGAACTATATGAAAAATTAAAACAAGGAAGGTTTTTACTTTCAGGACCTTGTGCTATAGAGAGTGAAGAACTTGTAATGCAAATAGCTGAAGAGGTAAAAAAAATAAGTGAAGAGTTAAATTTTACTTATATTTTTAAAGCATCTTTTGACAAAGCAAATAGAACGTCATTAGATAGTTTTAGAGGACCTGGCTTAGAAGAGGGACTTAAGATACTTGAAAAAGTAAAAAAGACTTTTGATTTGCCTATCGTTACAGATATTCATGAGTCTCATCAAGCTTCAGCTGTAGCAGAAGTTGCAGATATACTTCAAATACCTGCTTTTCTTTGTCGTCAAACAGACTTACTAGTAGCAGCTGCTAAAACAGATAAAATTGTTAATATCAAAAAAGCACAGTTTTTAGATGGGAAAGATATGTTTTACCCTGCACAAAAAGTAAAAGAAGCAGGTAATAGCAAAATAATGTTAACTGAAAGAGGTACACTTCTAGGACTAGGTAGACTCGTTGTAGACTTTACTCAGATAGTAGATATGAAAGAGTTTGGATATCCTGTTGTTATGGATGTAACACACTCAACACAAAGACCAGGAGGAGGTGCTACTTCTGGCGGTAATCCTCACTACGCTCCTTATATTGCTAAAGCAGCAGCAGCAGTTGGGGTTGATGGTTACTTTATGGAGGTTCATCCAGATCCTAGCGTAGCGTTGAGTGATGGTAGCAATATGCTTAGGCTTGACACATTTAATAACTTATTAGGGGATATTTATGAAAATTAATATACTTGCATTAGGAGATAGATTTGCATCTTCCTATCAAAGTTTGGAACACGAACTACTAAAGCATGGTAATATATCATATCATAGAGAAAAAGATTTTGTTAATGTAGATACTGCAATAAATTATATAAGAAACTCTTCTTTTAATGCAGTAGTAATGCCTAATCCTTATGGTAATGAAAGAAGAATGTACATTTATAAAAAATTAAAACTATTAAATTTTCCCGTAATTGTATTTGATAGAGGGGCTTTACCTGATAGTTGGTTTTTTGATTTAGGTTTTAATGCAGATAGTGAAACCTATCATCCCTTAAATTGGGATTATGTATTAGAAGATGATAAAGAAAAAGAAATTATTGATTATATAGAAAAGATAAAAAAAGGTGATAATGCTTTAGAGAAGCAAGGAGAAAGGGTAGGTGCTGAAAGATTAAAATCAGAGTTAGGAATTGAAGATAAAAAAGTAATTTTTGTTCCTTTTCAAAGACCAGAAGATACGGTAATTAAACATTTTTCTGATGGATATGATGAATTTGTTAGAGAGATTGAAGAATTAAATAAATATATTAATAAACATCTTCATGATGAATGGATTGTAATTGCAAAAAAACATCCTTTAGAAACAACACGTCCATCTGAAAATATAACCTTTGTGGATGATGATATTAATATTTATGATTTAATAGAAATGTCAGAAATGGTAGTTCTTATTAACAGTGGAGTAGGGCTTTTATCAATGTTGTGGGAAAAACCTGTATTATATTTTGGTAAAACTTTTTATAGTCATCCTAAATTAAATACAAAAGTAAAAAGTTATAAAGATATTTTATATTATATGTCTCAACCACTTGAAGTTGATAAAAATAAAATGATTAGATATATAAGATATTTAAAAGAATATGTTTACTCATTTGCAAAATTTGAAACAGAAAGAGTGCTTCAAAAAGATAAATCATATAGAAATATTACAAGGTATATAAACTTCTCTCAAGTAAATTTTCCAAATATTGAAAATATACTAAAAAAAAAATTCTTTTAGTTACTCAGGTAATACCATGGCCAATAAATAGAGGTTCAGCACAGAGAACAGATCAAATGATACGGTCACTCTTAGAAAATGATTATAGTGTAGATGTTATTGTAAGTAATCTTAGTGAACGGGGGATAACATCTTCTGATATAGAAGATAGACTTTCTAAGAGATATAGAGGTGCAAACTTTATTGTTAGAAAGCATCCTTCACTTTTAAATAAAAGTAAAAAAGGTATAAAAGAAAAGAAGTTTTATTATTTATATCTTTTAACACTAATGTATGATTATATGAGTTTTAATAAATTTAAAGTTTTTAGTTTTAGATTAATGCCATATAATATTCGAAAATTAGTTGATAAAAAATTAGCTTCTGGTATGTATGATATTTATTATAGTAATTATTTATATAATGTTCCATCTAATATTACAAATCATAATGTAAAAGTAGTATCTGATATACATGATCTTCAATATAGAAGAATTGAAAATGATGTAATTCCTGCAGTTGGAAAATTTCAGGCTCTTTTATATAAAATATTCTATAAATCAAGTGAGTTTAAAAGATTAGACTTAGTTGATAAAATTATCTCTATATCCCCTATTGAAACCAAGTTAATTCAAAAGTTTATGCCAAATAAAAATATTATTACTATTCCTGCAACGGCAGATGCTAATAATAGTTTTATTGATAAAGTAGATCAGAAATATGATATAACTTTTATAGGTTCTAATTCAGATGCGAATAGAGACTCCCTTTTATGGTTTTTAAATGAATGTTATCCATACATAATAAAAAATAACAGTAATATAAAATTTTTAATACAAGGTAAAATAACAGGAAATAAATTAATTTTAAATAATGAAGTTTTTAATAATAATCTAAATAAAAATATTATTGCTAGTGATTATGTAGAGTATTTGTCAGATGTTTATAGTGATACGAAAGTTATTATTTGTCCTATTATAAAGGGCAGTGGAATGAAAATTAAAGTAATTGAAGCATTATCCTTTGCTAAAGTAATTGTTGGAACTGATATCGCATTTGAAGGTATTAATATTGAAAATGATGAAGAGGGTATTGTTGCTAATGATAGCAATGAGTTTGCTAGAGAGATACTAGGACTTATAAGTAATGAAAAGAGAAGAAATAATATGCAAATTAGTGCATATGAATTATTTAAATCTGAGCACTCTTTTGACTCTTGTGTAATAGAAATGTCAAAGGTACTAATATAGAAATTAGAAAATGGTATTGTTCAAAATTAATATAACCATTTTTTTAGTAGGTAAATCTATATTCCTAAATAATATAGATATTAATTAAAACTTTAAAGGAATTCAAAATGACTAATATAATACTGTGTGGAGGAAGTGGAACAAGACTTTGGCCTATAAGTAGAACGCTTATGCCTAAACAATTTGTAAAATTATTTGATGATAAATCTCTTTTTCAACTGACAGTTGATAGAAATTCTAAAGTATGTAATAAGCAATTTATAGTTTCTAATACAGAGCAATATTTTTTAGCATTAGATCAATTAGAAGAGTCAAAGAAAACAAATAATAAATATCTATTAGAACCAATAGGTAGAAATACGGCTCCTGCTATTGCTTTAGCATGTATGTCTCTTAATAGAGATGATATAGTTCTAGTTACACCATCTGATCACTTAATTAAAAATGAAGAAGAGTATTTGAATGTTTTAAAACATGCAGAGGAGTTAGCTTTAAAAGATTACTTAGTAACTTTTGGTATTACACCTGACTTTGCAGAAACTGGCTTTGGTTATATAGAAGCTGATGGAGAAAATGTAAAAGCATTTCATGAAAAACCTGATAAAAATACTGCACAAAAATATGTTGATGCAGGTAATTATTATTGGAATGGTGGTATGTTTTGTTTTAAAGCAGGTGTTTTTTTAGATGAACTTGAAAAATATTCACCTAAAATATTTAATACTTGCAAAAAGGCTATGGAAGTGACAATTTCAGATAATATGATTCGAATAACACATGATAATATGATAATGATTCCAGAAGATAGTGTTGATTATGCTGTGATGGAAAAATCGAATATAGTAAAGGTTATTGCTTCTGATATTGAATGGTCTGATGTAGGAAGTTTTGATGCTCTTTATCATGAACTACCTAAAGATAAAAATGGTAATACTCTTAACAAAAGACATGTATCAATAGATTCTAAAAATAATTTAATTTATGGTAATAATAAATGTATCGCTACTGTAGATGTAGAAAACTTAATTATTGTAGATACAGGAGATGCTCTTTTAGTTAGTAAAAAAGGTAGTAGTCAAAAAGTTAAACAAGTAGTACAAGAGATAAAAAAAACTACTGAACTTCATAATATTCACTTAACAGGATATAGACCTTGGGGTTCATATACGGTACTAGAAGATACATTAGGATATAAAATTAAGCGTATTGAAGTAAAACCTGGAAAAAGATTGAGTCTTCAAAAACATTATCATAGAAATGAACATTGGACAGTAGTAAGTGGTACTGCGACAGTAACAGTAGGTAATGAGATAAAACTTATACGACCTAATGAAAGTACCTATATCAAAATGGGAGAAGTACATAGATTAGAAAATCATGGAAAAATACCTATTATTTTAATAGAAGTACAAATTGGTGAATATACTGACGAAGATGATATAGTAAGACTCGAAGATGATTTTCAAAGAGATTAGAAAGAGAGAAAGGGTTTCTTAATAAGATTAAGAAACCCTTTGAAGCCTTAAGGTAAGATCTTTACAGATTTCATCAGGTGAGTTGTTCCACCAGCATAATCTACATCATCATCTTCTAAATATATTTTAATTGTAGAATTCATAGACTGAGCTAATAACATTAATGTTAATAGTTTTTTTTGCCCTTCTTCATTTAAAATAGTTGAAATAGAAGATTTTACAGTTCCTTCTTCTGGTGATGTTGATGTCATTACAAAATAAGAATTATTTTCCCATTGTTGAATTGTAGAAAGTTTTCCCTCTACCCATGTTCCAGCTAATAGATTTGCGCTTAGTAGTCCTGTTATAAAAGTTACAAATAGTAGTTTTTTCATAAATAAACCTTTTATTTTAAAGTATAGTTTTATTAAAGTCTTAAAAAAGACAAGCCTCATATTTATCTTATTATACTATTAAAGAGTTTTATTATAGTTTTTAAATAACTTTGTTAGTATACGTATTGAATTTTATTATTTTAAAGGTTCTTATGAATTATAGTACATCTAGACAACTTATATATAATATAGAGAAGTTTTCACATTTAAAATATTATTCTAAATTTAAAAAATATTATTCTAAAGATTATATATTTTATGGTTGGGGCAGAAGAAAGTCAGGTTTACGTGCTATAGAGCTTTCTAAAAAATTTAATAGTAAATTTGTTCTTTTAGAAGATGGCTTTATTCGTTCTCTTGGCTTAGGTGTCAATGCTTCTCCATCTTTTTCAATAGTTGAAGATAATATAGGTATTTATTATGATGCTACAGAGCCTTCAAAACTAGAAAATATTCTAAATAATTATGATTTTACTTCTAATCAAGAGCTTATAGAGACTTCAAAAAAAGCTATAAAATATATTATTAAACACAATATCTCAAAATATAATAACTCAAAGATTATAAAATCAGATTTTTTTAAAAATGAAAATGAAAAAAGGATTTTAGTTATATCTCAAACAGAGGGTGATGCATCTTTAAAATATGGAATGATTGATAACTTTACAACAGATGAAATAGTAGATACTGCAATTATGGAAAATCCTAATGCAACTGTTTATTTAAAAGTACATCCTGATGTTTTAACGGGAAAGAAAAAATCAGATTTAGATATAGAATCAGTTAAAAATAGATGTATTATTATTGAAGAAGATGTGAATCCAATTTCTCTTTTAAAATATTTTTCTAAAGTTTATACAAAAACATCACAAATGGGTTTTGAAGCTCTGTTAGTTGGCTGTGAATGTGTCTGTTTTGGTATGCCATTTTATGCAGGATGGGGAATTACTATAGATAATTCAACATGCGATAGAAGAAAAGAGAAACGTAGTATAGAAGAAGTATTTGCTGCAGCATATATACTTTATAGTAGATATTATAATCCTTACAGACAGAAAAAATCAAATATATTAGATACAATTGAAACTATTAATAAGTATCGTAATATCAATAATCAAAATAAAGGTAAACTTTTTTTATTTGGTTTTTCATTATGGAAGAGATGGTTTACTATTCCATTTTTAAACTCTACAGATAAAAATAAAAAAATATTTTGCTCAAATATTAAAGAAGCACTTCAAAAAGGATTAAAATATAATGATAAAGTCTTTATCTGGGGTAAAAAACCTTTTAATGATGTGGAGGATTATGCAAGAAAACATAATATCTTTCTTTCACGAATAGAAGATGGTTTTATACGTTCAGTCTCTTTGGGGTCTGATTTGACTAAAGCATATTCGTTAGTAGTAGATAGTAGAGGTATCTATTTTGACCCTACACAAGAGAGTGACTTAGAGTATATATTAAAAACAGTTACTTTTGATAAAAAAATAATTGAACGTGCAAAAAAGTTAAAAGAGTATTTAGTAGAAAAGAAGCTTTCTAAATATAATATATATAAAGACGAAGTACTAGATTTTCAAGGTTTAAAAAAGAATCAAAAAATGATTATGGTTCCTGGACAGGTTGAAGATGATGCTTCTATAAGATACGGTGCAAATGGTATGACTAACCTTAAACTTCTTGAACAAACAAGAAGTAATGCTCCTGATGCATATATTATCTATAAACCACATCCTGATGTATTAGCAGGGAATAGAAAAGGTAATATAAGTAAAGAGGATGCCTTAAAATTTTGTGATATTATTATAGAAGAGGTAAGTATTGATTCTGTACTTGAACAAGTAGATGAAGTACATACAATGACATCTTTGGTTGGGTTTGAAGCACTGATGAGGGGTAAAAAAGTATATACCTATGGATTACCTTTTTATGCTGGCTGGGGACTTACTGTAGATAGTAAAAATATATTAAGACGAAGTAGAAAACTATTACTTGAAGAGCTTATTGCCGCAACACTTATACTATATCCTCGATATATACATCCTAAAACAAACGCTTTTTGTGAAGTAGAAGTGCTTCTTGATGAGATAGATAAAGAGAAAAAAAGATATAATAATTGTTTGTTATGTAGATTGTATATAGATAGTAGAAATGCAATCTCACGCAAAATTCAACTTATTATAAAGGTATTACTCAGTGAATAAAGTAGGTCAGATAAAAAATAAAAATATACTTTTTTTACAAGGACCAATGGGAACTTTTTTCAAAGAGCTTGATTTACATTTTCGAAAGTATGGAGCAAATACATTTAAAATAACGCTTAATACTTCAGATTGGTTTTTTTCTAATAGGGATAACACCTACCCTTTTAAAGGTAAACAAGAAGAGTGGAAATCTTTTATTGAGGATTTTTTTAAAAAAAAAGAGATAGATAAAATATTTCTTTTTGGAGATTGTAGGTTTTACCAAAGTCATGCAATAAATATAGCAAAAAAATTAGAAATAGATATTTTTGTTTTTGAAGAGGGATACATACGTCCAGATTTTATTACAATGGAACGTTATGGTGTAAATAATTTTAGTAAAATAAGTAGAGATGCTACTTTTTATCATAATTTAGATAAAAAGTATTTAGATTCACCTGATACACTACAGACCTATCCTAAATATATTAGAATGGGCTTTTCATCTACAATTTATTATTTAATTGCTTATTTTTTAAAAAAACAATATCCCCATTATATTCATCATAGAGAAATAGACATATTTAAAGAATTTTTATGGCTATTTAAAAATGGATTTAGAAAAGTTAAATATAAATTTACAGAACAAAATTTAATTAAAAAAATAACTATTGAGTTATCTAAAAAGTATTACTTTGTTCCCTTGCAAACCTATAATGATTTTCAACTTATTGAACATTCTAGATTTGATTCTGTAGAAGAGTTTATAGAAGAAGTTTTAATCTCCTTTGCCAATAATGCTCCAAAGGAAAAATTCCTTATTATAAAGCATCATCCTGTAGATAGAGGAAGAAAGAATTATGAAGTATTTATTCATGAATTAAGTACGAAGTTAAGTATTGAAAACAGAGTAATTACTGTACATGATTTACATCTTCCTACTTGTTTAAAAAATGCTATTGGCACTATTACTATCAATAGTACAGTAGGTATCTCATCACTTTTTCATCAGATTCCTACTATTACATTAGGCGATGCTATTTATGATATAGCAGGTTTAACAAGTAAAAATATTATGCTTGATAATTTTTGGTATAACTATAAAAAACCTGATAATATACTATTTAAAAAATTTAGAAACTATCTTATAGAAACTACTCAATTAAATGGTAGCTTTTATGGAAAATTCCCTATTGAATTTTCTAAAAGTGAAATGTATAGTTAATTAATCAAACCTTGTAATTAAGTAAAATAACTTTATTTTATCTCTCCCATGAGTAAGACTGAATTAAAAAAAATTTTCAAAATAAAAATCTCTATTTCTACGCAACTTTACTTCAAAAGTATTATTTATACTTAAAATCATTTAAAGTTAATAGTTTATTCTATATAATTAAGACGTATTCAAAAAAGTTATTTACTATGATTATATCAAGGAGGAAATATGAAACTAGGTTTCTTAGTTGACCTTAACCTATGTATGGGTTGTAAAGGTTGTGAAATCGCTTGTAAAGTGGAAAATGAAGTGCCACTTGGCTCTTGGCGTTTACGTGTAAAATATATTGATATAGGGAAATTCCCAGATGCATCAAGATCATTTACACCGTTACGTTGTAACCATTGTGAGAACGCACCATGTGAGCGTATCTGTCCAGTATCGGCACTCCATTATTTAGAGAATGGAATTGTTAATATTGACAATGAAAGATGTATAGGTTGTGCAGGGTGTATGATGGCTTGTCCTTATGGTGCTATTTATATGGATCCAGAGACAAATACAGCAGATAAATGTACGTATTGTGCTCACCGTATTGAGAGTGGTATGATGCCAGCTTGTGTGGTTGCTTGTCCAGTTGAAGCAAATATATTTGGTGATGTTGAAGATGACACAAGTCATATTTCTCAGTATATTATGGAACATCAAGGAGCTGTTCAGGTAAGAAAACCTGAAAAGCACACAAATCCTAAGCATTTCTATGTAGGTGGAGGAACATATACACTAGATCCTTTAGCTCATAAAAGGATAGAAGGATATAGTCTCTTTAATAATATTACACATTTAGACGCTATTGGTGATAAAAACCATGGTGTATTAGATAGATTTTTAGCACCATTTACTGGGCACAGTAAATTAGATAATAAAAGTTTTATTGACTCAGCAGTAGATGTTGAATCACATGAAGAAGAGGGAGGTCACTAAAATGGTAGAAAGTACAATACATGCAACTCAAGCAGTTGTAACATTAGATGTTCCACTTCCAGGTATTATTTGGGGTTGGATGATAACACTTAATATGTGGGCAAAAAGTATTGGTACAGGTGTTATCTTAGTAGGTGCATTTTTACTTTACAGACATAAAAAAGAAGATATGCCAAATTTAAGATGGACGATGCCTCTTATATCATTTGTAGCATTAAATATCTTTTTACTTTTTACATTGGTAGATTTACATCAACCATATAGAATGGTAAATATCTTTTTACATCCACACTGGACTTCTGCTATTACAGTAGGTGCTTGGTTAGCATCACTATTTACAGGATTAATCACAGTACTTATGCTTATAGGTGGATTTGATGCATTTCCTGAGTTTAGAAGACACTGTCCTGTAGCAAAAAAAGTAAGAGGGATAAGTAGTTTTTATGAAAAAGCATTTCCTTTTATTGTTTTTCTTGCAATTCCTGTAACAACATATACTGCAATTATTATGGCACAGTCAAGTGCAAGAGAGTTATGGCAAGCACCTACCGAAGTTATGCAGATGATTTGGGCAGCACTTATGGTAGGTTCAGCAGCATTGATTTTAGTCTCTAATGAATGGAGTGAAAAAGCAAGAAAAGATTTATCACTTATTTTGGCTTTAGCTACGTTCTTCTCATTTATGATGTATATGAGTGAGTATTTCTTCTCATTCAAATCAGCAGAGGCAGAAGCAACATTGGCATATGTGCATTCAGGTGGCACATATAATGTAGAGTTTTGGTTTGGTATGTTCCTTGGATTTATCATTCCATTCTTCCTAGCATTAAGCAATATGAAGAGTGAAAACAAAACATTACTAAGATTTGCAGCTATTTTGGCATTAATTGGTCTTTATCTTGTAAAAGATGTATGGCTTAAGATTCCACAAATGTTACCGTTAAGTTAAGGAGTATATAGATGACAAAATCAATGAATAATAATGAACAACCTACATTTGTAGAGAGTAGAAGAAGTTTTCTTAAGGGTACAGCATACTCAGTTGCAGGTGTAACACTTGCAGCAGGTGTATTTAAAACAGTGGCAGATACGCCAGCTACTGCAAACAGTAAGTTTACCCCAACACCTAAAACACTTTCATTTTATCCACCTCTTGAAGAGTGGGATAGTTTTACAGAGTTAGATGGTAAAGATTGGAAAAGAGGTGGTACAGGTAGAAACGGTGTACAAAGTGAAGATAATCCTGATGGAATTAAAGCGACAGAGTATATGCTTGTTCCTACAGCATGTTCTAACTGTGAAGCATCATGTGGTTTAACTGCATGGGTTGATCTTTCTACTTACAAAGCAGGTGGACAACTAGCAGTTCGTAAGTATATGGGTAACCCACTACATGCTGGGTCTCGTGGTAGAAACTGTGCAAAGGGTTATGCAGCTCAGTCACAAATGTACGATCCAGATCGTATCCCTTTCCCACTTATGAGAGCTCCTGGTTCTAAAAGAGGTGAAGGTAAGTGGGTAAGAACTACTTGGGACGAGGCGATGGCGAAAATCGGTAAAAAAATGCACGATACGCTTAAAAAAGGTGATGAGATTTCTAGAAAATCAATCATGTACCATGTGGGTCGTCCTAATGAAAATGGATTTGGTCACCGTGTACCACACTCTTTAGGGTGTGATGGATATGATTCTCATACTAACATCTGTTCAGCAGGTGCTAGACAAGGAACAATCCAATGGACAAATGATGATAGAAATTCACCAGATTGGTCTAATGCAAAGTTAATTTTCCTTCAATCTTCTCATGCAGCAGATGCAGGACATTACTTTCAACAAGCAGCGGGACGTATTGCAGAAGCACGTAAAAAAGGTGCAAAACTTGTTGTCATGGATCCAAGACTCTCTAACTCTGCAGGTATGGCAGACCTGTGGGTACCTTGTTGGCCAGGGACAGAGACAGCACTTTATCTCTACCTTGCAAACAGAATTTTAAATGAAAAAGATGTATCTGGTAACTCTCTTGTTAACCATGAATTCGTAAAGAACTGGGTAAACTGGGATAGACTGATGAAAGATAGAGAGTATCTTGCATACCTTGTTGAGAAAAAATATATCAAGTCAGTACCAGCAGGTGAAACATACGAAGAGTTTATTACAATGATAGCTGAAATGTACTCTCCTTATACCCTTGATTTTGTAGCCAAAGAGTGTCGTATTGAAAAACGTATTGTAGAAAAACTTTATGATATGTTTATCGATGCAGGTGCTAGAGTAGCAACATACATCTGGAGAGCAGGACCGATAGGTCACAAAGGTGGATGGATGATCGCAAGATCAGCATTCTTACCATTTGTTCTTCGTGGAGCTATGGCAGGAGATAAAGGTGGAGTAGGACTACACCATTGGCATGTTATTTCAGTGAATGGTAAAGGTGATAAAGCTACACAAGCAGGAGAGAGACCACCTAAAGTTGATGTATGGAATGAGATTGCTTGGCCACCTGAGTATCCATTAAGTTCTTACGAGATGAGTCATATTATGCCTCACTTGTTACTTGATGATGAGTGGAGAAAGAAGTGGAACTCTAAAGGACTTAATGTTCCTGATAAATTAGCAGTTTGGATTCCTCGTATGTATAACCCAGTTTGGATTAATCCAGATGGATTTAGATGGATAGAAGCACTTAAAAGAGAAGATAAGATTGAAATGTCATTTAACCTCTCACCTACATGGTCTGAGACAAACTGGTATTGTGACTTTATTTTACCTGTTGGACTTGCTGGTGAAAGACATGATCAACACTCAGAAGCTACAGAACCAAAAAGATGGCTCTCTTTCCGTAACCCTGCATTAAGAGTTGCATTAGAAAAAATGGGTTGGAAACCAAAAGATCCAACTAGAGCTACACTTGAAGCCCACATTAAAGCGGGTCTTGGTGAAGTATGGGAAGAGGTAGAATTTTGGGCAAATATCATGACTCATTATGTTGATCCTGATGGAAGTTTGGGTGTAAGAAAGTACTGGGCTTCAAAAGAAGATCCAACAAGAGCAGTGACGATTCCAGAGTGGTATCAAGCAGCATTTGACAAACTTCCTAACCTTAAAAAGGCAGCAAAAGAAGCATATCCTGACTCTAAGTATCCTAACTATGAGATGATGAGAGATAGAGGTACATGGTTAGAAGAAGATAATATCTTTAAACCACAAGAGAGACCTATTAAGAAAGTAGGAGATACATATATCTCTCATGGTCATGAATATCATGAACGTGATATAGAAAAAGATGAGTTTGGTGTTTTACTTGCTACTGACCATAATGGTAAGAAAAAAGCGATTGGTGTTGAAATTGATGGAGAGCTTATGCAAGGTTTCCATACACTTACTAAAAAGCTTGACTTCTATTGTGAGTGGTTTAAAGAGTGGAAATGGCCAGAGTACGCTATACCTATCTACCCAACAACAAAAGAAGATAGAGTAAAAATGACACATGTTGTAAGTCAAGTACACCATGACTTTATGGTTAACGACAATGATTTTGCATTGAATACAGTATTTAGATTGCCATACAATATTCATACACGTTCAGTAAACTCAAAACATCTTATGGAGATTTCACAAAACCATAATCCAGTTTGGATATATACTGATGATGCAAAACGTCTTGGTATTAAGAGGGGTGATGCAATTAAAGTAACAATTTCAGATACCGTTTCTGGTTTAGAATCAGGTTACTTTATTGCAATGGCTATCCCTACTGAGGGTACTATGCCAGGTGTTTTAGCTTGTTCTCACCATGCAGGTAGATGGAAACTTAAAAATGCTGTTGAGATTCCAGGATTTGCACATAAACTTGGTATCATGGGGCTTGGTGCACCTCTATATGAGATGACTATGGATGGTAAAGTGGGAACACTTAAACCAACAGAGGGTCTAAATGAAGGTATGCAGGCACGTAGAGATACATGGCAGTTTAAAGAGTACAATAAAGATTTAGATAACATCTGGTGGGATGGTCTTTCAGGTTCTTGGCAAAATGCTGTAGCAGCTTCGCATCCAGATCCTATTGCAGGTAACCATGCTTGGCACCAAAAAGTAAGTGTAGAGCTTGCAGATAAAGGTGACCAAATTGGTGATATATATGTAAATTATGATAACAATATGAAAGTATATCAAGCATGGAGAGATAAGTTGACTCGTCCACTTGATAGTACAGATACATTAAGACGTCCTAAACACATTAAACGTCCAGCAGTACCTTTGTCTGACAAAGCGTATGCAGTAAAATTAACATAATTGGAGTAAAGAGATAAGGCAATGCCTTATCTCTTCATAGCATATACAGTTTTCAAGATAACTAGTTTTGTACTATTTATCTTGAAAGTGGTATAGTACCAATAATTAAAATAAAATAGTGGAATAATAATGGAACAGATGAAACAAGAGATAGAAAATCGTATAGCAATTTATGCACTCATTTCAAGATTGATGTTAGTAGAAGTAGATGAAGCGTTTTTATCTAATATAGAAAAAGATGAAACACTGCTATCTTTTTTACCTCACTATAGAGATTGGGATAAACGTAAAGAGTTTTCAACTGCTGAGCTTATAGAGCAGTATTATAATGTAGATTTTACCAATCTCTTTTTAATGCACCTTGTACCGTATGAGAGTTTTTATACTAGAGATGACCAGATGATAGAGAGTGGTGGAGATAACCCTGTGGTAGAACTTTACAACAGTCTTGATTTTCGTGTAGAGCTTGACACTGCTAGAGTGGTAAGCGCAGACCACATAGGTGTAGAGTTAGAGTTTATGTATATGCTCTGTACAGCACTTCAAAAAGCATTAGTAGCAGATGATAAAGAAGGGGTTTGTGAACTATTAGAAGTTCAACGTGCTTTTCTTAAAGAACATCTTCTTGAGTGGACACCACTTTTTCTTATCAATGCTAAAAAAGAGTCACGTACACCACTTTATCATGATGGTGCAGAGCTTACTTTGGAATTTATACTTAGTGATTTTGAATACATTAATGAGAAACTTACAGAGCATTGTATTGTAGATGAGGCTTTAGCTCAATAATGAGTTTACATTTTGATGTTGCTTTATGTGTACGAGCAACAAGTAAGTTTTCTGACTGTACCAAATGTATAGATGCTTGCCCTGAGTCACTCTCTATGGTTGACAATTTACCAAGTTTTCCTTTATCTACTGGGGTAGAGGCTGCTGCATGTGTGGGTGTCTGTCCTACAGAAGCTTTTGCATTTTCAGACTTCTCTACTACAGAGTTTTTCTTTACTTTTTTAGAGTCTAAAGTGCGGCTTATCTCTCCTAAGTTTAATGTCCCTTGTCTCTCTGTCTTGAGTGTTGAACATCTAATCTCATTGGCTTTAGCTAGTGATGAGATGATTACACTAGATTTGAGTACATACGATAGCGTTTCACTTCTTTTTGAGCAGATAAGTAAACGTATAGAAGAGGCAAACTTTATACTCTCTAGTTTCTCAGTAAAACAGTTAGAGACAAACTCCATTGAAAAAGAGCAAGAGCCTCTTGATGCAGATGATACCCATACATCAAGACGTTCATTTTTAGGTAATGCATCGCTTAAAGGTGTGATAAAACATAAAAAAACGTTTGATGACGCTGTCAATGCAGAGGAGATGCAACACTTTGAAGTCTCAACTTCTATTATTGGTAAAATAAAAGATAAAAATCTACCTGATAAACGTAAAATACTATTGACAACACTCAAGCATGCAAATATTCCTAATGTATTTGAAGTATTACCTCAAGAAGAGGTAGGGTTTATCTCTCAAAAGTTTATAGATGAGAGTTGTACAAACTGTCAGATATGTTACCGTATTTGTCCTACAGGAGCACTCTCTTCTGATGGCAAGTTTTCACTAATACACTTTGATGCGATGCTTTGTCTAAAGTGTCATTTATGCCATGATGCTTGTGAGCCAAACTCTATAGCACTACAAGATGGCTTTGAGATAAAAGAGTTTTTTGAACCAAAACAGAGAACCTTAGCTACTTTTGACATAAAACGTTGCCATGAGTGTGGTAATAACTTTACCTATACAGGTGGAGAACAAGCGTGTCCTCGCTGTATGGTAGAAGAAGAAGAGGCGATGTTTTTACATAATAATGCTGTCTATATGAAAGGAAATAATGCAACCACATGAGATACAACCCAATACAGACTTATGCACAATCTTAGGACATAATGCCCAAACAGGTTATGCACGTAGATATTTTAACAGAGTTTTAAAACACAACAGTATTAATGCTACGGCTATTGCGTTAAATATTACAGATGAACATTTTGATTTTACTCTCTCTAATGTAGGTGAATCAAAAGTAGATAAAATGATGATAGAAAAAGAGTTTCAATCCAAGGCACTTGAGTATTGCGATAGCTTAGATGAAGTAAGTAAAAGAGAAGGTCGAGTAGATTTTATAGAAGTGAAAGATAAAAAAGTCTATGGTTTTTGTTTTGATGACAAAGCCAAAAATCTTTTTAGCCAACCAGAATTTTTAGATGACCAGATACTTTTTGTAGCCAAAATGATGCTCATAGCAGCACGTTGGTATGATGCCAAAATAGATGTAGATACTATACCACTACTCATAGGAGAATAGAATGAATGATTTAAGAGAAGAGTTTGAAAATATAAGCGCCCAAAATTTTAATGGTAACCGAGCATTTGGTCCAGATGGACAGTGTGATTCAGATGAAGAGGTAGATCTCAAGGATTACCCTTCCTATACAGAAGTACTTTATGCAAAGCTTATTGCACCACATGTAAGTGGTATTTATATTTCACGCTGGGATATTAAAGAGATAGCACTTGCTGCTGGCGACTCTATGGCTATTCACCCTAGAAAACGTATGTTTGAGCTTCTTATGAAGTTTGCAACTAGTAAAGAGAATATGCAATTGGTGTTAGATGCACTAGAGAACCATATGGAAGAGAAAATAGATATTTACACAGAACTTATGACAAGCTTTCCTCATTCAGCAGAGATTTTTCAACCTAAAATAGAAAAAGCTAGAAAAACGATGAAACTATTTCCTCAGATTATTGAAGAGTATTTTGAGTAGAATTTAATATCACTATTAACGACACTTCAGTATAATACTGTATTAAATTAAAAGGCGAATTATGGCAGATATTACAAAAGAAGAAGTGTTAAATTATCATAAAAATGGAAAAATAGGGATTAACTTAACTAAACCATGCTCTTCACAACATGAACTCTCTTTAGCTTATACCCCAGGAGTGGCTGTTCCTTGTCTTGAAATAGAAAAAGATGAATCTCTCTCTTTTGAGTACACAAACCGTGGTAACTTAGTAGCTGTTATCTCTGATGGAACGGCAGTATTGGGTCTTGGTGATATTGGTCCTTTGGCTTCTAAGCCTGTAATGGAGGGTAAGTCTGTACTCTTTAAAAAGTTTGCACAAGTAGATGCCTTTGACATAGAACTTGATGTACATACTGTTGAAGAGATAGTTGCTACTTGTAAAGCAATTGCTCCTACTTTTGGAGGTATCAACCTTGAAGATATCTCTGCTCCAAGATGTTTTGAGATAGAGCGTATTTTAAAAGAGGAGTTAGATATTCCTGTATTTCATGATGACCAACACGGTACAGCCATCATTACAACAGCAGGGCTTATGAATACACTTGAGCTTACAGGTAAAAAAGCTGAAGAGATTAAAATTGTTGTCAACGGTGCAGGAGCAGCAGGTATATCTTGTGCAAAGATGTATAGAGAGCTAGGGGTTAAACATATTGTGATGTGTGACTCCAAAGGTGTTATATCTACAAGTAGAACAGATTTAAACCCTTATAAGTTAAAGTTTGCTATAGAGACAGAAGATAAAACACTTAGTGACGCTATAGAAGGTGCTGATATGTTCCTTGGACTCTCAGTTGCAGGAGCTTTAACGAAAGAGATGGTAGCAAAGATGGCACCTGAACCTATTATCTTTGCATTAGCTAACCCTACACCTGAAATACTTCCTGAAGAGGTAAAAGCAGTAAGAGATGATGTTGTTATGGGTACAGGTCGTTCTGATTATCCTAACCAAATTAACAATGTACTTGGTTTTCCTTTCATCTTTAGAGGGGCATTAGATGTAAGAGCTAAGAAGATTACAGAGGGTATGAAAATGGCAGCTTCTCAAGCTTTGGCAGCTTTGGCTAAAGAGCCTGTTCCTGACTACGTTAAAGCTGCGTATCATAATGAAGATTTAGCTTATGGAAAAGAGCATATTATCCCTTTACCTTTTAACAAAGAAGCACTTATCTGGGTAGCTTCTGCTGTTGCAAGAACAGCATTTGAAGAGGGTGTTGCACGTGTAGATAGTTATGATGATGATGCCTATAAAGAGGAACTTAGATGTCTTATTTATGGATATGATGAAGAAAAGTAGGCGATGAATTTAAAAAATTATATTGATTTTTATGCTCTACTACAGAGCCATAAGCCTTCTCGTGAAGAGAATCGTGCTTTTGGTTTAGAGATAGAAGATGTAAATTACTCACCTTTTAAGCAGATATTGCTATGGGTGCAAAAGTATGAAGGTAGATTAAAAAAACCACTTCTAAGTCAGCAAATTGGTAGTTATTTATATGGGTTAACACTCACTTTAGCCATATTAGCTTTTCTATTAGGGCTGTTCTCTGGGATGGGTCTGCTTAGTTACAGTGGGCATGAACCTGTCAATGTTATTTACTTCTTAGCAATGGTAGTACTTTTACCTCTTCTTACGATGATACTTACCTTTTTTTCTATGTTAAAAGCAGGTAGTTCACATAGCTTTTTAGTACATATCTCTCCTGCTTTTTGGATGGAGAGAGTGTTACAACTTTTACCTAAAAAAGTACAACACACTTTAAAAGAGTTACCTTTAACTCCACAGTTAACAAACTGGATGCTCATTAAACGTTCACAACTACTAGCACTACTCTTTTCATTAGGATTACTTGTATCACTTTTAGGTATGGTTACTACTAAAGATATTGCTTTTGCATGGAGTACAACACTTCAAGTCTCACCTCAAGAGTTTCATTCATACCTTTTAAGTATCGCTTTTGCGTGGAGAGACCTTTTTCCTTGGGCTGTTCCTTCTTTAGAACTCATAGAACAGAGCCAGTATTTTAGGCTAGGGGAGAATCTTGATATGAGTATGATTCAAAATGCCTCTAAGCTTGGAGAGTGGTGGAAGTTTCTAGCTTTTACAACACTATTTTATGCTATTTTTCTACGTTTTACACTATGGCTTTTTACACAGTGGGGTTTTAGGTATGCTTTGCTTAAATCTTTTTTAAGTTTAGAAGGATCTACTACATTATTAAGAGAGATGAATGAGCCTATTATTAGTACCGCTTCACCTAAAGAGGAGCAACTATTTACCTCTCATGAAAAGCAGTATGGTATGCAGATAGCAAAACTAAACTCTAGCTATGATGTAACTTTAGGTTGGGCGATGTCAAGTAGTGAGTTAACAGTGCTTAATGACACTATGCAAGTTACAAGTAAAGATGTATTTGAAGTAGGTGGAGCGAATAGTTTGAGTGAAGATAGTGCTATTATCGCTAAATCTCAAGGTAATGTACTTTTTTATGTAAAATCTTGGGAACCTCCCACTATGGATTTTGTAGATTTTTTAGAGGAGTTAGTTATTCAAGTAGAGCATGTAACTCTAACGCCTAGAGGAACAAGCAATGAGAAGTACATCGCTACACAAAAAGAGCTTGAGATGTGGGGAAGAAAACTTGAAACTCTACATCTTAAAAAGGTATGGTTAAAAATATGACTTCTATGCACCCCACATTTGCCGTAGTAGGGCATCCAAACAAAGGCAAAAGTAGTATCGTCTCTACACTAGCTTTTGATGACTCGGTACAGATATCTGACACTCCTGGAACCACGACAAAAAAACGAAGCTTTCCTCTCACTGTAGATGGAAAAGTTCTTTATGAACTCTTTGATACCCCTGGATTTCAAAGAGCAAGAAGAGTCTTAGCATGGTTAGAAAAGCATGAAGTACCTGCAAGTAAGAAACATGAAGTTGTGTTAGCTTTTATAGAAGCTCACAAAGATGATGAACGCTTTAACGATGAGGTTCAGTTACTTGAACCTATTATGGCAGGTGCAGGTATCATCTATGTAGTTGATGGTTCTAAACCTTATGGAGAAGAGTATGAGGCTGAGATGGAGATATTGCGTTGGACAGGGCAACCCTCTATGGCACTCATCAACCACATAGGAGAGAGTGACTATAGCCAAGAGTGGAAGAGAGCGTTAGGGCATTACTTTAAAATGGTACGAACCTTCAATCCAATGTTAGCTACCTTCTCTCAACATCTTCTACTTTTAGAGAGTATGGCACAGCTTAAAGAGGAGTGGATAGCTCCAGTAAACCACTCTATCGATCTTTTTAAAGCTTACCATGAACAGATGTTTGAACGTAGTGCAAATGCTATAGCAAAACTCATGTATAAGTCACTCTCTCATGTAGAACAGTTCGCACTTACACAAGATGATGCAAGTAAAGAAGAGAGAGAACAGATAGAGGAGCGTTACCAAGTAGTACTTCGTGGGTTAGAACAGACATCACAAAAACAGATAGAGCAAATATGGAACCACCATCATTTGGAAAAAGAGCAAGAGTCTCTTACCTTTGAAGGCGTAGATCTCTTCTCTAAGGAGAGTGCTTCACTCTTTGGGTTAACACGTAAAGAGTTACTGATTACAGGTGCTACAGGTGGTGCTATGACAGGTGCTGGTATAGACCTTATGTTTGGGGGAGGGACTTTTTTACTAGGTTCAACCATTGGAGCAGTACTCGGAGGTTCAAGTGCTTTTTTTGGTTTTAATGAACTATCTGATGTAAAAGTTTTAGGAAAAAGTTTAGGGACAAACTACTTAGAGATGGGTCCGATGAAAAATATAAATTTTGCATACATTTTACTCAACAGAACACTCTTCCACACCACAAAGATAGCAAGCCATTCACACGCCTTAAGAGAGATAGTACAACTAAAAATGGGACGTACCTTTACAGAGAAATGGATGGATGACACATTACGAAAGTCCTTAGAAAAATACCATACACTCTTTCGTTCCAAAGATGAAGTAAAAGCAGAAGTTTTATCAGAATATGAAGTACTTATTAAGGATGTATTGAAACATTTGATAGATTAAATATAAATCATTTTTGGAGTATAATATTTACTATTATCTTAAGGAGTTTGTTAATGGAAGTATTTATGTGGAGTATTATATTTGGTATTACAGGTATGGGATATTTTTCTTATGGTAAAAAAAGAGATGATAATCTGTTTTTACTCTCTGGTATTGCACTAATGGTTTTCCCATATTTTGTAGAAGGGCTTACTTTAAATATTGTAGTGGGAGGGGCTTTAGTTGTTATCCCATTTTTAGCTTTAAAGTTTTTAAAATAATAAATAGTTTAAATTATTAAAGGATAATAATTATCCTTTAAGTACTATTCTGTCATAATCAAACTATGGACAAGTTATCTAATACAATAAAAGGAATATAAGATGAGACAATATGAATCGTATAAGTGTAATAAATGTGGAAATGTAGTAGAAGTACAAAATTAAGTATGCCTATCACTATACTTCCTATGAAGGAAGCAGTTTCTTTTGCATTTATGGATGCTGAAACAGCTGGAAAATTAACATTATTAAGACAGAGAAATATTAGATATGATGAAAATACAAAGAAATTTTTACTTTCGAGACGTGGGTATGCAAGTTTTAGAATTTATGCAAAAAGTCTTGAAGATGTAGCACCACTGAAGCAATTTTTTGAAAAACAAGGTATTAAAGTTTCTACTCAAGTAGAGCGAATTCATGAAGTAAAAGAGTTGGATAAATATTTGACATTAATATTTTGGCTTATTACAACAGTAGGTGTTATTGGTGGTGCTGCAACATTAAGTGCAAACTTGTATTCTTCGGTAGAAAGAAAACGTAAAGAATTGAGTATTTTAAGATTATTAGGATTATCAGGAGGTATGATTTTCCGTTTTACTATTTATCAGGGTATGGTTATATCTACAAGTGGTGTGGTAATCGCACTTGTCTTTTTTGGTATTATGGCAACAATTATTAATACGCTTTTTCAAGCTCATTTACGTAGTGGTGAATCTTTTTGTACATTAAATATTATACATATCTTACTTGTATTTACGTCGACGATTATTTTAGCCATAATTGCTAGTAGTATCGCTGCATATCAAGCGACAAAATTAGATCCTGCAGATGCAATGAGAGGTGAATAGTCTCTTATATTGCAATACGAAAAAAAATTTACTAGTTAGTAGTATATCTATTGGTATACTCATTCAATATCCTCTTACAAAGTAAATATGAATAAGAGTAAATTTTATTTTCATAATAACTTTGAAATAATTAATTCTTAGTCCTCTTGAATTTTTAAGAAATAATATTTATCGATATATTATTTATCTAAAATATTTCTAATTGCATTAGGTATATAGTATTTAAATTGATTTGGTGAGATAAAAAAGTCTATCTCTCCTTTTGTTTCTGCTATATCACTCCAGTGTTCTATATCAAAGTTAATAGCAACTACTCCAAGTGTAGGTACTTTTGATACGTGCTCACGTGTTAACATATTTACTAAATCTGTAATTTGTGGATTATGTCCTACTACTAAAATACTATTATACTGATTTTCTTGCATTATTAAAGTATCTTTGAGTATCTCAGGTCTAGTAAGATACAGCTCTTGAAGGTATTGTCTTGGACCTTTAAACTCAAGTTTATTACCCAAGCCATCAGCAGTCTCTTGTGTTCTTAAAGAACAACTAGACAAGATGAGATCTGGTGAGACACCATGTATTAATAGGTATGAGCCTATAGTATTGATGTCTTTATACCCTTTTTTTGTTAAACCACGTTCAAAATCACTAGCATCAGAGTCTTTCCAACTAGATTTTGCATGGCGTATTAGGTAAATAGTTTTAATGTGTATGCCTTTGTTATATTTATAGAAAAATGACTAAATACGCCCTAGTTCTTCAGATATAGATTTTGAAGCTTTATCCATAATCATTTTAGCTAGTGCAACGTTTCCATCATCTCTAAAAATAGCAAAAACATTAATTTTAGAGAAGTTATTTGCAGAGAAGTTTCCTGCACTATTGATAAGAAATACATGTCCATCAAGTGTTTTAGCTTCTATTGATGATGCTTCACTAAAACCTACATCTAGTGATGATTCTGAAATCATTCTGTAAGCATCATTAAAAATACTTGCAGAATAAGGAATATCAGTTCCTGTGTTATCGTTATCTATGTAGAGTGTTTCCCCAGCATAGTTTAATACGGCAGAACCTAGGTATCCATTTACTGCACGAAGTCTTTTCATTGATTTGTCAAAATCTATCATTAATTATCCTTAATTTATATATTATTATTTGTTTAGTGAAAGCATAAAAGTATTAAATGTCTCTATGCTTTGTCCATTTTCTGTTAAAAAATCTATAAGTACTTTTTCAGATGCTTCAACACCATCAGCTTTTTCAACTTCTAAAAGTTTAGCATAAAGATTTTTTATAATCTCTTTAGCTCCAGCAGTAATATTTTTACGTGTTGAAACATAGTTTCTAAATGAACCATCAGGATTTTTAGCTACTCTTACTTGTGCAAGTATCCAATAATATCCACCATCTTTACAAAGGTTTTTGACATAAGCATTTACATCATTTCCCTCTTTAATGCTACTCCAAAGGTGCTTAAAAATCACTTTTGGCATATCTGGATGACGAAGAATAGAGTGGGGTTGATCTAGTAATTCTCCTTGTGAATATCCTGAAATTTTCATAAAAATAGGATTTGTATAGGTAATATTACCCTCTGCATCCCCTTTAGATACAATCATATCTATACTTCTTACTTCATGTTCTATATCTGTTGGTGTTGGTCTATCCATTATAATTACTCCTTAATAGCTATTTTAAAATTGAGATATTATACTAAGTATTTATTATAGTTATAACATATAGAGTTAAATGCAAGGTAAAATATAAAAGTTTTTTTTAATTCTAATTCTATATAATAATAGCCTTAATCAAAGTTAATATTAAAGAGAGCGTATATGGGAAAAATAGACTCCTCCGAGTTAGAAGAATTACTAAATGAGACTACAAGAAAAATAAAATCTACAAATAATAATATAGAAGTGAATACTATTGTTGAAAATCTTATCATGTCAGTGATGGATTCGGAGTTTGCTTCTTTATGGGTATTTGATGAAAAACAAGTAGTACTTTTACGTGAGAGAGAAAATAGTGTACGTGAAATCTCCATGCTTGGACAGCATGGTGTTTTAGCAAAATGTTTTTTAACCTTAAGTGGTGGAATCTATAACTACTTGGCAAGTGAAAAAGAGTATCTAGCTGATATTGATAATCCAGATAAAATTAGAATGAAATCAAAAATTATTGTTCCAATGCTTGATGGGGAACGTCTTATTGGATTGGTAACAGCATACTCTTCTGTTCAAAATATTAAAAGTTTTACTAAAGATGATATGGAACTTCTTGAGTCTATGGTTCCATATTTGATTAATATTACGTATAAAATGCATCCTGAAATGAAAGAAGATACAGTACAAAAGGTATATATGGGTGAAAGACTTATTCAACAATCATGTTCTATTGTTGAAAAGAGTAAGGAGATAGAAAAAAATAATTTAAATACTGAAGCTTCAGATGTAACATTGAGTTTTCTTTCTAATACTGTTCATGATATTCGAACACCTGCAAATACACTTTATGGTTTTCTTGATTTGTTAGAAGAGCAATTAGATAATCCTAGACTTTTACAGTATATACATAATGCAAAAGAGAGTGCCCAGTTTATTAATGATTTAACAACTTCTATTTTAGATAGAATGACTTCACAAAGAGAACGTGCTAAATCTGAACCTGTTCAGGTAAATCCTATTAGATTCTTTGCAGGTATAGCAGAAAATTTTTCAGCAAGTATGTCCAATAAAAATATAGAATACAATATTTTTATTGACCCATTAATCCCCAAAGAGTTATTGATAGAAGATTTGATACTTAAAAGAGTGATTATGAACTTGATAAGTAATGCATATAAATTTACTGCAAGTCATAAAACTATAGATTTTTCTGTTATATATAATCCTAAGACAGTGAGTCTTAAAATATCAGTACAAGATACAGGAATAGGAATTCCTAAAGCAAAACAAGAAGAGATATTTAAAGCATTTGTGCAAGCTGAAGATGATACAAATATTAAGTATGGAGGAACAGGACTTGGACTCTCTATTAGTGCTCAGTATGTTAAAGATATGGGTGGTGAGTTAAAAATTACAAGTGAAGTTGAAGTAGGAAGTACTTTCTATTTTGATATACCTATTTATGTAGTAAATGAGAAAACGGTACTTACACCAATTCAAAATAACTATGTAAAGCTTGCAATACTACTTGATAAGAAAAATGTATTTACAGGAAAGAATTTAATACGATATCTTGTGAAAATGGGTATGCATGATAAAAGTATTACTCCTGTGAATAATATCTCTAAAGTATCTGATGAGATAACACATTTGATTTGTTTCCAAAATCAATTTAATGATGATGTACTGCATTGGACAAAAGAGCATGGCATAGAGCTAGTTGTTATGGAAGAAGTATTTTTATCTTTAGTAAAATGTGGAGAAGAAAAGCAGATAAATATTATTTCACAATATACGTATTATGTTAATGATTTATATACATTTCTTACCAATAATGTACCTGCTAAAGTATTGATTGTAGATGATGATCTTATTAATATTCATCTAATACGTGCTATTATAAAAGATGAATTTTGTCAAATAGAGACGGTTCAAGATGGTAAAACAGCATTATCCATGATGCAAGATGCAGTTAAAGCTAAAGAGCCATATGCTTTAGTTTATCTTGATAATCATATGCCTGAACTTACAGGTGGGGAAGTGATTAGTAAATTTCGTGATTTTGAAAAAGAGCAGGGTAGTAAACCTATTTATGCTATTTATATCTCTGGTGACCCTATTGATGAGAGTAACAAAGATGAGAACTTTAATGCTTATATAGGAAAACCATTTAATAAGAAGATGATAAAAAGTACACTTATAGAAGCTATAGGTAAAGAGTAGTTTACCTATAGATAAAGAAGTTTAGTTAAAGTCATTTTATACGTATTTGGTGTAATAGGTTTTTTTAAGAAAGCATCAAAGTATTTACTATTTTCTTCATAAGTATCGGAAGCTATAGTTAATGCTGCGGTATGTGTATCTTCATTTTTCTCTCTAGCAGCTTTAGCAATAGTAACACCAGATCCATCTGGTAGATTCATATCTATTATCACTGCATCATAAGTAGTTTTAGAAATTTTTATTAAACTTTCTTTTACACTATTTGCAGAATCTATATCTATCTGTACTGAAAGTTCTTGTCCTAATGTTTCAATAATTTTTCTTTCAAACTCTAAAATAAAATCAATATCATCTACAATGAGTACTCTCTTAAGCATATAATTAAACCTTTTTACTTTACTAGCATTATAGCTAAATATTTTAACGATTACTAAATGGAATACTTTGTATACTATAAAGATAGCCGTAATTTAGGAGTATATCATGGATAATTTAACATCAGAGTGTTCTTCAACTGATTTAAAAGTTTTATATGTAGAGGATAATAGCATTGTACTTAAGAGTACCATGTATATATTAGAAGAGTTTTTTGACTATATAGATACGGCAGAAGATGGTAGAGTAGGTCTAGAGAAATATGAAGCATTTTACAAAGAGAATAATTACAATTATGATATAGTCATTACAGATATTAATATGCCCCAAATGAATGGTATAGATATGAGTAAAGAAATTTATAACTTAAACAAAGAACAGAATATTATTGTTATTTCTGCACATAATGAATCCAACTATTTAATTGAACTTATCAATATTGGTATATCGAACTTTATTTTAAAACCTATTAATATAAATCATCTACAGCAAGTTATTTTTCGTGTATCTGATGTTATCTCAAATAAAAAAAGAGTAGCTACATACAATAAAGAGATTCAAGAGATAAATAAAAATTTACAAATAGCAAAAGAGAAAGCAGAAAAAGCTTCAGAATATAAGAGTCAGTTTTTAGCAAATATGTCTCATGAAATACGTACACCCCTGAATGCGATTAGTGGATTTATTGGATTACTACATGTAGAAGAGACAAATAGTGAAAAATTAAAGTATTATAAAACTATTCAAAATGCTTCAGCATTGTTAACTACGATTATTAATGATATTTTAGATTTTAGTAAAATAGAGAGTGGAAAACTTGAATTAGAAATGGTAAATTTTAATCCTTATGAAGATATTTTACTCACAGCTGAACTATTTAAGATTCAAGCATTAGAAAAAGAGATAAAGTTTACTATCTTTTATAATGATAATATACCAAAACTACTCTATAGTGATATCTATAAAATTAAACAAATTTTTACGAATTTACTCTCTAATGCTATAAAATTTACCCCTAAAGGTTCTAAAATTAAATGTATGATTTGGTATGCAAAAGGTAATTTAAATATACGTGTAAAAGATTATGGAGTAGGTATTCCCAAAGAGAAAGAAGAGTTAATTTTTGAATCTTTTTCACAAGTTGATTCTTCTGTTGTACGAAAATATGGTGGAACTGGATTAGGCTTATCCATTAGCTCAAAGTTAGCAAATCTTCTTGGCGGCAATCTCACATTTACAAATGCTAAAAAGGGAAGTATATTTATACTTCGTATTCCCGTTTCTACAGCTACTGAAAGTAACGAGGTAAAAGAATATATTAACTTAGCAAAAGATGCTTCAAAGGATGGGCATATTTTATTGGTTGAAGATAATGAAGCCAATAGTATGTTTGTAGGTATTGTTCTGAAAAAAGCAGGGTTAACTTATGAAAATGCAAGAAATGGTATAGAAGCAATTGAGAAGTTTAAAGTAGGTAAATTTGATTTGATACTTATGGATGAGAATATGCCAGAACTCGGTGGTATTATGGCAACAAAAGAGATTTTAGCTATCGAAAAAGAGAGAAATGTTGAACATACGCCTATTATTGCATTAACTGCAAATGCTCTGAGTGGAGATAGGAGTCGTTTTTTAGAAGCAGGTATGGATGGTTATCTCTCTAAGCCTATTACTCCTGCATTGTTAATAGAGTCTATTTATAGATTTTTACTACATTAAGCTGATTTTAAATACCGCACCTTTATCATCATTATGTATTGTAAGTTCTCCTCCACAGTGTTCCTCTATAATAGTTTTACTCATATAGAGTCCTAAACCTGTACCATCTTTTTGTGTTTTAGTAGAGAAATATGGGTCAAATATTTTATCAATTATTTCATTTGGTACACCACCTGCATTATCGCGAACTTCTAAAATAAATTTTTTATTATCTCTGTAGGTAGCTATCTCAATATATGGATTTTTAATTTCTTTTTCTATAAGAATATCTTCAGCATTTTTAATAAGATTTAAAATAACTTGTCTAAGCTCATTTGAATAAGTATGAAAAGTATCTGTACATTGTAGTGTCTGTATGAGTTTAATTTTTTGATACCGCATAGAGACTTCAATGATACTCAGTACCCCTTGAATAAGTTCATTATAATTAGTGTCACGTTTCTCTTTATTGGATTTAAAAAATTCCCTAAAATCATCAATAGTGGTACTTAGATGTTGTGCATATTCAAGTATCTCATTAGAGAGTTTAAGTGATAAATTATTATCTAATGTATTACGTGTTGCTTTTAGTTTGATAGCTCCAGCAGTGGAACTAATAGCTGCAAGAGGCTGTCTCCATTGGTGGGCTATCATAGAGATCATTTCACCCATTTGGGCTAGTCTTGACTGTTGAATGATTTGGTTATCTTTTTCTCTATTTTTTTTCACTTCATTTTTCACTCTATCTTCTAATTGTTGATTTAAAATATCGAGTTTTATTTTAGCAGTTATCTCATGTCGAATAGCCACATAAGAAGTAATTTCATGAGAATTATTTTTTATAGGTTCTATTTGAGCATTTACCCAATAATACTCTCCATTTTTTTTGAGATTTTTTATATTACCACTCCATACTTTTCCTGATTTAAGTACGTCCCACATCTCTTTATAGAGTCTCTTTGGCATATCTGGATGTCTTACAAGGCTATGACTTTTACCTAGAAGTTCCTCTTTTGAATATCCAGATACTTTACAAAAAGCTTCGCTTGTATTAATTATAATGCCATGTTTATCTGTAGTAGATTGTATGATATATTTATCAAGTAGGTTTTTGAGTTTTTTATCATTTTGTATAAGGTTTAAAATGAGTCCAATCATAAAAATAAAAATAATAAGGCTACCAATATTTAGAAATACAACGATATAAAAATTCTTCTCAGTTTCATTAATTTCAGATTTAATGTTTAATATAATTTCATTTGAAAGATAAGTATCTATACTATCTAAGGTATTAATTTTGTAGGAGAGATGATTAAACCAAAACTTTACATCTACAGAAGAGTGTAAATAGTCAGTATTTAAAATTTTCTTTCGCATATTTGAAATCTCATTTAATACTGAACCATGACAAAGTGTATAGTAGTAGTTAATCGCATTTTTTGAAGCATATTTTAAAAAATTCTTAATATATATTCTCTCTTTAATAATAAGAGAATTGAGTTGTAAGATTTTTTTATAGTTTAACGTCTTATTAGAGAGTATATTTGTCCCTACAGCACGTTCTATTCCTGAATGCTCTTTAAAGCATAAAAAATTACTATAGGCAATAATATGATGTGTTACTGTAGAAATTTTGGAAATTTTAGAAATTTCCAAAATCTCATTTAAAAGCTTTGAATTAATTGTAGAGTAGTACTCTAATATACTTTCAGAGTCTGTAGATAAATCATCGATTGATTCCCTTGTCTCTTCAAGTTCATTTAATCTTATATAGTTTTGATTATTTAATAGTAGATGTAGCTCTTCTATTTTGTTATTAGTATATTCTCTTTGTTGCAGAAGCTCCTCTTTAAAGTTTATTCCATTACTAGAGATAAAACCTATAGAGAGTCCCCTCTCTCTTTGCAACTCATGCAAAACTTTAGATAGTTTAGTTGCTAAGATAATTTTATTTTCTGTTAATAAAAGAGATTTGGTTTTTAAAAATTGAATACGTACTAAACTGACAGTAAGCGTAAGAAATATAATGGCTAAAATAAGTATGGGGATGATAAGGTTGATTTTTCTTGGAATATATTTAAACATTAGACGAAACATTAGAGAGTTTATTAAGTTTTTGACTTAGCATTCTAAAACCTTTATAGATATTAATAAAAATTAATTATAACTTTAAAGGCTTTTATTTTGCTAAATTTATTTAATAAATAGAATTTAATTATATTTTAGCTACTTCTCCTGTACCATGACAACGGTACCCAGCAGGTGTTTTTTCACTACATTTTCCTGATCCATAACACATTTTACAGTCACTACCATCACTGAGTTTTCCAGTACCATCACACCCTTGACACTTTCCTGAACCTTTACAACTTGGACATACTTCCATTTCTTCTCCTTATTTCAATATAGTTTGATATGTATATATTATAGCAGGTTATTAAAGATATAGTTAAAATATAGATAAAATAGTTATTATTTTTTAGAATATGTTTCTATTTATACGATTTAAATTTTATTTTAATAAGAGGTATATGCTATTATCTAAGTTAAAATCATTAAAGGTATAATAGTAAACTTTAGGATACGAAGGATAATATAATGATGCCAGAAGAGCGATATAAAAAACTTAAAGAGTATCTTTCTGCTGAGAACCCAGTTCTCTTAGATGTAATAGATAAGTATAAAGCATTAGACAAAATAGGTCACAAAATAGGGTTAATCGAACATCATGAATCCTATACAAGTCATATCTCATGGTGGCCTATGATCTCTATTTTAGGGACTTTTTCAGCAGGAAAATCATCATTTATTAATGATTATATAGGTCAAAATCTTCAGCAAAGTGGTAACCATGCCATTGATGATAAGTTTACTGTCATATGTTATGGTAACAATGATGAATCAGTAACCTTGCCAGGTCTTGCTTTAGATGCTGACCCACGTTTTCCGTTTTATAATATTAGTGAAGAGATTAATATCGTAGATCCTGGTGAGGGTAATAGAGTCAACCAATACTTACAACTTAAGACATTGAAGTCAGATAAGATAAAAGGCAAGATACTTATCGACTCTCCAGGGTTTGATGCAGATAGTCAGCGTGATGGTATTTTACGTATTACTAATCATATGGTTGAGATGTCAGATTTGGTTCTTATTTTCTTTGATGCTCGGCATCCTGAACCTGGTGCAATGAGAGATACCTTAGAGCATTTAGTAGGAACAACCATAGAGCATAAGGATGCCAACAAAGTACTTTATATCCTCAACCAAATAGATACTACAGCAAAAGAAGATAATTTAGAAGATGTTATATCATCATGGCAAAGGGCTTTATCTAAAGAGGGACTTATCTCTGGTAATTTCTATAGTATTTACAATGAAAGTGCAGCCAACACCATAGAAGATGAAGCGATGCTAAAACGTTTAAAGAGTAAAAAAGATACAGATTTAGCACGTATAATCGATCGTATGGATAAAGTAAGCATTGAACGTGCTTATCGTATTATTAAGGCATTAGAAGATTTCTCTAAAGAGATAAAAGAGGAAAAAATACCAAAACTTCAAGAAGCATTAAGAGAGTGGGGAAGTCGTGTACTCTGGACAGATGTAGTAGTATCTGTTTTACTTCTTGTTTTAGTAGGTGTATCACAGTTTCAGTGGCATATACTTGAGAGCTTAAATAGTACACTAAGTCAGATAATAGCAGGTGGAGTTATGATGTTACTAATTGGTGCTGTACACTTTAAAGCCCGTGCCTTTTTTGCAGAGAGAATTGCTAAAAAATGGGCAGAGAAAGATATCAATATTGCCAAAGCTGTACTACATAACACAAAATGGTGGAGAACTATCTTTGGTTTTGGGCGTAATTGGCATAAGGGTATTAAAGTTAAACTAGATGTATTGATGACTCAAGGAAGAGAGTCTATACAAAAGCTTAACGATCAGTTTGTAGCATCATCTCCTACTCCAACTAGCAAAACATCAGTGGAGAAATAGATGAAGAAAATATATAGTTTCTTCGTACTTATTAGTAGTTTTCTTTATAGTAACTCTATACTCATAGAAAGTATCAATAATGATGTTGCACAAGTACGTATATCGGGCAAAAGTGAATCTTGTAGTGTAACCATAAAAAGTACAGGAGCAGTAGGTCAAACTAACTGTGTCAAGATTACGAACTCCAAAAAAGTAAAAATTTTATGTACTAAGAGAAAAAAAGTGTGTAAAACAGAAGATGAAATACGAGAGTTTGTAGGTATGAAGCCTTCAGCTAGTAATTATAAAACGTGTTTAAATAATGCTATAAGTGATTACGATATGAGAGTCTGTAATGGTAAAGAGCTAGAGCGTCAAGATAAGCGTTTAAATAAATATTATAAACAAGCGATGAAGAGTGAAAGCAACAATAAAGTAAGATTAAAAAAAGCTCAAAGAGCGTGGATGAAATACAGAGATAGTAAATGCGAAGCAGAGGCGTCACTTATGGAAGGTGGTACAGGTGAGATGTTGCTTATGAGTGGATGTCTTGTTGATACAACGCGTTTACGAGCAGATGAACTAAAAACGATGATTTAATTTAGAAAGAGAGTCAAAATGTGGAAATATAAACTCCTTATAGCACTATTTATACCAGTATTTGTATCGGCAAAAGTACACTATGCAAAAGTAGAGCCTTATGAGTCAGTTGTACTAAAATCAGCAGTAAGTGCGTTGGTAGTAGAATCTGATTTAGAGTTTGAAGGAAGTATCGTTACTTCAAAAAGGGTGATACACTTAGATGATACTTTAGATAAATCAAACTTGACTGATGCTAAAAAAAGTGTAGTATTATTAGAAAAAATGTTAACTATAAATGAAGAGATAGCAACAAGTTTAAACGGTACAGTCAAGAGACAAAAAGGGTATTATGAGCGTATCTCTAAACTATCTACGGCATCAAAGACACAAAAAGACAATGCCTATAGCAGTTTTACTTCTGCAAAAACACAATATCTTAGTACACGTGAGAAAATCATAAGTTTAGAAAAACAGATTATGGATATGAACTATAAGGTTGCACAACTCAATGATAGTATTAAGAAAAAATCTATAGTCTTAGAAGATAAATATTTGTATAAACTTATGGTGAGAAAAGGGGACTTTGTAAACCCTGGTGTAGCACTAGCACAAGTAGAAGATGCAAGTAGAGCAAAATTAGTACTATTTTTAGAAGCTGAAGAGATTCAAGGAGTTAAAGAGAAAACTGTTTATCTAAATGGTGAAAAAACAGCTTACCAAGTAAATAAGGTATGGCGTATGACAGATGAAAAGTTTATCTCTTCTTATAGAGCTGAAATCTATATAGAGGCACCTAAAGGACTCTTTTCTAAACTGATGAAGGTTGAGATGAAATAATGCATACAGCTTGTGGACTAGATTGTTATGATGGGTGTAGTATTATCGTAGATGAGGTGACCCACAAAATAAAAGGCGATGCTTCTCACCCTGTAGGTAATGGTGCATTGTGTGCTTTGCTTCATAAGCACATGAGAGATACTTCGCGTATAGAACAACCTCGTATAGATGGTGTTGAAGTAAGTATGGAAGAGGTACTTCAGGCAGTGGTAGAAGCTTTTAAAGTAGAGAATCCACTTCTTTGGAGAGGCTCAGGTAACTTTGGTGTCATGCAAGAGATAACAAATCTTTTTATGGAGAAGGTAAATGGCTCTTTAACTAAAGGTTCACTCTGTGATGGTTCAGGGGATGCAGGTATCTTGATGGGAAGAGGGGTAAACAGAAACCTTCCCTTAGAGCAGATAGCAAAAGCAGATACTGTGGTTGTATGGGGACGAAATGTTACGGTAACCAATGCCCATATTATGCCTTATTTAGAAGGTAAAAAAATAGTAGTGATAGACCCTGTACGTACAGAGATAGCAAAAAAGGCTGACCTCTTTTTACAGATTGCTCCACGTACAGACTATTATGTTGCTATTTTGTTAGCACGTTTTGTTTTTATGGAAGATAGTGATGATACACAGTGGTTAGATGAATTTGCACCTGAACATGAAGATTTTTATGACTTTACACGAGAACATCGTATAAAGTCTATTTTGTCATATATTGGTCTTGAACTAGGAGATATGGGGCGTATAATGGAATACTTACGTAATCAAAAAGTTGTCTTTCTTGTAGGTGCAGGTGTCCAAAAATACAGCACAGGTTCATCTGTACTTCATGCCATAGACTCACTAGCAGCAACACTAGGACTTTTTGGAAAAGAGGGATGTGGTGTGAGTTATTTGGCTAACTCAAAGTTAGGTTTTACTAACCCTTTTGATGTTACTTGTAAACGTGTACAAAAGGCTACTACGAATTTTTCTAACTTTAAAACGGTACTGGTTCAAGGTGGTAATCCTGCTGAGTCTATGCCAGATAGCAACCGTGTATCTAAAGAGTTGAAAAGTGTAAATAATCTTATATATTTTGGCTTATATGAAAATGAAACCTCTAAGTTAGCAAAGATAGTTATCCCTGCAAAGAACTTTTTTGAAAAAGAGGATGTAAGAGTTAGTTATGGGCATCAGTACGTTGAGAAGATGAATAAGGGTATAGATTCAGATATAGGTATAAGTGAGTATAACTTTACTCAATACCTTTTTAACGCATTTGCATTTTCAGGTTTAGAACACGAGGCTTACTATATAGATGCATGGCTTAAACAGTGTAAAAAAGAGGGTGAACAGTATATCTCTCCTGCTTTTGAAGAGTTACCTTATGCTAATGGATTTGGAGAAGAGGGTGGTGATGATTTTGAATTTATAGAAGAGTATGATGATGACTTTGTCAACACCAAACGTTTTACTAAATATCGAAAAAGCAGTAAAAATGAAAAAATAGATAAATCTTTTTGGTTACTCTCTCCTAAGTCAGTTAAATCACTCAATACACAGTTTATTAGAGATGACGAGGTAGAACTTCACCCAGAGTTAGGATACAGTGAAGGAGAAAAAGTAGAATTGAGTTCAGCGTATGGCAGCCATACTTTTAAAGTAAAGCATAATGAAAACTTACGTTTAGACTCGCTACTTATACTAAGTAACACAGTAGGGCTAAATACCTTAACACCTAGCATTTTAAGTGAAGAGGGTGAAAGTGCTTGTTACCAAGAGGTTAAAATACAAATAGAGAGTAAATAATAAATTTGAGATAAAAGGGGGATGAAATATGCAGTATAAACCAACGATTTTGTATGTAGAAGATGAAGAGGGGATAAGAGAAAATGTAAAGAGACCTTTAGGTTATTTCTCTAGTGAACTTTATATCGCTTGTGATGGGCAAGAGGGGCTAGCACTCTATAAAGAACATTTACCAGATATAGTAGTCACTGATATTAAGATGCCAAATATGAGTGGTATAGAGATGTCACAAGCGATTAAAGCTATCAATCCAAAACAGTATATTATTATCACTACGGCACATAATGAAGCTGACTTTTTTATGAATGCCATAGAGATGCATATAGATGCATATATTTTAAAACCTATTGATCTTGATTTATTAGAAGAACAGGTGATACGTATAAGTGAACAATTAAATGTTAAAAAAGAGTTAGAAAAACAGATAGTACTTACAGAAGAGATAAGTCAACTCCAAAATAACTATGTAATTGTACTCGATAGTGATAAAGAAATTATCTTTTCAAATCAGAAATTTTTAGACTTTTTTGCTGTTTCTAAACTAGAAGAATTTATCAAAAAATATAATAGTGTTCATCAGCATTTTATCCAAAAAGATGACTATTTCTACCCTAATAAAGATATAGACATAGATTGGATACAGCAGATAGAACGTCTTAAAAGTAATAAACGATTAATTACTATGTTAGATACAAAGGGGGAAGAGTATGTATTTCTTATCTCTTTAGCACATATTGAGAAGAGTAATCATACGGTTATTAGTTTTGTAGAAGTTACAACATTAGCATTAGAGAAAAATGCATTAGAGAAAAAAGCATATCATGATGCACTTACTAAAATACACAATCGTACCTATTTTGAAGAGACATTCTGTCATGCAATCATGCATCAACGAGAGAAAGAGAGTCATTTGAGTTTTATGATGTTAGATATAGATAAATTTAAACTCATCAATGATACGTATGGACATCAAGTGGGTGATGATATTTTAGTTGAATTAGCACAACTTGTAGAGAGTAAAACACGAAAAACTGACAGTTTTGCACGATGGGGTGGAGAAGAGTTTGTAATGATTTTACCTCAAACAACACTAGAGATGGCACTTAGGGTTGCAGAGAATTTAAGAGAGATTATTGCTTCGCATACTTTTTCCCATAACTTATCTATAACTTGTAGCTTTGGAGTAGCAAGTTTAGGAGAAGGTGAGAGTCAAAAGAGTGTGATGAAACGAGCTGATGAAGCACTTTATAGAGCAAAACAAGCAGGTAGAAATAGAGTGGAAAGTTAAATAATGCATACAAATAATATACACTATAGTATTAAAATTCTTCTTTTGGCTTTAGTCTATTATATTAGTGGAAAGTTAAGTTTTATGATTTCCCAAGATAATCAAATTGTAACTATTGTTATTTTTGCTGCAGAAGGCTTTGCCTTAGCTGCAGTACTACTTTTTGGTAGAGGTATGTGGCCTGGTATATTTATTGGGCAGTTTGTTTTAGCATTTACCTTTGGACTCTCCTTATTTCCAGCAGTGGCTATCTCTGCTATAAACAGTGCAGAAGCGGTTTTAGCAGTAACACTTTTTTACAAGTATGGACTTCATAAAAATCTTAGTAGAATGAGAGATATTTATGGATTATTTTTACTAATTATAGTAGTTTTACAGACATTTAGTTCTACATTAGGTAATTTAGTATTACTTAGTAGCTCTGTTATTACTTGGGAAGTATTTTATTCAAGTCTTTTTTCTTGGTGGTTTGGTAACTCTATGGGGCAGATTCTTTTTACTCCTACAATTTTATTAATGGTAGCTAATTATAAAAAAATTAAACTATTGGAACTTTTGTTAAATATATCACTTTTTCTTATTTTGAATTTTTTTCTTATTTATTTTTTTAAAATTGAAAATACATCATTGATTTTAGCACTTACAATGCCTATTTTGTTATGGATAATGATAGAGAAAGGTATAGCAGAAGCGATGGTTGGTGTAGTTACATTGGCACTAAGTGCACTCTATTTTGCATCCATACATGTAGGAATTTTTTCTATTCAATCTGATACAGATAATATTATCAATCTAAATTTCTATATTTTACTGCTTACTACTATGGTTTTACTTACAGGAACACTTTTTTTAGAAAGAGGGAGGGAAGTAAGAAAAAGTAAAATGGCTCAAGAGGAGTTGAAAGTACTTAACTTGACATTAGAATCTAAAATTAATGAAGAGGTAAGTAAAAATACTAAACAACTTCAAATACTTCAACAACAGAGTAAAATGGCACAAATGGGAGAGATGATAGGTGCTATAGCTCACCAATGGAGACAACCTCTTAACAGTATTAGTACAAGTATCCAAAATCTTAAATATGATTACAGGGAAGGACTGCTCGAAGATGAAGATTATATAAAATCATTTATTAGTAAAAATAAAAATACAATTGTGTTTATGAGTCAAACCATTGATGATTTTAGAAATTTCTATCAAGTAGAGAAAAAGAAAATACTTTTTGATGTTAAAGAAGCAGTCCAAAGTGTTATAGATATACAGTTTGCAGTGATTGAACATCACAAAATTTCACTAAGTTTTACAGGTGAGAGCTTTATTTATAATGGTCTTTATAGTGAATATCAACAGGTAATTTTAAATATTATTAACAATGCAAAAGATGCTTTAGTTGAAAACAATATTCAAAATCCTATGATAAAAATAGAGATAGATGAAGGTAATGTTATTATTAAAGATAATGCAGGAGGTATTCCGTTAGAAATTATTGACCGTATTTTTGACTCTTATGTTACAACAAAAAAAGAGAGTAAAGGAACAGGTATAGGACTTTATATGTCTAAAATAATTATTGAAGAAAACATGAATGGAAAACTTACTGTGAGAAATGAGGATGATGGAGCAGTGTTTGAAATTTGTTTAGAGCAGGAAAAATAAATGATTGAAAAACTTTTACGTAATTATCATATTAAAAATACTATAGCCATTGGTTTTGTGCTTTTAGTACTTTTTAGTTCCATAATTAACTCTTATAATACTTATCAAGAAAATAAACAAATACTTTACTCTAATATAGATAAGAATTTAAAGAGTACTGCGTTAAATAGTAAATTATTTTTAAATGATTCTTTTCATGATAGAGCCATAAATAAAGATTCTATTACTATTGATGAAGATAATAAAAATATCTCTATACTTTCAGATTTTATCCATAATCTTGACGTAGAATACCTTTATACTATGGTTAAAAGAGGAAATAAAATCTACTTTACAAGCTCTAGTGCTATTGCTGATGAAATAAATACAAATAGTATGACACGTTATTTTGACTATTATGAAGATGCAACAGGTGTACTTCTTAATATTTTAGAAAAAGGAGAAATTACGTATGAGGAATCAACCGATAAATGGGGAACTTTTAGAACTGTTTTTATTCCATTAAAGACAGCAAAAGGTACACCATATATTGTAGGAGCAGATATAAAAATAGATTTTATAGAGCAAAAACTTAATCAATATATTAAAAATATTATTACTACACAAATTATTATAATAATAATATTGATTATTTTAGGTTACTTTTTTCTTCAGATATCTCGTAGAGAGCTTAATGAGATACAAGCTCTTAAAGATGATTTAGATAGAGAAATCATAGAAAAAACTAAAGAGTTAGAGGAGTTAAATAACACTTTAGAAGATAAAATAGTGATGGAGATTGATAAAAATAGAAAAAAAGATAAACAAATACTTCACCAGAGTAAAATGGCACAAATGGGGGAGATGATAGGATCGATAGCACATCAGTGGAGGCAACCTCTCAATGAGATAAGTACAGGCATACAAAATCTTAAATATGATTATAAAGAGGGGTTATTAGTTGATGAAAAATATATTAAGGCGTTTATAGATAAAAATAAAAAAACTATTGCTTTTATGAGTCGTACTATTGATGATTTTAGGGATTTTTTTAGAGTAGATAAGGAGAAAAAAGAGTTTAATGTATCGGATGCAATACAGAGTATTATCAATATGCAATCTGCTCAGCTTGCAAACTATAATATAAAACTAAAATTTAGTCCTAAAGAGTTTAACTATGTTGGCTTTGAAAGTGAGTTTCAACAAGTTATTCTTAACATTATTAACAATGCAAAAGATGCTCTTGTTGAAAATAAGATTATAAATCCATTGATTACAATAGAGATAGAAGATAACACTATTACCATAGCAGATAATGCAGGAGGTATTCCTTCTTCTGTACTAGATCGTATCTTTGAGCCTTACTTTACTACAAAAGAACAAGGTAAAGGAACAGGTATGGGACTTTACATGTCAAAGATGATTATTGAAGATAATATGGGTGGTAAGATTGTAGTAACAAATAAACATGGTGGTGCCATGTTTATAATAAAGCTTGGGAAAAAAAATGTATAAATTAAGATGGCTAATTTTAGGAATAGTATTTATTACAAATTTAGTAGGTGTGGAGTTTACTCCAGAGCAACAGACATACTTAAAAGAACATCGTATAAAAGTCTGTATTTCAACAAATAAAGCACCTATTGAGTTTATAGCTGATGGTAAACATCAAGGGATTAGTTTTGATATTATACACTCATTTGAAGATATATTAGGTATTGAATTTGATGTAGTAAAAACAGAGAGTATAAAGCAATCAAAAGAGTATTTAAAGAGTAATAAGTGTGATATTATTCCTCATCTACCTAATGATGAGAAGATGCTTAATTATGCTACTTTTACTAAACCTTTTAATACATTAAACCTTGTAGGTATTACACAAAATAATGCTCAACTTATGGTTTCATTTAAAAAATCAATAGATCATAAGGTAATAGCATTAGGTAAAAATTCTCCTTTAAGAGAAGTATTAAAATCTATCAATCCTACTGTCTCATTTCTTGACGCATCTTCTCCAGATACTATGTTAATCTCAGTTAGTGATGGTTTGTCAGATATGGCATTTTTACCTATCCCTATCTACTCGTATTATAAGAATAAATATCAGTTAGATAACTTACAAATAGCAGGGGAGACGCCGTTTACTGTAGATATTATGATGGCTGTAAGAGATGATAATTATATTTTATTGAGTATTCTTAATATAGGTGTTGAAAATATCGCCGATAGTACTATAAGCTTAGTTTGTGATAAATGGACGAATGTTATATTTAAAAAGCATATTGATTTGTCTTTAATATGGGATATTTTAATCATTCCATTAATTATTATTTCGATTATTACTTTTTTTCTATTTAAACAAAAAAGGTTACACAGAAAGATAAAAAAACTCAATCAAACTCTTGAAGAGAGGGTAAGCGAAGAGGTTGCAAAAAATAGAGAGAAAGATACCCATATCCTTAATCAATCAAGGCTGGTTCAAATGGGAGAAATGATAGGTTCTATAGCACATCAATGGAGGCAACCACTCAATGAAGTGAGTACAGGAATACAAAACCTCAAATATGACTATAGGGAAGATCTGTTAAAAGATGAAAATTATGTAAAAGATTTTATCAGTAAAAATAAAAAAACTATAGAATTTATGAGTCAAACCATAGATAATTTTAGAAACTTCTTTAGTGTAAACAAAGATAAAAAAGTATTTGATGTTTTAGAAGCAACACAGAGTGTTATCAATATGCAATCTGCACTTCTTCGTAATAAGGGGATTACGATATCTCTAAGTGGTGATAGCTTTGAATTCTTAGGTTTTAGAAGTGAGTATCAGCAAGTTATACTTATTATTATTAATAATGCCAAAGATGCATTAGAAGAAAAAAAGATAGCCAATCCTACTATTTCTATAATGATAGAAAAAAATAATATTACCATAGAAGATAATGCAGGAGGTATTCCAGAAGAGATAATAAATAGAGTCTTTGAACCTTACTTTACAACTAAAGAACAAGGTAAAGGTACAGGTATAGGACTCTATATATCTAAGATGATTGTTGAAGATAATATGGGTGGAAAACTTAGTGTAAGTAATACAAATGATGGGGCTAGGTTTGTAGTTGATTTCATGAAAAACAAGGAGAATAAAATTTAAATGAAAAATATGATTATAATTATAAATATGGCAATACTATATTTTGTGAGTGGAAAATTAAGTTTTGCTATATCAAGTACAAATGATATTGTAACCATCGTTGTATTCGCAGCTGAGGGATTTGCTTTGGCTGGAGTTCTAATATATGGTAGACCTGCACTGCTTGGTATCTTTATTGGGCAGTTTGTATTGGCACTTAGTGGTGGGTTAGATATGCTGCCATCATTTTTAATCTCAGTCACGAACACAACTGAAGCATATATAGCTCTTATATTATTTAACAGATTTAAGCTCAATGTCTCACTTGAACATACCAGAGAGATATATGGTTTGATTTTTTTGATTATATTTGTTTTGCAACCATTTAGTTCAGTTATAGGGAATATTATTTTGGTTACTACTACAGATATGCCGATGTCTAATTATTTAAACAATCTATTTTCATGGTGGTTTGGTAACTCTATAGGGCAAATTCTCATTACTCCATTTGTGCTATATCTATATAAAGAGTACAAAAAATTAAACAGAGTACTCTATTTAGGAGTTGCTCTACTCTTCTTGGTTTTGGCATACTTTGCTATTATTGTATTGAAGATAAATAACTTATCACTTCTTATAGTTATTACTACGCCATTGATACTATATGTAACATCCAAAAAAGGTTTATCGTATGGAACTCTTGCTACTGCTATGGTCTCTGGAGTAGCTATATATTCAGCACATGTTGAGGGTACACTATTTGCACAAGACGATATAGTACATAGTATAATAGATATAAATTTTTTTATACTCTCAAATATACTATTAGTTTTGATAATTGGTACACTATTAAATGAAAAAGAGTTAGCTAATTTCATTATCAAAGAGAGGACAAAGGAACTAGAGTTAGCCAAACAAAAAGCAGAAGATAGCACAAAAGCCAAATCAGAGTTCCTAGCCAACATGTCTCACGAGATACGAACACCTATGAATGGTATCATAGGTATGTCACACCTAGTATCTCAAACTAAACTCAATGATAAACAGAGAAACTATGTAGAGAAGATAGACAATAGTGCAAAATCTCTACTCAATATAATCAATGATATTTTAGACTTTTCCAAGATAGAAGCAGGAAAACTTTCCATAGAGAAGATAGATTTTGATATGTATAAGTTGGTTGATTCTGTCATTAACCTCATAGAGTTTAAAGCACATGAGAAAAATATTGAACTTGTAGTAAGCTATGAACCAGATGTAGGAAGAAATTTCTTTGGAGATAGTTTACGCATAGGACAAATTCTTACAAATCTTTTGAGTAATGCCGTGAAGTTTACACAAGAGGGTGAAATAGGTATCTACATCAAAAAGGTATCTTCTGATAGACTTAGATTTGAAGTAAGTGATACAGGTATAGGTCTAAGCAAAGAACAAGTAGAGAAACTTTTCCAATCATTTTCACAAGCAGATGGAAGCATTACAAGGAAATATGGTGGAACAGGATTAGGACTAACTATCTCAAAACAGTTAGTTGAACTTATGAATGGTAAAATATGGGTTGAGAGTGAATATGGAAAGGGTAGTAAATTTATCTTTGAACTAGAACTAGAAGATTTAAGTAGTAAAAAACAGTTCACTATGTTTAGTGGCAAAAAGGTATTGGTAGTAGATGACAATAAGTCTTGGCATGATATACTAGCAAATATTATGGAGATGTTTGATATAGAGGTTCATCATGCGTATAGTGGAAAAGAGGCACTCAATAAAATCCACCAAAACTGCAACAGTTATGATTTGGTTTTTATGGATTGGAATATGCCTGAACTTGATGGTATAGAGACAACAAAGATGATAAATGAAGATTGTGGTAACCAAGATGCAAATATTGTACCAACTACTGTGATTATGATAAGTTCATTTAGGCAAGAGTCCATTGTCAAATCAGCCAATGAAGTAGGTATAGATATGTTTTTACAAAAACCTATCAACCCCTCAGTGCTAAATGATATACTCTCTGGTATATTTTTGGATGATATTGAGGTGAAGAATAGAGAAACTTACGAGAAAAATACCCTAAGAGATGATATACAAATTTTAGAAGGAAGCCATATACTCTTAGCAGAAGATAATAGTACCAATGTTGAGATTGTAATAGGACTTCTTGAAGATAGTGGTATAGAGATAACCGTAGCTTCAAATGGGCAAGAGGCAGTTGATATATTTATGGCAGATAGCTTGAAGTATGAGTTGATACTGATGGATCTGCAGATGCCTATTATGGGTGGATTTGCTGCTACAAAGCTTATACGAGAGAGTGAAAAGGGTAAACAAGTGCCTATTATAGCTTTGACTGCAAATGCGATGAGAGAAGATACAGAAGAATCTATAAAAGCAGGAATGAATGAACATTTAAATAAACCCATAGATGTAGAACAACTCTATGCTACACTTTTAAAATATATATCTAAAAAAACAGAGAGTAAAGATATTGCAAAATTAGGAAGTGGTACTTTAGTTCCACCATTTGACGAGGCTAAAGCCACCGTTTCCGATGAGTCTTGCAAGATACCTAATTTTGAACATATAGATACAAAAATAGGACTCTCTCTGTTTGTTGGTAATAAAAAACTCTACCTAAAAATACTAAGAGATTTTTATAAAAACTATAAAGATGTAGATTATAATGTATCAGACGAAGAGTTTGCTAGATTTACACATACCATCAAGGGAATATCTGCAAATATAGGAGCAAACAATCTACATAAAATAGCTATAACGCTAGATGATACACAAGATAAAGGGCTACTTGAAGAGTTTAAAGAGCAGTTGACTCTTGTGTTGTATGAGTTAGAGCAACTAAAAGAGGAGAGTATCGAAGTAGTAAATGGTAAAGAGGAAGAGGTGATAGATAAGAGTATTGGAGATAATCTTTTTGATAAACTCAAAACTGCACTAGCATCCAAAAGGATGAGAAAAATAGAGCCGATTATAGAAGAGCTCGATAGTTGCCTATTGAAAGATAGTGACAAAGAGACTTTAGAACAGATAAAAGAGCATATAGATGAGTTTGAGTTTAAAAAAGCACTAGAAATTTTGGATTAGGATATAGAAGATGGAAACGATACTGATAGTTGATGATACAAAGATAAATATAAATATATTAGATGGACTACTAAATGATAATTATAATGTTGTATCTGCTTTAGATGGGCATGGTGCATTTGAGATAATCAAAGAAAATAGTATAGATTTGATTTTGCTTGATATATTGATGCCAAATATGGATGGCTATGAGATATGTAAAAGGCTCAAAGAAAATCCACAAACGCAAGATATACCTGTAATATTTATCACATCCAAAACAGATGATGAGAGTATAGAGAGAGCATATAAGGTAGGTGGTATTGACTATGTAGTCAAGCCATTTAGACCCATAGAACTACTCTCGAAGGTCAAAAGAGAGATAAGCATAAAAGCTCTCAAAAATCCACAAGCAAAAGAGAAAGAAAAATCAGAGACAGAAGAAAAGAGTATAGCTGTAGATGAGGAGCTAAAGAGTATCTTGATAGTGGATGATAAGCAGATAAACTTGAAGATTTTATTTGGTCTACTTGGTGAAGAGTATGACATCATAACAACTCTTGATGGTCATGAGGTATTTGAGATAGTAGAAGAGGAGCATATAGATTTGATACTCCTAGATATTGCTATGCCAAATATAGATGGATATAAAGTATGCAAACTACTAAAAGAGAATCCAAAAACCAAAGATATACCTATCATATTTATCACAGCTAAAACAGATGAAGAGTCTATAGAAAAAGCTTATGATATTGGTGGGGCAGACTATATAACTAAACCTTTTAAACCCAAAGAGTTACTCTCTAAAATCAAAAAAGAGTTACTTGTAGTAGATTTAATAAATAATTTAGAAAATAAAATAGAATTTGAAGTAAAAAGAAATAGACAACAAGAGATTGCTATGATGCAGCAGAACCGTTTAGCACAGATGGGAGAGATGATAGGAGCCATAGCTCACCAGTGGAGACAACCACTAAATATAGTAAGTACAAGCATCCAGAACCTAAAGTATGACTACCAAAATGGATACCTCCATGATGAGAAGTTCGTCAAAGAGTTTATATATAAACAAAAAGAGACTATTAAATTTATGTCACATACCATAGATGATTTTAGGAATTTTTTTAGAGTAGATAAAGACAAACAAGAGTTTAGAGTTAAAAAAGCAACACAATCTGTACTAGATATGTTATCAGCTCAGCTAGAAGAATGCGATATAGGTATATCTATACAAGGTGATGAATTTGAATACTATGGACTAGTGAGTGAATACCAACAAGTAGCACTAAATATCATTACTAATGCAAAAGATGCTCTTTTGGAGAATAACATAGAAAATCCAAATATAGAGATTATCATAGAAGATGGTGAAATAAGCATTCAAGATAATGCAGGAGGCATACCACAAAATATATTAGAGCGTATCTTTGATCCATACTTTACTACTAAAGAGCAAGGTAAGGGTACTGGTATGGGATTATATATGTCTAAGATGATAATAGAGGACAATATGGGTGGTGAGCTTAGTGTAAGTAATGCAAATGATGGTGCTAGGTTTGTGATATATTTAAATAATATAATGGAGTTATTGTAGATGAATAAGGTATTAATATTATTTTTTATATGGGCAAATTATTCAGTATCGCAAGAGTTAATAGTTCCAATACCTCAAAAGCTAGAGTATCATCATCAAAAAGCTAGTTTAGGTAAAAAGTTGTTTTTTGATGTAAGGCTTAGTAGGGACAATACTATTGCTTGTACAAGTTGCCATTTCCTGCTAGATGGTGGAGATGACAATATGGCAGTATCGCAAGGAATAGGTGGTAAAAAAGGTATTAGAAATTCTCCGACGGTATTTAATAGTAGATACAACAGTGTTCAATTTTGGGATGGTAGAGCTAAAAATCTCCTAGAGCAGGTTGAAGGACCTATTCATAATCCTGTTGAGATGGGTTCAAACTATAGTGAAATTATTGCTAAATTAAACCATGATAAAAATTATATTAGGGAGTTTTCACTACTCTACAAAAATGGTATAAGTAAATATTCAATAGATGATGCAATAGGTGAATTTGAAAAAAGTTTAGTAACTCCCAATTCAAGATTTGATAAATTTTTAAGAGGAGATAAAAAAGCACTTACTAAAAATGAATTAGATGGCTATATGCTCTTTAAAGAGTACGGTTGTATATCTTGTCATAATGGCATCAATGTAGGTGCTAATCTTATGCAAAAAATAGGGGTAGTAGAGGCATTTGATACAGTAGATTTTGGAAAATATAATTATACCAAAAAGGAAGAAGATAAATTTTATTTTAAAGTTCCTAGTTTGAGAAATGTAGAATTAACAGCACCATATTTTCATGATGGAAAAGTTAAAACCCTAAAAGATGCTGTTGAAAAAATGGCAATACATCAAATAGGCTATCCATTGGAGGACAATGAGATAGAAAAAATTATTAGTTTTTTAAAAACACTTACAGGGGATACACCTTTAACAGTAAGAGGTGGCTATGAAAAAAACAATTATTAGTATTTTTCTAATTTTATCTATATTGGCTGCACTGATTTTTTACATTAGAGATGCTTCTATCAAGGAGAATAACTACGTAAAAATAAATGATAGTATCAATAAAATAATGCTACTCAATAAAGATTTTGATCTGTATCTTAGCAATACTTTGACCTATGATAATTTTGATATTATTCAAAATAAGATTAACTTTTTTAGTAAGCAATTGACCAATATAAAAAATAATAAGATTATCAAAAATATAGATAGTAAAGAGATAACGATTTTAGTAAAACAGATATCTCAAAATATTAACTTGAAATTTGAAATGATAGATAGGGCTAAATCATATAGAGCTATTTTAAATAACTCTTTTAGGATTATACAAAAAATAGAATCAAAAGGTATATCTACTAGTATATTAAAGCTATACACAGTTGTGATGACAATAGATAAAAATCCTGACTTAGACCCCAAAAAAGAGTTAAATAATATAGAAGTGTTAAAACTACTTAGTGAAAATAAGTTTGATAGATATTTTATAAAACATGCAAAAACCATCTTAAACTATCAGCAAAAATTGATGAGTGCAAAGGAGAGAGTAGATAAGCTAAAGATAGATAATCAACTTGAAACACTAGATATACTATATTTAGAGTATCTTAAGCAGAGTAGAGTCAAAGCAAAAACAGCTATAGCCGTTTTATTTTTACTATTAATTATTTCAATAATAATGTATATGCTATACGATTATAAATTGAAAGTGTCACATAGAGACTTGTCACGATTTAGAAAAACTGTAGAGTATAGTGACAATATCGTAATTATCACCGATAGAGATGAAAAAATCAAATATGTCAATGATGCATTTACTAAAACAACAGGATATTCACCACAGGAAGCCATAGGCAAAAAACCTAGTATACTGAAATCAGGCAATATGTCACGAGAGTTTTATGGTGAGCTATATGAGACTATTCATAGTGGCAAAAAATGGAGTGGTGAATTTATAAATGTCAGCAAAACAGGAGAATTATCTTATGAGAAGGCATCTATCACGCCGATGCTTGATGATGATGGCAATATTGAAGAGTTTATAGCTATAAAACTTGATATCACCAAAGAGACCCTCATAGAGAAAAAACTCATAGAACAGGGGAAGAGACAAGAAAAGATATTGAGTAAAAAGGTAGAGGAGGCCTTGACAGAAAACACAAAACAGCTCCAACTCCTCCAGGAACAGAGTAAAATGGCACAAATGGGAGAGATGGTAGGATCGATAGCACATCAGTGGAGGCAACCTCTCAATGAGATAAGTACAGGCATACAAAATCTTAAATATGATTATAAAGAGGGGCTATTAGTTGATGAAAAATATATTAAGGCGTTTATAGATAAAAATAAAAAAACTATTGCTTTTATGAGTCATACTATTGATGATTTTAGAAACTTTTTTCGTGTTAAAAAGGAGAAGAAAGAATTTCCTTTATTGGCAGCAATACAAAGTGTTGTTAGTATGCAAACTGCACAACTTAAGAATAATAATATAACACTAGAACTTAGTGGTGAAGAGTCTCTTTACATGGGGTTACAAAGTGAATATCAACAAGTTATTCTTAATTTAATTAATAATGCTAAAGATGCTCTACTTGAAAAGAGTATTTCTAATCCTAAGATTATTATAGAGGTTAAAAAGAGCTGTGTAACTGTTAGTGATAATGCAGGAGGTATTCCAGAAGAGATAATAAATAGAGTTTTTGAACCTTACTTTACAACTAAAGAACAAGGTAAAGGTACAGGTATAGGACTCTATATGTCTAAGATGATTATTGAAGATAATATGGGTGGAAGTTTATCTGTAATTAACGATACAAATGGTGCTGTGTTTAAAATTGATCTTACTGTACCATCAGAGCATAAAACATAGCTTGTATTCAATTTAAAATAGGAAAATAGATGAAAAAAATAATTATATTAGTATCAATTGTTATGAGTTATAGTTTTGGATATATTGATATTCAACCTCAAGTGATAGGTGAAAAAAAAGGTCTTGATGGAGAGATGTCAATAACTGCATCATATAGTGATGGAAATAGTGAAGAGCGTTCTATTGGGACAAGCATAAAAGGACAATATGATGCAAAAGATTGGTTAGCCTTTGTTATTGCTGCATATAACTATGGTGAAGCGAATAACCATAAAAGTTCAGAAGCAGGGCTTTTACATTTTCGTTATATACATACTATTTTAGATGTAAAAAATTATGATTGGGAAATTTTTATGCAGAGTGAATTTAACCCATTCCAAAAGTTGAAAGATCGTTCACTTCTAGGTGTTGGGCTTCGTAAGAGATTTACTAACTATTTTGATAAGTTCTATATGGGGCTTGGACTCATGTATACATACCGTGAGCCAGATGTTATTACAGAGTATGATAAAGTACTAAGAAGAACAAAAATTAATAGTTATATCTCTTTAAAAAAGACCTTTAGTGAAAATTTATCTATAGCATATCTTGGATACTATCAACCTACTGTTGATAATCTATCAGATTTTTCCTCTAATCAGATATTACAGTTTATTACGCCTTTAGCTGAATCAGTTAATCTCTCTCTTAATCTCATCTATAAATATAATGAAACACCTTATTCTAATATAGAAAAAGATGATTTTAATGCTAAGTTGAGCCTCACCTATGAGTTTTAACTCATAGGTATGTTTAGTTTACTCGGTGCCCTACAAATTTTGACATATTATCAAGTATCTTTCCACCTTTTCTAAAACCTAATGCACAAGCTTCATAAGCATAAAAAACACCTGCTTGGTAACTTAAGCCTTTTTCGTCAGTTGGGAGTTGAGTATATGCTTGGTAAAGCATCTTATGGTTTTCATATTCACCCTCTACGCTCTCTATAACCTGAGCTTGTTCATCTAAAATACTTACACTTCCTCCTTCTCTTCCAAAAATAGGTTTTTGTACCTGTTTTTGTCCCTTGAGTGGTTCAAAAGAGCTTTCAAGTAGAAGAGGGTGGTTAGGGTATAAATCCCATAAAATTTTGAGTAACCCCTTACTTTGAAAGAGTAAAGTATATGCGGGATTAAAAATAATTGCTTTTTGATTTTTGATGATATTGGTAAGAATCATAGCTAAGTCTGACTCCTCTAATGCAATATCTTCCCAAGGAATGAGTTTAAACCAAAGCTCATAGTTTTTATCATTATAGATAATACCCTCTTCTTCACAAAACTCTATATCGTCTATATAAGCAAACTCTGTCTCAAACCCTGCATCTGTAGCAATATGTTGTAAAAGTTTTACTGTATTTTCCTCTTCAGCATTACCTTTAACAGAGGTAAATAAGAATGACCAACCGTCATACTGCTCTTCAAAAGAGCTAACATCTTCCTTTAGGGTTACTAGTCGTTTAAAGTTGTCAATGAGTGCTTCATAAAGGGTATTAAATTGGCTCTCCTCTTCAAGGTTGTTCTTTTTAAGCATTGCCCATTGAATGATAGCAGTCTCAAAGAGTGCAGTAGGTGTATCTGCATTAAACTCTAAAAGTTTAATAGGTTTTCCATCTACACCACCAGAGAGATCAAAACGTCCATAAAGATGCCAATGGACATCATTTTCCCATGACTCTTTAATAATATCTACAAGATTAAAAGGAATACCTATTTCATGAAAAAGATTGTTTTGTACTACATGTTCCGCAGCTTCAACATACATATCATAGAGTTCGTTAGTAGCCTCATAGTAAGCTTCTGCTTCCTCTTCAGAAATGACTATAAGTTCATCTGAAATGTATGATGTCTCATCACTATCAGTATGCCAAGTAAACCCCAATGATTCAAGATAGTCTGTATCTAAGGGGGTAAGTTTTTCTAAGTTTAACATTCTAGCCACCAAATGAGCTACGACTACGTGAAGAACTTTTTTTACTTCCAAAGAAACCACTTCTTTTAGTACTACTTTTACGTTTTGGTGGTTTATTAAAACTATTTTTACTTTTTGAATAGGTTGAAGGAGATTTATATCCAGCCTTACGGTTATTTTGATAATTTTGATTACCAAAAAGTTTATTTCCTATCCATGCACCAAGCATAGCACCTGCCATACTTGCCATAATAGTCTCACCTAAACCCATACCTTGAGTAGCTTGTGGTGGATTCTCTTTGGTAAGGTTTGATGTACCATCATCAATTTTAGCTGCTTCTGCTTTGATAAGTTCATCTAGTTCAGCTTTAGTAAGTACTTTCTCTGTACCATCAAGTTTTTTAAGTACTATACGGGTTTCGTCTGCTGGAAATTCATCTTTAATCTTATACTTTCCAAGAGCAGTCTCTTCAATAATAATAAAAGCACCTTTTGCTTGTTGTTGCTGTTCTATCTGTTGAGAGTTGTCTCCACAGCCTGTAACACCTGTAGCAAGTAATGCACCTAGACCTGTAGCGGTTGCTAAAGTTGAGATTTTTTTAATATATTTCATAATCGTTTCCTGAAAAAATTTAAGTAATAATAGCTAAAAAGCATTAACATAATAAAAGAAGAGTAATTTGTTAGGGGCAGAGAGTGAATACTCTCTGCTTTTATGGAAGAATAAAGTTTCTAGTCCATCTGCTTTCTAAGAAAAGTTGGAACATCTAAGATATCTTCATTATCTGAATTATATCCACCTACAACCATTTTATTTACAGATCTTAGTGTATTGATATTGTTTATACTTGTAGTCACAATAGGTTCTTGTTTTTTACTAGCTGGCTCTTGAATAACATCATTATCTTCAAATCCTGTTGCTATAATAATAATTCTTACTTCATCAAGCTCCATATTTGTATTGGTTGTTGTACCAAAGATTACTGATGCATCTTCATCAGCACTCTCTTCAATAATACTCATAGCTTCACCAATTTCCATAATAGGATAATCAGGGTGAATATCAAAATGTACAAGAACACCCATAGCACCATCAATAGAGATATTATCTAATAACGGAGACTCAATAGCTGCTTTTGCTGCATCGTAAGCAGCATTTGCACCTACACTGTATCCTGCACCCATTAGTGCAAGACCTCTGTGTCCCATTACAGTTTTAACATCTGCAAAGTCAAGGTTTATGTCATTATCTCCATGAGATAAAATAACTTTAGAGATTCCACCAACTGCTTGAGCAAGAATATCATCTACCATTCTAAAGCTCTCTTTAATACCAAGATTTTTCTCTACGATAGAGAGAAGTTTTTCATTAGGTACAACAATAATAGAATCACTCTCTCTTTTTAACTCTTCTAAACCATCTTTAGCAAGCTTAGTTCTTTTTCTACCTTCAAACTTAAATGGACTTGTAACAATAGAAACTGTTAGTGCACCTATCTCTTTAGCTGCTTGAGCAATAATTGGTGCGGCACCTGTACCTGTACCTCCACCTAACCCAGCAGAGATAAATACTATATCAGAACCTTCTAACATATCTTTTATGTCATCAAAACTCTCTAGTGCAGCTTCTCTTCCTTTGTCTGGTACCATTCCTGCACCTAGACCTCTTGTTGCATTCATTCCTAGTTGCAGCTTAAAAGGTGCAAGAGATGAACCAAGTGCTTGAGAATCTGTATTGGCAACAATAAGATCAATATCAATAACACCTTCATTTATCATGTGGTTAATCATGTTACCACCACCACCACCTACACCGATTGCTTTAATCTTTGCACCATTTGTTTGACATTTTGTCTCAACTATCTCAATTTTAAATTCTTCCATATTATCCCCTTTTATGATATATTAATGCTTTTAATTTTAGAAAAGCTGCTTTGCCCAATTACTTAATTTTTTAATTGGATTACTATTTTCGTTCCCTATGTCTGGTAAATCATCAAAAGAGAATGCATTTGGATCTGTTTGTTCTTTCCTTGCATAATGAACTGGCTGCTTAGCCTCTTGATGCTCTTTTACCTCTTTGATAGTATTTCCCAATTTTATATCACCTAAATTGTCGGTATAAGGTGTTTTAGAGTGAAGTAACTCTTGTTGAAAATTAATTTCATACTGTGTATGTCCGCCAGCTTTATAGAGTAAAAGACCCACAACAGTTGAAAAAGATGGATCCTTTAGTTCATCAAAAAGACCATCAATATTGGAAGGTCTTGCTATCCGCACAGGAAGTGATGGAAAGACTGACTGAGTCAACTCTCGAATTCCTTTTATTTTGGTCATACCACCAGTAAGTATAATACCTGCACCAATTTGCTCTTTTAGTGCTGATTTGCTAAGAGATTTCTCTAAAAGCATTAATGCCTCTTCTACACGAGAAAAGATTACACTATGAACAACTTCTAATGAAACTTTATTTGAGTTTTCTTCATCACCTATAATAGGTAACTCAATAACTTCATTACTTCTTTCTACAAGGTTTGCATATTTTATTTTAACACTCTCTGCAATATTAAGCGGTGTATGTAAAGCCATAGAAAGATCGTTAGTAATGTGGTTTGAACCTACTGCTAAGAAATCATTGTAGCGTATTGAATTACCTGCATGAACTACAAGATTACTTGTTTGTCCACCTAAGTCCATTACTGCTACGCCTAGTGCCATTTCATCTTCATCCATAACAGTAATTGACGAAGCATATCCACTAAGTACAATTCCATCTATATCTACACCTGCCGAGCGAATAGCTTTTTTTAAGTTAAGAAGATTAGATTTTTGTGTCATAATAATATTAACATCTACTTCTAAACGACTTGCATTCATACTAAAAGGATCTTCAATAAAATCTTGGTCATCTACTCTAAAATTATAAGGTAATACATGTACTACATCATACTCTGTTGGTACATTAGCATTATAGAGTGCTGTTTGCATAACACGGTCTATCTCCTTAATAGAGATATCCTTATGTGGTATATTTACTATTCCTGTAGAGTTTAAACTTTTTGCATAAGCATTAGAGATAGAAACTACAGCAGTGTTTATGTTACTTCCTGAAATTCTTTTAGCATCACTTATTGCTTTTTTGATAGACTTAGAAGCAAGTTCAATGTTGGTTGTTACACCTTTTTTGATTCCTTGCGATTTAGCAATACCATGACCTTGTATTTTGACTTTGCCATCTTCTATTTCAGCTATGATTGCACTTATCTTAGTTGAACCGATGTCTATAGCTAAAACTGTATTGCTCAATTTATAAGTCCTTCCATATACACTTCTGTAGTATATTTTTTATCTAACATTTTAATAAGATTGTTCTCAAATGTTCTGTTTTTCATTTGCTCAACACTATTTTTAATGAAATTACTCTGATTAGTATCATTTTTCTCAAATTTTTGTTCTGTGATATTATATACTATGATTTTATCTAATATGCTAATAATACCCTTTTCTTTTGTAGATGTAAAGAGTTTTTGTACAAATTGTAAACTTTCTTGTGCATTTAATGCTTCTAGGTTGTCATATTTGTCTAATGTAATAAAATCAGAAACCGTTGCATTGTCACTATTTAGTGTTTTAAGTCTATCTTCAGCCAATGTAAACAGTGCTTCTTTTTTTCCTTGAAGTGTATAAAGTTGTGTAACATTTTCTTTTGCTTCTTCAAAAGTCATAACTTTTGATTCAGTAATATCTTCAATTTTAAGTGTTGCATATTTATTACCTACAATCTTAGGTTTAACTATATCACCTATATTTTTACTCTGAATTTCACTCCATATCTCTTTACTTAATTTGTTATCACCTAAAGCTAGAGTAGTATTTTCTGAACTATCAAGCTTGCCCTTTTTGAACGCAATATAGCTTTTTTGTGCAGATTTTTTAGATTTTTTAAGTTTTAAGTCTTTAGTTGCTTCATCTTTAGCTTCTGCGTATAAAAGTTGTTTTCCTGCACTGTTTGTATAGTTAAAGCTGTTTTCTTCATAGTAAGCTTTTATCTCATCTTCTGTAACTTCTGTGTTTGTTGTATCTGTCCAAACAATAGAGAGTTTATATTTTTTATCTGTCATAAAACGCTCTTTTTCTGTTTCCCAAAATTCTTTTAGTTTTATTTCATCTACTGTAAAGTTAATATCTGAAGGTGTTAATACTGTATATAAAAGTTTATCAGCGATATGCATTGCAGAAGATACACTCTCTTCTTCAAATGGAAGACTCTCTGTACGTAGGATATTAAGAACTTTACCAATAGTAATATCATCTCTAAGTGTTTCTTCAAATACTTGAGCTTTCATTCTTTGACTTTTAAGGTAGGCAGTATAAATCTCTTTGTCAAAAGCACCATTTTTTTGAAAACCTTTAATATTCTCTAATACTTTTGCAATTTCACTATCTACAACTACAATCTCTAAATCTTTTGCATAGCTAAGAATTTTAGCTTGCGTTGATAATGTAGCAAAGGCTTGTTTTATAAGTCCTAGTTCTTTAGCCTTTTTATCATCTAATTTACCCTCTAACATCTCATTATACTTACTATAAACATTGGTATATGCCATGTTTAGTTTTGCTTGAGTGATTTCAATGCTACCAACTTTAGCAACATTTCCTGCTCTTGATCCTAAATCATAACTTCCCCAACCTACAAAACCTGCACCTATAAATGCAATTGTTGCTACCCATATCGTCCATACTAAGTATTTATTGTGTTTTTGCATCCAACTAATCATACTTCATCTACCTTCTATCGAAAAATTTGTATAATATTTTATCTAAATAACCTTGTAAAGATAATGGAATGGAGTGAATTAAAGAATGATAAGTAAAAACAGAGAGATGATGAAACGAGATTTAGAGGTAATATGGCACCCTTGCACACAAATGAAAGACCATGAAACCTTACCACTTATACCTGTTAAATCAGGAAAAGGTATCTATCTCTACGATTTTGATGGTAAGAGTTACATAGATGCAGTAAGCTCATGGTGGGTAAATCTTTTTGGACATGCTAATGAAAAAATTAATAGTAGAGTCAAAGCTCAGGTCGATACCTTAGAACATGTACTACTTGCAGGTTTTACACATGAACCAGCTGTTGATTTAGCTCATAAGTTGGTAGCTCTTACACCTAAGAGTTTAAAAAAAGTTTTTTATGTTGACAACGGTTCAAGTGCAGTTGAAGCTGCATTAAAGATGAGTTATCATTATCATTTAAATCAAGGCAAATCTAAATCTGTTTTTCTCTCTTTAACTAACTCCTATCATGGAGAGACTATAGGTGCACTCTCTGTAGGTGACGTAGCACTTTATAAAGAGACGTATGCTCCACTGCTCATAGCAAATATGCAAGTACCTGTACCTATAAATCAAAGTATCGCTTCAGCAAATGAAGCATTGGAAGTTTTAGAAAAAGTTTTAGAAGAGAAATCAGATGAAATCGCAGCTTTTATTGTTGAACCACTTATTCAAGGAGCAGGGGGAATGCATATGTATCATCCTATTTACTTGGAAGGGGCAAGAGTGTTGACAAAAAAATATGATGTACACTTAATAGCAGATGAAATAATGACAGGTTTTGGACGTACTGGTAAAATGTTTGCATGTGAACATGCGTCTATTTCACCAGATTTTATGACTCTATCTAAAGGGTTGACAGGTGGATATTTACCACTGTCTGTTGTAATGACAACAGACGATGTATATCAAGCATTTTACTGTGATTATAATGAGCATAAAGCTTTTTTACATTCACATAGTTATACAGGTAATCCTCTAGCATGTGCGGCTGCATTGGCTACATTAGAGATATTTGAAGAGAGTGATATTTTAGGTGAAAATAGAAAAAAATCTGTTTATATAAAAAAGAAGTTAGAAAAATTTATAGCTCTAAGTAATGTAAAAGAGGTAAGACAACAAGGTATGGTCACAGCTATTGAATTACAAGGGTATGATGCAAAAGAGCGTATTGGATTGAAAATTTATGAGTATGCTTTATCTGAAGGTGTGTTACTAAGACCTCTAGGAAGTGTTATCTATTTTATGCCTCCTTATATTATTAGTTATAAGGAGATAGATACCATGATAGAAGTTGCCTTTGAGGGTATAAAATCAATAGCCTCTATGTAGTAGGTTGTTTTTTAAAAAAAGAGAAGAGTCCACGATTTTTCTTTTGTACTCTTTTATAGTGTGTTAAGGCTCGTTTGATACCTAAATCTATGGATTCTTTGTAAAGCTCTTCTGCTTTTTTAAGATCTTTTTCTGTACCAATACCTTTTTCATAAAGTTGTGCTAAGTCACAGATGGCTTCTGGATAGTTGTCATCTAGGGCTAAACGATAAATCAAAGTAAAAGATTCTTGAAGATTTCTTTGTAGTACCTCACCTTTATAAAGAGCTCTAGCTAACATGAATTGTGCAAATTTTGATTTGGTAGATCCTGTAATAAGAAGAAGTTGAGCTGATTCTTCAAATTTTTCTTCTGCTATTAACTCTGAAATATGACCAATCATTGCTTCTATATCTTCAGGAGTATATCCATCATTTTGTATCTGAGTTAACCATGCATCTACAGAAGGATAGTTCTCTTCAGATGCTTCAACTGAAGGGTACTGTATCTGCATATTGAGAAATTTTTGTTTAATATAAGGAATAGTCTCATAATGTTCAGGAATAATTTCAACATATCTTTTTAGTTTGATTTTATCATCAGTTTTTATATCAGTAGATTTTATATCAGTAGATTTTTCATCAGTAGATTTTTCATCATTTTCTTTTGGATTTTTATCTACTTTTGTTGTTTTAGGTTCTTTTATATCTATATCAATATTTCCTGCTAAAATATCGTTAGCATCAAGGTTAAGTAGTGTTTCAAAATTTGCACTTTTCTTCTCTCTCTCTTTAGGGGTATCCATTTGAGCTAACTCTGCTTCTAATGTAGAAAAATCAAATATCTTCTCTTTAGTCTCTTTTGATTTCTCTATAGGAGCTACGAAAAGATCAAGCTGATCAATAATATTTTTTTCTTGAATCTTCTCTTCTTGAATGGTTCTTTGAATAATCTCATCATTTGGCATTTCAATATATTTAGCAATAAGCAGTTGTGTCTGGGCATAGTTTTTAACTTGAAGTTCATTGATAATCTCTTGAATTTTAATATCTGTTTTCATAGGAGTAAGTTTCAATACTTGAAGTTGTATGGTCTCCATATCTGTAATAGATATGGCAAGATTAATAATTTTTAAACGTTTTTTTGTTTGTGTCATTTTTTAGAATCCTAGATATAGTTATTAAAAGCAAATTTAAGTGGAGGTAGTATAACCAAACTATGCTGTAATTATTAATAATATTGTATGATATAACTTAAGATAAATAAAGGACTATTTTGAGAACAATTTTACTTTTTTTACTGCCTCTTTGGCTTTTCTCCTCACCCTTTAAAGTTGCAACTTATAATATCCAAAATCTTTTTGATGTTGAGTATAAAGGTAGTGAATATAAAGCTTATACTCCTAAAAAATGGAATAAAAAGTTATTAGAGATAAAACTAAACCACACTGCTGAAGTCATTTGTGATTTAAATGCAGATATCATAGGATTGCAAGAGATAGAAAACAGTAAAGTTTTTAAACTATTGATTCGACGTTTAAAAAAAGTAGGATGTCCATATAAATATAGTGCGATTACAAGTAAAAAAGAAGCCCCTATTCAAGTAGCATTATTATCGAGGTTTCCTATAAAAAAACACAGAGAGTTACAAGTAGCTTACTCTCCATTTGTAAGAAATATTTTAGAAGTAGAGGTAAAAGTTAATAAAGAATCTTTAATACTTTTTGTTAATCATTGGAAATCAAAGAGTAGGCATGGGGTAGAGAGTAAACGCATTCGTTATGCAAAAAGATTAAAACAGAGAATAAAAGCTCTATCTAAAAATAAAGCTTATATTATTTTAGGTGACTTAAATAGTAACTATAACGCTCATCTAATACTCAATAAAAAGTTAAATGATAGTAAAGGTATTACAGCAATAGGTGATATACTTCAAACTACTATAAATCATAAACTAGTAAAAAAATATCAAATGAATTCACTAAATAGAAGGGTACACTTCAATACATGGCAGGAGTTATCACATGAAAATAGATGGAGTCATAAATATTATGGAAATAAAAGTACATTAGATCATATATTACTACCTAAAAGTCTATTTGATAAAAAAGGTATTGACTATGTTAATCACTCTTTTAATGTTTTTAAGCCTAAGTATCTTTTTACCAAAAGAGGTTATATTAACAGATGGCAATATAAAAATGGAAAACATTTAGGAACAGGCTACTCAGATCATCTTCCTATTTTTGCTCTATTTGATACTAGACCTTATATAAGTAGTGAATTACAGAAGAATTTAGAAGAGAGTATTTCAGTAAAAGTAAAAGATATTGAATATTTATATACTAAGGAAAGTTTAGAAAACAATATAAGATTAAATGATGTAATAGTACTTTTTAAAAGAGGAAATCATGCTGTTATTAAGCAATCAAAAAATGGGAGAGGAGTTTATTTATATTCTTGTGCTAAAGGATTAAAAGAGGGATATAAATATGATATATTGGTATATAGTATCAAAGTATATAAAGGGTTGAAAGAAGTTACAAATATTAAAGTGCTTGATAAAAAAGAAAAAATTAATTTAGTATCATTTTACAAAAATAGAGAAACTATAGAAGAGAGTTTATTGAAACAAAATGAGATAGTTAGAGATATCATAGGAGTATATAAAAATAAAAAATTAATTTTAAAAGGGAGAAAAATACCTATTTATTTTAAAAAAAAGAGAAATATTCCTTTAAATGGTACAAAGATAAAGATAGACTATGCACATATTGGATATTATAAAAAAATACAGTTAGTGATTTATAGCACTAAAGATTTTACTGTTTTGGAGAGATAAATGGCATACTATAGTTGGATACTGGCATTTCATGTGATGAGTTTTACCTCTTGGATGGCAATGTTGTTTTATTTGCCAAGACTTTTTATATACCATAGAGAACATGCAGAAAACAGTGCTTTTACAGAAGTAGTTAAAATACAAGAGTATAAACTTTATACCTACATAGGTGTACCTGCTATGTGGGCAACGATAATTTCAGGAGCAACTATGCTTTATCTGAATCCTGGGATTTTTCAAAGTGGAGGATGGATACATGTAAAACTATTTACTTTAGTTCTCTTGATAGCTTATAGCTTTTCACTAAATAGTATTAGAAAAAAATTAATAGAAAATATTTATTATAAGAGTGGAAAATACTTTAGGTTCTATAATGAAGTACCAACACTGCTTATGATAGTAATAGTAATCATGGTAATTGTAAAACCATTTTAAAAAAGGTATAGAACTAAATAATTTTGTGTTATACTCTATGTCAAATTAAAAGGATTAAATTATGGAATTACCAGCTATACCTGACGTTATATTAGAGATTATGCACAAAATTGAACCGTTACTTGACATACCAGTGTTAATGCACCCACCAATTGTGCATTTTGTTGTTGCATTACCTATTGTAGTTCTTTTGCTAGAGTTTATTAATGTTTTTACAAAAAAGAGAACAATTGGTGTTATCTCATTTTTACTATTAATATTAGTATCTATTACTGCGATTGTAGCATATTTAACAGGTACAGTAGATGGGAAAGAAGCCTATCCTTTACTAAGTGAAGTAGCACAAAGTGAATTAAAAGAGCATAAGCTTTTAGGTACATATCTAATGCTAGCATCGGTGATTGTTTTATTCTTTAAACTACTCTCTTCATTAGTCTCAAGAGGATTAATGAAAGCACTTTATATTTTGATTCTTGTACTGTTTATTGCAGGGATACTTAAGCAGGGTAAAGAGGGTGGAAAACTTGTTTATACTTATGGGGTGAATGTTGAAAAAGTATTAGAACTTGACAATGAACTTGATGATATAAAAGAAGAACTTGAAGAGTTAGAGGAAGCAAATAAACCAGAGTTAGTACCTGTAGATGAAACATCATCAATAGAAAATACAGGTGTAGAGGTTATTAAGAAGCAAAACAATACACTTAAAAGAGATGCTGTGAAAGTTCCAGTTACTGAAAAAATAGAAGAGAAAGCAGAAGTGGAAGTAATTCCTCAAGTAGCTGTGACACCAATGATAGCTACGCATTAATAAGTCCTATTTAAGTGTTTTAAAAGTACAATTAATATAAGTAGCTACGTAAATATATTTGCAACTTAATTATTATATTTAAAGGAGTTAATGGTGTCTGATTTTACGAAGAACACAATCAAGATAGTACTACTTTCGACTTTTATTTCTACTGCTATATTTGCAGTAGAAATAAAAAATCTCTCTATTGCAGTAGATGTAGCAGGTAAACAAAGAATGTTTACACAGCGTATGTTAAAAGATTATGCTATGGTAGGAATAGAGAATCATTTTGAAAATCCAAATAAAGATCTTAAAAAAATCATGGGTCTGTTTGATAAACATCTTGATTTGTTGATAGAATTTAATAAAGATGCAGCAACAGAAGAGAGCCTTAAAAAAGTAAGGTTGCTTTGGGATCCTCTATTCATTGCATTGAATGAAGCACAAACTAAAGAGAAAGCAGGGCAGATGCAGATTGATTTAGAAGCACTGCTTAAGCAGGCAAATGAAGCTGTAGAACTTTTTGCTAAACAAACAGGAAAAAAGTCTGGTGAAATTATCAATATATCAGGAAGACAGAGAATGCTCTCTCAAAGAATGGCAAGTCTTTATATGTTAAAAGTATGGGGTGTTAATGACTCTGAGTTTAAAACTAAAATGACAAAAGCTATGGATTTGTATAGAACATCATTAGAAAAGCTTAAAAAATCTGATATGAGTACAGATGAGATTATGGTACTACTTAACAAATCAGAAAAAGCATTTAAATTTTTTCAAATCATGAATAAATCCACTAATAAGTTTATTCCAACCCTTATTTATAAAAAGTCTAATGAGATGTTAAAAGATATGAATACTGCAACAGGTTTATATGCAGCACAAGAAAAATAGGAGCGTACTTTGATAGTAAAAAAGAGAATAATAAATTTCACCTTGGCATTAGCACTAACTACTAGTGTTTCAGCAATTGAGATAACAAGCCCAACTCATGCAGTTGATATATCTGGTAAACAGAGAATGTTTACTCAGCGTATGCTAAAAGATTATGCTATGGTTGGCATGGGTAATACTTTTGGTAAACCTGAAGAGGATTTAAAAAAGATTTCAATGACTTTTCAAGATAATATGGACTCTTTAGCAATCTATACTAAGAGTGAAGAGATTAAAAAAAGTATTTCTGAACTCAATACCCTTTGGGTGTCAGTTCAAAAGGTTCTTTTAGATACGCCATCTAAAGAAAAAGTTGAAAAGTTACAAATTGATTTAGATATATTACTTAAATCATCTGATGAAATTACAAAGCTTTTTACTAAGGAGTCAGGTAAATCTTCTGGTGAAACAGTCAATAAAGCAGGAAGACAGAGAATGCTTTCTCAAAGAATGGCAAGTCTTTATATGTTGAAAGTATGGGAAGTGGAAGACCCACAGTTTAATAAGAAACTTGAAGAATCTATGTCACTGTTTAAAAATTCATTGTTAGAGCTAGAGAGTTCATCATTAAATACTGATGAGATAAAAAGTATTTTAGCTAAAGTCAAAAAATCGTTTATGTTTTTTGAAATGATGAGTATGTCAAAGTCAAAGTTTGTTCCTACCCTTATCTATAAAAAATCCAATGACATTCTTGTAAATATGAATAAAGCAACACAAAAATATGTTGCTTTAGAAACTAAATAAAGGGATAATAATGAAAATGAATATAATTAAAAATACAGCATTGGTTACACTTACAATATTTGCTTTATCAGGTGTAAGTGTGGCAGCCCCCTCTACTAATGAAACAGTAATTTCAGATACAGTTGAATTAATAAATGTAGCAGGTAAACAGAGAATGCTTTCTCAACGTATAGCTAAAGATTATCTGTATGCAGGAAAAAATATTGCTTCATCAAAAGCAAATAAACAATTACAATCATCATTAGCTGAGTTACTTACTGCACATAAAAAGCTTGTAAAATCAATTAATGATTCAGATATAGCAAACTTATTGGCTTTTGTTGAAATGTCTACTGAAGATTTTGAATCTACTGCAAAAGAAAACTTTTCTATAGATAATGCACAATTGATTATAGATTTAAGTGAATCAATGCTTGAAGGTAGTCAATATGTTGTTGATTCATTAAAGAAAACAGTTAAGATTGATGAATCAAAAATTGTCGGTATTGCTGGGAAACAGAGAATGTTAGCACAACGTATTGCAAAATATTATATTGCATATCAGGCAGGAATTAAAGATAAAAATACTATTGATCAAATGAAAAAAGCTGTTTTTTTGTTTAATGATTCACATAAAAAGCTTATGAGTAATGAGACAAATACTCCTGAAATTAATCGTAAACTTAATGAAATAGACAGATTATGGAAAATTGTATATAAATTTTATCTTAATATAGAAAAAGGTGGATTGCCACTTATTGTTTTTAATACAACAGATAATATTACTACAAAAATGAATAATATAACAGGGCTGTATGTGGAATTATTTAAATAAAGGAAAATGATGAAAAAACTATTTTATATAATTTTCATTTTTATGGGGCTAACACTTTTTGCAGAGGTAGAGGTTGAAAAAGTTGTTGTCGCAACAAGAGGAGATATTAAAGTCATTGAAGCTTCTGAAGATATTAGATATCTTAGTCAAAAAATTGTTAAAGATTATATTTTCTTCTATAAAAACCAAAATAAATCGATAGTTAAGCAAAGTTTAGATCAAGCATTATTTGAATTATCAGAAGATTTACGTATTATTGCAACAACAACTAAAGATAGTGATACAAAAGATATATTGGAATTTTTAGCATATAGTAAAGATCAGATTGATGAGATATTTTCAGGAAAGCCAGATAAGGAGAAAGTTGCACTAATGCTTGATTATAGTGAAACACTTCTTGAAGGTGCAGATTCTATTGCTAATGCACATAAATACAACTTTTCTCAAGAAGAAGAGATGTTAATGACTACAAAAGAGATGGAGTACCTACTAGAGAGAATTACTAAGTTTTATATGGCTTTACATGCAGGTTTTGATTCACCTAATAACAAAGATCAAATGCGTGAGTCTATTGCACAATTTGAGACCAATATGAAACAGATAACTAGATATAAATATCCTAATGAATTTAATGACGTACAAATATCTATTAATCAATCTTGGAGAATTAATAAAACTTTTTTTGATAAATCAGAGAGTTTATTTATTCCAAAATTAATGTTCATCTCTATTGATTATATGGAAGAACTAGTCCTAAAAATTGCACTTTATCATGCTAAAAATCAATAAGAAAGGTTGAAAATGAAAATTATAAATAATAAAAATATATTTAATTTCCTTATTCTTCTTGTAACAGCTGCCGTAGGTTTTCTCTCCTATAATACATATATATCATATACAGAGTATGATAAAACAAGTAATAGTACACATAGTGCACATTTTATAGATAAGATGGATGGTATTCTTGATAGAGTTGCAAAAGAACGATTTTATAGTGCTATATATATGGGTACAGATGGTGATAGAGGGTTTAACAAGGTTAAAGAATCTAGAATTATTGTAGATAATACAATTATAGAATTATCTGAGTATATGGATAATCATAAAGAGTTTCATGCTTTTAGAGCAGAATTAGATATTGTTAAAAAAAATCTAAAACATGTACGTACTAAGGTTAACACTTTAAGTTTAGATTATAAAAATATTTTCTTTAAAGTGTATCATAATGAAATTTTTCAATCTCTTTTAAATATAATGAAAGAGGTTTCTCAACATGATTTATCTATTATAATGAGAAGTTATCTCTCAACTTATTCAAGTTTTACAGAGTTAAAAGAGAACACTGCTTTAGAGAATACAGGAATGTTTTTTATTTTAAGTGGATCAAAAATTATGACCAATGATGATTTGGAGTTTTGGGACTCTCTTTTGGTAAATGATACTTTACCAGAATTTAAAATTCTAGGTAATAGTCCTATTGCTACAAAATTGAATTTACTCCTTTCTCCTGAAGATTTTAGCAAAATTGGTGCTTATGAAAGAGTACAAATTTTATATGGCTCTCTGACTGGGAAGTATTCTATTTCAACAAAAGATTGGTTTAATCAAGTTGAAAAAAAGATGCAATATATTGATTTAGCTCAAAGTATTTTAAAGTCAACTATGGATAAATATATAGATGATAAAGTAACGCAGAGTAAAAAGATTATGATGGAATATCTCATAGGTAGTGCATTAGCCTTTCTATTTCTTATTATTTTACTGGCAATTTATTATAATATAAATAAAGATAAACAACTCTTTGAAGAGACATTAAGAGATATTGAAGAGGTATTAAACCTTCAACAACAAAAAGAGCTAAAAGTTCTTATTGAAAATAGGGAAATTAATAAAATATATAAATTCCTTACTGAAACTATTAAAGAAGCAAATGAGGCTAAAGATTTATTTTTAGCAAATATGTCTCATGAGATACGTACACCACTTAATGGTATTGTTGGATTTACACAGCTACTCAAATCTACACCAGTTAGTGATGAACAAGAGGAGTTTATCTCTGTTATTGAACACAGTTCTGACAACCTATTGGCAATTGTAAATGATATTCTAGATCTTTCTAAAATTAAAGCAGATAAGATTGAACTTGAAAATATCTCTTTTAACCCTATAGTAAAATTTGAAGCATCTGTAGAGTCTTATGCAGCTAGAGCAGCAGAAAAAGAGATTGATTTTGGTATCTATGTGGATCCAAGTCTCCCTCTTACTATTATTGGTGATCCAACTAAGATTTCTCAAATTGTTGTAAACCTTATTAGTAATGCTATTAAATTTACACCGACAAATGGTACAGTTGATGTACGTATAGAGAAAATGGAAGAGACAGATGAGGATGTAACTGTTAGATTCTCAGTTGAGGATTCTGGTATAGGGATTACAAAAGATCAAAGAGGTAAAATCTTTGAAGCCTTCTCCCAAGCAGATGCTAGTACAAGTAGAAAATTTGGTGGTACAGGGCTTGGTCTGGCCATCTCTGCTAAGCTTACTACCTTTATGGGTGGGGAACTTGACATTGAAAGTGTAGAGGATGAAGGTTCAACATTCTTCTTTACACTAAACTTCAAAAAACCAGATGATTTAGAAGAAAAAGTTAGAATTGATATGAGTGAATTTAAGATAGGATATTTAGTTCCTAATCCAAGTATCGAAAATGGAATAAATAAAAATCTTGAAACTTATATTAATTACTCTGGTGCTAAGTTTGATGTCTATTATGATAATGAACTATTTGATGCTAAACCATCTTTACCAGATGTACTTTATATAGATTATAAATATTGTCAAAGAAAAGGAGATTTAGAGAAGTATTTAAATCTTAATACTAAAATTGTATTGATGATGACTGGTGATAAAAAGAAAAAAATTAAAGAAGTTGAAGATAAAATAGATAGAATTTTCTATAAACCTGTAAACTTTACTAAGACAATAAAATCTCTAGAAGTTGCTTATGAAGAAAAAGGTAGTAAAAAAACTACAAAAACTAAAGATAATAAAGGTAAAGTAAAATTCTTTAATGTTCATGCGTTAGTTGCTGAAGATAACATGATTAATCAAAAACTTATTAAAAATGTACTTGGTGGATTTGGTGTGAGTGTTACATTAGCGAATAATGGACAGATTGCAGCAGATTTACGTACTCAAAATGAGTATGATATTATCTTTATGGATATTCAAATGCCAGTTTTAGGTGGTATAGAAGCTACAAAGAAAATACTTGCTTATGAAGAGTCAAGTCGTAAACATCATATTCCTATTGTTGCATTAACTGCAAATGCTTTATCTGGTGATAGAGAGAAGTATATAAAAGCTGGTATGGATAACTATCTCTCTAAGCCTATTGAGCTAGAGCAATTAAATTTACTCCTACAAGAGTATTTTTCTACAAGAATTGTTAAAGCAAAAGAGGAGATAGAAGAGAATAATTCAGAAGAGCTAGAAACAGTAATAGAACCTAATACTGACTTCTCTACTAAAAAAGATGATATTGAAGAAGTATTAGAGAGTGAAAAAAATATAGAAGACAAAGTGATAGATATTGTAGAAGAAGTTGAAGAGGTGGTGGTTGCTCCTCCTAAAGAGCAATCAGATGTGCTTGTTTATCATAGTATGACACTTATGGCAAATATCTATGGAAGTAAATTGAAAAATTTAAATTTAAAGATTGATATAGTAACTAATGAAGAGGTTTTTCTTGACAAGTTAGACGAAATTGATTATAAGTTTGTTATTTATGATGCTAAACCTTTTGACAATATGAAGTGCATGATTGTTGATCTTATTACAGATACGGGAGCTAAACCTTTTGCACTTGTACATAATGTATCAGAAAATAATGATTACTGTTGCGAAGTCTTGGATGAATCTGCAAGTATAGATGAGTTAAAAGCAAAACTCGTATAGGCTAATAGATTACTTTAGCCAGATATAACCCCTCAGGAGGAGCAAGCCTATCTATATGCTTCTTCTGATACTTAAGCTGCTCTATGAGCTGCTCTAGTGTCATTCTCTCTTGTGCTACACCCATGGATGCCTCAACCATCATTCTTACTTGTGAACGTAAAAAACCATTTGCCTGATAATAGATAAAATGGTAATCACCTCTTTGTATATATTTTGCATAATATATCTCTCTTACTGTAGTATGTGTTACACTCCCTGTTTTATGAAAGTAGTTAAAATCATGTTTTCCTAAAAAATTATCAAGGGTATTTTGAAGTACTTCCTTATTAAAAGGATGGTAATAAGAGATATATTTCTTCTCAAATAGAGAAGGTTGTTTAGTTTTAAATACATAGCGATAGAGTCTCTTTTTTGCAGAAAATCGGGCATGATAATTCGCATCTACAGAGCTAATATGCTTAAATTGTATATCGTCTAATTTTCTGTTTAGATTTAATTTAAGTTTACTCAAATCTGTCCAAAATTTTGGTAAATCAAAATGTATTACTTGTCCTGTAGCATGTACACCTGCATCAGTACGCCCACTGCCAACTATGGATGAGTCAATATGAAGTGACATAAGTGCTTTTTCTATAGCATGGGTAATAGTATTAGGAGTACTTTTTTGTTTTTGGAATCCCTTATAGTTACTGCCATCGTATGCGATTACTGCTTTTACTCTCATTAAAAGTATCTCTCTACACGTTTTTTAAATAACCATCTCCCCATAGATATCATAGAGACGATGAAGAGTAAAAGAAGATATATATTTCCCCATTTTTGTAAAATAGATGCTAATATATAAAAAATCAATGTCACAGTAAATATAATAATAAATGAGTGGTTACTATGATAACGAGGATTTATCATCGTAAATGCAGCAACGATATATACAGAGAGTAGAGGAATTAAACTAATAAAAAAGTAAAAAAGTGCTTTTTTCATAATTTTCTTATTTTTCTTAGCCTTTGACCAATATATAGAGATATCTTGAAATTTGAAAGAACTTTTTTTACTTGTATCATAAACTTCTAACTTTTTATACTCTACTTGTTGTAGCCCATCTTTAGTGTAGGTGTATCCATAACCATTGTTTAGTAAAAGAGATGTAGTGTGAGATTTTTTATTTAGTTTTCCTTCTTGTGCAGAAAAAAACTGCTCTTCATCTTTTTTAGTACGATTATAAATAACGATATTATGAAATATACCTTCTGTTTTATTTTCTAAATAGATATAGTAATTTCCAAATTTTTGACCTAGTTTACCTGCAACAATATTGAGCTTTGCTTCAGATTTTTTTGAACTCTTGAATGATTTGTAAAATTGTTTACTTAGTGGCATTGCCAAAAAAGAGATGGAGAGCAGAAGTAGAGAGAAGAGGGTACCTAAAAGTAGAAGACTCTTTAGTATCTTTTTTGCTTTAAGCCCTAAAGCGTAAAGTGCAATAAGTTCATTGTCCTGTGAGAGTTTTATAAGTACATTTGCTAACGCCGCAACAAATGAAAGGGGTAAAGTATAAAAAATAATTTCTGGAATAGAGTATGCAAAAAGTTCAAAAAGTTCTCCAAAAGAGATTTGAATTTTGGAGGTAAGTGAAGATATTTTGACTAAAAATACTAAAGAGATAATGAGAAAAAAGGGTAAAAATATCGTCAAGAATGCTTTTGTAAAGTTTGATGATATATACCCTCTTACGTTAACCATAAATGAGTCTCTCTAAGAGTTGTGTTGCTTGTGTGTCATATAGGTAAACAATAAATGTAGCTAATGCTAAAAAAGGAACGAATGGAACACCATTTTCACGATTGATAAGTGAGGGTATCATGGCTAAGATAGCAGAGAGGAAAATAGCTACAAAAAAGTTTGGAAATCCAAGTAATGCGCCCATAGTACCTGCTACAATAACATCTGCTCCACCCATGGCTTGTTTTCTAGCAATAAGGGCAGCTAATAGCCCTATAAGGTACAAACCACCAGCAGCTAAGACTGCATGTATAAGTGCATTAATAAACTCTGGTTGAACAAGTGCTAAAGCAAGTGCCACAAAGTTTATGCTGTCGGGTACAGCCATATATTTAAAATCAATCATAACAAGTGCTAAAAGTGCTGCAAAAGATGTAGCAACAAAAGGTAGGTACCATACTAATCCCACTTTTGCGTAAAGTGCAACAAAAATAATACCTGTTATAAACTCCACTGTAGGGTATTGTGCAGATATTTTCTCTTTACAAAAAGCACATTGACCACGAAGAAATAACCATGAAAAAATAGGAATATTATGCCACCATCTTAAAGGTGTTTGGCAACTTTGGCATTTAGATGCAGGAAAAGCAATACTCTCACCTTTAGGGATACGGTAGATTACTACATTGAGAAATGAACCAATCATAATTCCAAAGATAAATACGATAAGTGCAATTTCTGTTAACAGTGTTTCATTCATTTTAGACCTCCATAGCGTCTTGTACGTTTTTCAAAATTTTTTATGATTTTATCTAATTCTATATTGCTAAAATCTGGCCATAAAGTAGGGCTAAAGTAAAATTCAGAATAACTTAATTGCCATAAAAGAAAGTTAGATATCCGCTCCTCACCACTGGTTCTTATAAGTAAATCTATATCACTATAAGGTGTCTGTAGTGAAGTAGAAATATCTTCTTCCGTAATTACTGTTTTGCCCTTAGATATAAGCTTATTTACTGTGCTAATAATTTCTGCACGTCCACCATAGTTGAGTGCAAGTATTTGTTTGAGATTACTGTTGTTTTTTGTAAGTTCTTCTGTTTCTTTAATACGTTTTTGTAGTGATTTGGAAAATGCATCTATATTACCTATAGCTTGAAAACGGATACTATGCTTTTGATAGGTGGAGAGTTCATTTTTTAAATACTTCTCAAGTAGTTTCATAAGAAATTCAACTTCTAGTTTAGGGCGTTTCCAATTCTCTGTACTAAAAGCATAAAAAGTAGCTGTTTCAATACTTGTATGCTCTGCACAGTAGGTGGTAATATCACGTATAGTCTCTGCACCTTTTTCATGACCTTTTGTACGTTTAAGTCCACGCTCTTTTGCCCATCTTCCATTACCATCCATAATGATAGCTAGATGTTTAAGTGGAGTATCGCTCATAGTTACTGCTCACTACTTAATTTTTTTGCTTCAGAAAGAATTTTTTCAGAAAGGGTTAACTTATCAAACCTACCTAAAGGTATCTGCACTTCTTTTGTGATAAAGGTAATCTCATTTGTATCTCCTCCAAAGCTTGTAGCATCTTGAAGTAGGTTGTAACATACTGCATCTACCTCTTTTTTCTTAAGTAGTGCTACTGCATGGTTTAATCCCTCATTGCTATCCATTTCAGCTTTAAATGCCACAGTTTTTATACCTGTTTTATTTAAAGATGAGAGGATATCTGTAGTTTGAGTAAGCTCAACACTCCATGCATCTCCAATCATAGATTTTTTAAGCTTACCTTTTTGAGGATATTTAGGTGTAAAGTCTGCAACTGCTGCAACCATAAAAAGGTAAGGCTCTTTTTGTATTAGATGTCTATCTGTAGCATTCATAGAAGGCTTAGACATTTTTCCCTTTTTTGAGACACGTATTGCATCTTGTGTATAGTCTAAAAGCTCCTGTGCATCTTCTGTCTCAATAGTATATATACTAGATGGTAAACCTTCACTCCCCATAGTTGTAATGTAACAGACATCTGCACCTTTAAGGTATAGACTAAGAGAGATAGACTTAGCCATTTTACCTGATGAAAAGTTAGATATATAACGTACTTCGTCTATTTTTTCTCGTGTTCCCCCACCAGTAACGACTATACGTCTATCTTCCCAAAAATCCTCTTTTAGAAGTGCTTTTGCTGTCTCAAAGAAGATCTCTAAAGGTTCTGCTAATGCACCTGAACCTATATCTCCACAAGCTAGCATTTTACTTTGTGCTTCAACGATAGTATAGTCATTGACCCCAAGCATTTTAAGGCTTCCTGTAGTGTAGTGATTGGCAAGCATTTGTGTATTGGCTGCGGGTGCTACTATCATCTGACCTTTAAAAGCAAGAACAGTTTGAGTTAAAATGTTATCTGCTATACCTTTGCTAAGTTTGTTAAGGGTGTTTGCAGTAGCTGGAGCTACGACAAATACATCACATTTCTTACCTATATCTATATGGTTAAGCTCAGAACTCCAACTCTCTGTGTTTTCTGTAAGTACGCTGTTTCGAGTTAGTGCTTCAAAGGTAAGGGCAGAGACAAAACGCTCAGCAGAAGGTGTCATCACTACATGAACAGAAGCTCCAGCTTTAACAAAAAGTCTTGCTATATCGCAAGCTTTGTATGCAGAGATACTACCTGTTACGCCTAGAAGTATGTTTTTCCCGTTAAGTTGTACTTGCATTTTTTTCTCACTTTTTAAAATTTATTTATCATAGCTAAAAATGTATTCTATAAAACATAATTTTAGCATAAGTTTAAATAATTAAATTTTTACAACTACTTAACTTATTGAAACTTAATCTATTGTGTCATATAATTATACGAATCAGCAGAGAAGATGACATTAAAATAACACTATGAAAATATTTTTAGAGACTAATATGTTATTAAAAAGCCCATATCATCTAAAATATAAAAAATTATGGTTTAATTACATTAAAAATAGAGGTGAAACACATGCAAGAACAGACAACTTTAGAGAATTTACAGAGTAAAGTATCACGTATTCTGGAGATGTACCAAGAGGAAAAAGAGAAAAATAAACTCAATAAATTAGAGATAGATAATCTTAAAGAAACTATAGAAATGAAAGATATAGAACTAGCTAAACTGTTAGAAGATGAGGCTATGAAAGATTTGGAACTAGAAGATATTATTTCAAAGATAGAGAATATAATTAAATAGTGATTTAATCACTTTAGGATGCAAATATCAAAGTAAACTTAAATAACTTGAGAGTTAATTTAGGTTTTACTTCAAAGTCTATTTGTATCTTATTTCTTTCCAAAAAACTTATAGAAGAAGTTTTTGATACTTTTTTGTGGTGTACGAGAGAGAACTAAAGAGCCTTGTTCTACATCTTTAGTGATGGTACTTCCCGCAGCTACCATGACGTCATCTGCTAAGGTAAGTGGTGCTACAAGTTGTGTGTCTGAACCCACAAATACATTTTTACCTATAATGGTCTGATACTTATTTTTCCCATCGTAGTTACAAGTGATAACCCCTGCACCGATGTTTGAACCTTCATCTATGGTTGCATCTCCTATGTAGGCTAGGTGTCCTGCTTTCACACCTGTAAGGGTAGATTTCTTAACTTCTACAAAATTACCTATGTGGGTATCTACAAGTTTGGAATTGGGTCTTACTCTTCCCATAGGTCCTACATCAGAGTTCTCTATGTGAGATGCTTCTACTACAGAGTGTGTTTTTATGTGGGAAGAGATGATACGTGAAGCACCTTGAATACTTACACCATTCTCTAACATACACTCACCCTCAAACGTAGCACGAGAGTCTATGTATATAGTCTCAGGAAGACGCATACTCACTCCAGCTTGCATCCATTTGATTTTTATGCGTCGTTGAAGTATCTCTTCTGCATGTGCAAGGTCAAGTTTAGAGTTCACACCCTTAAACTCCTCCTCTTCTACATAAACAGGGTTTACACTTTTACCTTCATCTACAGCCATTTTTATTATGTCTGTAAGGTAGTACTCTGCTTGTGCATTATTATTGTTTAGTGCAGGAATGTACTTTTCTAAAAGTGTGGTATCTACAGCATAGATACCCGCATTTACAGTAGAAGTAAGAAGTTGTGTTTTATTACAGTCTTTTTGCTCTACTATCTCTAAAACTTTTTCATCTTCTATAATGACACGACCATAGCCAGTAGGGTTGTGAAGTTTAATAACAGACATATTGATGTCAGCCTCTCCAGAAGTTAGAGCAAGTAGGGAGTCTTTAGTAATGAGAGGCATGTCACCATTGAGTATGAGTGTTCGGCTATTTTTAGTCTTTACCCCTTTCATCGCACCGCCAGTTCCAGGAAACTGTTTAGCATCTTGAAGATGAAAATGCATACCACTATAGTTTGCTTCTATCTCTTCTTGTATGCGTGTGGCTTGGTGGTAAAGTACTATGGTAATATCATCAGATATCTCTTGAGCTGCATCGATGGCATGAAAAAGCATTGATTTTCCAGAAATTTCATGAAGTACTTTAGGTGTAGAAGACTTCATTCTTGTTCCTTGCCCAGCAGCAAGTATTACAACAGATATAGACATTATTAAAACCTTTTGGATAAAATTACGTAAAATTACGACAAATATATTATTGTGATTATATCCAATTGAATTTAAAGGTGTAGAATTTGAACTGTAAACATTTTGGAACATGTGGCTCATGTGGTCTTTATAAGACAAGTTATGAGGAACAATTAAAGCAAAAAAACGAGCGTGTCTCTGGACTCTTAGCACCTTTTTATACAAAAGAGTTAGAGGTATTTGACTCTCCATCAAGCCACTATCGTGCAAGATCAGAGTTTCGCATTTGGCATGAGGGTAACCGATGTGACTACGCTATGGGTAAAATGCCAGTAGATGGTGTACGTACCAAAGGTGCCATAAGCATAGAAGAGTGTCCTAAAGTCATAGAGCCTATAGAGAAGAGAATGTGGAAGCTGCTAAGTACCATAAACGCTTCAACAGATGTACTTAAAAAACGTCTTTTTGCAGTAGAGTTTTTAGCTACAACGACAGATGAGTGTCTTATTACGATGTTGTATCATCGTAAACTAGATGATGCTTGGTCTGTAGAAGCCAAACAGATAGAAGAGGCGTTAAACTGTAAAGTTATGGGTAGAAGCCGTAAACAAAAAGTACTTCTCTCAGATGAATTTGTAACAGAGAAACTTCAAATAGATGGAAAAACTTTTACCTATGTGCAGTATGAGAGTGGTTTCACTCAGCCTAACCCTGTAGTCAATGTTAAGATGATAGAGTGGGCTATAAAACAAGCTAAAAAAGTGAAGCATGGTGACTTCTTAGAGTCTTACTGTGGTTTAGGAAACTTTACTTTACCTCTTTCACACTATTTTGAAAAAGTACTCGCCACAGAGATAAGCAAAGGTTCTATAAAAGCTGCATTAGAAAACTGTACACTAAATGGAGTAGATAATATCACTTTTGCTAGACTCTCTTCTGAAGAGATGACAGAAGCTCTTAGTGGTGTAAGAGAGTTTACACGCCTCAAAGAGATAGACTTAAACGCATACAACTTCTCAACAGTACTTGTAGACCCTCCACGTGCAGGGCTAGATACAGGTACCATAACACTCATCTCTAACATAGAAAATATTATCTACATCTCATGTAACCCTGAAACACTAGCACGTGACCTAGTCACACTTTCTCAAACCCATGAAGTAGTAGAAGCAGCCATGTATGACCAGTTCCCACACACAGAACATGTAGAGAGTGGTGTTTTCTTACAAAAAAAGAGTGTATGTTAGAGTAAGTTTAACTGTTATATTTAAATATAACTTCTTAATAAAGTTCTCCTTTGGAAATAACTAACTATAATGAATTATAGGAAATTGATTTTAAAGGGAACACGATGAAATATTATGAACTAACATGCACGGCATACATAAAAAAAGATATAACATTCAAAGATAGCTTTGAAGTCATATCAAAATACATAAGTTTCTCTATGGCTCAAAACAAAGAGCTAAAAGAGTTACACGATAAAGAGCGAGTGTATAAGTATTATGCTTTTGGGAATTTTTATCCTATAGAGAAAGAGCGAGTTTATAAAAAAGGAAACAGTTACCAGTTTAGACTCCGTTCACCTAACGAGTCTTTTATAGATAAACTTTCACAAACCCTCAGACAAAATATAGACAATCCAAACTTTTTAACTGTAGAGGTAAGTAAACGAACTGTAAAACAGTTTTTTGTTACTGAACTCTATTCTGTTACTCCTGTGGTGGTTACATCAGGAAAGAGACTCTTTTGGACGATAGAAAGAGATGGTGATATTATAAAGCTCCAACGACTTCTAGATGAAAATTTAGAGAAAAAGTATTTTGATTTTTATGGAGAAAAATTAGACCCTAAACAGAACTTTATTCAGCTTTTGGAGATAAAAAACCAAAAACCACAAAGAATTTGGACAAGTAAAGAGGATAAAAACAAAAAGAAAGTCTCTTTTCATTTTATAGGTAATAAATTTAGAATCATTCCCAATGAAGATGCGGTTTCTCAGAAGTTGGCATTTTTGGCTTTGAGTTGTGGGATGGGGGAGAAGAACTCGTTTGGTGGTGGGTTTTGTTTGGGTAAAGGATTGAGGTTATGAAGATAGTGAGTCATGAGTATAAAAATTTCATCCAAGAGATAAAGAGCAAGATACAATCTTCTCAGATTAAAGCATCTCTCAAAGTCAATGAAGAACTACTGCGACTCTATTGGGATTTAGCAAAGATGATAGTAGATAAACAAAAAGAGTCCTCTTGGGGAAGTAGTTTTATAGAGACTCTGAGTCAAGATTTGAAAAGAGAGTTTCCATCTATGAAAGGGTTTTCTGTAACCAATATTAAATATATGAGAAAATGGTACCTGTTTTGGTACGATGAAAAAAGTCCACAAGTTGTGGACGAAATTTTTTCTATACCATGGGGACATAATCGTGAGATAATAACAAAAGCAAAAACAAAAGATAAAGCACTCTTCTATGTAAAAAAAACTATTCAAAATAACTACTCTAGGGTAGTACTATTGCATCAAATAGAGAGTGGACTTTATGAACGAGAGGGGAAAGCCCTTAACAATTTTGATACTAAACTTTCTACACCTCAATCAGACTTAGCTCAAGCTATCCTAAAAGACCCTTATAATTTTGATTTTTTGATGTTGACTCAAAAGCATGATGAGCGAGAGTTAGAAGATGCTCTAATAGAACAGATAAGCAATTTTTTGTTAGAGCTTGGGAGTGGATTTGCATTTATAGGACGACAATACAAGCTTGTGATAGGGGGTGATGAGTTTAGAGTTGATTTGCTTTTTTATCATGTTAAACTCAAATGTTATATTGTGGTAGAGTTAAAGACGGTTAAGTTTAAACCCGAGTTTGCAGGGCAGTTAAATTTTTATGTATCTGCTATTGATGGAGAGCTACGAGAGGCAGATGATAATCCCACTTTGGGGATTTTGATTTGTAAATCAAAAAATGATACAGTTGTGGAGTATGCTTTGCAAAAAATAGATAATCCTATAGGGGTTAGTGAATATCAGTTGGTTAATCAACTACCCAAAGAGTTTAAATCTTCTTTGCCTAGTATTGAGGAGATTGAAGCTGAATTGAGAGGGGATGGGTTATGCTAAGAGAGATTGTGGAGTTTATGAACTTAAACGGTGGTAAATTTAGAGATATAATTTTAGATAATAGAGCTGTAGCAAAAGGCTTACATATTATTGTAGATAAAGATACTTTTGAAATAAAAGAGTTTTCTTATAATAATGGTAATGATGAATTTAATCAATTTGTTAATAAATATGATTTAAAGAAGAGGGAGTATTATTGTAATTATTTGGATAGTAATAAGAATTTTGATAATTCGCCAATAACAGGAAAGAATCAAATTCATTCTGCTTCGCCTTATGCTATATTTTTTAGATATTATAATCAAGATAAAAAAAAGAAACCAATTACAATTTTGCAAAGATTAATAGAGATTAAACAACGATTATATGTAACAGGATATTTTGATAAAATTCAATCTCTAACTAAAGATAGTGATACTTTAAGAAATTTAAAGTTAATAGAACGAATGATTAAAAATAGATTAACTTCTAAATGTTTTATAAAAGGTCTAGGAAAAGAGTCGTTATCAAAATTAAAAAATAACGATTATATAAAAATTTATTTTGATTATGATTTAAAATATATAGAAGCATTTTATAACGAGTATTCTCCTGAAATGTCATTTAATGCGAAAGGTCTTTTTGAAGATAAAAATAGTTATTCCACACAAGAAAAATATAATTGTCCTATTTCAAATGAAATAACAAATTTGGGAACTTCAAGTTTTCTCAATACTTTTGCAGATAAAAAGCCTTTCTATCTGCATAAAACAAGAGATAAAACTTATGGGGGTTATACAGCTTTATATACAGGCAAGATAGTTCAACAATTATCACTCTTTGAAGAACTATTAAAATTGAAGATAAAAGTAGATAAATATGAAAAAAGATTATTACCTAATCCTATACCTATTTTTATATCAAATAAAGATGCTATAGATAACGATGATAATAAAATTTACTTTGAGTTATTAAAAGATGTTACCGAACCTATTGGATATAAAGAAATCATTAAAAAAGCGTATGAGAAAGTAGCAGATAATAGTGATGAGATTAATATATTAAATTATTATCTTATATTTTGGGCAAATACAAAAGAGGGATTAAAGTTTTATGATGTAGATTATATAGATTCTTTTCAGTATAAATTAAAAGATTTTGAAATTATCAATATATTTGAACTTAAAGGTTTATATAGTGGAAAAATTGAAAATATTTTTAATATGGAATGGGGATTTTTTTCAAAGTTTTTTTATACACTAAATGGTGATAATGAAAGCACCTATATGTTACAAAATAATTATTTCACTGAAAAAATTAATGTTCCTTCAACTGAACAAATACCTGCAATGGTAGCAACAAAATTTTATCAATATAATAAAGCTATTTTTGATTATATTTATAAAGGACAACACGAAATTATTAATGGCTATATGTTTGATGATATTTGTATCTCTATCATACGAGAGCAAGTAAAATTAAATGATGATTGGGATAAAACTTATAAAATTAAAGAGAAACTTTCTCTTTATATTTCACTATATAAAAACTTTCACAAAGGAGAAGATTTGGCAACAGAGATTATAGATTTAAGAGAAAAAATAGGAAATGTACTTGAAAATGATGAGGTGCATTTAGGAAATGATAAAGAGTTTGCATTTGCAAGTGGGCAGTTGATACGATATATTTTAAACAAAAATGAATCAGCAACTAAAACACACTCTTTACTAGATATATTTATATCAAAAAACAGTGCTAGTGATTTTAAGCTAGTGATAGCTGGGCAAATTCAAAAGTATTCTCATGCTTTTAAATTTTTTAATGCTCACGGGTGGTTTGATAAGCTAACAAGTGAAGTAATGGCATATCAACTGGAACAAAAAACAATCAAAAGTTTAATTCCCTTGATTATGGCAGGATACTTTTCAAGTAATGTTATATATACTAAAGCAGAAGAGAAGAAAAAATTAAAAGAAAGTCAAAATGGAGAAGATAATGATGGAAAATAGATTTAATAATAGAGTATTTGGTGCAGTTTTAGTAAAATCAACAGTTGCAAATTATAATGCAGACTTTACAGGAAGTCCTAGAACTTTGCCTAATGGTGTGGTTTATGCGACAGATAAAGCTTTGAAATATACTATTAGAAATTATCTAAAACTAGATAATAACAATAAGCTTTTTTATACAACACGATATAAAAAAGAGAATATGCAACCTCTTGATATTGATGAAACTTATATTGAGTTATTTGGAGCATACCCCTCTCTTAAAGAGATAAAAAAGAAAGCAAAAGAAAAAGATGATAAATATTTTCCTAGAATCAAGGAGGAAGTTGATAAATTTATTGAAGAAAATAGTGGATATGAGATTGAACATAGTATTAAAAATAATTATTTACTAAAAAAAGAGATAGATAATAAAATAAGCTTTGTTATTATTGGTCATAAACCCGAAGATATTAAAAGAGTGCCAATTTTACAAAATTTATTTAAAGCTTTAGATATTAGACTTTTTGGTGCAACCTTTGCAAGTAAAGAGGGAAATATTTCTATTCATGGAAATGCTCAAATCACTCATGGTATTAATATTTATGCTGAAAATAATATTTTTACAGAAGATATTGTAAGTCCATTTAGAAACTCCAATGAAAAATCAGGTGATAGCCAACAAACTACAATAGGAAATCAAACCGTTTTAGAAGAGGGTCATTATCTGCATAACTTTAGCATCAATCCAAAAAATAGTGAAGAGCTGGTAAAACTAATAGATAATCATGGCTATTTAACAAACGATGACATAACACAATTTAAGGAGGCGATAAATAGAGGTGCTAGTTATCTTGATAGTGCTTCAAAAATTGGTGTGGAGAATGAGTTTTCTATTTTTGTAACACTTAAAGAGAATAAAAAAATACAACTCCCCTCATTTACAACACTTATACAAGTAATAGAGCAAGAGGAAAGTTTTAAAAGAAAATTAGATTTATCAGAAGTAAAAAATTTATTAGCTGATGTAGAAGATAGAATTAAAACAGTTGAAATTTATATTGATGCTACTAAGCTTGATTATGATGATGATATTTTTGATATTCCAAATGTATGTGTCAAATCAATTATATCTGATAAGGAACTAAAAAAATGTGAGGAGAAAAACGATGATAACCCTAAATCTTAACATAGAAGATAAAGCTTATAAAAGAGTGATGTATATTTTAAATGCTCTTCCAAAAGATGATGTTCAAATAGCCAACAAAAGAGTTATAGAAGAGATAGACCCTACATCTTTAGAAAAAGATGATTTTGACTATATGAGTAAAAAAGCATTAAAAAAATTAAATAAAAAAGTTAAAAAAGCAAAGAAAAATGGCTTAAATAAACTACAAAGTTATCAAGAGTTTAAAGATGAATTATAAGCTAATTCCTCTTAAAGATTTTAAAAAATTTATAAAAAAGAGAACTCCTAAGGAAAGAAAAATAATAGATATGAAACTTAGTATTTTATCAGATGATATAACTTCTAAGGAATTAGATATTAAACAGCTTAAAGGCTATGATAATACATTTAGATTACGAGTAGGGAAATATAGAATAATCTATGAAATATATAAAAATGAACTAATTATAATTTTGGCAGATGGTGGTAGTAGAGGAGGAATATACAAATGAGTATAAACAAAATTATCTCTTTTAATATAAGTTCTGATTTTGGAATGTTTAAAAAACCTGATGTCAATACTCCTGCCTATTTTACATTTAACATAATACCTAAAACACAAATTTTAGGTATTTTAGGAGCAGTGATAGGACTAGGTGGATATAATCAAATGAAAGAGAGTGATGCTTATCCTGAATTTTACAAAGAGCTTCAAGATTTGCCTATAGGTGTAGTTCCTTATGGTAATAAAGGGGTATTCCAAAAGAGAATTATAAAATATAATAATACCGTAGGTTATGCGAATAAAGATGGTGGAACACTCAATATTATAGAGCAGACTCTAATTGAGCCAAAATACAAAATCTATATTGGATTAGATTTATCAAAAGAGAGTCACAAAAAGATTAATGAGTTTATTGATGAAAAGATGGTTCAATATGAGTATATTCCCTATATGGGAAAGAATGAGTTTAGATTAGATATTGATGAGGTTAAGCATTTTGAAGATGTTAAACTTTTTAATCCGAATGATGAGTTTGCGATAGCTTCTATTTTTCCAAATATAGGTAATGAAGCACTAAAAAGAAGTGAAGCTCTGCGAGACCCATTTGATAGCTCTATGAGTGAGAGTTACTTCTACTATTTTGAGAGATTACCAATAGGACTAGATGAGTTAAATCAATATCGTTATGAAAATCTTGCCTATACCAATGCTAAAATGCTAAAAGATACAGAGTTTATAAAAAAAGTAAATCTTTTTTTGATTGATGAGAAAGTGATATGTCTCTATTAAAATTTAAAGATATTAGAAAAAAGAGTTTTTTTGATTTTAATCTTTTGATAAAAGATGTAGAAGTTTATTTGGCTCATCTCTCTAGTGATGGTTCAGAAAAAGAAACGCTTTTAGCTCACTCTAATTTGGTTTTAGAGTATGCTTTGAAGTTAATAGATGCCAATCAAATAGAGAGTGTTATTGATGGTATGATTTACAGTATTACAGATAGTATACAGATACAAAATGATATAAAACTCTTTTATCTAAAGGCTATCTATTGGCACGATATAGGTAAAATAAATGAGAATTTTCAAGTAGATAAGATGAGCAATAAGCAGTTTGAAAATGTAGAAAATGGTATCTCTTCAAAACACTCTATTTTGAGTGCTTATTTATATCTTTTGAGTTGTTTTGATTATATAAACCATAATTATACTGATAAAAAAGAGAGAACAGAACTTATTAGTATTGCAATATACTTTTCACTAACTCTTTGGAGACACCATACGGGATTATATTCTTCATGGAAAGAGTTTTTAAATGGTAGCGAGGGTGTACGGATTTGCACTAACCTTTATAGCTATCTTTCTAATCTAACTATAAAAATTGATAATAAAATGCACCAAGTTTTAGTTGCTCATTTACAAAATATACCTTTTCCAAAAAATGAAACATACTATACCCTTTCAAAATCCCTCTTCTCCCTACTAATTATCTCTGACTACTATGCCACAGCTCAATTTATGAATTATGGTAATAAAAAAGAGTTAGAGTATAAAGATTTTGGACTAATAAATAATGAGTTTAGAGATAAAAGCTATAAAGAATTTTATAAAAATCAATTTTTAGATGGTATAGAAAATAAGAGTGATAAAGATTTTCCAAGTTTTGATGAACTTCAAGAGAAATCAAATGACAATCTAAATCATTTAAGAAACAAGCTTTTTGTTGAAGTGAAAGAGAATCTAAGAAAAAATATCACTAAAAATCTTTTTTACATAGAAGCTCCAACAGGTGCAGGAAAGACAAATTTATCTCTTATGTCTGCTGTTGAGATTTTAAATGAAGATGACTCTATTAAGAAAATCTTTTATGTATTTCCTTTTACGACACTGATTACCCAAACCTATGATGCCATAAAAAATACTTTAAAGCTTGATGATAGTGAGATAGTGCAACTTCATTCAAAGGCTAAATATAATGATAAAAAAGAGATAGAAAAAGATGGTCTTTATGGAGATGAAAAAAGTAATTTTTTAGATAATCAATTTATGAATTATCCTATTACGCTATTAAGTCATGTGAAGTTTTTTAATGTCCTTACAGGTGTAAGTAAAGATGATAATTATATCTTTCATAGATTGGCAAATTCTATTGTGATTATTGATGAGATACAGACATATAACCCAAATTTATGGTCTAGTATTGTCTATATGCTTGATAGTTTTGCAAAGAAATTTAATATTAAGTTTATTGTAATGAGTGCTACTTTGCCTAAGATTGGTGATATTTTAAATGAGCCTAATAGTAAATTTATCCCACTTGTAATAAATAAGCAAAAATATTTTTCTAATCCAAATTTTGCAGGTCGTGTAACTATTGATGAAACAACGATTAAAAAACCTATCAAGCTTAAAGAGCCAAAAGCTATTTATGCAAGAGTGATTAAAGAGAGTAAAGTATATCAAGGTTTAGAGTCAAATAAGACTAATAAAGTTAAAACTATCATAGAGTTTATTACTAAAAAAGGTGCAGATGAATTTTATCAAGAAGCTAAAGAGAAAAATAAAAAGTTTTTTGATGAGATATTTATACTAAGTGGAACAATATTAGAGGCAAGACGAAGAGAAATTATTGACTTTTTAAAAAATGAAAAATATAAAAATGTGTTACTGGTTACTACACAAGTCGTTGAAGCTGGTGTAGATATAGATATGGATATAGGCTTTAAAGAAAAATCTATTATAGATAGTGATGAACAGTTAGCAGGTCGGATAAACCGCAATAGTTCCAAAGAGGGGAATAAACTCTTTTTGTTTGAGATGGAAAAACCAAAAGCCAAGTATGTCTATAAAGGCGATAAAAGATTAAATATTTCCGTAGATGAGAATGTATTGGAGACTAAAAATTTTGATGCTTATTATGACCAAGTTATAGATAAAATTAAACAATTAAATGATACACCATTTATTGAGGGTTTAAATACTTATGTAGATCATGTAAAAAACCTAAGATTCGCTCAAACACATATAAAAATTATAGATATGGAATCAGTATCTGTTTTTGTGCCGTGGTGTGATGACGCTGTGAAAATTTGGAAACAATATAAAGAACTTGTACAAAATAGAGAGTTGGATTTTACTACAAGAAATATAGAGTTACAAACACTAGCTTCAGAGATTTCTAAATATACTTTTTCATTGGCAAAGTATCAAGGAAGTGGGATAGAAAACTTAGCTAAATACTCTAAAGAAGAGTATGGTTATTTAGTATTGGATACTGAGTGTTTAGATTATGATGGTGGCTATAAAAATGGTTCTATTATCTATACATACAAAGATGGACTGGATACTTCTGTTTTAAAAGGTCAAAATGTAGGTATGTTTATATAATATTCATACGCTATAATAAGTATATAAATAAGCAAAAGGATAAGCTATGATAGCGACATCAAAAGTAACTACAACTATACCAGTTGCACTTAAAGAGCAGTTGATGAGTCTCAAAGAGGAGTTAGAAGTCTCTATATCTACTATATATAAAGAAGCATTAGAACAGTATCTGGAGAAAAAAGAGATTGAAAGATGGGAGAGGGGTGCTAAACTTGCTGAAGAAAATAGAGAATATATGAAACTTTGTAAAACTTTAGGTAATGAGGGAACAGAGCTTTATGAGTATTAATCAAGGTGAGATATGGATGGTTTCGTTTGAGCCTAGTGTTGGTAGTGAAATCCAAAAACTAAGACCAGCTATAATCGTTAGTAGTGATAAAATGAGTAGATTTGGTTTAAGAACAGTTGTGCCAATAACAGAATGGAAAAGTTACTATAAGGATTTTCCATGGATTATTCAAATAGAAAATTTACCTTCAAATGGTTTAAGCAAACTTTCCTCCATAGAGTGTTTTCAAGTAAAAAACTTTTCAAAAGAGAGATTTGTAAAACATATGGGAAGCATAGATAAAAAACTACTATATAAAGTGCATAAAACTATAGCTAAAACATTAGATCCTAAATATAAACTGCTCTGATAGGTAAAGATGAATAAAATAACAGGAACTCAAATAAACTACTACTTCCACTGTAAAACGCAACTCTGGTTACATGCAAACCGTATAAACTTAGAGGACAACAGCGAAGATGTTCGCATAGGTAAAATACTTCATGAAATAGCAGAAGAGAAGGGTAAAAAGACCGAGATAAGCATAGATAATGTTAAGATAGACAAGCTCACTCGTGATTATTTGGTAGAGGTCAAAAAGAGTGATTCTGACCCAGAGGCTGTCAAGTGGCAGGTGCTTTTGTACTTGTATAAGCTCAAACAAAAAGGGGTACTTAAAAAAGGTAAAATAGAGTTTATAGAGAAGAAAAAACAGAGTAAGAAAGTGCATTTTGTAGAGCTTGATGAAGAGAATGAAAAAGGACTTTTAGTAGTTTTAGAAAAGATAAAACAGTTAATAAATCTACCAAAACCACCCGAAGTAAAGTTTGAGAAACATTGTAAAAGATGTGCCTATTATGAGTACTGTTTTATTTAGGAGAACCAATGGCAAAAGAACATACACGATACATATTTAGCATGGGAGAGTTGAAACGTAAAGATAACTCCATTGCTTTTAAAAACAGTAAGGGTACTATCTATCTACCCATAGAAGATACTAGAGAACTGTATTGCATGAATGAAGTTACTGTCAATACAAAGTTTTTAGATTTCATTGCTAAAGCAGGGATTACGATACATTTTTTTAACTATCATGCAAACTATAGTGGAAGCTTCTACCCTAAAGAACAACTCATTAGTGGTGACTTAACCATACGGCAAAGCATGGCATACATAGACAAGCGTCTTGTGATTGCAAGAGCCATAGTACAGGGGATTGCAGATAACATACACGAAGTTCTTTACCACTATTATCGTCATGGTAAAAAGGAGCTTAAAGCTTTACTTGACTGGCTTAAAAAAGATGTTTCAGCGTTTTTAGCTAAAGAGCCTCATATTAAACAGATATTTTTTATAGAGGGGCAAATATGGAATCGTTTTTATGATAGCTTTAAGCACTTTTTGCCACAAGACTTTATTATGAATAAACGGGTGAAGCGTCCACCAGATAACCCCATAAATGCATTGGTGAGTTTTGGTAATAGTCTACTCTATACTAAAACTATCTCGGCTATTTATCATACCCATCTTAATCAGTCCATTAGTTTTTTACATAGCCCTAGAGAGGGAAGGTTTAGTTTAAGCCTTGATATGTGTGAAGTTTTTAAGCCTATTATTGTCTTTAAAACTATTTTTGAACTGGTAAACAATAAAAAGTTGCAAGTTGCAAAGCATTTTGATAAAAGTTTAAACTATGCACTGCTCAATGAAGCAGGTAAAAAAATATTTATAGAAGCGTATGAAAACCGTTTGAATGAGTCATTTTTACATCCACGGCTTAAGCGTAAAACAACCTATAAAAGTGCTATCAAATATGATGCATATAAACTAGTAAAATTTCTTTTAGAAGATAAACCATTTGTACCATTTAGATTGAAAGATAAAAATTGAGTAAAAATTACAACTATAACTATGCTTTTGTTTTCTATGACATAGCAGACCAAGAGAGTGAATCAGGGAAAAATAGAGGTACAAAAGTATTTAAAATTTGTAAAAAATACTTTAAACACCATCAAAAATCTATTTTTAGAGGTAATATCACTCCTTCAAGTCTTATTAAATTTCGTAATGAAATTAAAAAAGTGATAGATGAAAAGTTAGATTTTGTCTCAATCATTAAACTTCAAAATAAAGCAGTTTTTGACGAAGAGATACTAGGAACAAACGAAACAGATAGCGAATCTATATTTCTATAATTTTCCAACGATTTATGACTATAAACTACTAAAGATTACGCTACAATAGCCATGTGAGACATGTTCTCTAACATTTTATTGTTAACATGATTTTAGTTGGAAAAATTAGAGTATATAACGATAAAATGGGCTATATAAGCATTTTAAAAAATTAAGGTAACGATATAGCCTTACTTGAACCGATACAAAGAGTTGTATTTAAACCTATCTTACTGTAGCCAACGAGAGTGGAAAAACAAGAACTTGAACCGATACAAAGAGTTGTATTTAAACTGGGACGGACTTTTGAAACATTACCCATCTTCTACTTCTTGAACCGATACAAAGAGTTGTATTTAAACGAGGGGGGATGTGATGAATTTTAAGCCTAGAACTCCCTTGAACCGATACAAAGAGTTGTATTTAAACAAATGTTAAGGGTACAAAATGGCACAGTCAACAGCCTTGAACCGATACAAAGAGTTGTATTTAAACATGGAGATATATCAGAATGGAATGTTTCTAAAGTACTTGAACCGATACAAAGAGTTGTATTTAAACATAAAACACCTAAAGAAATTATAAATAATCTTTATCCTTGAACCGATACAAAGAGTTGTATTTAAACAATCTTTGATAGCTTCTTTTAGTGTTTCCCCATGTGCTTGAACCGATACAAAGAGTTGTATTTAAACAAAGGACGAATAAACCGCCACACGTCTCTAGTTGTCACTTGAACCGATACAAAGAGTTGTATTTAAACCCCAAATTTCGCCACCTTGCTTGTGTGACACTTCTACTTGAACCGATACAAAGAGTTGTATTTAAACAAGCTCAAACAATGTGTATTAGATTTAATCCTATCTCTTGAACCGATACAAAGAGTTGTATTTAAACATGTTTACTAGGATTATCCTATCTGTTTGTGTGGTTCTTGAACCGATACAAAGAGTTGTATTTAAACGAGCAGTAGCTCCACTTATGATGAGAGAGATAGCTCTTGAACCGATACAAAGAGTTGTATTTAAACTTTTTCAAATCATATAGAATGGAGCCAACTTCTATCCTTGAACCGATACAAAGAGTTGTATTTAAACTGAACTAGATAGAATGACAGACCATCTAACAGATGACTTGAACCGATACAAAGAGTTGTATTTAAACCGCGATATGAAAGAGCAACACTAAGAGCTAGGGCTACTTGAACCGATACAAAGAGTTGTATTTAAACTTCCTTGGTCTTGCATGATAATTTTTAACTGTTTATCTTGAACCGATACAAAGAGTTGTATTTAAACAAGAAAATTATGTTTTAAAACATTTTTATCAACGACTCTTGAACCGATACAAAGAGTTGTATTTAAACTTAGCTGGTTATATAAAAATAGAGTTAAAAGAATTACTTGAACCGATACAAAGAGTTGTATTTAAACGAAGAGAGATGGGAAAGAATATCAAGAGCAGTAGCTCCTTGAACCGATACAAAGAGTTGTATTTAAACAGAGTGGGTAAAGTTACTACATTTTATAATCATATACTTGAACCGATACAAAGAGTTGTATTTAAACTTATATTTAGCACTCTCTTTAATCTCTGCTATGTACCTTGAACCGATACAAAGAGTTGTATTTAAACTACCCTGATTGGAGCTAACAGCTACATTAGCAGACCTTGAACCGATACAAAGAGTTGTATTTAAACAGATTGGAAAAATAAAAGTACAGACAATTGGAGAAAACTTGAACCGATACAAAGAGTTGTATTTAAACTTAACTTTTTAATGACATCGGATAAGTGCATTTGTTTCTTGAACCGATACAAAGAGTTGTATTTAAACTTGGGTATCAAAGTGGCTACAATCGCCGATTTGACTTGAACCGATACAAAGAGTTGTATTTAAACATCGTAAATTTAAATCAAAATCATAGTATGCAAGACTCTTGAACCGATACAAAGAGTTGTATTTAAACTTTGATGAAGTGATAGAGAGTAAAGTACGCTGTAGCCTTGAACCGATACAAAGAGTTGTATTTAAACTCCAAGAGAGTGCATTGAAAAAAACGATTGAAATCGCTTGAACCGATACAAAGAGTTGTATTTAAACAATAAACCGAAACCATAAGATATAGCATAGTGATTTATTCTTGAACCGATACAAAGAGTTGTATTTAAACCTTTATGACAAACCAACAGCAACAGATACTAAGCTACTTGAACCGATACAAAGAGTTGTATTTAAACATTCTATTATCTTTATCTTGTTTAGCTAGATTAATATCTTGAACCGATACAAAGAGTTGTATTTAAACAATCCCACTTTATTTAACTTATCCTGCGAGGGCATAGTCTTGAACCGATACAAAGAGTTGTATTTAAACCTATCCCTAATAGCGTTACAGAGATAGGATTTTGTGCTTGAACCGATACAAAGAGTTGTATTTAAACTTTTGTAGGGTATCTTGCAGGGTATCTTGCAAAGGCTCTTGAACCGATACAAAGAGTTGTATTTAAACGGAGAGGATAGCGTTGGCTATGCGATTTGCAGAAACTTGAACCGATACAAAGAGTTGTATTTAAACTTAAACAAGATAGAAAAAAGATTAATGGCAAACTAACTTGAACCGATACAAAGAGTTGTATTTAAACTTTTGTAGGGTATCTTGCAGGGTATCTTGCAAAGGCTTGAACCGATACAAAGAGTTGTATTTAAACTTTTTAGTAAGTTTAGAAGTAGAAGTTTTTTGAGTCTTGAACCGATACAAAGAGTTGTATTTAAATTTGTTTTATGAACTTAGTAAAGTTTAAAGGTTTACTAACAAATTATATCTAGCGTCTGTTTAGTTTGAAACCAATGATTAAGCTTATTTTCCTATAATAAAACATGAAAAAATTACTTATTATTATAGTGTTGTTTGTTACTGGATGTTCGTCAAAAGATAGCTCTCCTATGCAAAGAGGTTTGCAGAGTGAAAGTCTTATCTTAAGTGGTGAGCAAAGAGCTACTTCTTCTGCTCAAAAAGTACTGCGTGTGACACGTGGTATGGTAGAGAGTGGTGAGATTATTCGTGGCGGCTGTTGGGACTATCTTGACACGGCTTTTACTAGGGCAGGGTTTTCTCGTAATGCGAGAACTTCGGTTTATAAAAGTACCATAAAAGGTCCTTATGCAAATGTAAATATGCTTCGTCCTGGTGACTGGATTTATCATGTCAATCACTCTTATGGAGGAGTGGGACATAGTGGTATGTTTGTAGAGTGGATAAATCGTAAAAATGCTATAGCACTCATGTTAAGTTATGCTGGAGAGCGTAGAAAAGAACCTGCACGTTATAAAGCCTATGACCTCTCTAGTGTTTATAACGTACTTAGAGTAGAGTAGTCATACTCTACTGAAGGTAGCTCTATTTTACTTTAGGTGAGAGAACCCATAGTTCTACTTTCTCTTTCTCTCTTGCATCTCTACGTTTTGTTCTACGTGATGACGCTCTTACATCTCTTTTTAAGTGTAGCTCTTTTCTAAAACGCTTGTTAGCTCGTAGCTCTTCTATAATAGGGTGAGGAGTCTCTTCATCTACCACCTCTGCTAAGTTAGAAAATATAAGAACTATCTTCCCCTCAGGTGTTAAGTGTTCTAAAGCTTGTTCAAAAAATCTTGGAAAAAGCTCCTCTTCATAATACATAGCTTTGTCTATTCCCTCTTCTAAAGTATGTTTAGCAGGTAACCAAGGTGGGTTAAATACAATCAAGTCAGCTTTAGTGTTACAGTTTTCAAATAGATCACCATGGTTAAGTTCTATGATGTTTTCAAAGCCTAAGCGTTTGCTCTCTTGAGCTACACCGATAATGGCATTTTTATTGGTATCTGTTGCAAAGATGTTTTTAAAACCATTTTGGATGAGTTGAAAAGATAATACTCCAGAGCCTACGCCTATCTCTATGGCATTCTCTTTTGAACCTTCATATTTTTTTAACCATTTGTCAAACAACTTCAAATGGTCAAAACGTGTAGGAAAATACGTTCCATAGTAGGGGTGAAGTGTGAGGTTTAATGTTTTAACTTCAAGTCCCTTTTCGTACCATTGCCATGAACTGTTCATACCTTGCACTTCAGGAAATGCAACATAAAACTCAGATACATCAGGATACAACAACTCTAACCAACCAAATGCTGGAGCTTTTTTAACCACAAGTTTGTTCTCTTTCACTTTGAGTAGTAGTCTATGAGAAGCTTTTCTAAAGGCAGCACGAAAGTCACGTTGTCCTTGAAAAGTTTTGTCTTGATACTTTAGTAGGAGGTTTCTTCTGAGTTCGTTTAGTACTTGTAAACCATTACTATAAAACTCCTCTACTAGTACATACTTACCTGCTATCATCTCCTCTACGGTGGCTTTTGTGTCCATCTTACGGTAGAAGCCTATTGCTTCAATTTCTGTGGTAATAATATCTGGTCTATCTGCTAACTCTTTATGCATGGGTATTTTCTCCTAGTAATGCTTTATGTTCAAGTTTAATGCAGTGGTTTTGTACTACTTGCATACCTGCGTCTTTGGCTTTTTCTGCTGCGTTGTTGTTGACTAATCCTAGCTGTCCCCAAAAAACTTTAACATCTCCTCTTGCTATACACGCATCGGCTATAGCATCAAAAGCATCGGGTTTTCTAAAGATGTCAACAATATCTACTGCAAAAGGAATCTCTGCGAGTGAACGGTACACTTTTTCACCTAAGATAGTCTCCTCTTTTGGGTAAACAGGGACTATTTTATATCCAGCATTTTGAAGGTATTTTGCTACCATATTACTTGCTTTACTCTCGTTTGGTGAGAGTCCCAAAATAGCAATAGTTTTTATATTTTCAAAAATATTTTTCATCTCCTGGGGGTTACTGTTTATTAATGGCATTTCACATTCCATGCTTTATCCTTAATTTTGATATACTTTCGCCAATAATACCTAGGAAAAATAATGTTAGACTTAAACCGTATAAAAACAGCCTATGAAAGAGTACAAGGTGTCGTACATCGTACCCCTTTCTCTTACGCACCTATTTTGAGCCATATGAGTGGTTATGAAGTGTATCTTAAAAAAGAGAATCTTCAACGTACAGGAGCCTTTAAACTTAGAGGTGCTTTCAATAAAATAGCCACGCTTATAGAAGCAGGAGAGAGAGGTGGTGTTGTGGCCGCGAGTGCGGGAAATCATGCCCAAGGTGTAGCTTTTTCTGCAAAACATTTTGGTATAGAGGCTACCATAGTCATGCCAGAGTCAACACCTTTAACTAAAGTGTTAGGTGTAAAAGAGTTTGGTGCAAATGTACTTCTTCATGGAAGTAACTACGATGAAGCGTATGCTTATGCTGTCACGTTTGGAGAGCAGAACAACTATAATTTTGTTCATCCTTTTACAGATGACGATGTTATGGCAGGGCAGGGTACAGTATGTTTAGAGATGTTTGAAGAGATAGATGACCTCGATGCCATAGTAGTACCTGTAGGTGGAGGTGGGCTTATCTCTGGTATTTCAGTTGCTGTAAAAGCGTTAAATCCTAGTGTAAAGGTTATCGCTGTCTCAGCAGAGGGCGCTCCTGCTATGAAAAGCTCTTATGATGCTAAAAAAGCCATAGATAGTACCTCGGTAAGAACTATTGCAGATGGTATAGCCGTACGTGATACCTCTCCTATTACCTTAGAGTATATCTTAAACAATGTAGATAGTTTTGAAGGGGTTTGTGAAGATGAGATAGCTTCAGCCATACTCTTTTTACTTGAGAAACAAAAAGTACTTGTAGAGGGTGCGGGTGCAGTAGGTGTTGCAGCACTGCTTCATGGTAAAATAAATCTACCTAAAGGTTCAAAAGTAGCCGTAGTACTTAGTGGAGGTAACATCGATGTTACCATGCTCTCTCTTATCATAGAAAAAGGGCTTATGAAGTCTGCACGTAAGATGAAACTTTTAGTTACGCTTGTGGACAAACCAGGTGCATTACAGTCATTTACGCAAATACTCACAGATGTAGGAGCGAACATCGTACAGATAGGTTACGATAGAACCTCTACAGACTTAAAATTTGGAGATGCATACGTTACAGTGGCGTTAGAGACTAAAGGTGTAGAGCATCAAATGCAGATAAGAGAAGAGTTAAAAAGAGGTGGTTTTTTCTTTAGAGAAGAGCATTAAAAGATGATAGCTATAGATTTAGGCTCAAATACTTTACGGGTAATAGCATTTGATTGTGAGCGTAACAAAGAGATAGCCATCTATGAGAAGATAGTAAAAACAGCAGATGGTTTAGCTAAGCATAATAATATCAATAATAAAGCGATACAACGGATAATCTTAGCTATCAAAGAGGCACAACAAGAGATAGACTTTACTCCTCATACGCTAAAAGCAGTTACAACTGAAGCCCTACGTAGAGCCTCTAACGCTAAAGAGGTTCTTTTTCAGATACAAAAAGAGACAGGTATAAACTTTAGGGTTATCTCAGGAGAGGAAGAGGCTAGACTTACACTTCTTGCAGTAAAAAACAGACTCTCAAAACTACAATATACCTCTGATGCTTTTGTACTTGTAGATATAGGTGGAGGCTCAACTGAGGTAACATTTTACTACCTAGATGAAACCATAAGTAGAAGTTTCCCCATAGGTATCGTAACTATGGCTCAAACCTACAAAAGTTTAGAAAAGATAGAAAAAGCTCTTCCTCAAGAGATGTTAGCCTTGCAGAAGTTTTGTACTAAAATATATGCGAGTAAAGCAGAGGTAAATACCTTTGTATCTACAGCAGGTACACCCACAACTGTTGCTGCTATGAAGCTAGGACAGACTTATGCCACCTATGATGCTCAAAAGATAAATGGAACTTCTTTAAAAAAAGAGGAGTTAGACTTTTACTTAAAAAAACTACTCTCCCTACCTTTTAAAGAGCGAGAACTAACAGTAGGAACAGGACGCTCAGATCTCATAGCCGCAGGCATACTGATATTTAAACATCTTTACACACTTTTAGCATTTGAACAATGTATCGTGGTAGATGATGGACTTCGTGAGGGTGTGGTTTTGGAGGGGTGTTTTAAGAGACAATCACTACACCAAAGTATTTAAAAAAAAGAAAAAGACAAACAGAAGTCTTTGTATCTGGTGTAGTGACTTAGAGGTGTCTTCCTTGAGTGCATTACAAGGGGAGAATGCACTTCCTTTTCACCTCTTGCGTAGAAGTATAGACAAAGAGTTTGTCAAAGCTTGTCAAAATATGGATTTTTTACATTTAAATAGACTTTTATTAAGTTTGTAAAATATACCCTACACCATAAGCACTTTTTATAGTCTCTTTAGGGAGTTTTTGACGGATACGTTTTATTAAAGAGGTGATAGCATCTGAAGAAAAATCTCGTTCTGGTTGGTCCTCATAGATTACATTATAGATATCTATGGCAGAGATACTCTGATTGGCATGGGAGCAAAAAAGTTGAAGTACTCTCTGCTCTTTGGGTTTGAGTATAATCTCATTTTTATCTTGAAAAAGTTTTTTGGTTTTTTTATCCCA